>CXWL01001621.1_pt1 | contig 36569 bp, 29 predicted proteins | sample 590931 | NCBI WGS metagenome assembly CXWL01 (sample SAMEA3498368, study PRJEB10139) | groundwater metagenome | biome: water well; material: biofilm material | place: Germany | collected 2015-04-27
CATCGAGCCAATCTTCAACCAACACCCGGCCGTCGCCCGCTGCGCCCTGGTTGGCGTTGGCCCACCGCCCCGGCAATCCCCCATGCTCATAGTCGAACCCAAACCCGGCCACCCCCGCCGCGGCCGCGCCGCCCTGGCCCTCGCAAATGAGCTTCTCGCTCTCGTAATCTCCGCAAATCGACAATCGCAAATCGACAATCGACAATCCCGTCTATCCGAACCCGCAGCGCCAGCGCCGGGGGGGCCCAATCGGCCCTTGGCAATCGCGAGTCAGCAATTCGCCCTGTTCGAATCTCAAATCGCAAATCGCAAATCGCAAATCCGCGGTGTTTCGGCGTTTCGGCGTTTCGGCATTTCGACGTTTGTTCTCTTCCACCCCTCCCTCCCCGTGGACATCCGCCACAACGCCAAAATCAACCGCGAACTCCTCGCCGTTTGGGCGACAAAGAGAACACTCGAAGGTTTGGTTGCGTCGGAGCGTTAGGCCCGTTTCACCATTGAACGCCGGAACCAAACGGCCCGAAGCTCATCCCACCGAAAAACATCATCCACATTGCGAATAATCCCATCATCCAACCCATCATTCCCATGCCCATGTGTCGAACCTCCTTTGCGAGCGATCGGTCCGCTGCAATACTTGTCCGGGACAAACGAAAACCCCTTCCGAAGTCTCCGTTCACGTTACTCTCAAGCGTATGCGTTCGGCCTGCGCTTATGCGGGTGCCAAGACACACGATTGACCTTATCGCTGGCCCATGTGGAAGCCCATCATGCCCTGACCATTGCCGTGCGTGTGGCCCATCGGGCCACCGTCGAGTGCGTGCATCCGCATAGCGTCGCTTCGCATGATCAACTCCTCGGTGTCGCCATCGCCGTCGAGGTCGTCCACGTCGGGCGTGAGCATGAATTCGTAAACCTGCCCGCACTGATAGTCGAGGCCAAGGAAGGCAGGGACAGACATCACGTTGTCCACGGCCTGTCCGTCGGCAAGGTGGCATGCTGCGGCGCCTGGCGTTCCGAGTGAACCCATGCCGATCAGCTCTGCGCAGGGGATTTCGATGGTGGTTTCTTCCCCGGCTGGAACATCGGCGTCCTCGGTTTGTTCGTCCACCCCAAATTGGCTGGCGAGGTAGGAGACGTGAAAGGTGCACGCCTGCGTCGAGCCGTTCTGGATAGTGACGATCATGGTCGCGTTTGGATCAGCGAGATCATTCACATCTTCAAAACGGATTTGTTGCCCGGCATGATTGAAGTATCCATCCATCATCATTCCGCCGAAGCCGCCGACACCGCCGACCTGCTCCGCGACGGCCACGGCCTTGGCATCCACGAGCGGGGCAAGCTCGCCCGTCGCATCCGGCGAGCCGACGTCGATGCAGCCCGGAAACGTTGCAAATGTGCAGATGAGAGCGATGCCCGATGAGATTCGAAGAATCATATAACCTCTCCTGTTGTTAAGTGAAACTGCTCCAAAGACATTCAAACACTCAAACTGTCTATTGAAGCTCCAGCAAACGCCGTGCCACACGATCCTCCGGGCGCTGGCCACGGCTCGCATTGAGACAGTCACGTCAGCCATGATGCTTGTTCGGAGTCTCAAGCCCACTGCCTACGCCGAGCACCGTTGACTGGGCCGCGGTAAGGCGCGCGGTCACTCCACGCGCAGGTTTCTCATCATTCCCCTGTCTGCGTGTTCGAGGTTGTGACAGTGGTACACGTATTCACCTTTGAAGTCGTTGAAACGGATTAGGAGTTTCACGCGCTCACTGGGTGTAAGCAGAACCGTATCCTTCCAACCTTCGTCGACGTACCCTTCACGGACGGAATTCCAACCTGCGGAGAATCCCGGTAGCACGCTTCGCTCAATTACCTGGAACTGTGCACCATGAATGTGGATCGGGTGGCTCATAGCCATGGGGAAGGTCTCATTCACGATCTCCCAAGCTTCAAGTGTGTCGAAGGGAATGGTCTCGTGGTTCGTGACTTCGTTCATCCTAAACGTCCGTCCGTCGAAACCCCACTGCATCCCGACCATCATTCTCATAGCCACGGTGATGGAGAACCGGCGCGGTGAGTCAGCGTTGACCGCATCCTCCAAAACAAACTTGGGTAGTGTGGATAGTGTCTCGGGGAGCGTTTGTGTCTCCGTTTCCTGACGGTCAACTCGCACACCCATGATCCTCATCGCTGCGCCGTTGGGAATGCCGGTTGTGGCGCCGTTTCCACCAATGCCCATCATCCCCCCGCCCATCGACATCATGCCCATGCCGAAGTCGGCTCCGGTAAACTCCAGACTCTCCAACGAAAGCTCGGTTCCGACCGGGTATTTCGAGAAATCGGCCCAAAGTTCGATGCGTTCACCGGGCGCAAGCGTCACGTACGCGCGCTCGACCGGACTTTGCAAAAGACCTCCGTCAGTGGCAATCACGACAAGCGGCGTAGCATCATTCCATGCCAGCTTGTATGTCCGCGAGTTCGAGCCATTCAGAAACCTGAAACGATAGGCACGCGTGCCGGCGGATAGCACAAAATCCGGTTGCCCGTTGACGAGGATCGCGTCGCCGAGGAAGCCATCCATCATCATTCTGACGGATGGAGGATAAACGAGCCGATTCTGAGCATCGAACATCCGATCCTGAATGACAAGCGGCACGTCATTCTCGGCGGTCGGCAGATCGAGAGAATCTTCCTCCTCGTCGGAGACGAGCAGGAGACCAGCGAGGCCCCGGTAGACTTGCGAAGCCGTGGAGCCGTGTGCGTGGGGGTGGAACCAGTAGGTGGCCGCGCGGTCGCGTATCTCAAACTCGTAGACGAACTCCTCTCCCGGGGGGATGGCGTATCGGGGGTGGCCGTCCATGACCGGGAGTACGATCATCCCATGCCAATGGATGATCGTGGGTTCGTCAAGTTCATTGCTGAGGCGGATGCGCAGCCGATCACCCTTTCGGGCTCGGATGATCGGCCCGACGTACGATCCAGGCAACGAAGTGACGCGCGTGGCGTCCCCTGAGAGCACTTCGGGCACGTACATGAAAACGTCCGTTGGGCTGCCTTCAAGTATTTGCGCGGTAGCTTTGGTCGCATGCAGGCGGAGGTCCAGCGTTGGCTGAAAGTCCGGCGAAAGGTGGCCGGCAGTGACATCCGTCTGACCGCTTCCCGGTAGGGGGAGCTTCGTACATCCCGCCGCAACGGAAAGCGCCGCCACAACAAACATCCGCTCAATCGTTCTTTCGATCATCTGAGTCCTCCAGAAAGCTGAATCGCAGTCATGCGCACTTGCATTCCTTCTGAGCGTGACCGTGCCGGAGCAGTTCAAGCACAGGTCTCTTCGAAACCTGCCCGCGAGGCGCCGACCCGGTCTGGCGCTCGAAGCGATTCATGCAACCGCCCCCGCACGGCTCACGGCCCGCTTCCACTTCCATTCCTCGACTGCACAAAACATGCACGGCACGATGAAGAGCGTGATCAGGCTGACGGTCATCCCGCCCACCGACGGGATCGCCATCGGCTGCATCACGTCCGAGCCGCGGCCGGTAGCCCAGAAAATGGGCATCAGGCCGAAAACCGTCGTGGCAATGGTCATGAGGCAGGGACGGATGCGCTTGAGTCCGGCGTCGATGACCGCGGCGCGGATTTCGGCGACCGAATGGAATTCGCGCTCATGGAAAACGCCCTCGAGGTATGTTGAGATGACGACACCGTCATCGTCCACGACGCCGAAGAGCACTAGGAATCCAACCCAAACGGCCACGGATAGGTTCACGCCCCACAGCGCGAGCATGATGAAACCACCCGAAGCGGAGACCAGCACACCAAAGAAGATCACCGGCGCGATCCACCAGCGCGCGAAACCCAGATAGAGCATCACGAACATAATGCTCAGCGTGATCGGGACCAGGATTTGCATGCGCTTGGTGGCGCGGACCTGGTTCTCGAACTGGCCGGACCACTCCCAGTAGTAGCCGGGCGGGAGCATGAGCCGCCCATCCTTGAGGCCCTGCTGGAGCAGCGCCTCCGCGTCCTGCACGACCGAGACCTCGTCACGCTCGCGGGTGTTCATGGTGACGTAACCGACCAACAGGCCGCGCTCGCCTTTGATTTCCTGCGGTCCCAGGACGGTCGTAAGGGCCGCAAGCTGCGCGAGAGGAACTTGAGCGCCGCCGGCCGCCGGGACGTTGATGCGCTGGATGGCGTCGATATCCTCGCGGAAGTCGCGGGCGAGGCGGATACGGATGGGATAGCGTTCCCGGCCCTCGACCGATTCCATCAGATTCAGCCCGCCGAGCGACATCTCGAGAACGTCCTGGACATCCTTGATGTTGACTCCGTAGCGGGCGATCCGGTCGCGGTCGATTTCGATTTGAATGTAGGGCTTGCCGACAATGCGGTCGGCGACAATGTCGGTGGCACCGGGCACTTCCCGCAGAAGTTGCTCGATCTGCAAACCGATGCGCTCGATTTCGCGCAGGTCGCTGCCGAAAATCTTGACGCCCATCATCGCTCGGAAACCGGTTTGGAGCATGACCAGTCGAGTCTGGATGGGCTGAAGCCAGGTTGGGAGCACGCCGGGAATCGCGGTTCGCTCCTGAAGCTCGGAGAGGATTTCCTGCTTGGTGATTGGCCGCTCTTCGGGCCAGATCCAACTCAAGGGGGCCTTGATGAAGCCGGGCCAGTCGGAAAACACGCGCCCGACCGGTACGCGCCGCCACTCCGCCTCGGGCTTGAGGATGACGATTGACTCCATCATGCCGATCGGCGCCGGATCGAGGGCGGACTCGGCCCTTCCGATCTTGCCGACGACGCTCTCGACCTCCGACACACTGGCAATCGCGAGGTCCTGTTTGCTGTTTACTTCGACAGCCTGTGACAGCGACGCCTGCGGCAACAGGGAGGGCATGTACAACAGCGACCCCTCGTCCAGCGGAGGCATGAACTCGCGACCCAGCCCTGGGAGGATGCTTCCTTCTTTCCGCACGACGCGCCCGGCGGCAGACTCGGCATCACGTTCGGCGGGATCCTGACGTCGCCACAGCAGGCGCAGGTGCTCGGAACCGTCGGATTCTCGCACGCGCTGCCAGCGGAGTTGGTCCAGCTCCAGGAGCGGGCGTGTTATCGCGGCACTCGGGTCGAGATACATCAAGCGCTTGAGATCGGGCGAAACCTGTTCATTTGCGAAGCGGTTTACGGCCCATTCCACAGGATAGAGTGTGTTGTGGATGCCGAGCCATACGCTCAGGCCCGCGAAGAGAATGAGCACGGGCGCGACAAGGAACGTCTTCTTGTGGTCCAGAATCCAGCGCAGCATCGGGACGTACACGCCCGCGACGACGCGCGAGACCGGGTTTTGCTCCAATGGCAGAAACTTCTCGCGGGTCATGCGAATCACGGCCAGCGCGACGCCTATGCCCACCGCCCCCGCGATGAACCACCCGCGGCCGTGACCGCCGCCGAGTCCCCACTGGAACGCAAGGTGGGTCGCGAACATGGCGAGCACACCCACGACGCCGGCGACCGCCAGCGCCACCGATGCACGCCACTTGACTGGACGGAACAACAAGTAGCAGAGGAACGGAACGACCGTGATCGCCAGCACCACCGACGAACCGATCGCGAAGGTCTTCGCAAAGGCCAGCGGCTTGAACAACTTCCCTTCCTGGTCGGTGAGAAAGAACACCGGGATGAAAGAAACGAGTGTGTTGGTCACCGCGGTGAGAATCGCTCCTCCGACTTCGGTAGCGCCTTCGTACAGAATCCCAAAGTAGCCCTTGGTCTGCTTTTCCTCCTCCGTCGCCCCAGCCAGGCGGCGATAGATGTTCTCCGACATGATGATACCCATGTCGGCGACATCGCCGATGGCGATCGCCAGGCCGGCGAGCGACATGATGTTGCTGTCGATGCCCAGGAGGTACATCAGAATGAACGATCCCGCGAGCGCGAGCGGCAGCGTGGGAAGAACGGTCACGGTTGTGCGCAGGTGCAGGAGAAAGAAGAAGACGACCAGGCTAGCGATCATCGCCTCCTGGAAGAGTGCCTCCTTGAGCGTATCGATCGTTTCCTCGACGATGATCGTGCGGTCGTAGAAGGGCACGACGTTGATCTTCGACACGCGCCCGTCAGCCAGCGTCTTGCTGGGCAGACCCGGCGCAAGTTGAGCAAGCTTTTGTTTGACGCGCTCGACGACATCTCGCGGGTTCTCCCCATAGCGCATGAGCACCACGCCGCCAACGGCCTCCACGCCGCCCTTGTCCAGCGCTCCGCGGCGGAAGTCCGGTCCCAGCTGCACGCTGGCAACGCTGCGCACGTGGATCGGCGTGCCGCCCTCCTCGCGGATGACGACTTTCTCCAGGTCCTCAACCGCCTTGATGAACCCCACACCGCGAATGAAAAACTCGATGCCGTTCTTCTCGATGACCTTCGCGCCCACGTCGATGTTGCTCTTGCGAACCGCCTCAAAGACATCCATCACCGTGACGCGGTGGGCGCGCATCTTGTCGGGATGCAAGTCGATCTGGTACTGCTTCACGAAACCGCCGATGCCGGCGACTTCACTGACGCCCTCAACCGATTGGAGCTGATAGCGGATGTACCAGTCCTGGGCCGATCGCAGTTCGGCCAGATCAAAGCCCTCGGCTTCGACGGTGTACCAGTACACCTGGCCGAGCGCCGTCGCGTCCGGTCCCAGAATGGGCGCAACCCCCGAGGGGAGGCGCTGTTGGGCTACGTTCATCCGCTCCAGGACGCGCGACCGGGCCCAGTAGTAGTCCACGTCGTCCTTGAAGATGACGAAGACCATCGAGAAGCCAAAGCCCGACATCGAGCGAATGGCCTTCACTCCGGGTGTGCCCGTCAGACTTGTCGTGAGTGGGTACGTGACCTGATCGTCAACATCCTGCGGGCTGCGTCCTGGCCAATCCGCATAGACGATGACCTGTTTTTCGCCGATGTCCGGGATGGCATCCACCGGGGTGTGCGTGGTGGCCCAGTATCCGGCACCGCACACCGCGGTGATGGTCAGCAGCATCAAAAAGGTATTCTTCATGCACCAGCGGATAACGGCATTCACCATGTGTGTGTCCTCCGCTTAGTGGTTGGGTTCGCTGGGCGCTGCGGCCGGCTCGCTCGGCTGTGTAGCCGACACCGATGGGGCGTGCAAGCCTCCGGGGTAGAACAAGCTTGAATGACCCGTAACCTGGAACTGGCTGTCGATCAGGAACCCGCCACGAGCGACGACTCGTTCACCCTCCTCCAGGCCCGCCAGAATGGGGAAGAATTCTCCGCTGCGTGGTCCCACAGTCACTTCGCGCGGTTCGAAAGTGCCATGGCCCTTTTCAACATAAACGATCCGCCGCGTTCCGCTGTCGAGTACGGCCATGACCGGAACGGCAAGCAGACCGCGGACTCGGGTTTCGGGCTGGCCTTGTACCGCGGGCACTTCCTCCAGCTTCATGTGGCAATCGGGGCAGTTGCCGGGCTGCTCGTAGGTCTTCTTGCCTTCGCACTTCATGGGGCAGAAATACCGGACTACCGTCGTCTCCGGCGACACTTCCAGCTTCATGTGGCAATCGGGGCAGTTGCCGGGCTGCTCGTAAGTCTTCTTGCCTTCACACTTCATGGGGCAGAAATACCGGACCACCGACGTATCCGGCGACGCATCAACCATTGCGGAATCGGCCAACCTCGGAATCTGTTCCAGGGGCATGTCACAGATCGGGCAAGCACCGGCAACCTCGTTTAGCACCTGCGGGTGCATCGGGCACGAGAACTTGCCCTCCACGCCGGTGGGGGCCGCCCGTCCGTCCGGGCCGAGGGTGGCTTGGACAATGACGCTCACATACATGCCGGGCTTTAGCGCATGATCTTTGTTCTCGATGTGAACCGGTACGCGGACGGTGCGCGTCGCCTCGTTGACGATGGGTTGCACGAAGGTGACCATCCCGCGGAAAATCCGGCCGGGATAGGCCTCGGCGGTCAACTCCACGAGTTGGCCATAGCGCACCCACGCCAGATCGAATTCGTAGATATCCACGTAGGACCACACGGTTTCGAGGTTGGCGATCCGGTACAGAGCGTCGCCGGCCTTGAAAGCGCTGTTCTCCACGATCATCTTCTCGATGACCGTGCCGTCGATCGGCGAATAGAGCGTGATTCGGTCCGTGATCTTTTTGGCGTTGACCAGCTCGTCGATTTGCTCGTCCGTGAGGCCCAAGCGCCGCAGTTTGACTCTGGCAGGCTCTACCGATTGACCGGCGCCGCCTCCGCGGAGCGAGATCAGGAGTTCTTCCTCTGCAACCACCAGCTCCGGGCTGTACACTTCGGCCAAATGATCTCCGGCCTTGATGTCCACGCCGGTGAAGTCGACGAACAGCCTTTCGGCGTAGCCATCCACTCTCGCCGTAATCGTTGCGAGCGATGACTCGTTGTACTGGATCTTGCCGACCGCCCGGATTTCGTGAAGGAGTTCGCGGCGCACCACCGGCGTCGTCTCGACGCTCGCCATCGCGACCGCGTGCTCGGAAAGCGTGAGGATCGGCACGCCGTCCCCACCGCCTACGGCAGCACCGGCGGGAATGAGCGGCATCTCGCAGATGGGGCAGTTGCCGGGTCCGTCGAGCCTGACCTGCGGGTGCATGGAACAGGTCCAGTGTTCCGTTTCTTTCTCCTGGGCATTCGCCCCAGTGTCATGCGCGGTCGAACTACCTGGCGTTGCTTGCCGGGGCGTGAAACTGCGGCCGAGGAAGAACGCAAGTCCCACCAACACCAAAACAAGCAGAACGCGCACAAAACCCAACCCCTTATGCTTGCGCGCCGCGTGACTTGCCGTTACTTTTGCCATCCATTTCTCCCCTGGCGGTGGGCTTGATCCGCCGCACCGAAGACCGTCGAAATCTTAACTATTGGATGCGCGAGTGCTTCGTTTTCTTCCTGAAGATTTTCCGACGATCGGGTTCGAGCAGAGGGACCGCCTGCGGCTCTCGCCCGGATGTGGGCCTCGCACCAGTTGACCAGAGACCGTCATGGGCCGTCGTGGTGATGCTCGTGTGTCTGGCCTGTCGTTGAGGCCAATCCGGGCGTCACGGCGGCCATGACGGCCGGTAATTCTGCGGCCTCGTCCAGTCTGCTTAACACGCAATGACACGTCGAAGGTTCAGTCAAGTGAACCAGCGACCATTCTCCAACGGGCACCTTATGGCCTCGATGCTGTCCCACAACACAGGAGCGGTCCTTGTGCGTACCGAAGTCTTCGCGGAGGACCGGTGGATGGAAGAGTACGCCCAAAAATTCTCCGGAACGGTCGTATCGTGCGGCGACGCCCGGCGCATCGCCAAAGCGGAGGACGTACACGGCCTTCAGCTCGAATCCTCCGGGCAACGCGGCTGGAAGGTCAAAGTTCAGCGTCGATGCATAACGCTTCGCGTCAGCCGGAGTCGCCTCTTTTGCGTTGTAGTTGGCCAGGAATCGATCGAAAGCGTCCCGCGCGTCGGCCTGAAGAGCATCCAGGAGGATACCGAAATCTACCGTTGCCGCCTGGACTTGCGAGCCGCCGTCACGCACCAATGGAAGCGTGAATAACCCCAGACCGGCCACAACGGTGATGCTCGCGGCGAGGGCAAACCCGGCGCGCGATCGAAGGACGTAAAGAAAAGGGCGCCGCACTGTAGCCGGGTGCTCAAGACGACTCTTGATTTGTGGCCAAAGGTTCGAAGGAACGGGCACGGCCACCGGCTCAGCGATCGACTCGGCTAGGGATCGCAATTCCCTGAGTTCGTCCGCACAGGCCTGACAAAGCGCCAGGTGACTTTCGACTTCCCGGCAAATGCCAAGCGCGGCCTCGCCGTCCAGAAAAGGCCCCAAGTGATCCTTGATGTTGTGGCAATTGGTCATGGTTCAGCTCCACGCTGGAGCCGCGGCGCCGGCACCTCGGCCGCCGGCTGCGCCGATCCTCTGTTGCTCCTGCTTATTGGATGCACGGCACGGGGGGTTTCTTCCGGTGAAGCGTAGCTTTTTTTGAGCAGTTTCCGGACCCGCTCGCGTGCTCGATTCAAACGCGAAGCAACGGTTCCCGGTGGGCAACCCGTAAGGCCGGCGATCGCTGCATAGTCCAGGCCTTCCTGGTATCGCAGAACCAGCATGGCGCGATCCGCTTCCGGCAGCTGGGCGAGGGCGTCATCGACATCGATTTTCTGATCGTGTGGTGGGAGGAACGCGGGCGGCGTGTAACGTCCGTTCATGGAGGCGGTGGTGCGCTCTCGTAGTGACATCCGCCGCTGGTTTTGCAGCGTCTGGTTGATAGCTATTCGCGTCAGCCATGTTTCAAAGGACGAACGACCATCGAACTGGTTGATCTGTGTGAACGCCTGAATGTACGCCTCCTGGACCAAGTCAAAAGCGTCGTCGTGGTTGCGGGTGATTCGTAGAATCAGCCGATAAACCCGCTCCACCGTAAGGGTATAAATTTCGTGCTGGGCGGAACGCTCGCCGCTACGACATCGGTTTACAAGTTCGTACTCGATCATCTGCTTCTTCGGTTGCCGAACGATCCGCGGGTAGCCAATCCGGAGCGGCCGCTACGGCATCTTACCAAGCGGTTTCCAATGCCGGAACCGGACCGTGCAGAGTGTTTTACCGCGAGAACCCGCCGATTCTTTGGCAGGCCGGGGAAGAACCCGCGCCTGTCAAGCATCCAATCGTTGGCAGGGCTGGAGTTTTGGCCAAAGGGGAGCTTCAATGAACTGAATGACGACTCCAGTAGGAGTAGCAAACATGCGGTTCATGGAGCGTTTGTCGAAAACGAACTATCATTCGTCGACTTCGAGGTGGCGAGGTTGTCGAATCTCCGGGCGCGGACAGTCGATGATGTTTCGAACGCGAGGACGTGGGTATGAGCTTTGAGCGGATAAAAAGCGTGATGTGGGCATTTGCGCCGTTTCTCGCCGTGTTGGCGTCGTGCGCCACGGTGGATCATACGGCGGAGCTTCGGACGGCCGACGAGGCCATGTCCCGCGCCACGGGGGTCAGCACAACCTGGGCCGCGCTGCCTGGACCGCGCGAACTTGCCCCCAGTGACGATGGCCGGGTTGCACTCGACACGGTTGTTGAGTTGGCCTTGTTGAACAATCGCTCCTTGCGGGCCGATCTCGAAGTGATCGGACAGGCGAAGGCAGATCTGGTGCAGGCCGGACTGCTGTCGAATCCCGTCCTGTCGATCATGACCGGACTACCCGAGGGCGGTGGTCGCGCCAGCGTCGCGTTCGGTCTGTCGAAGGACTTGGCCGACCTTTGGCTCATCCCATCCCGCAAGCGCGCCGCACAGGCTGTGGTACAGCAGCGCGTTCTATCCTTCACGGACACCGCAATTGCGCTCCTGGCCGAGGCAAAGACGAATTACTATACATTGCAGTACCAATCGGTGGCCACGGATCTCCAGCAACAAAACCTGCGCATCTTGCAGGAATCCATGGAGATAGCCCAGGCTCGACTTCGGGCCGGCGACACGACGCAACTCGACGTGAACCTCGTTCGATCCCGTTACGTTGAGGCGGAAAACGAGTTATTGCAACTGCGCGCCAACTTCCGGCTCATGCAACGCACGCTGCTTCGCTTGATGGGGGTCTCGCGGGCGCCGGACGACTGGCATCCGGAACCGCTGCCGGCTGACGTGCCGCCGGCGAAACTATTGACGGCCGAAACGGACCTCGTGGAGGTCGCCTTGCTGCAGCGCCTGGATGTACAGGCGGCGCGATGGGAAGTGGAAGCGGCTGTTGCTGAATTCGAGCAGCAGCGACGGCGAATCATCCCAAGTTTGAGTCTTGGCTTTTCTGGCGAACGGTTCGAGCGCCGGGCGATGCCGGGCAGGGATGTTTTTGCAGACACTGCCCGTGCCTCCATTGCGGCGGGAAAGCTTACGGCGCCGGAAATCCAATCGGCATCGCAACGTCGCCAGGAACGGTCGCGGGAAATCGACTTGATCCTTGGCCCGTCCATTGAGATTCCCCTGCCGATTTTCGATCAGAATCAAGCCCAGATCGCCAAGGCCCAGTTTCGCGCGAGGGAGCTGCAGCAACGTTACGAGGAAACAGAGCAACTTGTGACGGAAGCAGTTCGCGCTGCGTTTACTCAGCGACGGTTGGCTGAGGACCGGGCGTTGTTGTATCACGACACGCTCATACCGCTTCAGGAGACCAACCTGGAACTCGCCCGGATCGCTTACCAGTCCGGGCGGGAGTCCATCTTGACCGTGCTGGTGGCCCAGGAGTCGCTGATTCAAACCCGGCTGGCGTATGCGGCCGCCGTCCGCGATCTGTCCATCAGTGCGGCGAACCTTGAACGGCAGCTTGCCGGTCGCGTACCCGAGTTTACGACAATCCCGACGCCTTGATCCTTTAGCCTCTTGGATGGAGTTCTGCGAATGATGACTTCAAGTTGGGTCCAGCGCATACGCCTCTTCGTGTGTCTGTTGGGCTTGATCGGTGTTGGTGGGTGTGTCGGGACGTCTGGTACGGGCACCGGCTTCCCGGCAGAGGTCCGCACCAACGTTAGCGACTTTCTTGCAGACGTGGCACGCGAAGCACTGGCCGCCTTCCTGTTCTGACCCACCTGCGGGGGTTGGTTCGCCGGATCATCCGAGTTGTGCGTAACATCTTATTTTATGGGAAGTTGGCAAGCGGAGACAAGGCGTGGCACGGGGTGACGAGGATTTTGAGACAGCGGGTGAAGGGGCTCGAACCCTCGACATTCACGTTGGCAACGTGACGCTCTACCACTGAGCTACACCCGCGTCGGTGCTTATGAAAATCTAGCTTCCTCCATCTTGCCTGTCAACGTCGCCCGGTAACTGTTTCCCAAGGGGAACGGGCGGTACGGGGCAACTCAGTTGACGAAGTGTACGAGGTAAATCGCACTATTCCGGGGTGGGTTCGATCATGGCGCTCATGCTGCCACAACATCGAGGAATCCGCCAATCGCGGCCAAAGGAATGAATCTGGTCGCGTTTCAGCTCGGCGCGCTCCAGCGTGGTCGTGTCCAGGATGACGCGCTTCTCGCTATCGACCTGGCACGCTCTGACAAAGGCATCCTCGGCGGTCATGGCGAAAAGCTTCCTCAGCATTCCCACGACGTAATCGTAGGTATGATCGTTGTCGTCGATCAGAACGACGTGGTACAGAGGCTGCTTGCGCGTACGCTGTTCCCGCTCCGGCTTGAGTCCCTGCTGAAAATTGACCTGCTTGGTCGTGCTCATGGCGTAAACAGTCTACTCGATCGCGATTCCGAATTCAATTCGATCCGCAACCCGCGTCGCCCTCCGAATTCATGCCCCGGCGGTCCGCCGAAAAAGCGGATGCGCTCAGAACCGGCAGAGCATGGGGCCGGCCCGCTACATGGTGGTTGCTTCGATCCTTCGCACCTTGTTGGTGCAACTTCTTCGCCTCGAATGACCCTGTTTGCCCATGCAACCGCGGATGATCATCAGCCACCTCTCCGTGCAACGTCAGGGCCGTGGTGGAAACGATGCGCACGGACACGAACTGACCGATCTGGGCGGTGATACCGGAAAACACGACGATCTGGTCCTGGGGCGTGCGAGCCACCAGTTGATCGCTCCTTCTCCAGCCGATTTCCTCTCCGCGGGTCTGCTCGGCCTCCTGGGCCTTGAGCGCAGTTTTGCTGAACCCTTCGACCAGCACTTCTACAGTAGAGCCGATCAGCTTCTTGTTGGCTTCTGCGGAAATGCTCTCCTGAAGATTGAGCAGCTCGATGTTGCGGCGGCGTTTCACGTCATCGGGCACGTCATCTTCCATGCGACGATCGGCGACCGTGCCGGGGCGCGCGGAATACTTGAATACGAAAATATTCTTGAATCGGCAGCGCTCGATCAATCGCATCGTGGCCTCATGATCGTCCTCGGTTTCGCCGGAAAACCCAACGATAAAATCACTGGCCACCGCCAGGTCAGGAACGCATGCCCGTGCGCGGTCCAGCAAATCAACATACTGACCGACGGTGTATTGCCGCCTCATGCGGCGTAGCACTGTGTCGCTGCCGCTTTGTGCCGGGATATGGAGGTAAGGGCATATCTTGGGTATATCGCGCATCGCCTCAAGAATGTCGTCGGTGAAGTCGCCCGGATAGCTGGTGACAAATCGCACCCGCTCAATGCCGGGCACTTCGCTGACCCGCGTCAGTAGTTCCGCGAACGCGACGGCCCGACCGTTTTCAGGGTGCATATAGCTGTTGACCGTCTGGCCCAGCAGGGTCACTTCCTTCGCCCCGCGGGCCGCGAGCATTTTTGCTTCGTCGAGAATCTGTTCCGGGGGACGACTACGTTCAGGACCCCGCGTGAACGGCACCACGCAGAACGTGCAGAATTTATCGCAACCGCGCTGAACACGAATATAGCTTTGCAAAACCGATTCGTTCGGATCGGGGTCGCGAGAGAGATCCAACGCTTCGACCGAGTCAAACTCCATCGCACGATGGAGCGGCGTGTTCCTGCGCGAAAGCGTTTGGGCAAGCGCAATGGCTTTCTCGCGGGTGGCCCGAACTTCTTCGATGAGAGCGGGAACTTTGTTGAGTTCGCCGGGCCCGCATACCAGATCGACGTGCGGCATCTTGGCGAAAATTCCGTCGGGATCGCGCTCGGCCATGCAGCCGATTACTCCGACGACCATTTCGGGCTTAAGGGCTTTGGGCTTTTTGAGGGCGCCCAATCGCGAAAGGACTTTTTGCTCCGCGTGTTCGCGGACCGAGCAGGTATTGAGCAGTACGACATCGGCGGTCGTCATGTCGTCCGTGGCCTTGTACCCCAACGCGCGAAGCCTCCCCAGCACAAGCTCGCTGTCGAGCACGTTCATCTGGCAGCCCATCGTTTCGAGGTAGACCGTTTTGTCGCACAGAGTCATTGGGTAAAGCCCCGAAGCCGCAAACGAGCAATTTTAGGCGTGGAGCGGAAAAATCACAATGCGGAAGCGAGAGGAACGCGATGCGTTAGTCCGTAACACTACCGCGGCGTGCTGATGGATTGTCTGAACCCCTGGCGCCAGCGCGGGGTGGTTCTCGCCAGGTATTCACGACCGCCCGTCGCTCGCGCTCCGGGTTCAGAATAGACCGTTCCGGCTTGCAGCAATACGCCCGCCGGAACGGTCCCACACCCGCGATGCGTTGGCCGAGGATGAACGCCAATGAACGCGGATTTCAGTGTTCGATGATTTCTTTGATGACGGGTCGGTCCACCGAGCCGCCGACCGAAGCGATTCCGATTTGAGGGTCGTGCGGAAAAGCGAGCAAAACGCCCTGTTCGATCGCCATCGTCAGCATCAGCTCTTTTTCCGCAATGGTGGTGAGGGGGTAAAGGTCATAAGCCATGACCCACGGCACCCGCAGGTGGGCCGACGTGGGAATGGCATCGCCGGTGAAGAGGATGATTTTTCCGCCCCTCCCCACCTTCGGCAGAATTTGGTAGGGGGTGTGCCCCTTCGACAAAAACCAATCCAGATCCTCGAATGGTGAGGGCGGCTCCTCGCCTTCGACAAAGTGAAACAGGCCTGCCTCTTCGATGGCCTTGAAATCTTCGACAAAGTACGACGCGCGGTCCTTGGGTGTCGGGTTGTTGGTGTGATCCCATTGGCGACGATGAATCCAGTGCCTGGCTTTCGGATATCGCGGGACCGCGTGTTTGCGGGATTCGTCGGCCCAATCCGTGATGCCGCCGTTGTGATCGAAGTGCAGGTGGGTAACGATAACGTCGGTCACGTCGCCCTCGCACGCGCCCAGCGAATGCAGCGCCCGGGTGACAGCCGCGCCGTCATGCTCGATGGCAAACCGCTTCGCATCTTCGGGCCGCCACTTCGTTCCGCACCCGGTATCGGCGATGATGATCCGCCCGGCGGTCTGATCAACCATCAAGAGAGATCGCGTCGCCAGCGCGATTCGGTTCTCCTCGTCCGGCGTGGTGGCCTTGCTCCAAAGGACTCTGGGCACAACCCCGAACATGGCCCCACCGTCGAGGCGAAACGTACCTGTAACGATGCTTTGAACCTGATAGCGACCGATGCTCAACATGTGCCGGAGTGTACGCGTAATTCCTGAATTGTTTAAGTTCCAGTCGGGCTCTGGTTGTTCTCATCGCGTTTGGCTTGTTCTCTGGCCGCTCTGCTTTTCGTCAGGGCGATGACAACATGGTGCGCCTGTTCAAGCCATTCGATTTTTTTTACCAGCGGCATGCGAGCCATTCGCTGCAATTGACGCAGCTTGTGCTCGTCCCAGCCGCAATCCCATTCATGGATCGGCTCGTTCATGGATCGTCCCGGATCACAGAGCGTTGAAGTTGCTGAACGTCTGCAATGTCCTGAGGTCTTCCGACCTTACGCTTCATGGACAATAGGTCTTGCAACCCCACAAAAGTTGCGGACACATTCGGTGCGACCTCGGCATGAAGCGCCGATTTGAAGGCCGCTTCAAAATCGAACGGAGAGCGAACAAAGAGGTCCACCTCCGTCATGTCGTGCTCCGGGCTGAACAGCGTAAACACCGTTAATCCCTTTTCTTGTATCCAGCGTTCCCGCGTCGGAGCGTCGGCGAATTGGTCGAGTGGAACAGGCGGGCGAGGTCGGTAGCCCAGGCCCGCGAGCGCCCGCAACGCCTTCTTTACGTTGGCGGGATCCAAGTCCAGAATCAGATCCACATCGACCGTGAATCGTACGTGCCCGTGGGCAACGACTGCCAAACCGCCCGCGATCAGATAGCGCACCGAAGCGTCGTTGAGCGCTTGTACGATCGATTGAATGCTTGACTGCTGCACCTGGCATCCTCCGTGAATCGGTATCCCTATTCTATCGGCTCGAATGGACTTTGCGCTGTGAATGCCGGCTCGTTGAGGGAAAAGCATCCCGGTACTAGACTTGCCGCTGGTGAATTCAACCCCATCAAATACAGCCAGGGAGTCCATCCTCCCTGCCGATTCCACGAATGAACCCGCCTCGCAATGGAGCAACGACCGAAATGACCGGGTCGCCGGCTCGGCTGATTTGAGCCAGTGGGAACGAATATCGTTTGGAATCGCTCATCGCGCCGCGACGCTCCTTCTCGCGATTTTGGGAATCAAGGGGTTATACCGCCTAGGCCGGGCGTTCGGCACGGTCGAATGGACGATTAACTTCAAGCGAAGGCGGCGCTTCGGACGCGCTCTGAGCGTAATCATCAACCCCCTTTCCCCGCAAAGTCGCAGGCAGCACACGCGCGAGCACTTCATGCAGACGCGCTGCGACAAGCTGTATTACCTCGTCTTCGATCGCATTCCGCGAGAGGCCGCCCTGTCCAGCCTGACCATCAGCAACCAGGAGTTGCTCGATCGAGCATCGGCGCATGGCACTGGCGTTTACCTTGCCCTTTGCCACCACGGTCCGCTTCACGTGGCCGCCATGCTCATGGCCCTCCGCGGATACAAGGTGGCCGGCGTGCGGGACCGTCGCGAAGGGGCGATGCGGCGCTACGTGCAAAGTTTGTACGATCGCAAATATCCTGAATTTGGCCGGATGCGGGTGATGTACGCGGATAGTTTCCCGCGAGAAATCTACCGCTGCCTCCAAGATGGTTACGTGCTGGGCAGCGCGATGGACGTCTCGCGCGTCCGCGATCCGCGACAGCGAAGTCACGAGGTCAAGATTTTTGAGCGATCGCAGGTGTTCCTGACCGGCCCGCTTCGCATCGCGATTCGGTGCAAAACGCCCGTATTACAGGCGTTCGTACTCCCCGGCCCGGACTTCCGATACGAACTGCAAATCGTGGAATCCCTTCTTGATCCCCAAAGTTCCGAGGACGAAGAAGCTGCTGTTGAACGAGCGATCACGCGCTATGCGCAAAATGTTGAATCCTACGTTCGGGCATACCCGGCCCTGCTTACCAGGACGTAAAACTCCCAAAGGGCGGCCTGGCTTGGGCGTTTCCGTGTTTCGGAGTTTCACTCCTGCCTTGCGTGCCTTTCGTGCGGACGTTACGTTCGCGCCGTGAACTCTGACACCTCGACAATTCGCCGCAACTGGCGCGATTGGCTGGGGTTGAACACCTCCACACTGGCCCTGCTCGGCACGATTCTCCTCGTCACCGCCGCAACCGAGCTCTGGTCGCCGGTGATCCCGCAGTACCTCAAAACGCTGCGCAACAAGGCGGGCGAGGGAGACGCTTGGACCATCATCATCATCGGCCTCTACGGGATGTACCGCGACGGTCTGGAAGCGTTGAACTATTACGTCGGCGGCGCCATTGCCGGCCGATTCAACACCCGGCGGGCCTTACTATTTTTCAATGTGCTTCCCTTCGTCGGCCTCGGACTGCTTTTCTTGTGGAGGTCGCAAGCGGCGGTGTTCGTGGCCATCCCGTTCATTTTCGCCTGGGACTCTATAGCGGGACCGGCCACCATCACCGTGGTGGGCGACGCCCTGCCGCCCGATCGGCGGACGATGGCCTTTTCCATGCAGTCCATCTTCCGCCGGGTCTCGCGTATTGTTGCGTATTGCATTTCCGGCTTGTTGATTTATTCCTTCGGTGCCGAGAACGGCGTCCGCGCCGACGTATTGGTTGCGATCTTCTTCGTTGTGGCCGCTGCGGGCCTGCAGCTACGATACATGCGCACCGCCAGCCGTGACGCCGTCGTGACACTTCAGCATCCGCGCCATCTGCTGCGAAGTTTCAGCCCCGATCTTCGCCGGTTGCTGGCCGCGGATATTTTCGCCCGCTGGGCCGAGGGTCTGGCAGGCCCGTTCATCATCTTGTACTGCGTGCCGATTCTTTCCCCCGATGTCGCGATAGGCACCGCTTCCTACCAGTCCGTTTTACTCAACGTGCAGGCGGTCACGAACATCGTGCTGTATATCGTCATCGGCCCGCTCGCCAGCCGCGAAGGGTTGGCCAAGAAACCCTACATCGGCCTGACATTTCTGTTCTTCGCGCTATTTCCCATCAGTCTCGTGCTCTTCGGCCAGCCGTTCGGTTTTGCCGGCCTCATCCTCGCTTTCGTCGTTGGAGGCTTGCGCGAACTGGGTGAGCCCGCCCGCAAGGCCATGATCGCCGACCTGGTGCCGGTGGACATGCGCACGCAGGCAATCGGCATGTACTGGTCGGCACGTTGTGTCGCCGTGATGTGGGCCTCGCCAGTCGGCGCACTCCTTTGGCTTCTCGGCGACCACTTCCACCCCGGTCTTGGTCCCCTAATCACTTTCCTTACTGCCGGCCTCATCGGCCTCCTTGGCGCCGCCCTATTCTTCCTGCGCTTCGGCGCACGATCTGCCAACGCTGATATGAGCGTCGGTCGCGAATAGAACCTGATTGCATCATCCGTTCGCGCGTGTTCTTCCGATATCTACTCACCGTATTGAACGAGGTGTACGATGCGTCCGCGATTGTTCCACATTCATTGCTTGATTTTGCTGATACTTTCATCCTCGGTCCCCAATGCGCTCGGCGAGCCTTCCGGTCCTTCGATTCGCGCAAACATTGCCTGGCAGATCGCGCTGGAGCGGGTGGGGTTTTCGCCGGGGATCATCGACGGCTCGATCGGTAAGAAAACCGAGCTGGCCACGCGGGAGTTTCAGCGCGTGCGCGGGCTGCCCACGACGGGAAAACTGGATGATGCCACCCGCCTGGCACTTTCGGTCCATGCGGACAATGCGGTCGCCACGTACACGGTTGTGTCTGCCGACCTCGCTCAAGTTGGGCCTGTCCCCACGGACTGGATTGAAAAGAGCAAGCTCCCGAAGCTCAAATACGAATCGCTCGACGCGGCCTTGGCCGAACGGTTTCATTGCTCGCGAGGGTTGCTCACGCGGCTCAATCCGGGCCGCAAGATTTCGGAGCTTCGCCCCGGCGACGTGATCCAGGTGCCCAACATTGACACTTCGGCGGCGCCGCGCGGCGAACACATCGAGATCAATCTCGCCGAGAAAATCGTCCGCGTACTAGACGGCCAGCGGCGTCTGGTGGCCCTCTTCCACTGCTCGATCGCCAAGGCCAAAGACAAACTTCCCAGCGGCGAATCGAAGGTCGTAGTGGTCTCGCAAAACCCGGACTACACCTTCGACCCCAAAATGTGGCCGGAGGTCAAAAACGTGGATCGCAAGCTGACCATTCCGCCGGGGCCGCGCAACCCGGTGGGACTGTGCTGGATCGGGCTGGGCGTGCCGGGGGTCGGCATCCACGGCAGCCCGGCCCCGGAGATGATCGGCAAGACCGGCTCGCACGGCTGCTTCCGGCTCACCAACTGGGATGCCCTGCGCCTTTCCTCCATGGTCCGCGTCGGTACGCGGGTTCGCTTTATCAGCTAAATCAATCTCGACAACCGACCTGACGCGAAACGATCGCTTCGCAACGCCGGCGTTTCGCTGCGTCCGCTAGAGCAAAATCGGGAACCGTGTAGCGGTGGAAAGTAGTCATTCTGAGCGAAGCGAAGAATCTCACCTACCAAACCAAGGCAGATCCTTCGCTTCGCTCAGGATGACCGATTCGCTGAAACGCTGCACAAAATGCGAGAATGCTCCAACATTCGCGCACCATCATCGACCGATAATCCAGGGTTGCGCTACAAAGCGACGAAACTCCTCGGAAGGCTTCGCCGATGATTCTCATGCAGGGAATATTCTTCGCGCATCGGGCCGATGCACAGTTGGGGTAGCGGTGGGGCCGAAAGGCGCTGCACGATTGACATCCGTGTGCCCCGCAGAGGGATGGTCCACAGATTCGGGGATCGGAGCCATCAAAGCTTGACGCCCCGGCGGGGGAATGCTGCTCGCCGATTGATTCGGCAGATAACGGGAGAACGATTCGCGATGAATCCAACACCATCGAGCGAGCGCAGCGTCCGTTCGATCCGCGTGGACGAGGGGTTGATTCACGAGGTGTCCGTCCGGTTTGATGGCAAGATCGATCCGTCGGCCTACTGCTCCGCCGCGACGCAAACGCGTGTGTTGTTGGCCGAGGACAGTGCGGCGATATCGCGGCTGACCAAGATGCTTCTCGAATCCTTCAACACCGAGGTGGAGATCGCGGAGTCAGGCCGCATCGCCGTCGAAAAGGCCATGAAATCGGCCTACGATGTGATCCTCATGGATATGGAGATGCCCGATACGGATGGCTTCGAGGCCACCCGGCTGCTCCGGCAGCGCGGCTACTCCGGACGCATCTACGCTGTCACGGGACGAGCCGCGAAGGACGACGTGGATCGTTGCCTTGCCGTCGGCTGCAACAAGCACTTCGCCAAGCCCATCTCGAAGGAAACACTGTCGGAGATTGTGTCATCGATCCGCGAAGAACCGCTGGCGAGCACGCTCAGGCGAGGCGCGAGGGAAGGAACATCCTCAGAGTCTCGGTAGTACTCCGACACGGTCTATCTTGCGGGTCCGGTGCGCGCAACTGTTCTGTGAGCAGTGGTTCGGCCATGGAACACGCACCCGCAGGATTCGTCGTGCCTGTCCAGTAGCTCTGTGTCGCAAACCCCTCTCCCTTCACTCAAAGAATGGAGACGACAACAGGCCACAACCCGCGTTGCTAAGCGGCGGTGATGCCTTCGGCCTGGGTTACGCGGAGGAGGTCTTCGGGGGTGGTGACTCCGCCTAGGATCTTGAGCTTGCCGTCTTCCAGAATGCTGCGCATTCCACCCGCCCGGGCGGCGGCGCGGAGCTGCGTCGCGGGGGCCCGGTTGAAAGCCAGATCGCGGAGCTGCGAATTCATGATGAGCATTTCGAAAGCCCCGACGCGGCCGCGATAGCCGGAGTTGTGGCAGCGCTTGCAACCCATGCCCTTCCAAATCGTTTTGCCGGCAAGCTCCGCTTCGGTGAAGCCCAAACTCTTGAGAATGCGCTGATCGGGGTTTGGGTCGGGCTGTTTGCATTCGTGGCAGATCACACGGATGAGCCGCTGGCCCATGATGGCCTGAATCGCGCTGGCTACCAGGAATGGCTTGATGCCCATGTCGATCAATCGGGTGATGGCGGACGGGGCGTCATTGGTATGAAGCGTGCTGAAAACGAGGTGTCCGGTGAGGGCGGCCTGAATGGCGACGTCGCCCACCTCGCGATCGCGGATTTCGCCGACCAAGATGATGTTGGGGGCCTGCCGCAGCATGGCACGGAGAATCTTGGGAAAGGTCAGGCCGATATCGTCGCGGACCTGGCACTGGTTCATGCCGGAGAAGTTATATTCGACGGGGTCTTCGGCGGTGATGATCTTGCGATCGGGCTTGTTCAGCTCCTGGAGCGCGGCGTAGAGCGTGGTGGTCTTGCCCGAACCGGTGGGGCCGGTGACCAGGAAGATGCCATTGGGTCGCTGAATGATTTTCAAAAATTTCTGGTAGTCGTCCTCGGCAAAGCCCAGCGCAGGAATACCGATCTTGACCGATTCAGGCCGCAAAATACGCAAGACGATGCTCTCGCCGTGGTAGGCGGGCAACGCACTGACGCGAAAGTCGATCTGGCCCCCGCCGATTTTCATTTTGATGCGACCGTCCTGAGGAACGCGGCGCTCGGCAATGTCCATGCCCGCCATGATCTTAAAGCGGGTGGTAACGGCACCCTGCATGTGCTTGGGAATGTCGTCGCGAATCTGGCAGACGCCGTCGACGCGATAGCGGGCGCGGACGCGGTCGCCCATCGGCTCGATATGGATATCGCTGGCCCGGGCGTGGACCGCCTCGGTGATGATCAGGTTGATCAGGCGGATGATGGGGGCGTCACCCTCGTCGGCCTGTAGCGTCTTGCTGTCCTTATTGTCGTCTTCCTCGGGAGCGTCCTGATCGATGCTGGCCATGGTCTGGGAGAGGACGTCGCCTTCAGGATTGACGAATTTGTCGATGAATCGCTTGACCTTGGTGCCGGCGGCGAGCGAAGGAACGATCTCGCGGTTGAGTCGGAAGCGAAGGAGGTCGAGCGTTTCGAGGTCGAGCGGATCGGTAATGATCACCTTGAGGCGATTGCCCTCTTCGCCCAGGGGGAGAACGTGGTAGTCCTCAATCATCTTGGCGGGGATAAGCCCGAGCACGTCGCGGTTGACCGCGTGTTTGTCCAGGTCGATGTATTCGAGGCCGAACTGGCTGGCCAGGGCCTTGGCGACGTCATCCTCAGTGCAAAGTTCGAGCTCAACGAGGGCTTCGCCGATTCGTTTGTTATGCTGCTTGGCGTAGGCGAGGGCGTCAGCGAGGGCGTTCGCTTCAACGATGCCCCATCCGACCAGCGTTTCCCCCAGCTTTTTCTGTTTCTTACCCATAACCGTCAGCGATTTTAGGGCAGAGCGAGCATTACTTCAACTTGGCAGGCCCATCGCACATTTTGCGATTCGACTGGCAGACGATCAGGCTTCATCCAGAACACCCAGCGGAAGGAACGGTTTGCCTTCGAGAAATTCCAACGACGCACCACCGCCCGTGGATATGTGCGTCATGCGGTCGGCCACGCCCGCCCGGTCGATGGCGGCCGCGCTGTCCCCGCCGCCCACGATGGAAATGGCGCCACCATCGGTGGCGTCCGCGATGGCCCGGGAAATGGCCAGCGTGCCCGTATCGAACGGCGGCGTCTCGAACACTCCCATCGGCCCGTTCCACACGATGGTCTTGGCCCGCGCAAGTTCAACGGTGTATGCCCGAATCGTCTGAGGACCGATGTCGAGACCCATCAATTCGGGTGGAATCACAGCGGAGTGAATCATCGTCCTGGCGTTGGGAGCGATCTTGTCCGCCGTGACGGAGTCCACCGGGAGCCGCAGTTTGTTGCCCGCTTGCTTGCGCAGCGCTCGGGCTGTGTCGAACAAGTCCTGCTCCACCAGGCTTTTGCCGACCTGCTGCCCATCCGCGGCCAGAAACGTGTACGCCATTGCGCCGCCAACCAGAATCGTGTCGCACTTGTCGAGCAGCGACCGAATGACGCCCAGCTTGTCGGAAACTTTCGCGCCGCCCAGCACGCAGACAAACGGGCGTTTCGGGTTCGCTAGCGTCTCGCCCAGAAACTTCAGTTCACGCTGCACAAGGTAGCCGGCCACGCGCGGCTTGCCTTCCATGAGCTGCGGAACCGTCAACATGCTGGCGTTGTCGCGATGGCAGGTGCCGAATGCGTCATTGACGTATGCTTCGCCCAGCGCTGCGATCTGCCGGGCGAAATTCTCCTTCTTTTCTTTGAGCTTTGGATCGACGGCGGCCTTCTTGTCCTTGATGGTCTCTTCGGGGTGAAAGCGAAGGTTTTCGAGCAGGCAGGCTTCGCCGTCGCGGAGCGTCCCAACCGCAGCGGCGACTTGCGGCCCAACGCAATCCGGCAGTTGCGCCACATTCTTGCCCAGCAATTCGGAAAGCCGCCTGGCCACTGGGGCGAGAGTGTACTTTTGCTTCTGCTCAGGCTCTTCGTCGGGCCGGCCCAGGTGGCTCATCAACACCAACCGGCCGCCATCCCCCAGCAGTTTCTTGACGGTCGGCAGCGCCGCCCGAATCCGCCGATCGTCCGTGATGGTTCCGCTGTCATCGAGCGGCACATTCAGATCGAGTCGAACCAGGACCCGCTTTCCGTGCGCTTTCAAATGATCGGTGGTCTTTTTCATCGGCTCGAACCAACGCGCCTAGTTTCGTGCCTTGCGTCCATTACTTTTTGGTTTCTTCCCATTGATTGGCTCGACTCGAGTAATGTGAAGCGGATCGATGAATGCCTTTTGTATCGGAAAATCCTCGGGATCGGAGGCCAAACCAATGATCACTTCCGATCGACCCACGATCATAAAATCATGGTGCAGGACGTCGTAGTGCGATCCGTCTGATACGAAAACCCGAATCGGCTGAAAAGGGTGTTTTCGTATGTGTGCCCGAATATCGTCAAGTCTCATTTCGATTCTCTAAAACTTCGCCACGCGGGCGATGAGGTCCGCCGTCCGGCTGGCATAGCCCCATTCGTTGTCGTACCAGGCCACCACCTTGACCATCGTCCCACTGCTGCCGGGCATGGTCATCGTGCTCTGTGCGTCGATGATCGCGCTGTGCGGATTGCCCACGATATCCGAACTCACCAGCGGATCCTCGCTGTACTCCATGATGCCGCGAAGCTTTCCCTCGGCCGCATTCTTCAGCGCCGCATTGATCTCCGCCGCCGTCACCGATTTCTTAAGGGTCACCACCAAATCGACGATGGATCCGTCCGCCACCGGCACGCGCAGCGCGAAACCATTGAGCTTTCCGTTGAGTTCGGGAATCACCTTTCCGACCGCCTTGGCCGCGCCCGTCGTGGTCGGGATGATGTTCACCGCCGCCGCCCGCGCCCGCCGCGGGTCCTTATGGACCAGGTCCGCCACATTCTGATCGTTGGTATACGCATGGACCGTGGTCATCAGGCCTTCGACGATCCCAAACGAATCGTTCAAGACCTTGGCCACCGGCGCCAGGCAATTCGTGGTGCAGCTCGCGTTGGAAAGCGTTGTCTGCGATGCGTTGAGCTTGTCGTCGTTGACGCCCAGCACCACCGTCAGATCCGGCTCATCGCTCGCCGGCGCGCTGAGCACGACCTTGTTCGCACCGGCCTTGAGATGATCACCGTACCCGCCTTTTTCGCTGCTTTTCTTGGTGAAGATTCCTGTGGATTCGAGAACCACCTGCACGCCGAGCTTGCCCCACGGCAGATTCGCCGGCGCACGCTCGCTGAGCACGGCGATCTCCTTGCCATTGACGATGAGGGACTTGTCCTTGACCTCCACTTTCCCCGGAAAGCGCCCGTGCACAGAATCGTATTTCAGCAACTGTCTGAGGATCGCCGGCTCGCTCAGATCATTGATCGCGACAATGTCGAACTCGGCCGGCCTGGCCGCCATCGCCCGAAACACCAACCGCCCGATACGCCCAAACCCGTTAATCCCGACTCGAACTGCCATATCTTCGCTCCAAGTGACGGTCCGACATGGACCTGTTTTCCAAGGAGAACCTACGCCTAGCTCAAGCGGCGGTCAAGGTTGCGCAGGCACGTCAGGTTATCTGGTTGCCGGCCCGATACGTAATGACCTGAACCCGTTCCAGCGTGACCAGCCCTTCCTGCACCATGGCATCGATTTGCGGCATCAATTCGTCAATCTTTTCCTTTGCATCGACGATTTCCACGACCATCGGCAAATCCTCCGAAAGCCGCATGATTTTGGTCGTGTGCAGGCGACTGTGAGCCCCAAATCCCATCGGACCGCGCAGCACCGTCGCTCCGGCCAGGTGCAGTTCCCGTGCTTTAAGTACGATCGCCTCGTAGAGCGGCTTGCCGTGCCATTTGTCGCTTTCACCGATGAAAACGCGGAGCAGGTACCCGTCCGTTGGAATCTTCATTCTCATGCTCCAAGCCAATGCTCGGCCAATCGGTAGCCAATCCAGACAGCGGCCAGCCCGGCCCCAACGCTTGCGGCCACATTCATCGTCGCGCGAGCAAACTGCCCGTCATTAAGCAGGGCGAAGGTTTCCATGCCGAATGCGGAAAATGTCGTGAAGCCACCGAGGACCCCTACGATCAGGGCGATCCGGTATTCCTCACGTATCAGCAGCCGGCCCGAAAAGCCGCCCGTCAGGAAACCAATGAGCAGGCAACCGATCACATTGACAACCAGCGTTCCGGCCGGAAATGACCCGTTGCCATATCGCTGTACCCAACCGCCCAGCGCATACCGGCCCACGCCCCCGATACCGGACCCAAGGAAGATCAAAACGAATCTCAACATGGCAAATCGTCGTCCAGGTTTCAGATGATACCGAGGCAGTGCGGCTTGGGTAAACCACTGATTTGGCCACACGAGGGGCAAACAATCGTGTTCTCGCGGCGTTCGAGGAGGCACTCGCCCCGTTGCATAAGAGACGTATCCGCCGCGCCAAGACTGATCGGTAAATATCAGTCCGGCGCGGCAGGTAGGGAACAGATCGTATCGTTCGATTGCGAGATCGCGCTGAGAGGACGAGCGCGACCAATAAACCGCTGTGCCGAATCCACTTTTTCCATTGATCCCGAACTTCTTGCGGGGCTCAGGCCGGATTAGTTGGGGCTTAGTTTCCGCGGGGCGCCCAATGCCTCTTCACGCAGGGTTTCGGCACGCTCGATCACTTCTCCCTCTGCGGGCGTCGCGGCCGGAGTGAGGGCATAATGCTGAGCGCGCGTGTCGTGTACCCATCCGGGCCAGAGCACTTCCGCAAAAAAATCGAAAGGAATCCACTGGTACCAAGGAGGCTTGATGGTCCAGTTGGTTTGCAGGGTCTGATACCCCTCCTTGCGGATGACCACGTCATAATCGCCGTACCAAAGGAAGTCCGTACTCACTTCGCTTCGCCCGATTTCCTGGTCGTTGAGAAAGACCCGCGCCTGTGGTGGATCCGTCGTGATCGTGATCGTCCGCCGCACACAACCACTATTCCCTTGCGTGGCAAGGATGCCGCCCACGAGAACGAAAACCCAATTCGCCATTCGCCATTCGCTATTCGCCATTTTTTCACCGATGTCCGTGCAGGTATTCATGAAGATACTGAATCGTCGCCTGCTGATCGGCCACTTCCGACGCCATGATGTCGCCGATCGAAATGATCCCGTAAAGCTCGCCTTCCTCGACCACCGGAAGGTGGCGGATTCGCTTTTGCGTCATCACCGATTTGCATTCGGCCAGTGTCGTATCGCGACGGCACACCGCCATCGGCGCGGTCATCACCGTCCCGACCGGCGTACCCCCCGGCAATAGTCCCGCGGCCACCACCCGGTTCAGAATGTCCCGTTCGGTGAAAATCCCGACAACCCGGTCGCCGTCCCGCACCACGACGGCTCCGATCCGGCGCCGGTTCATTTCCAGCGCCGCATCGAGCACCGAGTTCGTGCGATCCACGGTGGCCACCTCGCGGCCTTTTTTCCCTAGCAAGGACTCCGCATTGGGCATGGCAATACTCCGACCCGACTCAAACCGGGTGCATTGTGCGCGCGAATCGACCTGCCTACAAGGAAGCCTGCCAAAGGTCGGGACTGCCGGAAAAATAAAGTTGGGGGATCCTAGGATAAAGTTTGGTAAGGGAGGGGCGGCGCAGGTCGAGTCGCGTGATGCGTCCGACCTGCGCCGCTCGATGCCGATGCGTCACGTCGGCATAGGTCTAGAAGGAGGTACAGGTTCCATTCTACGTTGTGCCTTTCACAGTGGATCGCCAACGCTAACTTCCAACATACTAATATACGCTCGGGAAGAGATTGCATTTCGCCCTCCGAGCGTAAATCCTGTAAAAGTTTGTACGGATGCCCGAGAGACGCGGGTTTCTGCCGTGAAAATGAGGAATTCTGGAATTCATTAGCGTTGCCGAGTTGCGCGAGCGTTACGCACCGTCACGCGCAAAACCGGCCAGGACGACCGCGTCACGGCACAAACTTATAGCCGATACTGTGCACCGTCACGATGTGCCGCGGACGCTTCGGATCAGGCTCGATTTTCCGCCGCAGGCTGACGATGTGGTTGTCCACCGTCCGCGTGATCGGGAAGCCCTCCAGGCCCCAAATCACGTCGAGCAGCTTGTTGCGATCGACCGGTTGCTCGGCATGCTCCACCAGGATCTTCAAAATCTCCAGTTCGAAATGCCCCAGCGAGTGAACCGTCGCGCCGCGCTCGACCTTCCCCTTGACCAGGTCGATCGTCGCGTCGCCGATGTGCATGACCCGCGAGAGTCCCTTGCCCACGCCCGTTCGCCGCAGCGCCGCCTTGATCCGGGCCAGCAGCTCTCGAACGGCGAAGGGCTTGGTGATGTAATCGTCGGCCCCCGCCTCCAGGCCGCGGACAATGTCGATCTCCTGCCCCTTGGCGGTGAGCATGAACACGGGAATCATGAACCCGGCCTGTCGAATGCGGCGGCAAACCTCCAGCCCATCCATCTTCGGCATCATGATGTCGAGCAGCACCAGGTCCGGGCTCTGCCCGGTGGCGGCCTTGAGCGCCGCGTCCCCGTCGGAAGCGACGATCACCTCGTAACCCTCGAATTGCAGGTTGTCCCGCAATCCGGTGACCATGTCCGCTTCATCGTCCGCGATCAGAATCCGAGCCATATCCGACACTCCTGAAGTGGCCCTGGCGACCCCTTGGCAATTTCCAAGTCAAACTGGGGCTTTTGCGCCAAAGTCGTTGCTCCATTAAACGCGAAATCGTGTTTCCATGTCAACGATTGCACCCCGATCCAACACAAACCGACAACGGGAGGGATGGACGAAACGTCGAAACGCGGAAAACCCGAAACTCCGAAATATTGCGGCAGATTGCAGATGCTGGGTTCGGAGGGTGGTTGTAAAGGCGGGCTGAAAGATGGGTTCGTGTTGTCATTCTTTGTTTCTCCGTGTAGGAGAGTTGAAACCACATTGGCGATGCGGAAACGGGGTTCGCACCCTTCGTCGCGCCTTCGTGCAGTGTACGCGGGTGGTCCGTACACGGCGGTTCGGTTGGTTATGGGTTCGGTCATGGCCTGGAGAGGCGGAGCTATCCAAGTTGTTCCCAGAGCGCATTGGGCATCCGCCCACGCGGACTACTATGCCCTCTGCTGACTTCTCCGACGCGGTCGGTCCCCCTTGCGAAGAACCTGGTCCTCCGATGGCGGACACGCCGGAGACCTCCCGAGATAAGTTCGACCGCCTTCGCCGCACGCGCCGTTCATCTACCCGCTTTTTCAAGTTCCTCTTGTTCCGTAGTTGCTCCATTGGACAAACTAAAGCTACAATTCTAACCAGGTTCGTTTGGAAAAGTACTCTTTTTGGGCTGGTGTGTTTCCTCCTGCGTACACCAACATATAGGGGCTGCGAATGATTTCGCTACGCCCCAAAGGCAGCCGGACACTCTCCGGCCATCACAACATTCATAACATCAGGGGCGCGCGTATTTGGTTGCGAAAGGGCAATCAGCATAAAGCAGCGGTTGACGTGTAAAAAAGAGATGCATCACAATGCAGCGCAGGTGACTTACCCTTCGACGTGAATCGTTCGCGGTTTGGCACCGTCTTTTTAAGATGTGTGATGGTGGATCGGGGATGGCGGATGTGACGCGGATCGAGAACACCTCCAGCATCGCACTTCCGACATCCCACATCTAACGGCGTTTCGCCGTTCTGGGTGGGACTGACCAGCAATTCCTTGCGAGCCTTTTGCGGTTGACCTATTCGCGTGTACCACTGCTGTGTCAGCAGTGGTACACGGTGCAACGCGGACCGAACGGTCATCGACTCGTCGCCAGACTCCTGCTCACGAACGACCACTGCTCAAGAGCAGTGGCACACCCAACAGTGCCACCCGCCCCGAGATTTTCGGCAATAGGTCAAGGCAGTCGAATCTTTTCCTTGTGTGTTTGGATAAACGCATAGAGAGGTTCGGCGAGGCACGGTGCTTTTGCGAAGTATTCTTCATTGCAAGTCTGAAGCGCCATATCACGGCGCGCATCAGCTTCGCAAATTACGTCCGCGATGACCTCAACTGTCGGAGTATCCCCAATTCCCATCGAGACAATAGCCCTATGGGTGACTTGTGCCACTTCATGGCAACCGATTCGATGCAGCGCCGAGAGAATCACCGGTGCGAACTCCAGAGCGTTGACAAAGAATTGATGGTACCCACCGTTGTTAACCTCGCGCTCAAGGGCCTCAATCGCAAGGACCACCATTTCCTCATCAGTCAGGCCCTCGTCTTCATTTCGGGCCTCCTTCTGGCCGATCGCTTCTTCGAAGGCGAGCACTAGGGAATCCAGCCGATATGTTCCCACAAGAGCGAGCAGTTCTTCTGTTGTTTCACCTGCATATTGGTCTAACCATTTAAGCTCAGTCGTAGAGCTTAATGCGTTCGTGTTGGATTTGTTTCCTCTTTGTGTGGCATACAGAGTGTCTCCGCGTTGCCGACGGAGATACACGAACCGCCGCCCACGGATCGCGGTATAGATATCTTCTGCCCGATCAATAACGTCCGGTTCCCCGGCTTCTGCCCGGAATGAAGGAGGCAGATGTTGGATGACATCCCGGTTAGCAACAAGAGCATCTCCGCTGTCGCTTGGCCAAAATAGAACGACGTTTCCTAGGAGCATAACATCATAAAGCGATGCCCATAGGCGCGAATCCTGCACCGGTCGATCGACCGTTAGAAAGGCAATCTGACTCGGATTGCGCTCGTAGTAACTATAATACACGTCGGAATAGTCGAATCCTGGACCATAGACCAACCGCCAGGTTGAGTCAGGCTTCTCAACAAGTGCCAAGCCGAAAGCAGCTTTGATTTTGTTCTCGTCGAGGCCTGCCGGCTCACCATCGAGAAAGGAGGCGAGGAAAAGATCGAAACTCACATAGATAGGTTATCGCATCGCGCGTATGCAACCAAGCCCAAATGGATGTGGAAAATTCGGATTGTTCTACGCAAAACAACGAAACTCGGAAAACGTGCTTCGGTCAGATCAAGCGTGACTACTGCTCAAGAGCCGCGGCACACGGGAAAAGTTCAGCCGGAATCGAAAGGCTTCGATCCCTTGGGCTCATCCTGGCTTCGGCCGCCGAGGTGCTCGGAGAGGAAGTGCTCGGCTTTTCCGTAGAAATCGAGGCGATTTTCGGGACGGGCGAAACCGTGGCCTTCGTCGGGATATTCCACGTATTCGACGACCTTGCCGGCCTTCTTCAAGGCCTCGACCATTTGCAGAGATTCCGATTTCTTCACGCGCGGGTCATTCGCGCCCTGAGCGATGAGCAATGGCCTGACGATCTTGTCCACATGGAAGAGCGGAGAGCGCGATTTCAGGAAGTCGGCGTCTTTTTCGGGATGGCCCACGCGCTGCCACAGAATCGGCTCCAGCGGCTTCCAATATGGCGGGATCGTCTCCTGAAACGTAATGAGATTGCTGGGCCCGACGATGTCCACACCGCAGGCGAAAAGCTCCGGAGTAAATGTAAGGCCGACTAACGTCGCATAGCCCCCATACGACCCGCCGAAAACCCCCACGCGTTGGGGATCGGCGATGCCCTGCTCGATGACCCACTTCACTCCGTCCACGAGATCGTCGTGCATCTTGCCGCCCCACTCACGGTTGGCGGCGTTCAAGAAATTCTTGCCGTATCCGGTCGAGCCGCGATAGTTGACTTGAAGCACCGCGTAGCCGCGATTGGCCTGCCACTGCACTTCGCCGTCATACCCCCAGTTGTCCCGGGCCCACGGGCCGCCATGCACGTTGAGCACAAGCGGCAGGTTTTTCGGCTCCACGCCCGGCGGAAGCGTCAGGTACCCCTGAACCGTCAGTCCGTCGCGGGCCTTGAAGCTCACCGGTTTCATCTTGGCCAGCGACAACCCTTCCAGCGCCTTGCGATTGGCGAAAAGCAACTGCGCCTTTTTCGTGCCGCGATCGTAGGCGTAGTAATAGACCGGCCCGTCATCCACATCGAACACGACAAGCCAGGACTTGTCAGCGCGATCACGGTTGGCAATATTGAAATCCCCGTCGCGGATTGCGGCGATGGCGGCGAAGTCGTCTTTGATGGAATCGTCTATGACCTTCCAGGTGCGCCGTGCCTTGTTGAATGCCACCGCTTGCACTGCGTGCGCGTCGGGGTGAATGAACAGGTCCGAGACGTCGGCCTGTTCGTCCTTCGCGATGGTTTTTTCCTTACCCGTGGCAAAGTCCAGTTCGCGAAGCTCACCGGTGTTGCTGCCAATACTGCTGATGACGTAGAGGCTCTTTCCGCCCGGCGCGACGGCCACCGGTCCGCTGGTCATCGCGTCTTCGGGTCCCCACACGGCCATTTGCTTCCACTCGGCGGTCTCATTCTCCCGCCCGTGAAACGCGATACCGCCGTCCGGCATCATTCTCGCTCCGCCGCGCACGCGGAAGTCGTGGTCGGTCACCCAACCGATGAATTGCTGATCGTTGAGGGCCACTTCGGTCATCGCGCCGGTGGTGACGTTGATGCGAAACACATCGTGGAATTGCGGATCGCGCTTGTTGATGGAGACGAGAATCTCGTTGGGGAATTTTTGATCCACGGACTCGATGCGAGCCTGCACATTGTCGAAGGGCGTCAGGTTACGCTCGGTGTTTGTCTTCAGATCGACCGCATAGAGCCGCCAGTTCTCGTCGCCGTCCTTGTCCTGGATGTAAACGATCTGCTCGTTGTTGGGCACCCAAAAGTACATGCGAATGCCGCGTTTGCGGTCTTTGGTCACGACGTGATCATCGCTCTGTCCGATCGTCCGCACCCAGACATTGAGCACGCCTTCGTCGGCGGCCAGGTAGGCGAGCCGCTTGCCATCGGGCGAAATTTGCGGATTGGCCCGGTCGGGGTTGCCGAAAAATACTTCGCGCGGAATGAGCGGGGGCAACTCCGCATAGGCCCAGGTCCCCGCAAAAACCGTCATGGCCAAAGAGGCGCCGGCAATCCGAAAACAACCCATAAACAAGCTCGCTCGTTCAATGTCAAAATCATGCATCCTTGATCGGAAAAAGAAAGGCCGGACCTCGTGTCCCCCTGTCCACCACCTCGACTCATGGTAGCACCTGGCCCACGTCCCACGAGTCCGTAGTTGTATATTCCTGTCGGATCGGTTTCGCGATCAAGTGGAGTTTCGTGATGCGCAAGAAGGCAACTCTCTAGAATCGCTCGGTGATCGACTTACCTTGCAGGAAGAGTTGCAGGTAGTCGCGGCCGCCGGCTTTGGAGTCGGTGCCGGACATGTTGAAGCCGCCGAAGGGCTGCACATCTACCAATGCGCCGGTGCATTTGCGATTCAGGTACAGGTTTCCCACGTGGAATTCGTGGCGGGCGCGTTCCAGGCGCATGCGGTCGCGGGAGAATAGGGCGCCGGTGAGTCCGTACTGCGTGCCGTTGGCGATTTGCAAGGCGTCGTCGAAATCACGGGCTTTGATCACGGCCAGCACCGGTCCGAAGATTTCCTCCTGGGCGATTCGAGCGTTCGGCGGCACGTCGGCAATGATGGTGGGCGGAATAAAATAGCCATTGGGTGGGACACGGCCTTCGCCGAGGACCAAGCGACCTTCCGACTTGCCGATGCGAACGTACTCGTTGATTTTCTTGTGAGCGGCCTGGTCGATCACTGCGCCCAGAAAGTAATTTTCCGCCGTCACTGTGTCGCCGATGGTCAGCTCGCGCGACCCAGCGACTACGCAATCGAGCAACTCGTCGTAAATTTGCTCGTGGGCGATCAATCGGCTGCACGCCGAACACTTTTGACCCTGAAATCCGAACGCCGCCGCCACTGTTCCCTGCGCCGCGGCAGCCACATCGGCGGTTTCATCAACGACGATCGCGTCCTTGCCGCCCATCTCCAGCACCGTGCGCTTCAACCAATTCTGTCCAGAGGCGACCTTGGCGGCTTTTTCGAAAATTCCAAGCCCCACATCGCGCGACCCGGTGAAGGAGATGAACCGCGTCAGCGGGTGCGCCACCATCGTGTCACCCACGCTCGCCCCCGGCCCCGGCACAAAGTTGAGCACCTCCGGAGGGAGACCGGCCTCATGCAGACATTCGATCAGCTTCGCGGCGACAACCGGCGAAGCGCTCGAAGGCTTCAAGCACACCGTGTTGCCCGTCACCAGCGCGGCCGTGGTCATGCCCGCGGTAATCGCCAGCGCAAAATTCCAAGGGGGGATCACCACGCCCACACCCAACGGAATGTAGCGGACCTCGTTCTCCTCGCCGGGCATCGGCGTCGTGGGATGCGAGCCGCTTAGCCGCATGGCCTCGCGCGCATAGAATTCCAGGAAGTCGATGGCCTCGCAAGTGTCTGCGTAGGCCTCGATCCAGCTCTTGCTCACCTCGTAGCACATCCACGCGGAAAACTCGTAGGTCCGCCGGCGCATGATCGTGGCGGCCTTGAGCAGCACACGGGACCGCACTTCGGGTTCGACGCGACTCCAGGTCGCGAAGTGCCGGGCGGCCGATCGCACGGCGCGGTCGGCCATATCGGCGTTGGCCTTGGACATCACGCCCACCATGCATTTGGGGTCGGCAGGGCTTGTCGAGGTGAATGTCTCGGACGTGTTCACGGGCTTGCCGTCCACCCATAGCGGGTAGGTCCGGCCTAGCTGTCCCCGCACGTGTTCGAGCGCGGCAAGCATTTTGCTCCGCGGCTCGGATTGATTGAAATCGACATAACTTTCAGGGGAATACGGGGTCAACATGTTCGTTCCTCATTCATCAGTACCGCGACCACGAAGAACAGATTTTGCATCAACAGGTGATAGTATACCGTGACATCCAAAAGGCAGGAATCTGCGTTCGAATGGGAAGAAACGGATACAATTCCCATTCCGGCGACATGAGGCGGGTTGATTTCTGCAAGGCCCGATAAGAGCACCACCTCCAATGGCAAGGAGAATTCTCCTTGCGTAGGGTCGCGAGCACCGGACATATCGTATCGTTAATGCACATCTCCTCGCTTTGCATTTGCTGATCCGCCGGAGTAGGCGGGCGGGATTTTTTTTTGGGAAGGGGGAAGTCGATTCATGTCTAAGAGTGTAAAGGTCTTGGCAACAGTTTTTTCGGCCAGTGTACTCATGGCGGGCTGTTCATCCGGTAGCGTTCTGGGCTCCGGGGCGAGCAGCGCGCCCGTCAACAAGGTTTTGATGGCTAAACTGGCAGGCCTGGATGGAGCGGCTCAAGGATATGTAGCGTATGACGACGAAGGGGCCCACCAGGAATTCACCGTTGAAGTGAGCGGCGGCGAACCCGGGGCGACGCTCGAGATCACCATGAACGGCGCGGTAGTGCTTTCGATCACGCTGGACGAATTCGGGAATGCTCATTTGGAATTCGATAACAGCCCCGACGATCCCGGAGAATCACCGTTACCATCAGAGTTCCCTCCTGTCGGCGAAGGTGACGCAGTGGCCGTTGGGGACCTTTCCGGCAACCTCGAGGAAGAGGAAGATAGCGATTCTGATGACGACGGCGATGATGAAGACGGCGAAGATGATGACGATGGCGATGGCGATGTGGAAGAAGGCGATGATGATGATGACGACGATGCCGGGGACGATAGTGACGACGCCGCCGATGATACGGACGATGATGTAGCGGATAATGACGACGACGCCAACGACAACGATGATGGTGGTGACGTCGAAGACGCGGACGACGGACAAACCGAGGACAATGACAACACCATCGTCCCCGCAAGCGGCCGCGATGAGACGTAAGATGTCGATGACGCCGACGCGGAGGATGTTGACGATGGAGACGTTGCCGGCACTCCGTAATCGAGGATGATCCAAAAACAGTCGCCTTCGAGCGCGCGGCCCCTATTGCCTGGTTGGCAATAGGGACCGCGTTTTTCATGTCGATGACGGCAGGCCGCGACGACGACCTCATTTTTTTCGCCTACTTCGCAGTCTTTTTCTTCACGATTGCCTTTTTTTTGACTCCTGGACGAAGGGGGTATCCCCTTGGGTGAATATTTCGACGTCCGAAGAAGATATGCACGCCCATGCTGCTTCCTGGCGGGCGCGGTACTGAATGCGGCTCGGCAGGAGCCTCGCCCTCCCACCGCCCGTCGCTTGCGCTCCGGGTTCGGATTATTATCCCCGCGATGAGCAACGAACGAGAAGAGAAGAAG
>CXWL01004630.1_pt2 | contig 36556 bp, 37 predicted proteins | sample 590931 | NCBI WGS metagenome assembly CXWL01 (sample SAMEA3498368, study PRJEB10139) | groundwater metagenome | biome: water well; material: biofilm material | place: Germany | collected 2015-04-27
CGCCAAGCTTTGCGCGACCACTCGCCCGTGCACTACGCGGCACAAATCAGCAGCCCGCTTCTGCTCGCCTTGGGCGCGCGAGACCCGCACGCCTCGCGCGCGGAAGCGGATCAAATCGCCCAATCCCTGCGCGCCCGCGAAATTGGATTCACCTATTTGGTATTCCCGGATGAAGGCCGCGANNGCGTTCTCGCGCCCGAGTACGCCACGCCGGCAAACGCTGACGCGCGAAGCGTCGAGTATCGAAGCGCCCGAAAGTGAAGCGGTTACGCCAGCCGCCGCTCCGGCGCAAAATCCCTAAAGCAACGGACTTGAACGCTGCCGCTACCTTCGCGATTGGCGTCGCTGATTTAGCAACAATCGACCGCCGCCCAGCGCCCGTTGTTGTGTCAGCGCAATTCGTAGGTCACGCTCACGCTGACGCTGGTGGTGATTTCGCCTGGCGAGACCGGCGTTGATTCCGCGCCGTCGGCCATGCGCGCCATCATCGGCATCGGCATCGGCGGCGAATAGCCACCGCCTTCACTGATTGCGACAATGCGGTGTACCCGCAGGCCGAAAGCTTGCGCGTACAGATCGGCGCGGCTGCGCGCCGCGCGGGCGGCTTCACGGCGCGCCGCGTCGAGTTGGGAATCGGGATCGGCGTGCGAGAACGAAATGCCGTTGACGGTGTTGCCGCCGGCCGCGACCGCGCCATCGACGACGCGCCCGACATTAGCGAGCGCGCGTACACGCGCGTTCACGGTGTTGGCAGCGTGATAGCCAGTGATGCGCGGCTGCTGATTTTCGACATAGGCGTATTGGGGATTGACCGAAAGGTTCGAGGTTTGGATATCGCGCTCGGCGACACCTGCGCGGCGCAACGCTTGCGTCAGCGCGTTCATGCGTTGGGCATTAGCCGCCATCGCCGCCGCGGCTGTCGCGCCTTCGGTGATGACGCCCATGGACAAGGTCGCCATGTCCGGCGCGGATTCGACCCGGCCTTCGGCGCTGACGTTGAGCAGCGTGCCCTCGATGGCGTGCATGGCGTGGTGTTCGCTCGGTTGCTGGGCAGCGGCCAAGCCAGGGGCGGCGCCAGCGGCCAGGACCAGTGCCGCAGCGGCGGCTTTGACAACTTGCATCGAATGAACTCCCCTTGATTTCCCTCACGCCATTTTGGCAAGGTCGGGACGGCTAAATTACGGCAAAGACAGGGCTTTTGTCTTGGACCGTCGGTGCGACGCCTACGGTTCAAAGCAACCCTGCCCGAATCGGGTACAATCCCGTTTTGCTTCCGAAAAGGCCTCCAAAGCCCGCAATGCGTTTTTCCGACGATTTTCTGCGCCAAGTCCGCGACCGAGCCTCCATCGCGGACTATGCGGGGCGGCGCTTGGCGTGGGACAAGCGCAAATCGCGCCCCAGTGCGGGCGATTATTGGGCGTGCTGCCCCTTCCATCAGGAAAAAAGCCCCTCTTTTCATGTGCTCGACAGCAAAGGCATCTACAAATGCTTCGGCTGCGGCGAAAAAGGCGATGTGTTCACGCTGGCGATGAAGCTTGAAGGGCTCTCGTTCCCCGAGGCGGTGTCGCAAATGGCCGAGCGCGCCGGCATGGCGCTACCGAAGGACGAGATGGAAGATCGCGGCGAGGGCGATCGGCGCAAGCGCCTGCTTGCCGCGGCGGCGCTCACCGCAAAGCTCTACGCCGACGCGCTGCGCGCGCCTGTGGGGGCGCATGCGCGCCGCTACCTTGAAGGACGCGGCATTGGCCTTGAGCAATGGGAGCGCTTCGGCATTGGGCTTGCGCCCGGCGGCTGGACCTGGACGCTCGACAAACTCCAAGCCGAGGGCTTCACGCTTGAGGAAATCACCAGCGCGGGGATAGCGCGCGAGGGCGAAGGCGAACAACGCGCCATCGATACCTTTCGCGACCGCATCACCTTCGAGATCACCGATCCCGCTGGTAAGATCATCGCCTTCGGTGGTCGAGCGCTCGACCCCAATGCGCGAGCCAAATACATCAATTCGCCTGAAAGCGCGCTGTTTTCCAAAGGACGAATTCTCTACCGCCTGAAGCAGGCGCGCGAAATTTTGGCCAAGAGCAAGGCGCCTGGCCTGGTTGTCGCGGAGGGCTATCTCGATGTGATCGCGTTCGAGCGCGCCGGCATCGCCGCGGTGGCGCCGATGGGAACGGCGCTCACGGAAGAGCAATTGCAATTGGCGTGGCGCGCTGGCGGCGAGCCCGTGCTGTGCTTCGACGGCGACAGCGCTGGCAAACGCGCGGCCGAGCGCGCGCTCGATCTGGCGCTGCCGCACCTGGGGCCGGGCCGCACCGTCAAAATCGCCCACGCGCCCGAAGGCGAGGACCCGGACGATATCTTCCGCCGTGCTGGCGGCGAGGCGCTCGGCGCACTGATCGCCGCCGCCGCGCCAGCATCCGACGCCTTGTTCGAGCGCGAGAAATCGCGGCGCGCGCTCGATACGCCGGAAGCGCGGGCGGCGCTCAAGAACGCACTGAAAGAGGCCGTGGGCCGCATCGCCGACCCCGAAACAAAGCGGCTCTATTTCAGCGAGCTCCTCTCTCGGGCCGACGCGTTGCTGCGCGGCCAGCGCCCCCCTTTCCAACCCAACAAAGGCCAGTACCAGCGCGGCCCTGCCCCGCCCGCCCCGGCAAGCGCTGAACTGAAGGCGCTGCACGGCGCCCGGCCTCGCCCGGCGGCCGAAAATTTTCTCCGCGCGGCCACCGACGACCCAGGCGTGCTCGACCGCTTCGCCGATTGGATCGACCGTCTCGCCATCGCCGACCCTGAGCTTGCGGCGATCCGCGCTGCTCTGATCACGCTTTTCGAGGCCGGCGCCGGGGCCGCCCCCATTGACCGGGCCGGCCTCAGCCTCCATTTGAGCCGATCGGGTTTGGAACGCGCCGCGGCGCGCGTTACGCGTTGGGAGAAGGATACAAAGCCTCCTGGCCGGAAGGGCCGCCAAGGCAACAGCCCCGAACCCAATTTGGGCGAGTGGCAAGCGCTGATGACACGCCAAGTGGTGCTGCCGGCGATCAGGGAGGAATTGGCGGAATTGAGCCTGGCCGCGGCGCGGGGCGATGACGCCGCGTTCGCCCGCTTCCAGGCGCTGAGCCGCGAAGCAAGAGACATCGAAGCGCGCGCGCGCGAAGCCAAACTTGATGACGACGCTCAAGACGAAAACGAAGCCGATGGCCCTCCTCGCCTAACGGCCTGAAACCTAGATTGATGCTGGAACCGAGACGCTGATGAGCAAGACCGAGACCACCACGACGGAAGAAAAAGACGCCCCCGACGGGCCAATCCTGGATCTCTCCGACGCCGCCGTGAAAAAGATGATCAAGGCCGCCAAGGCGCGCGGCTTTGTCACGCACGAGGAGCTGAACAAGGTCCTGCCGAGCGAGGAATTCAATTCCGAGCAAATCGAAGACGTGATGTCCCAGCTGAACGAGATGGGCATCAACGTCGTCGATAACGAAGAAGAAGGCGAAGCCGCCGAGGACGACACCACGGCGCGCGCCGTCGTCACCCGCGACGAAACCGCAAAGCCGGTCGTCACCAACACTCGCGAAGACGCCGACCGCACCGACGATCCGGTGCGCATGTATCTGCGCGAAATGGGCACCGTGGAATTGCTTTCGCGCGAGGGCGAAATCGCCATCGCCAAGCGCATCGAAGCTGGCCGCGACGCGATGATCCGGGGCCTATGCGAAAGCCCGCTGACGTTCGAAGCCATCATGGTGTGGCGCGACGAATTGCGGGAGCAGAAGATCCTGCTGCGCGACATCATCGACCTTGAAGCCACTTACGGCGCCGAGATGGGCATCGTGCCGCAATCAGCCCCCGGCGTGAACGCCGACGGCCTGGTTGTGCCGCGCACGCCGGAGGAAATCCTCGCCGACGAGGAAGCCGCCAAACTCAAAGCCGAAGCGGAAGCCGAGAACGACAGCGACAGCGAGTTCGACGACGAACAAGCGATTTCGATGTCGGCGATGGAAGCCGAGTTGAAAGAAGGCGTGATGGCGACGCTCGACGCGATCGCCGAGGCGTTCGTCCAATTCCGCAAGCTGCAGGAAAAGCGCATTGATCTGCGCCTGAAGGGCCGCTCTCTGCCCGGCGCGCAAACCGAGGCTTACGAAGGCGCACAGAACACGATCATCGAAGAGCTGAAGAAGCTCAAGCTCAACAACGCCCGCATCGAGAGCCTGGTCGAGCAGCTCTACGCGATCAACCGCAAACTCATTCAACTCGAAGGCAAGCTGATGCGGCTGGCCGATTCCAACGGCGTCTCGCGTCTGAACTTCCTGGAAGCCTATCAAGGCAGCGAACTCGATCCGAAATGGACCGAGAAGATCGCCGCCAAATCCAAGCAATGGGCCAAGTTTGTTACCGCTGAAATTGACGACATCATTGAAATTCGCAGTGAGATCGGCTCGCTCGCGCAAGAGACCGGCGTGCCGATCGACGAATATCGCCGCATCGTCCACGCCGTGCAAAAGGGCGAACGCGAAGCGCGGCAAGCGAAGAAGGAAATGGTCGAAGCGAATTTGCGCCTCGTCATCTCCATCGCCAAGAAATACACCAATCGCGGCCTGCAATTCCTGGACCTGATCCAGGAAGGAAACATCGGCCTGATGAAAGCGGTCGATAAATTCGAGTACCGCCGCGGTTACAAATTCAGCACCTACGCGACATGGTGGATACGCCAAGCGATCACACGTTCGATCGCCGACCAGGCGCGCACCATCCGCATTCCCGTGCACATGATCGAGACCATCAACAAATTGGTCCGCACGTCGCGGCAGATGCTGCACGAGATTGGCCGCGAGCCGACGCCGGAGGAACTCGCCGAGAAGCTCGGGCTGCCGCTGGAAAAAGTACGCAAGGTGATGAAGATCGCCAAGGAGCCGATCAGCCTGGAAACGCCCATCGGCGATGAAGAAGATTCCCACCTCGGCGATTTCATCGAAGACAAAAGCGCGATTTTGCCGGTGGACGCGGCGATTCAAAGCAATCTGCGCGAAACCACCACGCGCGTGCTCGCGAGCCTCACCCCGCGCGAAGAACGCGTCCTGCGCATGCGCTTCGGCATCGGCATGAACACCGATCACACTTTGGAAGAAGTGGGCCAGCAATTCTCAGTGACGCGCGAACGCATCCGGCAGATCGAGGCAAAAGCGCTGCGGAAGCTGAAGCATCCGTCGCGCTCCCGGAAGCTGCGGAGCTTTTTGGATAATTAGAGCGTGTTATTTCGCTTGACCAACAAACCGACTCCCATTCTGCATTTGTTCGCTGAGAACAGGAGTTGAACATGGCTACAAATCCACCGCCTGGCGCCGGTCGCAAAGGCGCCGTGAAAGAACGCTCTCAAGTGTTCAATCCGAAGACGGAAGACTGGACGAAGCGCGAGGCCAAGTCCGGCAAGTTCATGGATCGAAAAGCAGACAGCAAACCCTTCAAGGGTGTCCGAAAAGAAAAATAGCGTGAGCTTTTCCCGGCAAACTCTCATCGCGCCATCACACGCTTCGATGCGTTGGCGTTGAAAGCCGGCCCGGCTTCCACGAGTTGTTCCTTCGCTACGGCAAGTCAGCCTATGTTGTCCGTTACCATGTCACTGACGACGCCGTGATCATCACCCGAATCTGGCACGGGCGCGAGAATCGCCCGCGATGAGCGCATCCCCTCACTCAGGGACAGCACTACGCTGAAAGCCCAGCACCAGCGCGAAGGTGCGGCCGAAGGTGATTTTGCGTAGCGCCGCCGGGTCCCGCGCGAAGCAGGCGCGCTTTGCGTCCACGTACCACGGATCGACCAGAACGTCTGGATTCAGGCACAAATTGTACACGCGCAGCTCGCCGGGGATGTCGCCCGGCACACCGAGAACATCCATCACGTACGCGCAATAGATGAAGGGCGACATCACCAATGGATTGGCGCGCGCATGCACGCCTCGCCAAAACGCCGCCGAATTTGGAACTCCCGCGCGCCGCCGATCGAGGATGGCGTCTTCTATGGCGGATGCTTCGTCCAGACGCTCTAGCCCGCGATTGGGGTCGCGTTCTGTTTGCGCGCGGCATCCCGCGATCACGGCCAGGTCGCTGCCTGGCCGATCGCTCAGCAACAGCTCCATGTGGCGCCAAATGTTGGCGTGCGGCGGCGGGCTGAAATGCACGCCCAGCTTCGAATAGACGCAATCAAAAGCCTTCGGCGGCAAGCTGGATGTTTCCGGATTACCGACCAGTTCGGTGACGTATCGCCCAGGATTTTTCTGGATGTACGCGTCGACATCCTGGTTGCGACGCCAATATCCGGTGTCGGCGCCAAAATCATCCGCTCCCCAAGCCTCGACCCCGTAATTCTCATGCAGCCAGGTCGGCAAGGTGGAAAATCCGCAACCGACGTCGAGCACACGCTCGCCGCGGCGCCAATCGCGAATGCGAATCGCCGCCTCGTCGCCGAACCGATCCAAGCGCCAAGCATCGCTATCCACGCGCGGGGGCAGGCGCTGCTCGAGCGACATCTGGTGGAGCGCCGAATAGCGTCCCAATTCCGCCCGACGAAGCACAAGAGGCGCAGCGGCAGTCATGACCATGATCCCTTGAGTGAACGCCGCAAATCCAGCAGCAGCAGCCCAACGCGCGCCATCGGCGCGCCGATGCTTTCGGTGTATGGCCGCGTCAACACCATTGGATCAAAACAAAATCTGTTGGCTCCCAGGCGCGCCAAATAGGCGTTGGCGCCAAAAAAACCGGCAGCGGAAAACATCGCTGACGCGAGCAGCCTGGGCGAATGGGTCAGCACATCGACGGTGCGCAAACCGATACTGCCGCCGCCCTCCGCCTCGGCGGCGAGAACAGCGCGGAGAAATTTGACACCCCGATCGCTGGGAAATTGCATGACGATTGCAGCGCGAAGGCTGCGTGCGTCCCGCAAACGTCGGCGAAACTCCGCGTCGCCGAGCACTGCGACAAGATCTTCGGCCGTCATATCGAGCTTCAGCGTCGGGTCGTCACCATCGGCCAGCCATTTCGCCGACATGTCGCTCAAGCGCAGCCGCGCCGGCGGGCTTGATTCCCTCATCAGACGCTCAAACACCTGCGCCGAGCTCTCGGGAGGGCCTTCGACGTTCTCCTCCAAAACGCGCTGGAGTTTTTCTTCGGTAAAGAACGCGCCGTAGTATTGCGGCACCGAAGCCAGGCCCGCTTCGGCGACAAACCCCTCAGCCGCCGCGTGCAATTGCAGCAAACCCTGCCCTGGCGCCGCGGCTTGGGCTTCATCGATCACAAACGCCGCCCGCCCATCGCCCAGATACTTTGAGCTCCCCTCCGCATCACATCGAGAAAGCAACTCAACGCGGTAACCTCCCGTGTGTGAATGCTCGCGAAGCGAAAACCACAGATCATAGGCGCCTGGATGCAGTTCCGCGATTTCAACGTGCATGGCGCCATCGGCGCTTGGGACCCTTCCCCTCATCGCGCCACACTGCGCGAAATCATAGATAGCGTCGGCGGCGTCCTCGCAGCCCACGCGCCGCGCCCATATCGTACAAGACGACCGCGCCACATCCCGCAAGCGGACCCGGAGGCCCAGGCCCTGTGATGCCGGCGGCGCTGTGATCGTCGCCACCACGCCGTGAAGGGAGTCGGTTTTGTCCTCGACAAACACGGATCCGCCCGCCTTGGCCGCCTGCAGGGCGCCGCCCCTCGCCGTCCACTCGCATCGCCATCTCTTGGTCATTGCTGGCGCTTTCGATGTGCCGTTCAAACCGCCATCCGGTCCAGTTCGCGTTCGGGAAAGTGCGCGACGTACCAATCCATCGTTGTCTTGAGGCCCGTGCCTAAATCAACCTTCGGCGCATAGCCCAACGCCGCGAGCTTCGACACATCGGGACAGCGCCGCGTTGTCGCGCCCTTGGGCGCGTCACCATGCTGGAACTCGGCCTCGCGACCAAAATACCCGGCAAGTGCGCGGGCGAGGTGCTCGATCGAGACTTCTTCGTCGCGGCCAATATGGTAGATGTTGAGGTGCTGACCACGATCAAGCATCGTCATCACACCATCGGCGAAATCTTCAATAAACACAAAAGCGCGCGTCTGCTTGCCGTCGCCCTGGAGCGGGATCGTCAACGCGCCGCTGGGTTGGTCGATGTGGGCGCGCCAAATTTTGCGCCCGAGATCGGGGATGACATGCTCCCACCCCATGTCCGGGCCGTACACGTTGTGGGGCCGAAAAATCATCACCCGCTCAAAACCCTTGCGGCCCCAATTGAGCGCCATCAGCTCCGAGATAAGTTTGCCGCCGCCATAGGAATAGCGGGGGTTCAGGGGATCGGGCACGACCAAAGGCACGCCTTCCGGCGTCGGCACGATCGGCGGTTGATGGTAGGCTTCCGATGATGAGGCCAGCACCAATTCCGGCACTTTCTCGGCCCGGCACGCATCAAGCACGTTGAGCATGCCGCGCACGGCGATATCGAGGATAAGCTCGGGGTGCTCGTAGAAATATTCAGTGCCGTTGACGTAGGCGAGGTGCAGCACACAATCCACGCCTCTCGCGGCCTTGCGCACGGCATCACCATCGCGCACGTCGGCTTCGATCATCTCGATGTCGTCGGCGATGTCGGCGATGCGGCGGGGGCGACCGCGTAGATTGTTGTCGAGCACGCGCACGCGCGCGCCCGCTTGCACCAGTCGCCGCACAAGTGCAGCGCCAATAAAACCGGTGCCGCCGGTGACGAGGTAAGTTTTGCTCACGTCGGCGCCCGCGATAACGAGCGATTGCCAAACGACATGTAGCCCACACCCGCCGGCAGGTGCAGCTTGTCAGAGCGGAACTGGCTCCAGAAATCATAGATGATTCCGGGGCTGGCCATGCCTTCCGCCACCGCCGCTAGGTCGGTGCGTTCGAAGATACGGTGATTGTTGAGAATGAGCGCAATCGAAGCGCCCGCCGTCGCCTCCTCGATCGAACGGCACGGCGCCAATCCCATCTCACGCACTTCGTCATAGCGGGCAATCGGGTCAAAACCGCGAAACTCCGCGTGCGGATATTCCGCGCGCATCGCGTCGAGAATCGGTTTGGCCATGCTGCCGCGCAGATCGCCGGTTTCGGGGCGACCCTTGAAGGCGAGGCCCAGCAGCGCCACCACGGCGGGGCGCGCCTTGCCGTTGTGGGCGCTGAGAACATCGCGGACTTGTTCGCGGCAATACTCGACCAGGCGTTCATTGGTGATGCGGCCCGCGCGCGTGATGGCGGCGAGATCGGCCTGCTGCGCCGCCAGCGGCAGGCTCTGCATCAGAATGTAGGGATCCTTGGACAAACATGGCCCCGCGACCGGACCCGGCAGCGCGACGTTGGTGCGATGATAATCGTTGTTGGCGGTACGGATGACCTCGGTGGCGCTGACGCCGAACTGATCACACAACATCGCCACTTCGTTGGCGAACGCGAAATTCACGTCGCGAGAGACATTATCGACCAGCTTCACCATCTCGGCGGTATCAAGCGACGAAACGATTTGGATCGTGCTGGTAAAATTGCGGAACAAACCCGCGGCGATATTGGCGTCCTCAATGGTGTCGGCGCCGACGATCTGCGGCAATTCGCGCAATTCCGTGAGCGCTTGCCCTTCGACGGTGCGCTCGGGGCAAAAGGCCAAGTGAAATTTGCGGCCAGACCGCTCCAGTATCGGGCGCACGAGCGTGCGCGTGGTGCCGATTTTCACGGTTGATCGCATGATAATGCAGGCGCCGGCTTTTGCCTGGGCGGCGATTTCGCCAATCACCGCCTCCACCATATCGAGCCGCGCGCGGCCGTCTCCACCAAGCGGCGTTCCGACCGTGACAATGTAATAGTCAGCCGCAAAATCCGTGGGCATGGCCTTGGAGAAACTGAGGGCGCCCCGCCGAACCGCGCGCGCGAGCATCTCGTCCAGGCCGTTCTCGAAAAAATGCGCCTTGCCGAGTTGGAGATTGCTCAGAATATCGTCGCGAATTTCAAGGCCGTGAACCCGTAAACCGACGTCAGCGGCGACCACTCCCAGCGTGAGCCCGACATAGCCCATGCCAATGACGCAAACCTTGGTTTGTTCGGATGGCTCCGCCACACGCTTCTCCCCGTTACAGTAGGTGCGATTTAACTCCCGCGAAAGCTCATGGCAATGCGCGCCGCCCGCGCCTTGACAGCCCCGCGCCGCCGCCGCAACTAGACTCGGCCCGCGCGCGGGCGTTTGCCGCGAGGGGCGCTATGAAGCTGCATTTGGGCTGTTGGCATCGCCACATTCCAGGCTGGGTGCATGTCGATCTCTGCGACATGCCGCATATCGACCACAAGACCGAAGTCGATGATCTTCACATGATCGCCGACGGCGCAGCCGAACTCGCTTACGCCTCGCACGTGTTGGAATATTTCGATCGTTTTCAGGCGCGTGAAGTGCTGAAGGAATGGCGGCGCGTCCTGAAACCAGGCGGAACGCTACGGCTCGCCGTGCCGAATTTCGAGAGCATTATCGAGGTCTACAAGCGCACCGGCGAGTTGGAGCGCACTTTGGGCCTGCTGTACGGGCGCATGGAAATCCAAACCGAAACCGGCCGGCGCATGCTCTACCACAAGACCGTGTGGGACTTTGCATTTTTGAAGGCCGTGCTGGAAGAATGCGGCTTCGAAAACGTGCGCCGCTACGATTGGCAACAGACCGTGCACAAGGACTATGACGACCACAGCCAGGCCTATTTTCCACACATGGACAAGGACAACGGACTGCTGATGAGCCTCAACATCGAAGCCGACAAACCCGCGGAGCCCGCGTGATGGCTTTCTTGCCGCAGATGGAGCCATGGTTCGACGACGAAGAACGCCTGGCGATGGACGCGTACATGCGCGAGGGCGGCTGGCTGACGGAATTCAAGCGCACCGAACAATTGGAGCGGGAGCTGGCGGACTATGTCGGGGCCAAGCATTGCGTGATGGTCAACAACGGCACCATCAGCCTCACGCTGGCGGCGCTCGCCTGTGGGGTAAAGGCCGGCGACGAAGTGATCGTGCCGAACTTCACCATGGTGGCCTCACCCAATTCGGTGAAGATGTTCGGCGCCGCGCCCGTGTTCGTTGACGTCGAACCAGACACGCTCTGCATGGATGTTGCGCTTACGCGCGCCGCCATCACGCCGCGCACCAAGGCCATCATGTTCGTGCCGGCGAATGGGCGCTACCCGAAAGCGGGCATCGAGGCGTTTGTCGCCTTGGCGCGCGAGCATGATTTGGCGCTGATCGAAGATTCGGCGCAGAGCTTGGGTTCGTTTTACCCTGACGGGCGCCACCAAGGCAGCGTCGGCATGGCCGGCAGTTTCTCGTTCTCTTCGCCGAAGATCATCACCACCGGCCAAGGCGGCTGCGTCGTCACCAACGATGACGGGGTGAGCCATCGCCTACGCCGGCTGAAGGATTTCGGCCGGTCCGGCGGAGGCAACGATGTGCACGACACTATCGGTTACAACGCCAAGTTCACCGAGATGCAAGCGGTGATCGGCTTGGTGCAGATGAAAAAGCTGCCCTGGCGCGTGGAGCGCAAGAAGGACATTCTGCGCCGCTACCAACGCGGTTTGGGGCAAGTCAAGGAAGTGCGTTTCTTCAACCAGGATCTGGCCTGCACCACGCCGTGGTTCATCGATGTGTTGCTCGAGCTTGGCCGCGACGAATTGATGGCGTTCCTCAAGAGCAAAGGCATCGGCACGCGGCTTATGTATCCGCCGATCAACAAGCAGATCGCCTATCAGGTCCCCGGCGAGCATCCGGTCTCGAACAGCATTGGCGTTGGCGGCTTGTGGCTGCCGTCGCAAGCGCAATTGAGCGACGAAAAGATCGACGAAATCTGCGGCCTGATCGCGGGTTTCTATGCCGGGCGCGTCTAAAGCAGATTCCGTTCAGGTGTGAAACACCACCCATTCCCGGGACGTTGCGAAGCAACGGGCCCGGGACCCATAAACACGAACCGCTGGCGCTTATGGGCCCCGGAATGGGGTCAAAGCGATTCTATCCGAAAAGAAAGCGCTCTAGCTCTCGATCCTGATGCGGTCGCGGTCAGCGCCGACATAGGGGCCGTTCTTCACCTCCAGCACTTGGGTTCCATCTTCCAGGATGGTGTAACCGTGGCCGCCGGCCATGAGCGTGAGTACGTCGCCTTCGCCCGCTACAAGCGTCGCCGCCAGGGCGCGCGCTCCGTTGTAGATACGCACTTCGATGCGGCCCTTGCGGACATAAAGCGTCTCGTGCGTGCGCGTCACCGTGCGCGGTACATCGTTGTGAGTGTGGGCGAGGATGCGTTTGTCGGCGTCGTAGGCCCACATGCCAACTTGCATGAAATCGCTGTCTTGCGAAAAGAAGCTGATCGGCGACTTGCCCCATTCCTCGGCTGTGACGTGACGGGCGAGCATCACCTCGCCGTCCTTGATCTCATGCACGGCCATCTTGCTCTCCGAGATACCAATCGATGGTGCGTTGCAGACCCTCTTCCAGCCGCACGCCCGGCGACCAGCCGAGGAGTGCACGGCCGCGGCTGCCATCCACCGTTTTGTGCGGCGCGCCGTCGGGCTTGCTCGTGTCCAGCACGATCTCACCCTCGAAGCCGACGATGGCCTTGATGCGTTGGGCGAGTTCCAACACGGACACACCCTCAGCCAGGCCAACATTGATCAGATCGGAAGTCGCCGGGCAGTCGAGCGCGCGGATCATGGCTTCGGCGCCGTCATCCACGTAAATCCATTCGCGCACGGGCTTTCCGGTGCCCCAAACTGTTACGCTCGGGGCGCCGCGCCGCTTGCCCTCGACAAATTTCATCACCAAGGCGCCCAGGGCGTGTGAGCGCTCTTCCTCAAAATGATCCCCGGGGCCGTACATGTTGGAGATGACAAGGTTGATCGTCTCCAGCCCGTATTGCCTGGCATAGGCCTTGGCCCCAATCCAAGCGGCTTTGCGCACCATGGCGTAAACCTCGACGCTTTCGTCCATCGGGCCGTCCCAGACTTTGTCCTCCTGGAACAAGTTCAGAGCTTTCGGATAAATGCAGTTCGAAATCGGGTTGACGATGCGCTGTACGCCGCTGATGCGCGCGGCCTCGAACACATTGGCGACCATCGCCATGTTATTGGCGAAAATATCAGCCGGGTAGGTCAAACCGAATTTAATTCCGCCATGGAAACCAGCGCAGTGCAGCACCTTTTCCGGCCGCACGCGCGAAAACAATTCAAACGCTTGCGCCTTGTCGCGCAAATCGACACCGAGTGACAGCGAAGTGCGTTCATGGGCAAGCCCGCGCGCGGCCAGCAAACGGCATATGCGCTTGCCGACAAATCCGGTGGCGCCGGTGACAAGAATTTTGCCGCGGGTCATGGCGGGGCCACGTCGCTCTGGCGCCACTGATAGTCCGTCGTCATCAACCCCCACACCATCGCGGCAGGATTTTCCAACACATTGAGCGGTGCCATGGGCCAGCGATAGAAATATTCCACGCCATCTATGATCGTCATGATCGGATAGAAAACCCCGCGATTTAGATGCAAACGCGGCACGATCAGCTCCACCCTGTGGCGGACCCCGGCGGCGACCTCGTTCTTGACCTGCCGCCCATGCATGCCAAATCCCGTGACCATAATTCCGTGCGCGGTCCACATCGGCACACCAACGACCAACCGCTTAATCGCCCGCTTGGCCGTGAATTCCAGCACCAGATTGACACCGCCGCCGGGCGCCTCGGTCCAGAGCATGGATTCAACTTCAATAGCCTCGCGATTGTAAATGAACTCGCCCATGACCGCGCGCAACGCCGCGGGAAGAGTCGCGGGATCGACGGACCCTTCCTCCAAGTCCGGCGGATCGCCCTGCGGATCGTACAATTGCGCCCTGCCCGCCACCACTTGGTTAGGCGCGTCAGCAATCTCGGCCGCGGGGAGGCTTGCTGGCGACGGCGCCATCGACGCCTGTTGTGGAGATTTCGCCTTCCGACGCGGCGCTAAAGACGCACCCGCGCCAGCGCGCATCTTGTCCATTTCAATCGCCCGGTACTTTTCCACCGCTTCGATCGGGTCGCCGAGAAAAGCGGCGCGCCCGCGGTCCAGCACCAGCACTTCGTCCGCGAACTGGACGATCGTATCCATCGAATGGCTGACCAGCACCGTTGCCCGCTCAGCGCGCAATTCGTTCATTCGCGCCATGCATTTGTTGTAAAACATGAAGTCGCCGACAGCGAGGATCTCATCGATGACCATGATGTCGGCCTCCACCGCCGTGGTCACCGCGAAGCCGAGGCGCATGCGCATGCCTTGCGAATAAGTCTGCATCGGCCTATCAATGAACTCACCAATATCGGCGAAATCCACTATCGCCTGCTCGATGGCGGCGATGTCACGCCGGCTGAAACCAAGGTAGCCTCCTCGCACGTAGATATTTTCACGGCCTGTAAGCGCGGGATTGAAGCCCGCGAGCAGATCAATCAGGCCGCATGCCTTGCCGCTCAGCCGCGCCTCCCCGCGGTCTGGCTCGAACTCGCCCATCAACACGCGCAGCATGGTCGTTTTTCCCGCGCCATTGTGACCAATGACGCCAAGCGCATGCCCGCGCCCGACCTGAACGCTAATGTCTTGGAGCGCCCAATAAGTTTCGCTGCGCGGCTCTTCGTCAGGCTGCCGGCTGCTCCAAAACGTCCGCCAGAGCCGGGCCGCCAGCGAGCGCTGCTCGCCCGCTGTCTCGCGCGAGAAGCCCTTCCAGAGTCCCTGTATATCGATCAACGGCGTCACAGATGACCTACAATGACGCGCTCAGCGCGCGCCAGGAAGCGCAACGATTTTACAAACACGAGCACACCGGCGGCGCACCAGATCGCGTAAGCAATCGGCGCCGACAAAACGCCGAACATCATGAGGTGACGCACATTGTCGATAAATACCGCGAATGGATTGGCCGCGATCCACGCCGCTGGGAGCGGCAGCGGGAAAATGGCAAAGCTGAGGAAGAAGCCGTATTGCAGCACCAGCGGCACGACACGCTCTAGATCCCTGATGGCGGTCGCGAACACCGCGAGGATGAAGCCCGCGCCGAGGAACAAAGGCGCCGCGCCCAATCCGGCGAGCAGCGCCAAGCCGATTTCTCTAGGCGGCTGGAACCAAGCGAGCACTGCGGCGCACAGAGCCGCGCGCACGATGGTATCAAATAGGACATGCAGCACTTTGGTGATCGCCAGCGCCAACAGCGGATAGCCGGTCTGCGCCGCCAGCTGCCCCTTCGCGCGAAACGCCGCCAACGGCGCTGTCACCAAACCCGCAAAGAACATCCACAACGTCGCGCCGATCGTCATGTAGGGCGCAGCGCTGATCCCATCTGGAGGAGTGATGACGCGAAAGGTCGCGAGCGCCAAATAGACGCCAAGCGGCGCAAGCGGCGGCACGATATGCCACACCCAGCCAGCGAATGCGTTTCGCGCTTCGCCCGCCATTTCCTGCAGGAAATCGCGCCAGATGTGCAGCGCGACCTGCACCCACCTGGGCGAACGTGGCGCTTGGACGTTGGACGTCATCATACTCCGGGCGGCTCAATTGTCAGCTTTTGGCATGAACGCCGGTTCGTTGCGCAATCCGCTCTTCCATCAACGTTTCCGCAAACCTGAAATCAGCGATCTCATCAATATCGGTTATGCTGCGTACTCAAAGCGGGCGTCAAGCAGCCCTATCCAGCGTTGAGCCCTGAGTTTCAGCGGCCGCGCGGAGCAAACGAGCGATTCTATCCGACCGACCGCTGGCGGCGTCATGATGGCGTCACATCGGAGTTAAAGCCTCATGTCCGAACAAAGCGCCAATCTCAGTTTGCCCTTCCTTGCATCCGGCCAAGCCCAAAAACATGTCACGGTGAACGAGTCCTTGCTGCGGCTCGACGCGCTCGTGCAACTGCGCTGCGTTTCAGCCACCACCAGCGCCCAGCCGGGCGCGCCAAGCGATGGCGCGCTCTATCTGCTGCCCACCGGCAAAACCGGTGCGAACTGGGGAGCGATGACCGATGGAGCGTTGGCGTATTTCCGCGATGGCGTATGGGAACAACTCACGCCGCGTGAAGGCTGGCTCGCTTACGTGTGCGATGCCGACAAGTTCGTCGCGTTTTCCGGTTCCGCTTGGGGTGACACGTTGGCGGGGTTGGCGCGCACCGCCGTCAGCAACACGTTTCTCGCCGGTCAAACCGTACAAGGCGCCTCGGCCAACGTGCTCAATCTTTCGTGGGCCGATGACGGCGTCAACGGCGTTGGCATCAATGTTGATAAGATCAGCGCAAGCCCCGCCACGAGCGATGATTTGTTCGCCTTCACCGTCACCGGGCGCGATAGCGCCGCAGCATCCGCGATCTACGGCACATTCTCCTGCCGCATTGGCAGCCCGACAGCGGGCGCCCATAGCGGCACGTGGAGTTTCGCCACCCGCCAGAGCGGCGTCAACGCCACCGTCATTCGCTTTGGCGCCGGAATCTATCATCCCTCCGCGACCGGGGGCGACAAAGGCGCCAACACTATTAATTTCGGCGCTATCTACGACGACAATTCCCTGCTCACCTGCGCGCCCATCGAATGGCTCACCGACGGCGCCGTCGATTTCCAGAAATGGGACGACATCGCGTCGCAGACCAGTGAACACGAGCCCGCGGAGAGCAAAACGCCACGTCGCCACGAAGCGGCGCGCGCTTTCGAGAATCTGTTGGCGGACGGCTTCGATCCGCGTGATCCAGACAATTTCTGCGCCCGCATGAAAGCAGACCGCGCCGTGCCTGGGCTGTTCACCGAAGCGCAATGGCGCGACCTCGCCGCCGCCGGCGGCAAACCCGACATCGGCACCATGCAATCACGCGTGTTGCTGGCGCTGGACAATCTGGCCGTCGCCTTCTCCGGCGCCATGGACCGCATCGCCGCCCTCGAAGCGGACGTCCGCGGGCGCGCCCGCCCCTAACCCGAACGTTGGATTAAACGCCGCCATGAACCCTCCGCCACGGCGGAGTAACGATTTTCGGCAAAGGCGGAGCTATTCGCGGTTGCCGCGTCCCTTGCGGCGGGCGTTCGCTTGCCGACCCAAGGCGCCCCTGCTAGCTAGCGCCTCCCCTCAAAGGACCTACTTTGGCTCAAACTTCCCCCACGCTCAACATCATGATCGCCGCCGCGCGCAAGGCGGGGAAGCCACTGGCGCGTGATTTCGGCGAGGTGGAGAATCTCCAGGTTTCACGCAAAGGGCCGTCGGATTTCGTCACCTCGGCGGACATCAAGGCCGAGAAGACGTTATTCGAGGAATTGTCCAAGGCCCGGCCTGGCTACAGTTTTCTGATGGAAGAGCGCGGCGCCGTCGANNCCCCACTTCGCGATTTCGATCGGGCTCGAGCGCGAAGGCGTGCTCGTGGCGGGCGTCATCTACAATGTCGTGCGCGATGAATTGTACTGGGCCGAGAAAGGCCAAGGCGCCTACCTCAACGATCGCCGCCTGCGCGTGGCCGCGCGCGGCGACCTCCGCGACGCCCTGTTCGCCACCGGAACACCTTACCTCGGCAAGCCTGGTCACGACGTATTTCTCGGCGAGGTCGAGCGGGTGATCGCGCGCACCGCGGGCGTACGACGCTTTGGCGCCGCGGCGCTCGACTTGGCGTATGTGGCGGCCGGCCGCTTTGATGGGTTCTGGGAGCGCGGCCTCAGCGCCTGGGACATCGCCGCCGGCGCGGTGCTCGTGCGCGAGGCTGGCGGCTTCATCAGCGAGATCGACGGCGGCGACTTTATGAAGACAGGCGCTGTCGTCGCGGCAAACGACCGCTTGATCCCGCAACTCACACAAACCCTGCGCGGCAGTTGATCGCGCACCCACAAGTGTAGACAAGGGCGCGAACGGCGAGGGGTGTGCGTGGCTAAATTATCAGACCGCGAACGGAAGGTCACCGGCTGGGAGATTGCCGCTTTTGCCTCGCCCGCGGCGCCGCTGCTGGCGTTGACGCTGCCGACGGTTATTTTCCTGCCGCCCTATTTCGAAACCCATCTCGGCCTCGCGGGTCCGGCGGTGGCGGCGATCTTTTTTTTCGCGCGCATGTTCGACATTATCCTCGATCCGCTGCTGGGATCACTGCAGGACCGCACCGAAACGCGCTGGGGGCGGCGGCGCATATGGCTTGCGGGCGCCTGTTTGCCTTTGATGGCGCTGATCTGGCTGGTCTTCATCCATTTGGGGCCCGGCAGCAGCGTGATGGCGGCGGCGGCGGCCGTCGTCGCCATGTATTTCGCCTTTGCGTTCATGATGGTGGCGCATCTTGGTTGGGCTGGTGAAATCATCCCGACCTACCACGGCAGGACTCACGTTCTGGGCGCCGTACAAGTGGCGAGTTTGCTGGGCGAGGTGGTGCTGCTGGTGCTGGCGGCTGTCGTCGTGCAAGCGCTGGGCGGAACCGACGCCGAGGCGGTAGCAGCGATGGGATGGACCCTCATCGTTATGCTGCCGCTGACGGTTCTCACCGCGGTGCTTGGCGCGCGCGAAGCCAAAATCCCGCCGCAACCACATCTGAGTTTGAGCGAAGCGGTGCGCACGGTGCTGAGCAACAAGGTGGCGCGCCGCGTGCTGCTGCCGGACCTGCTGCTGGGGGTCACGCAAGGCGTGTCCGGCGGCTTGTTTTTGTTCTACTTCCAATTCGTGTTGGGGTTTGTGCAGCAATCACAAACCCTGGTGGCGATCTATTTCATCGCCGGCTTGCTCGGCGTGCCGATCTGGTGGATCGCGGGGCGCACCTTCGGCAAACACAAAGCGCTGCAGGGCGCGCTTATCTACACGTCGGCGACAACGCTCTTGATCCTGGTGATGCCGCCCGGAAATTTCACAGTGGTGGCGATTGGCATGTTGTTCGCGGGGCTGGCGCAGGGCGGCGGCGTGCTGCTGACGCGCTCGCTGATGGCCGACGTCGTGGACGACGATGAACTGACGACGGGCTCGCGGCGCTCGGGCGTTTATTTCGGCCTGCTGCTGATGACTTCGAAGGTAGGCCTAGCCGCGGGGCCGCTCGCTTACGGCCTCGTGGGGCTGGCCGGATTCAGCGCCAATCTGGGCGCCGGCAACAGCGCGAGCGCGTTTACCGCTTTGGGCGCCATGTTTATCGGCGTGCCGGTGTTGTTGAACATCGCGGCTGCGCTCAGCTTACGCAAATATCCCCTCGACGAAAAGCGCCAGGCCGAACTCGCCATCGCCATCGATGCGCGCCACGCCGCGAACACGGCATCGGTAAGTTAGCGCCGCTTCAGCGCCCGATGCAAAAAACGCGCGGGGTGAATGGCGTCGAGCGCGGCTTTCGACAGGGGCGCCGGCTCGCCGCACATTTCCGAAGCGATGCGCTCACCCAGAAGCGGCGCGAGCGTCAGACCACGCGCACCCAAGCCGCCGATAACGTAAACGCCCTCGTGCGCGGGGGCCGGCGCGCTCATGTCCGGCGTGCGCCCATCGCCGAGCGAAGCATAGCGCGCAAGCCAAGCCGGCGCGTCCGGCAACAGGCCGGCAATGGGCGCGCGATCGGGGGTGGTCGCGCGCAGCGATGCGCGTGAGCTGAGTTTCGCGGAATCAATGGACGCGGCGAGCTCTGGCGCGAGCAGCGCCAGCGCCGCCAGGTTTTCGGCGCGCGATGCGCTGCTCTCCGTCGGCGCCGCGCCGTCGGCTTCGACACGATCGAACGTCGCCCCGAACAGCATTCCCGCTTCGAATGGCGCAACATAGCTTCGTTGCGTGATGGCCCGCGCGGGCGCTGCCCCCTCGCCCCACTCGATCTGGCCGCGCGAGAGCTGGATCGGCAGGAAACGCGCGGGCTCGAACCGCGTCAGCGCCGCCCCGCAGGCAAGCACGACAGCGTCAGCCTTGAGCAAGGCGCGCCCGTCCGGCGCACGCAGCACCCAGCCTTCGTCCGCGCGTTCCAGCACTTCGACCGGCGCATCACACATGAGCCGCGCATCGCGCAGGAACATCTCAATCGCCGCGCCCGGTCGCACCAACCCCGCGCGCGCGTGCAATGCCGCGCCTTCGCCAAGCGCGGAGAACCAATCGTCCGGCAAGGGTGGGTCAGCAAGCAGGTCGGCCAGCGCATCGCGCGCGCGCTCCTCCACGCCGCAGTGTGTGAAAACTCCCTCGCCAAGAGCCTCATAGGTCGCGACAGCGCTGAGATAGGCCGCCAGGAAAACTTCGCCCAGCGCGCCGCCGCCGCGGTCGAGCCGCGGCATGACCAACCCCGCTGGATTGCCGCTCGCGCCCGCGCCCAACGCAGGCGCCGCATCCAGCACAATTGCTTCGATGTTGCGTAGCGCCAGCGCACGTGCGCACGCGGCGCCCGCGACGCCAGCGCCGAGGATGGCGACGCGCTTAGGGTTGCGGGCGGAATAAGGATAGAGGTTTGTTCCCGCATTCATCGCGGAAGCAACAAACCGCGCCTCAAGTCGCTCACGTTTGGCCCCGAAGCCCGGTTTCTTTTCGACCGCGAAGCCTGCCGATTCGAGGCCGCGGCGCACCCCGCCGGCGACACTGAACGTCGCAAGGCGCGCATCGGGCGCCGAAAGCCGGGCAATTTGTGTGAATACCCCTTCGCTCCACATGGTCGGGTTTCGCGCCGGCGCAAAACCATCGAGGAACCACGCATCAAATTGCGCATCGAGTCCGACCAAAATCGTTTCGGCTTCGCCCGTGCATAAGGTTAGCGCGAAACCATCTTCCGGAAACCAAAGCCGCTGTGGCGCGCGAGCGCGCACCGGCCATTTCGCCAACAATGCGCTCGCTAAATCAGCGACTTCAGGAAACTGTTGCAACGATAGCGCTGCGTCTTTCCCTGCGAGAGGGAATGCCTCGATCGAGGTGATATGCAAAATTGCATGATTTGATCGTGTCTTTTTCCAGGCGCGCCAGGCCGCAAGCACGTTCAGTCCCGTGCCAAACCCCAATTCGCACACAGCGAAACGATCCTTGCCGAGCCAGGCCCGCGGCAGATCGCAACCAGTGAGAAACACAGCCTCGGCTTCCGCGAGCCCGCCGCCCGCTGAAAAATACACGTCGTCGAACGCTCTCGCCCTGGGCGCCTTAGCGTCCGCCCAGTCAAGGTCCGGCAAAGGTGGCAACCGACGCATTGTCCTGCCCCAAACGCAAACGAGCCGCCCTCTCGGGCGGCTCGTCGCTAAACTACGTGGTTACGTAGATTACGGAGTGGTCGTGGCCGGAGCCGCGCCATCGGCAGGAGCCGCAGCCGGATCAGCCGGAGCCGCCGCCGGGTCAACCGCAGCCGGATCGGCAGCAGGTTCAACCGTGGTGTCTTCGATTGCCGCAGGCTCTTCGGTCGTGGCCGTGGTTTGGCCGCAAGCCGCGACGCCGAAGGCGAGAATGGCCGCAGCCGAAGCCGCCAGCGCCAACTTGAACTTAGTCATAGGTACTACCCCTCGTCTCAACGTCGAGGGTCGCCCTCAACGCGGAAGCGACTCCAATGCCAAGGATTAACCGTATTGGCAAGCGCCTAGCGTCATTGTGGCCATGCAAATACGCATAGCTCCGAGTCAGGAGCTCAGGCCTCGACTGCCTTGGCCAGCGCTTCTTCCAGCTGCGCGAAGCTGGGTTGCAGGGTCGATGGCACCGAGCCGCGCCCGATCTCCACCGAAACCTGAGCCGCGTTGCCGTGCAAGTGCGCGACGAGCACATCACGAATAATTTTATAGAATTGAGCGTCATGCTCGATGACGCTGTTGAGCCGCGTGGCCATCGGCCCGACGATCCCATAGGCCAAAAACACGCCCAGGAACGTGCCCACCAGCGCCTTGCCGATCATCAGGCCGAGGATTTCCGGCGGCTCGCTGATAGCGCCCATGGTCTTCACGATGCCGAGCACCGCCGCGACGATCCCCAGCGCGGGCAGTCCGTCGGCCATGCCTTGCAGCGCGTGGGCTGGGTGGAGCGCCTCGTGGTGGTGCTTTTCGATCTGCTTTTCCATGGCGTCCTCGACCTGGTGGGGGTCGTCGAGGTTCATGGTCATCATGCGCAGCGTGTCGCAGATAAAATCGACCACGAAATGATCTTTGCAAAGCTTGGGATATTTCTGGAAAATCGCGCTTTCACTGGGTTTTTCGATGTGGGGTTCGAGCGCCACGATGCCTTTGGTTTTCATCAGCTTGGTCAGTTGGAACAGCAGGGAGAGCAGATCGGAATAATCTTTCCGGCCCCATTTGGGTCCGCTCATCACCTTGCTGACGCCGCCCATCACGCTTTTGAGGCCATCCATGTCGTTGGCGATGATCATCGCGCCCACCGCCGCGCCGAAGATCATCATGAATTCCATCGGCGCGGCTTCGATGATGACCTCGAAATGGCCCCCGGCGAGCATGAACCCGCCGAACACCATGCCGAACACAACCGCGAGACCGATAAGCGGAAACATAAACGCCTGTTAGCCAATATCAGAAGAGACCCACCGCCTTATGCCCTCCCCCCGCTTAACGCGCCGTTGCGGTTGATGGCCGGCGCTACTTGAACAAGCACGCACGACGATGTATATACGCGTATAAACAATGGAAGTGACTCTGTGACTGTCGCTAAAACCCGCACCTTCAGGAGCGGCAATTCCGAGGCCATCCGGCTGCCGAAGGATGTCGCTTTCGGTGAGAACGTCGAGCTTGTGATTNNGCTGCCCACACCACCATCCATCGAAGCGCGCGACTGCGAAGAACTGCCCGAGCGCGCGGGCCTCTGATTCATGGCGTTCTTGCTCGACACCAACGTCGCGATCCATTTGCGCGACGGAGATTCCGGGGTCGTCCAAAAGGTGGCCGCGCTGCAGGGCGCAGTGCTCATCTCGATCGTCACCCGCGTTGAGCTGGAAGGCGGCGTCTATCGTGAGCCCGCCCACGCGCATCTACGCCGAGCCCGGCTCGATGCGATTCTGAGCGCGATCCCGACCTTGGCGTTCGACGATTTGGCGGCGGAAACCTACGGGAATATCGTCGCCAAAGCCGGATATTCGCGCCGCAAGCTGCTCGACCGCATGATCGCGGCGCAGGCCTTGGTGCACCGCGCAACCTTGGTCTCGATGAACCCGGGTGATTTCACGGACGTGCCGGGCTTGTCGCTGTTGACGTGGTGACCCGCGCGATTTTCGAAAGCAGCACGGCAAAACTCGTTTGTGTTTGCGCGCGGCGCGAAGCAAGCAAGCGGCGTTGATTGATCTCATTTCCATCGCGCCTCACCCCCCCTGCCCGCGCCTCTCGCGGGAAGGAGTTGGATTTCAATGACCGCGCCCCCGGCCCGCCCCCGCTTTCAGCTGCTGTTCGTGTGCTTGCTCGTGATCGGGGCGGGCAATTCGATGTTGCTTGCGGTGGCGCCGCCCTTGGTGAGGCAGCTGCGCCTGCCGGATTCGAGCATCGGCTGGATCTTTTCGCTGTCGGCGTTGTTCTGGGTCATCGCCAGTCCGTTCTGGGGGCGCCTTTCGGACCGCATCGGTCGGCGTCCCGTCGCCGCGCTTGGGCTTGCCGCCTACGCGGTGTCGATGGGGTTGTTCGGCGTGGTCGTGCTGCTCGGGCTGAACCATGTGTTGAGCGGCGCCGGGCTGTTTATATCGCTGATGATGGCGCGGGCGATTTTCGGGGCGTTCGGCTCGGCCTCCAGCCCCGCCGCGCAAGCCTATATCGCCGACCGCACCAGCCCGTTCGAGCGCACCGAGCAACTCGCCAGTCTGACGGCGGCCTTCGCGCTGGGCCAAGCGTTTGGCCCGGCCATTTGCGCGGCCCTCGCGGCGAAATTGGGCTTGGTGTTTCCAATCGTGCTGATTGCTGCGCTGGCGGCGGCGGCATCCTACGCGATTTGGCGCTATTTGCCCGAATCCGGCCCCCCAGCGCGCGACACCCTGCCCTTGGCTGGCGGCAGCGCTGGCGGATTTATTCACTCTCTAAAGCTGGCGCGCGACCGCCGGCTTTCCGCCTACCTAATCTACGGCTTTGCGCTGTCGATCGTCGCCGGCATCACTGTACAAGTGTTCGGCCTGTTCACGATGGACCGCATGCGCGTGCAAGGCGAAGCTGGCGCCGAGCTTGCCGCCGCGGGTTTCATGGTCAGCGCGCTGGCTTTGCTGGCGACGCAGATGGCGGTGCTGCCGCGCGTGCGTCTCACCTCGCGCGAATTGATGTCATGGGGCGCGGGATTGATCGGCCTGGGCATCGTTATTCAGATCATCGCGCCAAGCTTGGGGGCGCTGCTGGTGTCGCAAGCGGTGCAAGGCTTGGGCTTCGGGCTGGCGCGGCCGGGATTCTCAGGGGGCTCGTCCGTTGCGGTACGCCCGGAGGAGCAAGGCTCGGCGGCCGGCCTTGTGGTTGCGGCTAATGGTGCGGGCTTCGTGTTTTCGCCGCTGCTCGGCGTAGTGGTTTACGAGCGCGTCGACATGAACGCGCCGCTGTTCGTGGCGCTGGCGCTGCTCGGCGCGATGTTTGCGTTCGCTCTGATGAGCCGGCGCTTGCGCAACGCCATCGTCGCCGAAGCGCCAAGCGAGCCGACGACGCCTTGAGCCTTAACCCGCCGCCGCGCGCGCGGCGTCCAGCACCACGTTGGTCGCGCGGCCGCGCACCTCTAGCCCGCGCGCGCGTTCGAAGGCGCGGATGGCGTTGCGCGTGCGCGCGCCAATGCGGCCATCAGCGCGGCCGACGCTGTGGCCAAGCCGGTTCAGCAGGCGCTGCAATTCGCGAATGCCGGCGCGATCAAGCGCACGTGGCGGCGCTGGCGGCTCGGGGGTGACACCCGCGCGTGCGCGCACCCGGTCAAGCAAGGCGGCGGTCGGGAAACCGTCCGCCGGCAAGCTCTGGTCGGTCTGGAATCTACGCACGGCGCGGCGCGTGCTTGAGCCAAACAAGCCGTCGGCGGGGCCGGCATCGTAGCCCAAACCGTTCAGCAGCGTCTGCAATTCGAGCGTTTGCTCGCGCCCCAGCGACCCTACCTGCGTAGGCCAGCCGCGCACCAGCCCTGCCCTGCCTTCAAAAGCGCGCGCCAGCAACGCGACAACCAAAGCATAGCGATCGGACGCATTGTAGCGGCGAATGACGCCGAAGTTCGGGTGCAGCAACAGAGCCGGCCCTTGCGCGCCCGCGGGCAGGAAGAGTTGCGATTGCAGATTGCGATCCTCGGCGCGCCAATCGCCGCCCTCGACGCGCCGAACGCCGCGCTGTTCCCAATCGGCGACGCTGCGCTGCGTACCGTCGGCAAGTGCATAGTTGAAATCGTCAGGCAGACGCACTTCGTCGAACACTGCCTCACCGACATGCCAACCGCGGTCTTGCAAATAATTGGCGATGGACGCGGCCACGTCGCCACGATTGGTCCAGATGTCGCGGTGGCCGTCCTGATCCCAATCGACGGCGGTGGTGAGATAGACGTCGGGCATGAATTGGGGTTGCCCGAGCGCCCCAGCCCACGACGAATTCAGTTGGGATTGATCGGCTAGGCCGCGCTCGACCATTTGGGTGAGCGCCAAAAGATAGCCCTCGAACTGCGCACGCCGCCGGCCCTCATAGGCAAGGGTCGCCAGCGCCGCCGCTGCTTCGTAATTTAGATCCGCGCCGCCATAATTGCTTTCGAGCCCCCAAATGCCGAGCACGATGTCGGCATCGACACCGTAGCGCGCTTCGACCGCCTGCAGCGTGGAGCCGATTTCAGCCTTGAGCGCGCGCCCGCCATTGATGCGCGTCTCGGTGACGCGGTTGGTCACGTAATCCCATACCGGACTGACGAATTCGGGCTGGCGCTGGTCCAGTTCGACGATGCGCTCGTCGGGGCTAAGCCCGCTGAGCAGACGTCCGAGAACCGCCGGATCGCGCCCGGCAAGTACAGCCCGGCGCGCGAAATCGTCGCGCCAAGCATCAAACGCGGCGACCCCCGAACTGGCGAAGCTCGGCGGCGCCGGCGGCGCTTGCGCACGCACGCTCGATTGGCCGCAAGCGATCGCCAAAGCGGCGGCCGCCAAGATGAATACCGAGCGTCGCATCGTTTCCCCTCCGCCAAGGCGCCAACCGCCCTTAGGGCGCATCGGGCGCCTCATCAACACCTGCCCGCAATTGACTTCCGCGAGCCCCGCCCCTATTGACCCCGCTTCCATTTCGCCCGGATATTTCGGTCATGAAAGTCAAGTCGTCGCTCAAGTCGCTCAAGACCCGTCACCGGGCCTGCAGAGTCGTGCGCCGCAAGGGCCGGGTCTACGTGATCAACAAGGTTGATCCGCGCTATAAGGCCAAACAGGGCTGAAATTAGGCCCGGCAGCGCTGCACGCCCCTCGCAAATGTCATCAAATTGAGCTAGCGTGCGGGCGATTCAAATCGCAATGCACCGCTTCATAACCGCCCTCATTGTCGCCCTGACGCTCACCGCTTGCGGCGAACGCTCAGCCGTGCGGACCGACCCCGAACTCGACGCTCTCTTTGCGCAGCTCGAACAAGCCTCCGACACCCAGAGCGCGGCGCCGATCGAACAAGCGATCTGGGCGCATTGGGCCGAAAGCGGCTCCCCCACAGTGAACATTCTTCTCGAACGCGCGGCTGCTGCGGAATCGGACGGTGATTCGGACCTGGCGCTCGGCTTTCTCGACCAAGCCAGTGACCTCGCCCCCGATTACGCCGAACCCTGGAACCGCCGCGCTAACCTCGCCTACCGGTCGGAGGATTATACCGGCGCGGTCGCCGCCATTCAGGAAACCCTCAAGCGCGAACCACGCCATTTCGGCGCGCTGGCGGGTTTGGGATTGATCTACGAGGAACTCGGCCAGCAACGCGCCGCGCTTGAAGCGTTCCGCGCGGCGCTTGCCGTGCATCCCCATTATGCCAGCGCCCTTGAGGGCGTGCGCCGACTCGAACCTCGCATCGACGGTCGGGACGCATGATCTATGTGCTCGTGGTCGCCGTGTTGGCGGCGGCGGGAATTGCCGTGCTCGCCGCGCACGCGCGCGATTATGTGAGCCGCTCCGAAGCCCGCTGGCCGCCCGAGGGGCGCTTTATCGAAGCCGAGGGCGTGCGTTTGCATATGCGCGAGCACGGACCCGCGGACGCGCCGCGCATTTTGCTCATCCACGGCGCCAGCGCCAATCTGCTGGAATTGTGGGGCCCGCTTGCGCCGGAGCTTGCCGGCGATCACCGCGTCATCGCTTTCGACCGCCCAGGCCTTGGGCATTCGGCGCGCCCGCGGCGCAACGCGGAAACACTCGCAGCCCAAGCCAAGATGGCCGCGCGCGTGCTGGAGGCCGCCGGCGAAGGCCCGGCGCTTGTTGTCGGCCATTCCCTGGGCGCGGGCGTTTCACTCCGGCTCGCGCTCGATTTTCCCCACCTGGTCTCCGGCCTGGTGCTGGTTGCGCCGGCGAGCCACCCTTATCCTGGCGAGAACGCCTGGTGGGCCAAGCTTTCGGCGGCGCCGCTGCTTGGCGACGCGTTTTGCGGTCTCATTATTCCTTGGCTCGGCCCGATCCTGGGGCAAGCCGGCATCGCCAATAATTTCTGGCCTGCACCTACGCCAGCGACTTACTTCGAGGACGCCGGCGTCGGGCTGATTTTTCGCCCGCGCGCGTTTGCCGCCAGCGCCCGCGATGTGATCGCCACCCGCGCCGAGTTCGCCGCGCAGGCGCCAAATTATCCCGAGATCTTCGCGCCCACCGTGATCGTCACCGCGGAGAAGGATCGCGTGGTCAGCCCCAAGCGCCACGCCCGCGCGCTCGCCATTGACTTGCCGGCGGCGGAACTGGTCATCGCGCCCCAGACAGGACACATGCCCCACCGGCTGCGCACCGACCTCGTGCTGGCCGCGATTCGCCGCGTCAATGCCATGGCGGCGCCCAGCTCCGACCGCTAGCCTCGCGCAACGATTCGATTCACGAACGGGGGTAAGGCCATGGCGGATTTCGGCGGTACGGAAACAGTCACCATGGCGGCGCCCCAATCGCTGACGCAGACGTCGCGCGAAAAGCTGCGCCAAATGGTGGCGCGCATCGAAAAGCTCGAAGAAGAGAAAAAATCGATCGCCGACGACATCAAGGAATCCTACGCCGAAGCCAAGACGCTGGGGTTCGATTCCAAAGTGCTGCGCCAAGTGATCCGCCTGCGCAAACAAGACCGCCAAGAACGCGAGGAACAAGAAATGGTGCGCGACCTCTACCTGCACGCGCTGGGGGAGATTTGAGCGCCTAGCGGTCCGATTCCGACATTTGCCTCCCGCTAACCGCACGCGCCCGAGCAAATGTCGGAATCATAAGGACCGCTACCAAGTCCTAATTCTAGTGGAGCTTTTTGAATTTGATATTTGAGCGCGCGCACGTCCGCAATCGGGACTCAAATGTCAAATTCGCTCCACTAGTCCCGCAGCGCGGGGATAATTTGGGCGCCCACGATCTCGTCGCGCCAACGGGTCCAGATGCCGCCTTGGCCGTAATTGCCGCCTGTCATCGCCACGACGAGATCGTACTCGGGAACCACGATGACAAACTGGCCCCCGTTGCCGCTAGCCTCATAGGATTCGACGACGCGACCACCCACGCGGACGCCATAGCGATGCCAAGCGTACCCATCAGCGCCGCGAGTTGCGATATTCGCAAATGTCTCGGCGTCGAGCCCTGTTGTCGCTTCGTTGATCTCTGCGTGGGCGCGGGTTGAGTCCGCAACCCAGTCACGGGCGACGATGCGCCGGCCATTCCAGACGCCGCCATTGAGGTAGAGCTGCCCGACCTTCAGCATGTCACGCGGGCGAATATAGGCGCCGCCGCCGAGGTAGCCTTGGCCGTTTGGCGCTAGGTTCCAGTAGTAGCGACCAAACTGCAACGGGCGCGCAATTAGGCGATCAAAAAGCTGGGGGACATCTTCACCGGTCGCGGCGCGCATTGCCGCGCCCGCCAGATTCACGCCCGCCGTACAATACGCATAGCGCACGCCCGGATCATGCGCCAAGGGCAGGTCAAGCGCAAACCGCCACCAATCAGGCTGCTCGCTTTGTCCCTGCATCGCGCCTTCATTGCCGGGCGAACTATCATCGTTGTCATTACACGCGAGGCCAGACGTGTGCGTCATCAAATGCGCCAAGGTGATTTGACGCTTACGCGGGTCATCATTCGCAAATGGTCCCTGCGCATTCAATAGCTCGTAGATCCGCGTATCTGAGCTGATGTGGACCCCTTGCGCCATGAGCGCGCCCAGCATCAAAGAAGAAAATGTCTTGCCCGCTGAACGGATGTCGTGATGCGTATCGCGCGCAAAGCCGTGAAAATATTCCTCGAGCACTAGGCGGCCATGACGCGCGACGAGCAGCGAATGGAACAGACGCGGTCGCCGGGAAGCAGGATCGGCGTCGACCACAGACTGCACAAAGGCGCCGATCGCCAACTCGTCGAATCCTTCATCGCGTGCACGCGCCGTGCGCCAGCCATCACGCGTGCGCGCCGGCCGTTCGTACCGATAGGCCCCCGGCGCGCGCGCCAGGTAAGACTGTGCCTGCGTTCCTTCCGCGCGGGCCAGTTCAAGCGGCCGCGGGACTGGCGGCCAATTGAAACGCAGACGCTCCGGGCCGCCTAGTACCGCTCCTTCACGCGCAACCTGCCCATCGGGCGTTGCAAAGGTCACAACATCGCCGCGGCGCTGGGCGAAAAGGCGCGACGCGCCGCCATTCATGTTGAACTCACGATTGCGGAACGCCCCAACCCAACGCCCCTCCTCGTTGCGCGTAATACGTAGGAATAGCGTAAAGGTTTGCGGCAGCGGCGTGACTGAGCCGCGAAAAACGCGGGTAGTGGGTCAGTTTGAATTTCCGGCCCCTTGAAGGGCGGTTTCATAGTCTTCGATCACCCGGACGATATCGGCAACATCCCAAAGCTTGTCTGTGACGCCAGCGGCCATAGCCGGGGTCACTTTCAGGGTCTTATGGATGCGGGCGAAATTGTAATACATGAAATGCAGCGCCACGGCGTGGGCATGATGTTCAATTTTCTTTGAGAAGGCGTTGGTGAGCCGGGTGAAGCGGCGCATTGCCATGCGCATGGTGAGGTTCTGGCGTTCGACATAAGAAGTCGAGACGTGCTTGGGATCGGGCCGGCCTTCGATCCGGACCTTCTTGGCGCCGGTGCATTCGGCGGGGCTGTAGCGGCCCTTGGCGCTTTCTGGCGATGCGCCATAGATTTTCACCAATTGGGCGAAGTCCACGTCGATCCCAAACACGTCGCGCACCGCGTTGGTGTAGGCGCCAAGGCCGTCGCTGGTAAGCTGGATGCGGTTGGCGAGGCGTTCATAAATATCTTGCACGAAGGCGTGCGCATGCTCCGCGTCGCGGTCGCCAACCAGCCATGAAATGGCGAGCTTGGTGTCGGCGCAGATTGCGGTCCAGGTCCAGGTGTCGCCAGCGCCTTCCGGGGCGGCCTTGGCGCCGGCGACGTTCTTTTGCTTGCAGTGGGTGAAGCTCCAGATTTCATCCATCTGCACGCGCTTGCACGGCAGGTCGCGCAGCATGGCGTCCTGATAGGCCGCACACGCGCGCCCGGCATCGATCAACAGCTTCTTGACGGTGTTCTTAGAGGTACCCGTCAGGCGCGCCGTCGCCAGCATGGAATTGCCCTCAACAAGGCAGCGGAGGATTTGGGCGCGGGTCGCTGGGTCCAGGCGGTTCATCTCTTCTTAATAGCAATCGGCGCACAATTAGTCAAGCATAACGGTCAGTTTAAGGCCTTGCCTTTATCTGCGTTGACGCGTATATGGGTGGGGTATAAAGAGAACGGATGGACGTGGTGTTTGCGGACCCGGCTTTAGCGAAGATTGAAACTGACGAGGCTGCGCAAATGCGCTTGCCGGTCGGGGTGATCAAATCCGCACGCCGGAAGTTGGCGCTACTACGCGCCGCGCCGGACGAGCGCTCTCTACGGAACTGGAAGAGCCTCCATTTCGAGAAGTTAAAGGGGGAGCGCGACGGTGAGCGTTCGATCCGACTGAACGACCAGTATCGGATGATCCTCACACTCGACGGGGACCCCGCGTCTCTCACCGCAATGATAAAATCAATTGAGGATTACCATTGATGGCTAGGCCCAACAGGACTCCGGTGGACTACCCCGGTTCCTTCATTGAGGAGGAGCTGGAGGCGCGCGGTTGGCAACAAGTCGATCTCGCGTACATCCTCGGCATGACGCCGCAGCAACTAAGCCCACTACTCAAGGGAAAGCAGAAAATCACGCCTGAGATGGCTATCGCATTGGGCGACGCCTTCGACATGCCGGCAGATTTTTTCGCTAACCTACAAAAGCAATACGACCTGCAAAAAGCGCAACCGGCTGATCCTGGAGTGCGTGCTCGCGCCACCTGGCAATCGGTATTCCCGGTGCGGGAGATGATCCGTCGCGGCTGGATTGAAGAGACGGACACCGCGCTGCTTGATGTGCAGATGCTCCGTTTTTTTGAGTGTAATCGCATCGAGGATGTGCCCTTCGTCGGTTCCGAGGCGCCAGCTTTCGCGCACGCCGCGTACAAGAGCGGCGACTACAAGGAAACGACTGCGTTGCAGTTGGCTTGGCTGTACCGTGTTCGCAAAATTGCACAGGTGATGGACGCGCCCGTATACTCAGAGAGCAAGCTACGCGAAGCTTTGCCCCGCATCCGGGCGCACATGCTTGATCCAAACGACGCCGAGAAAATCCCCGAACTTCTGCGAAATTGCGGCGTGCGATTTGTGCTGGTTGAAGCGTTGCCCAGATCAAAGATCGATGGAGTTTGCCTTTGGCTGGATGATCAGCCGGTCATAGGGATGACGACGCGGTTCGATAGGTTTGATAGTTTTTGCTTCGTGCTGCGGCACGAGATCGAACACGCGCTAAATCAGGATGGACGTGAGCAGATGTTCGCGCCCATTGACGAATTTGAGTCTGCCGAAGCAATGCAACCTTCGGACGCTTTGCCAAAAGAAGAGCGCCTAGCGAATGAAGCGGCGCAGGATTTTTGTGTGCCGCAAAGCCAGCTCCAATCTTTCATCGCGCGAAAGAGTCCCTTCATCTCCGAACGAGACGTGATTGGCTTTGCAGCGAGAATGGAGATCAATCCGGCGGTGATTGTTGGTCAAATACAGCACAAGACCAAGAATTACGCGTGGCTGAGAAAGTACCAAGTTGGCGTCCGCAAGTATCTCTTGGAGTGGCCCTTTACAGACGGTTGGGGCCGTGCCGCAGAAACTTTGTTGTGAGGGAAAATGGCTACCTATGAGGAGCAGCTGGTCAATCTCTGGGAGGAATACGAGACCTCCACAGAGCAAGAGCTGAACGACCCCGATCACTTTGCGAGCTGGGCGATTACATCCGGACGATGGTCGCCGCGCCCACAGGACATCCGCAAGCAACTGAGGGCCGACCTGACGACGGCGCTACGCAACGTCCAACGTACGGACCCAGATGGGATCACGTATCGTGCAAAGCGGTGCGTCCGCATTGCGGACGAAGGCCTAGAGATGTCGCTTTGGTTTGACACTGACAAGGCAACCAGGAGCGTCATGCAGAAATCTGTCGCGCAGCAGCGGAAAGGGCTGGTTGATAACGCGTTCAGGCTAAAGTGCGATGTCGATCACTTCAACAACGCGAGCTGCCCTGAGAATCCCATCCAGCTGGTGTTGGACCTGACTGACGACGTTGCCGAACTAGAGCACGCCGACCGGGAAGAACGGGACGAAGCAGCCTAACCTTTAGTCGGATTTTTTCCACCGAGCCGCCGCCGCTACGCGCGCAATCTCAGATTTTTGTTCCGGGGTGAGCGCTTTCGCGCGGGAGGCGGCCCCCTTCTTGCCGCCCTTCCGCTGGCCGGCATGCAGGTTAGGATCGGGGTCCGTACTCTCTCCCGTGGCGAGGTCAACGACCCGCCGAGCTAGTTGGTTTGGGTCACGCGGGCGCTTAGGGGGCTTTTTCGCCATAGCTCGAAAGTGGACTGACCCGGCGACCGCTTCAATCCGGAAATTCAAACTGACCCACTACCAAAACGCGGCCTCGAGCAGACAAACGCATCGGCGTCGTGTAGGCTTGACCAGCGGGTCCGGGCGGTTGCGTCCACCAACCTTCAATCGTACGCCCGCCCGGCGTTTCGATACCCGCGAAGCGCCCTTGGCCGTCTGGGAAGTCAAACGAAAGTCCATCGCCGCGCGCATGCACGTCGCCAACTTGCGCCACCCAGCCTTGGCCGTTGCGGGAGACGACAAGTTCGCCCGATAACCCGGCGCCAAAGTCGGTTCGGCTTTCCCACAACCCCTCCAGGCTCGCGGCGGAATTGTCGGTCGTTTGCGCGTGCGCGAGCGGCGCGCAAACGAGCAGCGCAGCCAAGAACAGAGGCCTCATTTGGTTCTTGCATCCCCTTGTTGCATTTGTGATCGGGCCTTGAGCCACGCCGCAATCGCGGGTTTGCCCCACTCCAAATTCTCTTTCAGGTGCGCGCAGGCCGCTTCAAGATCGTTTCCATGCAGAGCCGCGAGAATGTGGGCGTGGTGGTCCGTCGCAACACTTGCCGCCCCCCGCTCACGCAAGAGCGCGAGTTCATAACGGCGGGTGCGCAGCCCAACAATGCGAATTTGATCGAGAAGCACAGTGTTTTCGCAATGCGCAAGCAAAGCGAAATGCCAAGCGTCGTCAGCGGCAATCACCGCTTCACCATCGCGCACCTTTAGAAGCGTCGCGTTCAAACGTTCAAGCTGCGCCAGCCGCCGCCTTGATGGCACACCCGCCATCCGCAATGCGGCTGGGTCAAGGATCGGGCGAAGATCATAGATTTGGTTGAACTCATCGAGCGAGAGCGGCTTGACGAAGTAACCAAGCCTTGGCCGCGCCTCTAAGGCGCCTTCGGCCGTCAGCCGGTTGAGCGCCTCACGCAGCGGCGTGCGGCTGACACCCAGGTCCCGCGCAAGACGCACTTCATTGAGCCGTTGGCCCGGGAAAAGCCGCCCATCGACGATTTGCGTACGTATCTCGGCCTCGACCGCGTCGCTCAAATTTGGGTGTTGTAATTGCATACTGTATACACTTGGATCAACGGCGCGGACAGGTCAAGGCCCAAGTTGGCGAGCGGCGGGGTCGCTCAATCGCCGGAGCGGCGCTAGGTTCATTACAATGTCCCGCGCGGTCGATCCCAAGCGCACGCGAAAAGCGCAAGCGCTGGTGCGCAAGCTGAAGGCAAAAGCAGCGCCCGCCGAGGACGTCGTCGATCCCGAAACCGGCGAAATCAAAACGCCAGAAGGCGCTGTCGATTATTCGGCATGGGAAAACGAGTTCCTCGGCGAGGTCGATTCAAGGCTGGAGAAATACGGCTCCGCCTTCCACAATCTGGCCAAGGGCCGCGCCGAAGACGCGCTCTCGGTGCTGCAAACCATCAAGCTCAAGGAAATCGCCGCCAAGGCCCGCGGTAAGCCGCGCAAAGGGTTGACGACAAAAAAGCCAATGGGATGGAAGAAGCGCCCACGGTCGAGCGATTGAAACCGGCGGCCAGCTTCAAACGTAGTCCCCACTCAAACTGGAGCAGCCCATGGACGACGCAAGCCTCGCCAACGCGCGGGATTATTACGGCAAGGTGCTGGGCGGTTCGGGCGATTTGCGCACCGATGCTTGCGCTACGTTGGATGCGCCGTCGCCGGCCATGCGCGCGGCCCTCGCCAACGTTCATCCAGAGGTGAAGGCGCGCTATTACGGCTGCGGCCTGATCGCGCCGGCTTGCCTGGACGGCGCACGCGTTCTGGATTTGGGATCAGGCTCGGGGCAGGACGCCTACGTGCTGGCCCAATGCGTCGGCGAACGCGGGTCCGTGGTCGGCGTCGATGCCACGCCCGAGCAACTTGCGCTCGCGCGCGGCCATGAAGATTGGCACCGCGCGCGCTTCGGCTATTCCAAATCCAACGTCACGTTTCTTGAAGGCGACATCGCCAAGCTCGATTTGCTGGCGCTCGAACCCAATTCGTTCGACGTCATCGTCTCTAATTGCGTGTTCAATCTGGTGGCCGACAAAAGCGCCGTGTTCACGCAAGCGCATCGGCTGCTGAAGCCCGGCGGGGAGCTTTACTTCTCGGATGTGTACGCCGACCGCCGCCTGCCGGCGGCGCTTATGACCGACCCCGTGCTGCACGGAGAATGTTTGGCCGGCGCGCTTTACTGGAACGACTTCCTGCGCATCGCCAAGGCGGCGGGCTTCCCCGATCCGCGCCTCGTCACCTCGCGCCCGCTCGGCATTGGCGATGACGAAGTCGCGCACAAAGTGGCGCCCGCGCGCTTTTATTCGGCGACCTATCGCTTGTTCAAACTCGCCGGCCTCGAAAGCGCTTGCGAGGATTACGGCCAAGCCGTGCGCTACAAGGGCGGGCTGGCGGGCCAGGAAACCGCGTTCGTGCTCGACGGCCATCACGTCATCGAAGCGGGGCGCATGTTTCCGGTCTGCGGCAACACCAATTCGATGCTGCGCGACACCCGCTTCGCACCCTATTTCGACTTCTTCGGCGACGCCTCAACGCATTACGGCATCTTCAAAGGCTGCGGCACGGATTTGCCGTTCAGCGAATCCGTGGACGGATCCGCCTCGGCGGCGTCCTGCTGCTAGCCTTCGGCGACCGCGCGTTCTTCCAGCCCGTATTCGCGCAGCTTGCGATAAAGCGTGGAGCGGCCGATGCCCAAGCGGCGCGCCACTTCCGACATGTGGCCGGCATAATGGTCAATCGCGAGCTCGATCAGATCGCGCTCGACTTGCTCAAGCTGACGCAGATGGCCTTCCCCGTCGAACACGGCAACCGGCGCCGGCGCATCGGAGGCCGCCACCATTGCGGCGGTGAACGCCGCGTGCGCTTGAACGACATGGTCGTTTGCCGGCGACGGCAAATCGAGCGGAAGCGCGTCATTGGCCGCCACCAAGGCTTTCACACCTGCAATTTGCGGGAAATCCTCAGGCTGCAGCACTTCGCCTTCACAGAGGATGACGGCGCGGAACACTGAGTTTTCGAGTTGGCGCACGTTGCCCGGCCAATCGAAGCCCAGCAACATCCGCATCGTCGCTTCGGACGCGCCGCGCACATTGCGGCCCTCCTCGGCGTTGAAACGAGCGATGAAGCGTTGAACCAAGGTCGGCAAATCTTCGCGGCGCTCACGCAGAGGCGGCGCCTCGATGGGAAATACGTTGAGGCGATAGAACAAATCCTCGCGGAAGCGGCCGTCGGTGACGAGCTTCGCCAAATCCTTGTTGGTGGCGCTGACGATGCGCACATCGACCTTTACTGGCCGCTTGGCGCCGACGGGATCGACCTCGCCCTCCTGCAGCACGCGCAACAGCTTTACCTGCGCGTCGAGCGGCAATTCGCCGACTTCGTCGAGGAACAAGGTGCCGCCATTGGCTTCCACGAATTTACCGGCATGATTATCGGTGGCCCCGGTGAACGAGCCCTTGGCGTGCCCAAACAGAATGGACTCAACCAGATGCTCAGGGATAGCGCCGCAATTGACGGTGACGAACGCCTTGCCGGCGCGTTCGCTGGCGCCCTGGATGGCGCGCGCCAGCAATTCCTTGCCA
>CXWL01004165.1_pt1 | contig 36531 bp, 28 predicted proteins | sample 590931 | NCBI WGS metagenome assembly CXWL01 (sample SAMEA3498368, study PRJEB10139) | groundwater metagenome | biome: water well; material: biofilm material | place: Germany | collected 2015-04-27
TGTGGTCAAGGAGGCGCTCCAGACGACCAAGAAGGCAATCACCGCCGGCCCCGGCAACCCGCCGGTGGTGGTCGACGACACCGCCGATCTCGCCCTCGCCAGTCGCGAGATCGTGCGCGGTGCCTCCTTCGACAACAATGTCATCTGCACCGACGAGAAGGAGGTCTTCGTCGTCGCACGGGTGGCCGACGAGCTGCTGCGCGGGATGGAGAGGAACGGCGCTCTGGTTCTCCAGGAACACCAGCTGCGCAAGCTCGAACGCGTGATCTTCGAAACGATGGGTGAGCCCGGCAAGCCGGGCGTCATCAATCGCAAGTGGATCGGCAAGAACGCCAGCGTCATAGCCGCCGAGATTGGCATCACCGCCGGCCCCGAGCTACGTCTGCTGGTCGCCGACGTGCCGGTCGATCACCCGCTGGTGTGGACCGAGCAGATGATGCCGGTGCTGCCGGTGGCTCGCGTGCGCGACGTCGAGCAGGCGATCGACCTGGCGATCAAGGCCGAGCACCGCTTCGGCCACACCGCCTCGATCTTCTCGCGCAACCTCGACACCATCACCCGCTACGCCCGCCGCATCAACGTCTCGATCTTCACCGCCAACGGCCCCAATCTCTCCGGCCTCGGCTACCAGTCGGAGGGCTTTACCTCCTTCTCGATTGCCAGCCCGACCGGTGAGGGCCTGACCCGGCCGCGCACCTTCTCGCGCATGCGCCGACTGACGGTGGTCGGGGCCCTGCGGATCGTCTGATGGCGAGCTGTCGTTGATTCTCGAACCCGCCCTCGCACTGCTCGAGCTTGCTTCCATAGCCGTCGGCATCCGGGCCGGCGACGCCATGGCCAAGCGCGCGACCCTGCAGAGCCTGCGCGCCGGCACGGTGCACCCGGGGCGCTACCTGATCCTGGCTGCCGGCGACGTCGCCGAGGTGGAGGAGGCGCTGGCGGCCGGCCTCGACCAGGCCGGACCCCACCTCGTCGATCGCCTCCTGCTGCCAGCGATCGACCCGCAGGTGATCGCGGCGCTGCTCGGGTCGGCCGGGTTGCGCGGCCGTGGCGGCGAGGCGCTCGGGGTGATCGAGACCTGCACCGTTGCTGCCACCATCGGGGCGGCGGACGCCGCGGTCAAGGCTGCCAACGTCCAACTCGCCGACCTCCGCCTGGCGGATGGCCTTGGCGGTAAGGCCTACGCCCTGTTTGCCGGTACGGTGGGCGACGTCGAGGCAGCGGTCGCCGCCGGGGTCGCCCGGGTGGCGCCCGAGCTGCTGGTAGAGCAGGTCGTCATCGCCCAGCTGCACGGCGAGATGCGCGACAACCTCGAGCGCGGCGGCGAGCTGCTGGCGCCGTTGCGCGCCGCCAGTGCCGCGCACCAGCGGGCGACCGCCGAGCGCGTGACGCCGCCACGCTCCACCCCGCCATCCCGGCGTCGTCGTCGCGTCTGAGCGGAGGCCCTCGCCATGCAACTCGCCCGCGTCATCGGCACCGTCGTTGCCACCGTCAAGTCGCCGGGGCTCGAGGGCATCAAGCTCTTGGTCGTCCAGCCCCTCGACCGTCACCTCGTGGCCAAGGGTGAGCCCCTCGTCGCCGCCGACGCGGTGGCCGCCGCCGGCCCCGGGGACCTGGTGACCATCGTGGCGGCGCGCGAGGCCGCACAGGCGCTCCCCGAGCGCTTCGTGCCGGTCGACCACGCCATCCTCGGCATCGTCGACGAGGTCGCCGAGCTGGCGCCCGAGGGCTCGCGATGAAGATCGCGCGCGTCGTCGGCACGGTGGTGTCGACCTTCCAGGTCGCCGACCTCGGCGGTCACCGCCAGTTGATGTGCGACCTTTTGGATCCCGAGGGCCGACCGACCGGCGCCTCGCTGATCGCCGTCGACACGGTGGGCGCCGGGGCCGGCGAGACCGTGTTGATCCTCGACGAGGGCAATTCGGCGCGGCTGGTTCTCGGCCAGCCGAATGCGCCAATCCGGGCGGTGGTGGTCGGCGTCGTCGATGCGGTCGAGCTCGCGCCCTGAGGGCNNCGCGCCCTGAGGGCGCCTGACGCTTTGACGCACACGCCCTGAGGGCGCCTTGACGTACGCGCCTGAGGGCGCCATATCCGATACCATCCGCGTTCGACCGATTGGCCGCACCGGTAGCGTCGCGGCTGAGATGACGGAGGATCCGTGGACTTCAGCCTCACGCCCGAGCAGCTTGCCATCCGCGACACCGCGCGCGACTTCGCCCGCCGTGAGGTCGATCCCCACGTCGAGGAGTACGACGAGGCGGCGAAGTTCCCCCACGACATCATCCGCAAGGCTGGTGAGCTCGGGTTCCTGGGGATCATTTTCCCTGAGGAGTACGGCGGCGCCGGCCTCGGCTACCTCGAGTACGTGTTGGTGATCACCGAGCTGTCGGCGATCGACCCCTCGGTGGGGATCTCGATCGCGGCTCACAACTCGCTGTGCACCAACCACATCTACAAGTTCGGCAGCGCCGAGCAGCGGCGGCGCTGGGTGACGCCGCTGGCCAGCGGCGAGAAGATCGGCGCCTGGGGCCTCACCGAGCCGGGCTCGGGTTCTGACGCCGGCGCGGCGCGGACGACGGCGAAGAAGGTCGACGGCGGGTGGGTGCTCAACGGGAGCAAGGCGTTCTGCACCCATGGCTCCGTGGGTCACACCTACGTGATCCTCGCGGTGACGGACCCGGAGGCGAAGAAGGGCCGGCACATGTCGGCCTTCGTCGTCGATCGCGGGACGCCAGGGTTGCGGGCGGGCAAGAAGGAAAACAAGCTCGGCATCCGCGCCAGCGACACCGCCGAGGTGGTGCTCGAAGACTGCTTCGTGCCCGACGAGAACCTGTTGGGCGTCCGCGGCGAGGGCTTCAAGCAGGCCCTGGCGATCCTCGACGGCGGCCGCATCTCGATCGCCGCCCTCGGCCTGGGCACCGCGATCGGCGCCTTCAACACCGCCCGTGACTACGCCAAGCAGCGTGAGCAGTTCGGCCAGGCGATCGCCAAGTTCCAGGCGATCGGCTTCTACCTCGCCGAGATGGCGACCAAGATCGCCGCCGCCGAAATTCTCACCTACGCCGCTGCCACCGAGATGGACCGCACCGGCAAGGTCAGTCTGGCGGCGTCCGAAGCCAAGCTGATGACCGGCGAGGCCGCGGTGTTCTGCGGTGAGCGCGCGGTGCAGATCCTCGGTGGTTATGGCTTCATCAAGGACTACCGGGCGGAGAAGTTCTACCGCGACTCGAAGATCTGCACCATCGGCGAAGGCACCAGCGAGATCCAGCGCCTGGTGATCGCGCGCCACATGTTGCGGGGTGCCGCCTGACCAGGCGTGTCCCAATCGCTGTCGACGAGCTCGTCGCCGGTGTGCTGGCGGGCCAGCCGCGAGCGGTGGCGCGGGCGTTGTCGCTGGTCGAGAACGACGCCGTCGACCAACGCGAGATCGTCGCCCGCCTGCATGCCGCCACCGGCCGCGCCCGTGTGGTCGGTATCACCGGCCCTCCCGGGGCGGGCAAGAGCACGCTGGTGGATCGTCTTGCCCGCCTCTGTCGCGCCCGCGGCGAGACGGTCGGCATTCTCGCGGTCGACCCAACCAGCCCCTATTCGGGCGGTGCGCTGCTCGGTGATCGCGTCCGCATGCAAGCCCTGCAAACCGACCCCGGTGTGTTCATCCGCTCGCTCGCCACGCGCGGCGCGATGGGCGGGCTGTCGCGAGCGACGCATGACGCGATCGACCTGCTCGACGCCGCCGGCTTCCACTGGGTGCTCGTCGAGACGGTGGGCGTCGGTCAGGACGAGGTCGACGTCGTGCGCAGCGTCGACACCGTCGTGGTGGTCACGCTGCCGGGCCTGGGCGACGAGATTCAGGCGATCAAGGCCGGGATCATGGAGATCGCCGACGTCTTCGCCATCAACAAGTCGGACCGTGACGGCGCCGAGAAGGCGCAGCGCGACCTCGAGGCGATGCAGGCGATGGGCGACCACGGCGCCTGGCTGGCGCCGATCATCAAGACCATCGCTGCCACCGGCAAGGGGATCGAGGATCTGCTCGACGCCATTCTGCGCCATCGGGCACACCTCGAGGCGAGCGGCGAGCTCGCGCAGCGTCGCCTGACGCATCTGCGCCTGCGGGTCGAGACGATCCTGAAGCAGCGCATCCTGACCGCCGCCGACGAGATGCTGGGCATTGCCCGCGAGGTCGAGCAGGGCTACGCCGGCCACGTCGACCCTTACGGCGTCGCCGATCGCCTGTTCGCTGGCGTGGTGGCCCGTCCACCGGCTGGCGGCGCGCGGTAGCCGACAAGGTTCCCGAGGAGCCCGCTCGATGATTCGCAAGATCGCTCATATCGGGATCGCCGTCCGTTCACTGGCGGAGTCCGTCCGGCTGTACGAAGCGCTGGGAATGTCGGTCGAGGCGATCGAGGAGGTTCCGCGCGAGGGCGTGCGGGTGGCGATGATCGCCTGCGGCGAGAGCCATTTCGAGCTGCTCGAGCCGACCAGCGCTGACTCGCCGATCGCCAAGTTTCTCGACCAACGCGGCCCGGGCATCCATCACGTCTGCCTGGACACTGCCGACGTGCGTGGCGCCGACGCTGCCCTGCGAGCCGCCGGCTTCACCCTGCTGCGGCCGGAGCCGACACCGGGCGCCGGCGGCTGCTGGGTGCAGTTCGTCCACCCGAGGTCGACCGGCGGCGTCCTGCTCGAGCTGTCGCAGCCCGGGAGCGAGCCGAGCGCGGGGGAGGACCGATGAGCGCGCGACGGATGAAGCAGGGATCGCTGGTGATCCTGCACCTGGTCAACCCGACTGAGAAGTTCTGGGGTGCCCTCGAGGAGCTGATGCCGGCGGGGGTGATCCTCTTTGGCCTCAACCTGTCGAGCTTCGACGACTGGGTCGCCCAGGCGGCGGCCGGCGACCATCACGTCCTCGGCCTGACCACCATGTTCGTGCCGCTGTTCCGGGTCGAGCGCATGTTCCTCGACGACCAGGTCGGCGAGGTCGTCAGCTATCGCCAGCAGTTCGAGCGCCGGGTGGGCATTTCCGTCGAGGAGTACATTGGCCTGACCGACGTCCCGCCCGAGCAGATTTCGTAGCGGAGATTCGAGAGGGATGCCCAGATCCCTCGCTGCGCTCGGGATGCAATTCTGAGCTGCCGCTGGCGGCAGTTCAGAATTGCACGTTCCGCACGAAGACGACGGCGATTTCGTCAGGCTTGGCGGCGATCTCGGCGGCGAGGTCCGGAGTCACCACGAACTGGCCGGCGCGGGCACGCTGGGGCGTGATCATCACCAGCTCGAGCGCGTCGATGGCTCCCGGGCTGCTGCGCTGGACCTCGACCAGAGCCTTTGCCGCGATGTCGATGGCGCGGAAGATGGCGGCTTCGGAGTTGGTGACGGCCTCGACCAGGAGGCGCTTCCTCTGGCTGCCGGCGAAGACGTCGACGTCTTCGACGCCTTCAGTGCGGTAGACCCGCTTGACCGCGGTCGCCAGGTCGAGGTCGCTGGGCGGACTGCGGTCCCAGCTCACGAGATCGTCGTAGCCGGCCTTCGTCTTGCTCGGCGGGGCGCCCTTGGCGCGCTCCTCGCGGTGGGTGGTCGGTAGCGCTCGCAGCCCGCCTTCGGTTTTGATGTAGTCGCTCAGCGACTCCTGCTTCTTGGCCGGCGTCTCGCTCGGCGTCACCGGCGTGACCGTCTGTTCGAGCACGGTGGCGGTGCCGTAGTTGGTCTTGTTGGCAGCCTCGGTCTTTGCCTGGTCGAGCTCGGAGAGCCTGAGCGCGCCGGCAGCGCCGTTGGCCATGGTGAAGATCACGCGCCCATTCTCGACGCGGTACTTCTCCTTGGCAGTGATCGTCGAGCCGTCCTTGAGGTAGATCGTATAGGCCAGTGCCGGGGCGGCAGCCAGGGCGGCGAGCACGAGGGCAAGGGCGAGCGGGCGGTGGCGCATGGGGCGTCCTCCTGAGCGGGGCGGCGTCGAGCGTTCGCTATGATAGCGCTATGACACGTCCTCGCCTGCGCGGCAATGATCTCGGAATTCTCTTGCTCGAGGACGGCACCGTCTTCGAGGGCCGGGCCGCCAGCCCAGGCACGCGCTTCGGCGAAGTGGTGTTCAACACCTCGATGACCGGGTACCAGGAGGTGCTGACGGACCCCTCCTACCGTGGCCAGATCGTGGTGATGACGATGCCCCACATCGGCAACTACGGCACCACCGACGCCGCCACCGAGTCGTCGCGGCCATGGGTCGAGGGTTTCGTCAGCCATGCCTTCACCACCTTGCCGTCGGGCGTCGGGCCGAGTGAGGGGCTGCCGCACTACCTGAAGCGTTGGGGTGTGCCGGCCCTGGATGGCATCGACACGCGGGCCCTGGTGCGCCGGCTGCGCGAGCACGGAGCGCTGCGCGGCGTGGTGACCACCGAGCGATCGGACGTCGCTCAGCTGCGGGCCGAGCTCTCCGAGTTCCCCTCGATGGCCGGTCGCCGCCTGGTCGACGAGGTAACCTGCGGGGCGGAGCACACGCTGGCTCCGACGGTCCCGCAGACCTGCCGGCTGGCGGTCTACGACTACGGCTGCAAGAGCTCGATTGTTCGCCACCTGCAGCGGCGCGGTGCGGAGGTGGTGGTGCTGCCGGCGTCGACTCCGGCGTCGCGGGTCTTTGCCCTCGGCGTCGACGGCGTGGTGCTCTCGAACGGTCCGGGAGACCCCGAGCCGCTTACCGAGATCATCGCCGCGGTGCGCGAGGTCGTCGCCTCGGACATCCCGACGTTTGGCATCTGCCTTGGCCATCAGCTCCTCGGGCTGGCCCTGGGCGGCCGGACCTACAAGCTCAAGTTCGGCCATCACGGCGGCAACCAGCCGGTGCGGGATGTCGACAGCTGGCGAGTGGCGATCACCAGCCAGAACCACGGGTTCGCGGTCGACCCGGGGTCGCTGCCGGCGGGCTGCCGGCCGATCCAGTTCAACCTCAACGACGAAACCCTGGAGGGCTTCCGCGTCGAGGGCCGGCCGGTGTTCGCAGTCCAGTACCACCCGGAGGCGGCGCCCGGCCCGCACGACGCCACCGTCCTCTTCGACACCTTCCTCGCCCAGGTCGGCCAGCGCTGACCGAGCGTTCGATCTCGTGGGAGGTCGCTTGGCGTTACCTCGCCGGGCGTAAGAGCCGTCTGCTCGGCAGTGCCGGTCGGGTCGCGCTGATCGCGACCACGCTCGGGGTCACGGCGATGACGGTGACCATGGCGTTGATGAGCGGCTACCGCGACGATCTGCAGAACAAGCTGGTGGGTGGCAGCGCGGCGGTGCTCGCGTATCCCCTCGACCGCGAGGCCCTTGGCGCGGCCGCCGCGCAGGAGGACGGGCTGCGCCGGCTGCCCGGGGTGACTCGGCTCGCGCTGGTCGCCTACGGCCAGGGCTCGCTGGCCAGCGAGGCTCTGAGCGGTGGCGCCGACGTGACGTTGCGCGGTGTCGGCCCGCGCGCGCCCGGTGAGCCCGCGGCGTCCGCCGTTGCGCGGGCGGCCCTGGACCCCGACCGCTTCCTGCCGGCCGGCGTCGACCTGGGCAGCCCCGAGGCGCCAGGGGTGGTGCTTGGTGGCGAGCTCGCGCAGCGGCTGGCGGTGGGCGTCGGCGACCCGGTGCGCCTGGTTCTGCTCGCCTTCCGCGACGGGCGCCCACGGTTCTCCTACGCCACGCTGCGGGTTGCCGCGACCTTCGACACCGGCTTTGCCGAATACGACGGTGGTTGGGCCGTCGTCGACCTGGCCCTGCTCGAGCGGCTGGGGGGTGGGCGCGCCGGCGCCGGGCGGATCTATGAAATCTCGCTCGCCGACGTCGCGACGGCACCCGAGGTCGCGGCGGAGGTCGAGAAGGTGCTCGGCGATGCCTGGCTGGTCACCGACTGGCAGCGCCTGAACGGCGACCTGTTCACCGCGCTCCGCCTCCAACAGTGGGTGCTCTTCCTGACCCTCGGGCTGATCGTCCTGGTCTCCACCTTCAACGTGGCGTCGACCCTGGTGGTTCTGGTGCGCGAGCGCATGCGCGACATCGGCGTGCTGGCGGCCCTCGGCCTGCCGCCGGCGCGGCTGCGCCAGATCTTCCTCCTCTATGGCACCGCCCTGGGCGCCCTCGGGACCTTGCTCGGGGTCGGAATCGGCAGTGCCTTGGCCTGGGTTCTCGACACCTTTGAGCTGATCCGCTTCGGCCCCGAGGTGGCGGCGATCTACTTCATCCGCGCGGTTCGCTTCGAAGTGGTGCCCGGTGACCTGGCGGCGATCGTCGCCTTTTCGCTGGTGGTGACGGTGCTCGCCTGCTGGTTGCCGTCGCGGCGGGCGACGCGGGTCGACCCCAGCGCCGCGTTGCGCTACGAGTAGGAAGGCTCGCTCCGGCCGGAAGGCCGGAAGGGGGCCGGGTGACCGGCCCCCTTCGGATAGAGGCGGCAGCGAGGCTGCCATGGGGCGGGGGGTGAGGCGGGACGCTGACGCGATGGATCGCGGCGGCGTCATGGGCCCCCGGCTCACCGACCGCGGACGCGGTCAGTTGGGGCCCGGAAGGGGAGTGGGGCGCGCAGGGCGCTCCTTCCAAATAGAATTATACGCATAGATCCACGGAAATTGCCACTGCTCTGTCGTCGTGCGGTTGGCGGCTGGGCAGCCGGCGCACGGAGAGCCGGGGCGGCTGGCCTACCGAAGGTCGGGGGGCAGGCGGTAATGCTCTTTGCCGGGCTTGAGCGGGCGCATCAGCCAGTAAGGCCGGCGGGTGCCGTCAGGGGAATGTTGGGCGGCGGGCCGCGTGCGCGCCAACCACTCCTTGAACACCTGATGGGCCTTGCCGGTGTCGACGTGGACGTCGCCGTAGACGTCGCCCGGCTGGGCGCGGCGGACGCGGACCGCCTGGTGCCAGCAGTGCATGCCGGACAATGGGTCCGGATGGACCGGGAACGTCAGGTTCTGATGCACGCCGGCGTCGGTCCACCAGATCCGCTGGGTGTCGGGGTCGGTCGAGGCATAGGGAGCGACGCCCTGCTCCCGGCGCAGCGTGTAGCGTCGCGCTCCGTGCTCCCGCAGTGAGACGGTGGCCATCATCTGCCGCTGGCCCGCCGGCTCACCGGTGGTGGTCCGCTGTTCACTGAGGCGCCAGCGGCCCATGTGGTGGCTGCAGGCGACGACGCCGGGGCGGATGCCCTCGGTGACCCAGGCGCGGACGACGAAGTGGCCGATCTCGGTCTCCACCCGCACCAGGTCACCAGTGGCAAGCCCACCGAGCTTCACCGCGTCGTCCGGGTGAATCCACGCCGGGTTGCTGTGGGCGATCTCGTCCAGCCATTTGGCATTGGCGCTGCGGGTGTGGATGTGCACCGGCAGCCGGAAGGTCGAGATCAGCACCAACTGGTCGCGCTCGAGCCGTTCGGGGTGGACATGGCTTTCGAGGTAAGTCGGGATGGCGGCGTCGCGCCAACCCCAGGTGGCGAGCGTCGCCGACCAGAACTCGAGCTTGCCGCTGGGCGTCGGGAAGCCCCGCAGAACCTTGCCGTCGACCGCGACACCGACCGGCCGTCGCCCGGCGGCGTCGTTCTCGGGCGCGCCGGTGGGCACGATGTTGAGGGGCACCGGCCTGGGACTCGCGGTGTACACGCGACCGAAGGCATCGGTGGCCGGATCCACCAGATCGCTCGCCGGAACCTCCTGCTCGTGCAGGGGCCCGAGGACGCGGGTCACCTCGAAGGCGCCGTACCGGCGCATGTAGGCGAGCGGGGTGAGGCCCTCGGCGGCCGCCTTCTCTGGCAAACCGGGCACCGAGTGCTCGAAGATCCAGCCGTAGTACTCGTCGATCGTCAGCCGGCTTCCGGGCTGCGCCTTCGACTCGACGTACTGGCGGATGCCGAGGCTGCCGTCGGGGTCGATGCGCCAGGTGAGCTCGAGCCACATCTCGTTCTCTTCCCACACCTCGCCCGGATTCACCTGCCGACTGTCGGTGATCGTGTCGCCCTGGCGCTCGCGGGCGGCGCGTTTGACCGGCTGGCGGAAGCCCAGCCACTGGGCGTCCTGGGTCTCGTAGCTGTGCAGGTCGTGGCGCTCCGAGCTGTGGCCCATCGGCAAGATGTAGTCGGCGAAGTAGGCCGTCTCGCTCCAAGTCGGCGTCAGCGCGACGTGGAGGCCGACCTTGGCCTCGTCCTTGAGCATCTCGATCCAGCTCATACCATCGGGGTTGGTCCACACCGGGTTGTAGACGCGGGTGAAGTACACCGCCAACTTGCCCCGACCCTCCTCGAGGAAGTGCGGCAGCAGGATCGACAGCTCGTACATCGAGAGCGGGAACTCCTGCGGCCACGTCAGCTCGTTCCAGCTCTTCGGATGCGGCGGCACGTGGATCGGCCGCGGCACGATCTTGTTCCAGGCGTTCGGGTAGGTGCCGCCCGGCACGGCGATGGCGCCGGCGAGCGCGTTGAGCAGGAACAGGCAGCGTGCGACCTGCCAGCCGCCCTCGTTGCCGGCGGTGGCGCTGCGCCAGGTGTGGCTGGCGAGCTGGGCGCCGGCGCCGGCAACCAGGCGTGCCACCTCGGCGATGACGTCGGCGTCGACCCCCGACTCGTGGGCGGCGAGGTCGAAGCTGTAGCGCGTGTAGAGCTGGCCGAGCGCCTTCTCGAAGCTCTCGAACGTGGCGGGCTGGGTCGGGTGCTCGGCGGCAAGGTACTCCTGCCAGTTCCACCAGCGGCGGACGAACTCGCGGTCGTACAGCCGGTTCTGGATGAGGTGGTTGGCGATCGCCAGCAGGATCGCCGCCTCGGAGCCCGGCACCGGCGCCAGCCAGTGGTCGGCATGCGTGGCGGTGTTCGACAGGCGGGTGTCGAAGACGATCAGCTTGGCGCCCTTGGCCTTGCCGTCCATTACCCGCTGGGCGTGCGGGTTGAAGTAGTGGCCCGTCTCGAGGTGCGACGAGATCAGCAGGATGACCTTGGCGTTGGCGTGGTCGGGGCTCGGACGGTCCATGCCGCACCACAGCTGGTAGCCGGCACGCGCCGAGCTCGAGCAGATGTTGGTGTGCGAGTTGTGGCCGTCGACCCCCCAGGCAGCGAGGATGCGCTCGGTGAAACCGTCCTCACCCGGCCGGCCGACGTGGTACATGACCTCGTTCGGCCGACCCTCGGTGATCGCCGCCCGGATCCGCCCGGCGATGTCGGTCAACGCCCTCTCCCACGTCGTGCGGCGCCAGCGTCCCGAGCCGCGCGGGCCGTCGCGCTCGAGCGGGTAGAGGATGCGGTCGGGATCCTGGATCTGGTTGATGGTGGCGGGACCCTTGGCGCAATTGCGTCCGCGCGAGCCGGGGTGCTCCGGGTTGCCCTCGAACTTGCGGATGTCGCCAGTGGCCGGGTCGACGTAGGCGAGGAGCCCACACGCCGACTCGCAGTTGAAGCAGGTGGTCGGCACCAGCATCGAGTGTTTCTCGACGCGCCGCGGCCAGGCCCGGCTGTCGAGCTCGGTCCAGTCGTCCCAGCGGTTGCGCGGCGGGTAGCTGGCGAGGCCGATGCCGCTCGGGCCCGGGTAGGCCGCGTGGGCGGGATGGGTGCCGGCCTGGGCGGCTGGGGCGGGCGGGCCGGCGAGGCTGGTGGCGGCTGCAGCGGTCGCAGCCGGTGCAGCGACCGCAGGCTTCTTGGCCTTCGCCCGCTTGGTCGTGACGACCGCTGCCGCCGGCGCAGGTGGGGAGGGCGCGGCCGGGGTGCCCCCGAGCGGTAGCTGGCGGGGGTCATCAAGCGTGCGGCGATGCGACATAGGCGGAGGGCCTCTCGGGTCAGGCCGGCGCTCAGGCGAGGGGCACCGACTGCCCGGCTTGCACGTAGGCATGCTCGTGGGCGGCGAGCGCCGTCAGGGCGGCCAGGGCGAGACAGCTGGCGAGACCGAGCGAAAGGCTGCCGGCGACCATCGGCGCGACGGTGGCGGCGGCGGTGGTCAGCAGCAGCGAGGCGCCGGTCCAGAAGTAGGTCCGCCAGCGGCCGCGGGTGAGCTCGTGGTTGGCGAGGGCGGCGTGCGCGGTGGGGTGTGGCAGGGTGGTCTCGCCGAGGACGAACAACAGGTGGACGACGGCGCTGCCAGCGAGGAGGCCGAGCAGGGGGCGGACCACCGCCGGCTCCTGAATCGCTGCCACCGGCAGCAGGACCGCGGCACCGGCGAGGACGGCCTGGACCAGCATGTGCGGCGGCAGGAGCGGGCTCTGCCAGAGGTCGCGGGCGCGGGCCTGAGCGAACAGCCAGGCGGTGTAGGCCGCGGTCATCGCCGCCAGCGGGGCGCCGACGACCGCCAGGGGCAACAGCAGGCGGCTCGCGCCGACCGCCGAGGCGACGCAGTGGACGCCAAGAACGAGCGAGTAGCCGAGGATGACGAAGGCGCCGCGCACCAGCCAGCTGCGCCACTGAGGGCGGGTGAAGATCATGAAGAAGCGCTTCGGATGCTCGAGGTCGCTGAGCAGGAGGCCGCCGGTCAGGGCCAGGAACAGCCCGCCGAGGACGGGCGCGGCGAACGACCAGATGCCGGCTTCGGCCGGCACCCTGCCGGCCAGCACGAGCAGCAGCGCGACGAGGTACGCGCCCGCCGACGCCGCCTTGGTGACGGTGTAGAGGCTCACCCGCCAGTCCCAGGGAATGCGATGCGGCACGTCGTAGGCGAGGACCGCCGCTGCCGAGCTGGTCGGCTGCCCGGGATGGCCCGAGACCACGTGGCTGTCGCTCGCCAACTGCTGGCCCCACATGAAGAGCCCGCCCGGCGGGCGCGCGGCGGCCAGCGGGTCGAGGGTCGCCTGGTGCGCGCCCTTGTAGAACAGCTTCGGCTGGGTCTCCTTCTCGGGTCGGCGGACGGTCACCGCCTCACGGTTGACGATCTGCGCGACGCGGGAGCGCGGGTTCTTCAGGTCGCCGATGAGAATCGCTTCGGTCGGGCAGACGACGACGCAGGCCGGCTCGAGACCGACGTCCAGCCGGTGCGCGCAGAAGTTGCACTTCTCGGCCGAGTGGTCCTGGGGATTGATGAAGATGGCGTCGTAGGGACAGGCGGCGATGCAGGCCTTGCAGCCGATGCAGATCGACTTGTCGAAGTCGACGATGCCGTCGGGCCGGGTGTGCATCGCGGCGGTCGGGCAGGCGGCGACGCACGGCGCGTGCGCGCACTGGTTGCAGCGGGTGACCTGAAAGGCCCGGCGCGCCTGCGGGAAGGTGCCGACGTCGACGTACTTGACGTAGGTACGGTTGACCCCGAGCGGAACGTCGTTCTCGCTCTTGCAGGCGGTCGAGCAGGCGTGGCAGCCGATGCAACGAGTGTGGTCAATGACCTTGGCCCACTGGGCAACAGCTGGCATGGCGTCGCCCGCAGACGCCGTCGTCAGAGTTGAGCTCGTGGCGGCGCTCGGCAAAGTGGCAGGATCCTATCCCGGCTCGTCGGGCAGAGGACGCGCGACTCCGCTGTTGTCGCGGGAGGGTTGATACAGTTTGCCAAACCGATGCCGCGCGAGAACCTGAAGAAGGGGCTGCGCCGTCTGCGTGCCTGGCAGCGGCTCGCCAGCTGGTGGTGGCGCGAGACCGAGATCCTGCTGGCGCAGAAGTTCGGGCTGGCCACCCGCGAGGATCGCGTCTTCTTCCTGATGATCCCGCTGGTCGGGGTGCTGGCGGGCGTTCTGGGTATTGTCGTCGACGAGCTGATCCTCGGCATCAAGCTCTTGCTCTGGCGGGATCCGCATCTGCTCACCGCGGTCACCACGGCGCCGCGCTGGGTGGTGGTGGGTGTGCCGGCGCTCGGAGGGCTGGTCGTCGGCCTCCTGCTCTGGCTCGCCCGCGAGCCCCTCGGCGAAGGCGGCGGCATGGCGAGCCTGATCGAGGCGGTGGCGCTGCGCGGTGGCCGCACCGGCTCGCNNCGGCTGTTCGCCGCCATCGTCACCGTCGGCAGCGGCGGCTCGCTGGGCCGCGAAGGCCCGCTGATCCGGCTCGGTGCCAGCGTCTCCTCGAGCCTCGGCAGTCGCCTCCGACTGCCCCCGCATCGCATCAAGATCCTCCTCGGCTGCGGCGCCGCGGCGGGCATGGCGGCGGTCTACAACGTGCCGATCGGGGGCGCGCTGTTCGCCATGGAGGTGATCCTCGGCAACTTCGCGCTCGAGATCTTCGGGCCGCTGGTGGTTGCGTCGGTGCTCTCGACGGTGGTCGCCCGCACCTTCGAGGGTAGCGAGCCCTCGTACCTGATGCCCAACTACACCCTGGTGAGCGGTCGCGAGCTCTTCGCCTACCTGGCACTCGGGATTCTGGGCGCGTTTGCCTCGCTGGCGTTCACCCGCGGGGTGGCCGTCGGCCATCGCCTCTTCGCCGCCCTGCGCTTCCTGCCCAAGCCGTTCAAGCCGGCGCTCGGTGGCCTCATGCTCGGCGCCGTGGCGCTCGCGATTCCGAACGTCCTCGGCAACGGCCGCGACTCGATCGCCTTGGCACTCGACAACCGCATCGTCCTCGCCACCGCGCTCGTCTTGGTCGCCGCCCGCCTCGTCGGCACCGCCATCACCGGCGGCAGTGGCGGCGTTGGCGGCTTGTTCACGGCGTCGCTCGCCTTCGGCGCGATGCTCGGCTCGGCCTACGGCACCCTCGTCCACGACGCCTGGCCGCGGTTCACCGCGCTGCCCGGCGCCTACGCCGCGGTCGGCATGGCGGCGATCGCGGCGGGCACCAGCCACGCGCCGATCTCGGCGATCCTGATGGTCGCCGAGCTGACCGACAATCGCGGCCTGATCCTGCCGCTGATGGTGGCGGCGATCACCTCGAGCCTGCTCGCGCGCAAGCTCTACCCGCACTCGCTCTACACCGAACCACTGGCCCGCAAGGGCTTCGACCTGTCCTGGCGGATGGAGGAGGCGGCGCTCGCCGGGGTCGAGGTGGGCGAGCTGGCCCGGCCCGACGCCGACACGCTGCGCCCGGGCGATCCCTACCGGGTGGTCGTCGAGCGCTTCCTGCGGGCGCGCCGCCAGCGCCTGTTCGTCACCGGCCAGGAGGGGCAGTTGCTCGGGGCGGTGTCGTTCCACGACATCAAGAACCTCCTCGACGCCCCCGACACCCTGGCCGCGGTGGTCGCCCACGACATCATGGGGCCGGTCGAGACCATCCTCAAGAGCGACGAGCGGCTGCACCGCGCGGTGCACCTGTTCGCGGCGTCAGACTTCGAGCGTCTGCCGGTGGTCGACAGCCAGAGCGGTCGATTCGTCGGCGTTCTGGGCAAGAAGGACGTCCTCGGTCTCTACGCCCAGGAGGTCCTCGGCCGTCCGGCACTGCTCGCCACGCTGGTCACCAGCCAGGACAGTGACGGCGGCCGCGACTTCATCAACCTGCCGCCCGACTTCGCCGTCCGCCTGGTTGCCGTGCCGGCAGAATTCGTCGGCCTCACCCTGTCCGAGGCCAGGCTCCCGGCGCGCACCGGTTGCCGGGTGATCGAGATCAAGCGCCCGGGGGTCGGTGGCGTGCGGCCGCTCGTCCCCGATGCCGAGACCCGCCTCCTGGCCGGTGACGACCTGCTGCTGATGGGGCCGACCGCCGCGCTCGACCGCCTCGAGGCCGGGCCAGCCCCGGCGGTGACGTCGACGTGAGCACTGGGGCATCAACACCGCCACGCCGCTGGCGCCGTTTTGCCCGGGCCGTGGGGCAAGCCCTGGGAGCGGCCTTGCTGGTGGCGGCGACCCTGCTCGTCGCGCACGCCTGGGAGTCGCGCTCGCTGCCCGACCTCGAGCCCTGGCACCGTCTGCGACCACGCTCGGAGCTCACCGCGAGCGAGATCGCCGGGCTCGACCTCGCGGGCTACCTGCGGCGCGAGGACGAGATCCTTACCGAGGTCGCCGCGCGCATCGTGTCCGCCACCGCGCCGGCCGCCCAGGTCGCCACCAACCGCTATGCCGCCAACGGTCTGGTCAACCCGCGCCGCTTTGCCGACGACTGGAATCGTACCCACGAGCTGCGCCCGACGGGTCCGCCGGTGGGCGGCGTCCTCCTCGTCCACGGGCTGACGGATGCGCCCTACAGCCTGCGTCACCTGGCCGACCTCTACCGCGACGCCGGCTACTACGCTCTCGTCTTGCGCATTCCGGGGCACGGCACGGTGCCGGCGGCTCTTCGCGCGGCCCGGGTGGAGGACTGGCTGGCGGCGGTGGCGCTCGGCCTGCGGGCCGTGCGCTCGGAGGTCGGCGCCGACCGTGCGCTGCACCTTGTCGGCTACTCGAACGGCGGGGCACTTGCGCTGTCGACGGCGATTGCCAGGCTCGACGACTCGACCCTGCCGCGAGTATCGCGTCTGGTGCTGGTCTCGCCGATGGTGGCGGTCAGCAGCTGGGCGGCCATCGCCGGCGTTACCAGCCTGCTCTCGGTCGTGCCGTACTTCGAGAAGTCCGCGTGGCTCGAGGTGGGGCCGGAATACAACCCGTTCAAGTACCAGTCCTTTCCCGTCGCCGCCGGCTACCAGAGCTACCGCCTGACCAGCCGCCTCGCCGCCCAGCTCGACCGGCTGACCAGCCGCGGCGGACTGGCCGCGCTGCCGCCAATCCTCACCTTCCAGTCGATGGTCGACGCCACGGTGTCGACGCCGGCGGTCGTCGCCCTGCACGAGCGTCTCGCCGCCAGCGGGCCGCGCGGAGATCAACTGGTGCTCTTCGACCTCAATCGGCACGCGGCAGTCCAGGCCTTCCTGCGTCCCGGTGAGGACAGCCTGGCGCCGGTGTTGACGGCTGGCCCGCGCGGGTACGATCTGACCGTGGTCAGCAACCTCGCGCCCGACGACCTGGCGGTGGCAGCGACGCGCTGGTCGGCCGGCGCGACCGTCGGAGAACGCCGCCCGCTCGGGCTCGTCTGGCCGCCCGATACGTTCTCGTTGTCGCACGTGGCTCTGCAGTTTCCCCTCGACGACCCCCTCTACGGCCCGGAGGCCGCCCAGCCCGCGGCGTATGGGCTTGCCCTCGGGCGACTGGCGCCGCGCGGCGAACGCGACATGTTGCTGGTGTCGCGCGAGCAGCTGATGCGGGCGATGGCGAACCCCTTCTACCCCTACCTGGCGGCGCGTCTGGGCGATTGGATCGTTGCGCCGCCGGCCCCCGGCGCCGCGCACTGAGCGATGGCCGACGGCGACCTCGACGACCTCCGGGATCTCGCCGTCGACCCGGGGCTCTGTGTGGGCTGCGCGCACCTGCGGGTGCTGCGCTCGCCGCGTAGCGTCTTCGTGCGCTGCGGGCGTGCCGACGACGACCCCCGCTTCCCCCGCTACCCACCGCTGCCGGTCTTGCGCTGCCCGGGCTTCGCCGTGCGCGGGGCGGCGCCCGCTGACCGCGAGGAAAGCGGCGGATGATCTTCCCGACGACTCGGCACAGCGTGGTCCTGGCGGCCAAGAGCGCCGACCCGGGAGTGCAGCGCCCGGCGCTCGAGGTCCTGGTCGGTGGCTACTGGCGCCCGGTCTACACCTACTTGCGGCTGCGCTGGCGGCAGCGCCCCGAGGACGCCGAGGACGCCACGCAGGAGTTCTTCGCGCGGGCCCTCGACAAGGGGTGGTTGACCGCCTATGACCCGGCCAAGGCGCGCTTTCGCACCTATCTGCGGACCTGCCTCGACGGCTTTGCCGCCAACCGCCACAAGGCGGCCGGTCGCCGGAAGCGCGGCGCCGGCGTGGCGTTCGTCGGTCTCGACTTCACCGACGCCGAGGGAGGGGTGCGCGAGCGCGAGCTGCCGGCCGACGTCGACCTCGAGGAGCTGTTCCACCGCGAGTGGGTGCGCGCCCTCTTTGCCCAGGCGCTCGCGGAGCTCGAGGCCTGGTGTGCCGAGGCCGGCAAGCCGCTGGTCTGGGAGGCCTTCCGGCGTTATGACCTGGCGGGCAGCGCCGACGGCAGCGGTCGCCCGAGCTATGCGGAGGTCGGGCTCGCGCTCGGTCTGCCGGTCACCCAAGTGACGAACTTCCTGCACCTTGCCCGTCGCGAGCTGCGTCGCCTGGTGCGCGAGCGCCTGGCCCGGCTGTGCGCCACCGCGGCCGAAGCCGCCGCCGAGGAACAGGCGATCTTCGGTGGCGGGAGGGGAGCTTGAGTGCGCTCGCCGACGCCGCCCTCGACCACCTGCGGGCAGTCGTCGGCGAGGCGGACACCCCGGAAAGTGTGGCGGGCGGCAAGTACCTTCTCGGCCAGGAGCTCGGGCGGGGCGGCATGGGCGTCGTCTACCGCGCCCACGATCGTGAGCTCGATCGCGAGGTGGCGGTCAAGCTCGTGGCGGCGTTGGATGGCGGCGGCGACCCGGTCGGGCGCGACCCGGTCGGGGGCGACCCGGTCGGGGGCGACCTGGCCGAACGCCTGCGGCGGGAGGCGAGGGTTCTCGCCCGCTTGGAGCATCCGGGCATCGTGCCGGTGCACGACGTCGGCTGTCTCGACGACGGCCGGGTCTTCACGGTGATGAAGCTGGTGCGTGGGCGCCGCCTCGACGCGGTTCTTGCCGAGCCACCGGCGGCGCGTGGGGGACGGCGCGGCGCGGCCGCCCTGGCCGCCCGCCTGCGGCAGTTCCTGCGCGTCTGCGAGGCGGTCGCCTTCGCCCACGCCCAGGGCATCGTCCATCGGGATCTCAAGCCGGCAAACGTCATGCTGGGCCCGTTCGGCGAGGTCCTGGTGATGGACTGGGGCCTCGCCAAGGTGCTCGCCGCACCGGCGGGCGACCGCCAGCCGACGGGCGGGTCGGAGGCGCCCGTCGCGGCGGGAGCGACGGCGGCCGGCGCGGTGCTGGGCACGCCCGGCTACATGGCGCCCGAGCAGGAGCGGGGCGACGCGTCGGCGGTCGACGCGCGCACGGACGTCTACGCGCTTGGCGCCATCCTGCGGGAGCTCGCGGCGCCCTTCCGGCTGCCGGCGCCGTTGTCGGCCGTGATCGACAGGGCTCAGGCGGCGAGCCCCGACGATCGCTATACGGGCGTCGGCGAGCTCGCTGCCGACGTCGAGCGCTTCCTTGCCCGTCAGCCCGTCCTCGCCCACCGTGAAGGGCTGAGCGATCGCTTGCAGCGTTGGGGCGCACGGCACGAGACGGCGATCTACCTGGTGGTCGCCTACCTCCTGCTGCGTGCGCTGTTCGCCGTTTGGCCACGGCTCTGATGGCGGGGTGCAAAGGTCCGCGCGTCGAGGTGTAACGAGACCCGTGAGCGGTCGCATGCCGCGGTCGCAGTCACTGTTTCCAGGGAGACTCTCTGATGACCAAACCCATGTTCGGCCTGCTGTTGGGCGGCGTTCTCGGCGCTGTCGACGGACTCTCGGCCCTGGTCTCGGCGCCCGAGGTGGCGCCGCAGATCGTCGGCATCGTCTTTGGTTCGACCTTCAAGGGCCTGGTCGCCGGTATCCTCATCGGACTCTTCGCCCGCAAGGTGCGCAGCCTGCCCTTGGGCATCGCCTTCGGAGTGGCGATCGGTGCCCTGCTCGCCTACCTGATCACCATTGGCGGCCCCTACTTCTGGGAGATCATCATCCCGGGGGCGATCGTCGGCCTGATCGTTGGCTTCGCTACCCAGCGCTTCGGCACCGCGCCGGCGGCAGCCTGATGCCGTCGGCCTGATGCTGCCAGCCTGACGGCGGCGACGCGCTACTTCTCCCTGAAGGTCGTCGTGCAGTCCCAGTCGACCGGCAGGGGGCTGGCGCTCCAGCGCGCCAGCTTGTCGCGCCAAAGCGCGTAGAGCGGCTCGTTGGCTTGCTGCTCGAGGCGGGCGAGGGCGGTGGCGGCGGCGGTGAAGTCGCGCCGGCGGGCGGCGGCGAGGACCGCGGCGAAGCCCTCGCAACGCTCGCGATCGCCCGCCGACAGCTCGCTTTCGCGCCCCAGCGGCTCGAGGATGGTGACCGCCTCCTGCCGCCCCTTGACCCGCACCCGGTCGAGCTCGCGGTAGCGAAACTCCGGCGCCGCCGCGGCGGTCGCCGCCGACACCAACACCGCGACGCCGTAGTGCTTGGTCAGACTCTCGAGCCGCGAGGCGAGGTTCACGCCGTCGCCGATGACGGTGTAGTTCAGGCGGCTCGCCGAGCCCATGTTGCCGGCGACCACCACGTCGCTGTGGATGCCGATGCCGATGGCGAGAGGCGACCGACCCTCGGCGGCGAGCTCGGCGTTGAAGGCGGCGAGGGCCGAGCGCATACCGAGGGCGGTGGAGACCGCGCGCCCGGCGTCGTCGACGTGGGCGAGCGGGGCGCCGAAGAGCGCCATGATGGCGTCACCAACGTACTTGTCGACGACCCCGCCGTGGCGTTCCACCTCGGCGCTCATCCGCGTCAGGTAGCGGTTGAGCAGGGCGAGCAGCGCGCGTGGCGTGAGGCCTTCCGACAGCTGGGTGAAGCCGCGCACGTCGGAGAACAGGACGGTGACCGGCCGTTCCTCGCCGCCGAGCTCGACCTGGCGCGAGAGCAGCTCCTGCGCGATCTCGGGCGACACCACCTTGCCCAGCAGGTCGCGCACGCGGTCCCGCTCGGCCAACCCGTGCACCATGTGGGTGAAGGCGGTGGCCAGGTCGCCGATCTCGTCGCTCTGCCCGACCTCGATGCGGGGGTCGAGATCGCCGGCCTCGACACGGGCGGCGGCGTCGGCCAACGCGCGTACCGGACGGGTGACGGAGCGGGCGATGAACGAGGCCAGCAGGAGCGACAACAGGACGCCGAGCAGGAACAAGGCCGACAGCACCAGGCGCAGCTGACGCACCGGCGCCAGGGCCTCGGCCAGCGAGCGCTGGACCACCGCGACGGCGCGCAGGTCGCCGCCGGTGGCGAGCGGCTCGACCTGGGCGACCACCCGCTCGTCGAGGTCGAGGGTGCCTGGCTGCCCGGCGGTCCAGGTCTGACCGGCGAGCGCGGTGGCGAGCCCGGCCTTGCCAGCCGGCGGCAGGCTCGAGGCGAAGACCGTCCAGGTGCCGCCGCCGAGGCGCCCGCGCACCAGCGAGACCTCGGCTTGGGTCAGCCTGGCGTAGGCGCTGGCGAGGCCATCGCCGACGCGAAAGCCGATCACGATGTGGGCGATGGGGTCCGGCGCTCGCAGCGGCACGACCACCACCTGGTAGGGCTCGTTGCCGAGCAGGGCGAGGCCGGTCGCCTGGCCGTCGTCGTCCGCGGCGGCGGCCGCCAGCAACGGCGCGAGCCCGGGGTCGGGGGTCGCCGCGCCGTCGGGGCGCAGGGTGTCGGCCAGCAGCGTGCCCGCGGGCGAGATCACGGCCATGGCGTCGGCCTCGACCCGCGCTAGCAGGCTCTCGAGCGCCGAGAGGATCGTCGGCGTGTCGCCGTCGGCCACTGCCTGCTTGAACGCGTAGTCGCCGGCCAGGATATTGGCCGCGTGGACCAGCTCGGTGGCCCGCTGCGCGAGCCGCTGCTGGAGGACCCCGGCAGCGACGGCGAGGGCGCGGTCGACCTCGCGGCGCGCGCTGCGTTGGTGGGCGCGGTCGACGGTCAGCAGGGCGAGGCCCTGCACCAGCACCAGCAGTCCGCCGAAGAGCACGACGAGGCGGGACTGGAAGCTGCGAAAGCGCATCGTCGCGCACGGCCCGCTTCGAGCAGGCCGCCCTAGTAGCTCTTGTCGCCGGGTGCCGGCGCCCGGCGTCGCTTCTTGCTCGGGTCGAGGTCGACGGTGATGACGACGGTGGCGGCGCCCGGCGCGGCGCTGACCGACTGCGGCGCGCTGTCCTTGCCGCCCTTGATCGCCGGATGCCAGGCGGTCAGTTGCCAGGTGCCGGCCGCCAGCTCGAGGCTCGCGTTGCCGTTTGCGTCCGATCTCGCGAAAGCGGGCGCGTCGGTGACGTAGACGTAGGCGACCATCCAGTCATGGATGTTGCAGCCGAGCGTCACCAGCCCCGGTTGGTCAAAGACCACCGGCTTGGCCGGGGTGCCGGCGTACAGCGGCAGCTCGAACTTCTTGGCCGGCGAGAACGAGTACACGTGGTGGCGCAGGTTGTCCTTGTTGGGGAAGGTGACGGCAGTGCCGACCGGGATGACCGATACCCAAGGTACGAACTCCTTGTCGATCTGGTCGACGATCGCCGTCTTCGCGGCCGGTCCCGCCTTGCCCGTGCCGCCCGCCCCGTGCGCCAGGACGACGGCGTCGGCGACGGGCTCGCCCTTGCCGTTGCGCACGCTGACGGTCAGCGTGCCGGCGTCCAGTCGTGCCGGCAGGCCGCTGCAGAGGGCGAGCAGGGCGGCGGCCCAGCGCAGGCGTGCGAACATGAGGCTCAGAAGCTCCAGAACAGGCTGCCGCGCAGCACCTGGTTGTCGTAGGAGAGGCCGTCGGCGTCGGTGCTGGTCAGCTGGCGTTCGACGCGCACGTCGACGGAGGCGTGGCGGCCGAGTGGGTGGTTGAGCCCCAGGCTGGCGACCCAGGTGCGGCCGTCGAGGCGATACGCCACCCAGCCGGGCGAGTAGACGTCGTCCGTCGCCTTGACCTCGGCGGCGGCGAGGATCGTCGGGTTGGGCGACGCCACCGAGGTGACGTCGCCGTTGCGTCCGGAGAACCGGAGGGAGAAGAGCGTCTCGCCGACGGTGGCGCTGGCGCCGAGCCGCAAGGTCCAGGCGCGCTGGTCGTAGGTGGCGTCGTCGGCGTCGCGCCGTTCGCCGATGAGCGCCGCCTGCAGCGACCAGGTGTCATTCAGTCGACGGTCGAGACGGGCGCTGGCGGTGGTCGTACTGCCGCTGCGCAGCGGGCCGTCGAAGCTCTGCATCCGGGCGTCGAGACCGAGGCGCAGAATCGGTGCCGTCGGCCCCAGGCCGAGCTTGCGGCGCCAACCGACGGCGGCGCCGAGGCCGGCGTGGCTGGCGCCCGGAAAGCGGTCGAAGACCTCGCCGCCGGCGCTCGCCGAGAAGCTCAGGTTCGAGCCGCCGGCGTCGAGCCGCCAGCCGCCGGTGACCTCGGCGAAGACGGCGCCGTCGGCGCGACGGTCGGTCGCCCGATGGGAGCGATTGTGATTGTTGTCGTGGACGAGTCCGGTCTCGACGTCGAAGAATCCGTCGGCCCAGGCCGGGACGGCGGCGACGAGCAGGGCGGCGAGGAGAGCCAAGCGCTTCATGATGGGCGCGAACTCTAGCAGCCGGACGGTCGATGACGCCCTGTCGAAAGTGAGGTCGCACGGGGCTGCCGGGGTCGCTTCAACCGCCGAATGGACGGTTGGCGCGCAGGCAGTCGGCGAGGCGGCCGTAGACTGCCCGTAGCCGGTCCTTCGCGACGGCGCCCGGGTGTCCCGGGTCAGCGTCGAGCGCGCCGAGGATGCGGCGCGCCAGGGTGCCCCGCGTCAAGAGGACGTCGAGGGCTGGGCGGCAGGCGGCGTCGGCCGGGATCAGCTCGGCGGCCAGGCGTCGCCACACCTCGCCGACCATCAGGGGTCTGCCCGGAGTCGTCATCACGCCGAGCTGGGCCAGGTAGTCGGCGTCGTCGACCCAGGCTTGTTCGGCGTCACGGACGGCGGCGAGGAACGGTGTCGCCAGCCGCTCGGTAGCGAACGGCCGCTGGGCTGCCCGCGGCCCCCAACGCTCCTCCACCAGGGCGCGCAGCGTGGCCACCACCAGCTCGGCGATCGCCAGGTCCATCGCCGGCGCCTCCTGCACGTCGATCACCCGGATCTCGATCGAGCCGCGCGCGAAGCGGGCGATGGCGCCGCGGGCGTTCAGCCACTCCTCCTCGAAGATGCCGTCGGGGTCGTGCGGGGCAATGGCCGCCATCAGCGGGTCGAAGATGCGCGCGCGGTACTCGCTCTCGCTGAACGCCGGCTCCGGGATCACCGCGCCGGCGATCTGCGGGATGCGCCGGGCGTTGTGGCGGTAGACCTCGAGGCGGTTGTCGAGCCGCCCGGTGGTGCCGCCGTCCATCACCGGGGAGCTGGCGGCGAGCCCGGGCAGCAGAGGCAGGACCAGGCGGATGGCGGCGTGCAGAGCACCGAACTCTTCGTCACCCACAAACGGGAGATTGAGGTGCATCGACTGCAGGTTCGACCAGCCGTGCCCGCGGGCGTCGAACAGGCGGTCGAAGGCCGCGTAGACCGCGTTGTACTCGTGCGGCCACAGCCGCGCCTCGCGCAGGGGGTCCATCCACGGGTGCATCGCGGTGCCGAGGATTCGCCCCGTGCTCGCCGCGGCCAGCTCGTCGGCGGCCCGGACTTCGGCGGCAAAGCCCGCCGCGAGCTCGGCGAAGGCGCCGGCGACGAGGGGCGCGGGACCGTTGGTCTTGAGCTCGAGGACGTGCAGGACGAGCTCGTTCGACCACCCGAAGCGGTCGCGCTCGACGTCGCCGGTGATGACGCCGGCGTTGGCGGCGGCGAGCAACTGGTCGCTCGCCGGCAACACGTCGAGCGTGTCGCGGTCGACCAGCATGTGCTCGAGCTCGACGCCTACGGCCGCGAAGAGATGGAGGGGCGATCTCGCGTCGCCGCTCACCGGCGCGCCTTTCGCTGTTCGATGCGTTCGAGGAAGACGCGCATCACGCGCAGGTACAGCTCGTCCTCGAGCACCGCGTCTTCGTAGTCGGCGTCGATGTTGGGGTTGTCGTTGATCTCGATCACCCAGTGCTCTTTGCCGTCTTCCTTCATGTCGACGCCGTAGAGGCCGTCGCCGATCAGGTTGGCGGCCTTGACCGCGGTCTGCACCACCTTGCGCGGGGCGGCCGAGACGGGCAGCGTCTCGACCTTGCCGAAGCGACGCCGTCCGCTGTCCTCGCGGGCAACGATCTGCCAGTGCTTGTCGGCCATGAAGTAGCGGCAGGCGAACAGGGGCTTCCGGTCGAGGACGCCGATGCGCCAGTCGAAGGTGGTGGGCAGGAACTCCTGGGCGACCACCAGGTCCGAGCGTTCGAGCAGGCGGCGCGCCTGCTGGACCACCTCCTCGGCGGTCTCTGCCTTGACGACGCCGAGCGAAAAGGCGCTGTCGGGTTGCTTCAGGACGCAGGGCAAGCCCAGCGTCGGCACGATGTCATCGACATTGTCGGCGTGAACGATCAGGGTCTTCGGCTGCGGCAGCTCGTGGCGGTCCAGGAGCTCGGCGAGGTAGACCTTGTTGGTGCAGCGCAGGATCGACTCCGGGTCGTCGATCACCACCAGGCCCTCGGCGGCGGCGCGTTGGGCGAAGCGGAAGGTGTGGTGGTTGACCGCCGTGGTCTCGCGGATGAACAGGGCGTCGAACTCGGAGAGATCGCTCCAGTCCTCGTTGGTCACCAGCTCGGCGGCGAGGTCGAGCTCCTCGGCGGCGCGGACGAATTTCTTGAGCGCCTTCTCGTTCGACGGCGCGTCCTTCGCCCCGGGGTCGTGCAGGATGGCGACTTCGTAGCGCGGCAGCTTCTCGCGCCGGACCTGCGGGCGCCGTTCGAAGTAGTCGCTGGCCACCTCGGCGACGAACGACCGCTGATCCTGCGGGATCTCGCTCGTCGACAGCGGCTTGAGGCTCTGCAGCTCCCAGCTGTCGTGGTGCTTGAACGACGCCCGCAGGAACGGCACCGGGAACTCCTTGAACAGGGCCATCGCCAGGCGGTCGTAGCGCCGCGCGAAGTTGCGACCGAAGAACACGGTGAGCTCGAATTCGGTCGAGCGCAGCGGTTGCAGGCTCTTCTGGATGAGGTCGTCGAGCTCCTCGGAGACGAAGCGGATCTGCGACGGCGACTTCATCTCCTGGATGGTGTCGATGCTCGGGCTCGGCTTGTGGCCGCGCGCCGCGGCGAGCAGCGAGACGTAGTAACCCAGGCTCTGGTAGCGGTACGACCGGCAGCAATTGAAGACGCGCACGGCCGCGCAGGTCGGAGTACAGGTGGTCGGTCAGGTATTGACGGGCGGCGACCAGCTCGACATCCGGGATGGCGAGCGGCCAGTTCTTCGGCTCGTTGACGACGATCAGGGTTCTCACAGCTGGCGGAGAATAGCGAAAGCTCGAGCCGGCCGCAGGCCGTCCACACGCCCGTGGCCGCCCTGGTCAGGCCGGCCGAAGGCCAGCGCGCGGAGCGCGCGATCTAATTCAGATGCTTCGCGGGCCGCGGGGCGGCTCGAGGACGAGCAGGTTGGCGTCGTCGGTCATGATGCCGAGCAGGATCGCTGCCGTCAGACGCTCGATGTCGACGCTGTAGGCGCCGTTCGGAGCGACCGGATTGGGCTGCAGGGGATCGGCGACGTGGACCTCGCCGCGCTGGCGGTCGTAGCCGTGCAGGACCACGAAGTGGCCGGTCGGCAGGCCGCGGACGTCGTCCTCGATCAGGCTGTTCGGGTCCCCTGGCGCCTCGCGCTCGCGAGCGCTCCGGTAGAGGTAAGTCGCAGACAGGCCGGTCAAGATCGGCACACCGCGCTCGAGCCAGCTTTCGAGCAGGGCTGAGCCCATGTCGGCGAAGGCAATGCGGCCACCGAGGTCGAGGTAGCGCAGGTAGTCCGCGGTGCGGGTTTTCTGCGCCCGTGACCGCTTCGTCCGCCGCTGCGCGCGCAGCTTGGCGGCGAGGTCCACCGCCGAGGGGGCCCAGGCGGCGTGTTGGGTGCTGGCGACCGTTGCCAGGGCGGCTGGCGGGGTGGCGAACCAGGTGGGGTCGAACATCGCCAGATCGTAGGTGTACAGGAGCGCTCGGTAGCCGCGCTCGAGGGCGTGGCAGGCGAGGAGGACGGCCAGGGTGCCGCCGTGCGGCAGCCGCTCGACCTCGTCGTGCACCTGGGCGTAGGAGATGTCTTCGCCCCAGAAACGGTACAGCGAGTGCAGACACGTCGGCCCACAGGACACCAGGTCCGGCTGGGGGAGGATGTCGAGGTGGACGCGTGGACCCATGGCGGTGACCGGTCGAGCGAGTCGTACAGGCGACGTCCTGACGGGCGTCGTGTCCTTCGGGATGTCCGAGGGTAGCCCTAAAGGGCCGCCAATGCAACTTTGCCGCGAGGCCTTCCGTCGCGGAGAGCTATCATCCGCGCCCTCAGAGGAGGCGGCGACGATGCGCAATTGGCTGATGAAGAGTGAGCCCGACGTCTACTCCTTCGCCGACCTCAATGCCGAGCCGACGCGGACGACGTGCTGGCACGGCGTGCGCAACTATCAGGCCCGCAACCACATGCGCGCGATGAAGGTCGGCGATCGCGTGCTCTTCTACCACTCGCGGGCCGAGCCGCCCCACGTTGCAGGCTTGGCGCGGGTGGTACGCGAGGCGTACCCGGATCCGACGGCCTGGGATCCGGCCTCCGACTATTTCGACCCGGGGGCGTCGCCGGCGGCGCCGCGCTGGGAGATGGTCGACATCCAGGCCGACTCGGCCCTGCCGGCGGTGGTGACGCTCGCCGAGCTCAAGGCCAATCCCTTGTTGGCGGCGATGCTGGTGGTGCAGAAGGGACAGCGGCTGAGCGTCCAGCCGGTCACCGTCGAACAGTTCGACGAGGTGCTGCGGATGGCGCGGGAGAACGCGGAGCGGCCGGGCGGCTGACCTTGCCCGTTCAGCGCAGCGTCGCGGTCCCTGGCTCCAAACGGACGCTGGCGGCGCGCTCGAGCTCGACCGCCAGGGCAGCGATCAGGCGTTCGGTGTCGGCGAGCTCACCCCGGCGTGCGCGCCGTTCGACGGCGGCCGCCAGGCTGGCCACCCGGCGGGCGCCGACACCGAGCGCGCCACCCTTGAGGGCGTGGGCGGCAGCGGCGAGCTCGTCGGCGTCCCGGAGGGTCTGGGCGTGCGCCAGGCGGGCGAGCAGGTCCTCGCTGCTGACGAGGAAGAGGGCGACCAGGTGGTCGGCCATGCTCCGGCCGTCCTGACGGCGCAGCGCGGCGAGCTCTTCGAGGACGCTGGTGTCGAACACCGGCTCGGCGGCAACTGCCGCGGGCGGCGGTGAGTCGTCGCCGCGGCGCAGCCGGCGCAAGGTTGCCGCCGAGCGGGCGAGGATCTCGGCCAGCGTCTGCAGACGCACCGGCTTGCTCAGGAAGTCGTCCATGCCGGCGGCGAGGCAGCGCTCGCGCTCCTCGCGCAGGGCGTTGGCGGTCATCGCCACGATGCGCGGACGCTCCTCCTCGGGCCACTCTCGAAGGATTGCCCGGGTCGCCTCGAGGCCGTCCATCTGGGGCATCTGAAGGTCCATCAGGATGACGTCGAACGGCCGGCGCTCGATCGCCGACAGCACGGCGATGCCGTTGTCGACGAGGTCGGCCTGGTAGCCCAGCTGTTCGAGCATCAGCACTGCCAGCCGTTGGTTGACCGCGTTGTCCTCGGCGACCAGCAGGCGCAGCGGGTAGCGGCTGGCGAAGCTCGCGTCGAGGGCGTCGGTACCGACGGTGGCGGCAGCTGGCTCCTCGCGGGTTGGCAGCAGCACGTCGAGGGAGAAGTAGAACGTCGAGCCGATGCCCTCGGTGCTCTCCACGCGCAGGCTGCCACCCATCAGCTCGCAGATGTGTTTGCTGATCGCCAGCCCGAGGCCGGTGCCGCCGAAACGACGGGTGGTCGAGGGGTCGAGCTGGGTGAACGACCGAAAGAGGCGGTCGAGGTCGTCGGCGGGAATGCCGATGCCGGTGTCGCGGACGGCGCCGCTCAAGGTCAGTCGCGCCGGCTCGCCGGCGCTCGGCGGCCCGGCAACGCCGAACGAAATGGCGACCTCGCCGCGGTCGGTGAATTTGACGGCATTGGCGAGCAGGTTGACCAGGATCTGGCGCAGGCGGGTCTCGTCGCCGACGACGGTGCGCGGTACCGCGTCGTCGACCAGCACCCGCAGCGCCAGCCCCTTCTCGGTGGCGCGGGTCGCCACCAGGCCGATGGCGGCGCGCAGGGCGCTGCGGGGGTCGAACGGCCGGCTCTCGAGCTCGAGACGACCGGCCTCGATCTTCGAGAAGTCGAGCACGTCGTCGATGATCCCGAGCAGCTGGTCCGAGGAGCTGCGGATGGTCTCCATGAGCTCGCGCTGGCGCGCGTCGAGCCGGGTCTCGAGGAGCAGCGAGCCCATGCCGATCACCGCATTCATCGGTGTCCGGATCTCGTGACTCATATTGGCCAGGAACGCGCTCTTGGCCTGGTTGGCGGCGTCGGCCTGCTCCTTGGCGCGCTGGAGCTCGGCCTCGATGCGCGTGCGCTCCACCAGCTCCTGACGGGCGGCGGTGTAGAGCCGCGCGTTCTCGACAGCCAGCGCGGCATGGGTGGCGAACGAGAAGGCGAGCCGGGCGTGGCGGGCCTGATAGGTGTCAGGGATCTGGCGGTCGAGCGTGAGGACGCCGAGCAGCCGGTCGCCAGACAGCAGGGGCACCCCCAGCCAGGAGCGGATGCCCGCGGCGGCGTGCGGGCCGCTGACGAAGTCGTATTGGGTCCGCAGCACGTCGTCGAGGATGAGTGGCGCCCGCGTCTGCACCACGCGTTCGAGGTTGCCATGCGCCTGGTCGCGGAGCTCGAGGTCGAGGCCGATCACCTCCTCGGGCCGCGGAAACCCATGCCCGGCGATGATGCGCAGCCGCTCACCGGACAGCTCCATCAGCGACGCGCTGTCGTAGTCGACGACGCGCTTGACCTCGGTGAGGATGATCTCGAGCACCTGCGCGAGATCGAGGCTCCGCGACAGGGCTTCGGTGGCGACGTGCAGCGTTTCGGCCTCGCGGCGCGCGGCTCGCTCGCTGTCGAAAAGGTGAGCCTTCTCGATCGCCAGCGAGGCCAGCTCGGCAAAGCGATAGAGCAGGTCCAGCTCGGTGGGGGCGAACGAACGCTGGGGCTCGACGTAGGCCATGCCGAGGACGCCGACCACCTGTTGGCCGACCTTGAGGGCGACTCCCGCCAGGGCATGGTAAGACCCCGCCGGCACCGCCGAGGTGCGACCGGCCCAGCGGTCGTAGTCGGGCACCGCCATCGGCAGCCCGGTCTCCCAGACCTGGCCGGTGAGACCCTCGCCGTACGCCAGACGCAGGCCGACGTAGCGGGTCATCACGCCGGTGCCGACCTTGACCTCCATGCGCTCAGAGTCGCTCGCCGGCGCCTGGCCTCCGGGGGGCTCGGGGAACGGCTGGAGCAGGGTGATGAAGGCGTGCTCGGTGCCGATCAGCGCGCCGGCCCGCTGGAGGATGGTCTCGAGCAGGTCCGCGAGGGCGATGCGCCCGACGAGACTGATCGCCGTCTCGTGCAAGGCCAGCAATGCCTGGCGCTGGTGACGCAGCGCCAAGAGCTCGGCGAGCAGCGGGTCGTAGCGGATGCCGGTCCGATCGGTCGACATCAGCTCCGGATCAGGCACCGCCGGTGCGCGAGGGTTCACGGGGCGAGGATTGTAACGCTGGCGAGCTCGTGCCAGCGCCGCGGGCTCGCCTCGCGCAGGGTGAGGCGGCGGGAGGAAACCCGATAAACTCGGCGGTCGCCATGCCCAAACGCACCGACATTCAGTCCATTCTCATTCTCGGCTCTGGCCCGATCGTGATCGGCCAGGCCTGCGAGTTCGACTACTCGGGCACCCAGGCCTGCCGCGTGCTCAAGCGCGAGGGGTATCGGGTGATCCTGGTCAACTCGAACCCGGCGACGATCATGACCGACCCCGAGTTTGCCGACGCCACCTACGTCGAGCCCCTCGAGCCCGAGACCGTCGCCAAGATCATCGCTGCCGAGCGACCGGACGCCCTGTTGCCGACGGTCGGTGGCCAGACCGGCATCAACCTGGCGATCGCCCTCGACGAGCGCGGCACGCTCGAGAAGTACGGCGTCGAGGTGTTGGGCGCCGGCATTGCGGCGCTCAAGCTGGGCGAGGACCGGCTGTTGTTCAAGCAGGCGATGGAGGAGATCGGCCTGTCGGTGCCAAAGAGCGGTTACGCCGGCTCGCTGGCCGACGCCCGCCAGATCGCCAGTGAGCTCGGCTATCCCCTGATCATTCGGCCCAGCTTCACCCTGGGCGGCGAGGGCGGCGGCACGGTCTACAACCGCGACGAGCTCGAAGACGTGGTGCTCCAGGCGCTGCAGGCAAGTCCGGCGCATCGGGTGTTGATCGAGCAGTCGGTGCTCGGCTGGAAGGAGTTCGAGCTCGAGGTCATCCGCGATCAAGCCGACAACGCGATCGTCGTCTGCTCGGTCGAGAACGTCGACGCGATGGGTGTCCACACCGGCGACTCGATCACCTGTGCGCCCCAGCAAACGCTGTCGGACCAGGAGTACCAGGACATGCGCGACGATGCCTTCAAGGTCATCCGTCGCGTCGGGGTCGCCACTGGCGGCTCGAACATCCAGTTCGCCGTCAGCCCGAGGACCGGCGAGCGCCTGGTGATCGAGATGAACCCGCGGGTGTCGCGCAGCTCGGCCTTGGCGTCGAAGGCGACGGGGTTTCCGATCGCCAAGATCGCCGCCCAGCTGGCGGTCGGCTACACCCTCGACGAGATCCGCAACGACATCACTGGCAAGACCTGGGCGGCGTTCGAGCCGACCCTCGACTACACGGTGGTGAAGATTCCGCGCTGGGCGTTCGAGAAGTTCCCGCAGACGCAGCCGGTGCTCGGCACGGCGATGAAGTCGGTGGGCGAGGTGATGGCGATCGGAACCACCTTCCGTGAGGCTCTGATGAAGGGCCTGGCCTCGCTCGAGCTCGACGGCTCGGTGGCCTCCCGCGAGGAGCGTCTCTCCGACCCGGTCAAGCTGCGCGAGCGCCTGCAGGTGCCGAACTGGGAGCGCCTGTTCGCCGTCTTCGCGGCGCTCCGTCAGGGTTGGCCGGTCGAGGAGGTGTCGCGGGTCACGTCGATCGACCTCTGGTTCCTGCGCGAGATCCAGGCGGTGATCGACCTCGAGACCGAGCTCGCCTGCTGGGACCTGGCCTCGGCCCCGGCCGAGCTGCTGCGGGAGGCGAAGACCACCGGCCTTCTCGACGCCCGCATCGCCCGCCTGCTCGGGGCGAGTGACGCGGCCGTCGCGGCGCGCCTGGCGAGCGACGGCGTGCGGCGGGTCTACAAGCGGGTCGACACCTGCGCCGCCGAGTTCCCGGCCTCGACGCCCTACCTCTATTCGACCTGGGGCCTCGAGGACGAGGTGATGCCGACCGATCGCCGCAAGGTGATGATCCTCGGCTCCGGGCCCAACCGTATCGGCCAGGGCATCGAGTTCGACTACTGCTGCGTCCACGCCGCCTACAGCCTGTCGGCGGCCGGCTTCGAGACGATCATGGTCAACTGCAACCCGGAGACGGTGTCGACCGACTACGACACCTCCGACCGCCTCTACTTCGAGCCGCTGTCGCTCGAGCACGTGCTGGCGGTGGTGGCGGTCGAGAAGCCCGCGGGCGTGATCGTCCAACTCGGCGGTCAGACGCCGCTCAAGCTGGCCAAGGGCTTGGCGGCGGCCGGGGTGCCGATCTGGGGCACCGCGCCCGACGCCATCGACCTTGCGGAGGACCGTCAACGCTTCGGCGCCCTGATCGCCGACGAAGGCATCCGCCAGCCGGAGAACGGCATGGCGACGACGCTCGCCGAGGCGCAGACGGTGGCCGAGCGGATCGGCTTTCCAGTCCTCGTGCGGCCGAGCTACGTGCTCGGCGGCCGGGCGATGGCGATCTGCTACGACGCGGCGTCGCTGGTCGGCTTCATGGCCGCCGCCGCCGAGGTGTCCGACGGCCAGCCGGTGCTCATCGACCGCTTCCTCGACAACGCCGTCGAGTTCGACCTCGACCTGCTTTGCGACGGTCGCCAGGCGGTGGTCGCGGGCGTCCTCCAGCACATCGAGGAGGCTGGCGTGCACTCCGGCGATTCGGCGGCGGTGCTGCCGGCGCACGACGTACGCCCCGAGCACCTGGCCGAGATGCGCGACATCGCCTGCCGGCTGGCGCTGCGCCTGGGCGTCGTCGGGTTGATGAACGTCCAGTACGCGATCCATGACGGCCAGGTGTACGTGCTCGAGGTCAACCCGCGGGCCTCGCGCACCGTGCCGTTCATCGCCAAGGCGGTGGGTGTGCCGCTGGTGGCGCTGGCCTGCCGGGTGATGGCGGGCGCGACGCTCGCCGAGCTCGGGTTCACCCGCGAGCCGGTGCCGCCGGCGGTTTTCGTCAAGGCGCCGGTGTTCCCGTTCCGGCGCTTCCCCGGCGTCGACCCGCTGCTCGGCCCGGAGATGAAGTCGACGGGCGAGGTGATGGGCATCGGCCGCAACTTCGGCAATGCCTTCGCCAAGGCCTTCATCGGCGCCGGGCACCGCCTGCCACTCGAGGGTCGGGTCTTCCTGTCGGTGCATGACCGTGACAAGCCGGCGCTGGTGGCGGTCGCCCGCCGCTTCGCCGAGCTCGGCTTCCGCCTGGCCGCAAGCGCCGGCACCGCCGCGTTCCTCGCGGGTCACGGCCTGACCGTCGAGCCGGTGCTCAAGATCCACGAGGGGCGACCCAACGTCCAGGATCAGATCATCAACGACGAGGTCGACCTGGTGATCAACACCCCGCTCGGCCGCGACGCCCGCATCGACGACGGCTACATCCGCCGCACTGCGCTGCGCCACGACGTGCCCTGCATCACCACGTTGCCCGGAGCGATGGCGTGCGCCGAGGGCATCGCCGCCTGGCGCGCTGGCGACACGCGGGTGCGCTCGCTCCAGGAGCTGCACGCCGCGGTGGTGTTGACGTAGGGTGCACCCTCTCCGAGGACCTTGGGGCGTGAGCCCCTCAGGTAGACTCGGAGGCAAAGGGAACCACCCGCGAGAGGCGATTCGTTAGTTACGCCCGCCCGCCTCGCGCACATGCTCCAACTGAGGTGTACAGGGGAGGAGTACCTATGCCCACGCTGCCCGTTTGGCGCGCTTCAGTCGCCACTCTGCTCATGGTGGCTTCGGCGTGTGCCGTAGGGATCCGTGTGGCCCCCATGGGGCCCGATCACGCGCCGATCGCGGCGGCGGCTCGCTCGCTCCAGACCGCCGGCCCAGAGTCCGATGCCGAGGCCGGCGGAGCCGCACAGTGGCACATCCTCACTTCGCTCGACGAGTCGGGACGGATCTCTCCCGGGGCCATGCATCGCGCCCTGACTCAACGCGCTTCCCTCGGCCGACGGCTGAGACGGGACGGCGCGGAGTTGGCATCGGGCGCGGGCCCATGGCAGCAGCGCGGCCCAGAGCTGGTCGGCGGGCGGTTACGGGCCCTGCTGATCGACCCGCGACAGCCGGCCGTGATGTGGGCGGGCTCGGTGAGCGGGGGCCTGTTCAAGACGACCGATGGTGGCGAGCACTGGCAATTCGTCGACAGCTTTGGCGACAACCTCTCGGTGAGCTGCCTGAGCTTTGCCCCCGGGGATCCCGACACGATCTACGTGGGCACCGGAGAGGCCGTCTACACCCAGACGGGTCAGGCCTGGCGGGAGACACCCCTCGCCCGCGGGTCCGGCATCTACCGTTCGCAGAACGGCGGGACGACCTGGAGTCGTTTGCCGGGCACGGAGAGCTGGACCGCAGTCAATCGGATCACCGTCTCTCCCTCCGATCCCAACCGGATCCTGGTCGCCCGCGGCCTGGGCTGGGACGACGGCACGGGCGGCATCCAGTTGTCGACCGACGGCGGACAGACCTGGCGCCGCGTTCTGGACGGGTACTCCTTCTTCGTCGCCTTCGACCCGAGCGAGCCCGGCACGGCAATCGCTCATGGCAACACTGCGGAGGCGCGAGGTGCCTTCTTCTCAGCGGACGGCGGCGCCAGCTGGCAGCTGTCGACCCAGCCACCCTCGCAGACCGGGGGGCTGCGGATCGAGTTTGCCTTTGCTCCGTCTCGGCCTCAGACGGTCTATGCGTATACCCACGAGGGCGCGATCTGGCGATCACTGGATGCAGGTAGGACCTTCTCGCTACGGTCGGAGCTCGATCCCGGCAGCCGCCTCGCGTATCAGCGGTACTACAACCTGGCGATCTGGGTCGACCCGATCGAGGCGGACCGGATCCTCGTGGCTGACGTTCTACTCTGGCGCAGCGATGACGCGGGCGCTACCCGCACCTTCGTTGCGCCTGGCAGTTCCTACTTCGTGGGCCGCACCCACGTTGACTTCCACTGCATCACGACCGGCCCTGCCTTCAGCGCCAGCAGCCGAGGGGTACTGTTCTGTACCGATGGCGGGATCTTCAGCGCCAGTGACTACCGTGCGATCGGTCTCGACAACAATGGCTCCGAGGGAATTTGGCGCCGACTCAATCGTGGCTTCATCGCGACGCAGTTTTACAGCGGCAGCGGCTACGGCGATCTCGTTCTCGGCGGGACGCAGGACAACGGAGTACCGACGAACCTCGCCATCACGGATCCCGGAGCATTCTTCGGGGAGCCCATTAGCATCAGCGGCGGTGACGGCGGCATGGTCGCCGTCGATCCGACCCGCCCCTCGATCGTCTACTCGACGCATCTCCTCCATCAGTTGGGTGGGCTGTTCCAGTTCAGCGTCAACCGCGTGAACCTATCGCCCTACTCCTTTGCCCAGCTGAATCCAGTGGGTGCCCCCGGTCCGGTCCCCTACCATGGGAATTTCGTGCCGCCCCTGGTCCTCGATCCCAACGATGCCGATCGACTCTATGTCGGCGGCCAGGGCGTCTGGGTGACCTCGGAGGCGGCGACCGGAGCTCCGCCGGACTGGCGGCAGATCCGCGCGGTGACCGACAGCAATTCCGGGTCCCTGGTGAGCGCCCTTGCCGTCGCGGTCGGGCATCCCGATGTCGTTTGGATGGCTCAGAACGACGGTCAGGTCTTCATGACCGACAACGCCCTTGCCGTGGCTCCGACGTGGCGCACCGTCGACGACAATGCGGGCAGCGATCCGCTCCCGAATCGGTTCCCGACGCGCATTCTGGTGAGCTACGCAAATCCATCCGAGGTCTACCTTGCTTTCGGTGGCTTCTCGGCCGACAACCTATGGCGAACGTCCGATGGCGGGGCAAGCTGGGAGTCTGTCGATGGTACGGGACTCCTGTCGCTGCCGGCGGCACCGGTTCGCGGCGTGACGCAACACCCGCATGCGCCTGCATGGCTGTTTGCCGGCACCGAGGTCGGTGTCTACGCGAGCATGGATGGCGGCACGACCTGGACCATCGATGATCGAGGGCCCGGGAACGTCGCGGTCCACGAGGTGAGATTCCTGGCCGGCTCCAACACGCTGCTGGCCGCTACGCATGGGCGTGGCCTGTGGACGCTCGACTTACCAGCGACGAGCGGATGCCTGGTGGATGCCCAGACGCTGTGCCTCGGTCAGGGACGTTTCCAAGTGCGCTCGACCTGGCGGGCCCCGGATGGCAGGCAGGGCTACGGCAAGGGCGTTGCCCTGACCAACGACACCGGCTACTTTTCGTTTTTCGACGCCGGGAACGTCGAGGTCGTGGCCAAAGTGCTCGACGGCTGTGGCGTCAATGGACGGCGTTGGGTCTTTGCCGCTGGCCTGACCAACCTTGGCGTCGAGCTCTACGTTACCGACACGCAGGCTGGAGTGGCGAAGACCTACAGCAATCCCCTGGGCCAGAAATTCATGCCGGTTCAGGATTCTGGCGCATTCGCTACCTGTGGTGCATCGGCGACCTCAGTGATGTCGACGAGCCCATCGATCCCGGGCTTCCTGCCCTTGCCGAGGCGCGCCACCAGGTAGGCCCCGAGCTGCGGGCCGCCCAGTCGAGGCGCGGTTACGGCACCAACAGCGCCGGGTCGGCGTCGGACGCCGGGGCGGGTGGGAGGGTCA
>CXWL01001422.1_pt1 | contig 36510 bp, 28 predicted proteins | sample 590931 | NCBI WGS metagenome assembly CXWL01 (sample SAMEA3498368, study PRJEB10139) | groundwater metagenome | biome: water well; material: biofilm material | place: Germany | collected 2015-04-27
CTCGACGTCGGCGCGCAGGGTGTCGAGCGCCGAGGCCGACCCCTGCTGTTCGCGGTTCCGCGCCAGCGCGGCGACCGCTTCCGCGGTGGCGACGCGCGCGTCGGCGGCGGTCAGTCGGCCCTGCTCGGCGAGCACCGACAGGTAGAGATTGCCGCAGGCGAGCACCACCAGGTCGCGAGCCGCGGCGGCGTCCAGACGCGCCGCCGCGCCGCGCTCGCGAGCCGCCCGCGCGGTGCGGCCGGCGGCGAGGTCGAAGACCGTGTAGGTCGCCTTCAGGCGCTCGTCGACGACGTCGAACGGCCCAACCAGGGGCGACTCGCCCGGCGGCGGCGACAGGCCGTAGGACTCGAGGTTGATCTTCTGCCGCCCGCCGCCAACCGTCGCCTCGAAGTGCGGCCGCAGGTCGGAGAGGGCGCGCAGCTCGGCGGCCCGCGCGGCGGCCACCTGGCTGGCGCTCAGGAGGGCGCCCAGGTTGTGCTCGAGCCCGCGGCTGACCACGTCCTCGACGGTCAGACGCAGCATCGGCGTGGTGGCGGGCGCCGCCGCGCTGGCAGCTGGCGGCGGCACGGGTGCGTTCTGGCCGGCCGCAGCGAGGGCCAGGCTCAGCAGGGAGGCGGTGAGGCTCATCGCGCCAACCCGCCCAGGACCAGGTCCACGGCGGTGTGAATCGCCCGCGTGTGGGGAGTCGGTCGCTCGCTCATCAGTTGCTCCTTGACCAGACCATGGGAGACGTCGAACACCAGACGGGCCGCCAGGCGGACGGCGGCGGTGCGGATCTCACCCGCCTTGCGGCCCTGGCGCAGCACGCGCTCCAGGATGCGCAGCTGGATCTGCCGCATTTCGGTGACCGGCAGACGCGCCGGGCCGAACTCGCCCAGATACATGTGGAGGAAGGCGCGGTGCGCGGCGAACACCTCGAGCTTGGTGCGGATGAAGGCCTCGAGCCGGGCGCGGGTGTCCGCCGCCGCCGCGACCGCCGCGGTGAGCGACGACTCGAGCAGGCGGATGCGGTCGCGCAGGCACGCCTCGCAGAGCGATTCCTTCGACGGAAAGTAGAGGTAGACGGTGCCCTTGGCGATCCCCGCCAGCTGCGCAATGCGGTCGACCGAGGCGTCCGAAAAGCCGTGCTCGCCAAACACCTGACGCGCCGCGGAGAGGATCGCGGCCTTGCGTTCTTCGACGGCACTCTTGCTGGCGCGGGGTCGGGGCATGATCGAGACGAACCGGGCCCGGTCAGCAGCTGGGCGGATAACTGACTGACCGGTCAGTCAAACTCTACGCAACCCCCGGCGCCGTCGTCAAGACGCCCGTCCCAGGACGCTGCGGGCACCGCGAGCGCCTCTGTTACAGTCCGCCGCTCGTCTCTGTCGGAGGGTTCCCATGCTCGAGGTCGACCCCGTCACGCCCCGCCCCATCACGCCCCGGCTCAGCCGCTACCCGGGCGCCAGACTCACTGCCGCCTCGCTGGCGCTCGCCGCCGTCGCGACCGCCGCGCTGGCCGCCGCGCCGCCGCTGGCGCTGCCGCCGGGCGCCACCGAGGCTGCCGAGCACATCACCCCGGCCGGCGTCCGCGCCACCGTCGCCTTCCTCGCCGACGACCTGCTCGAGGGCCGCGGTCCCGGCTCGCGGGGTGACGCCCTGGCCCGCGCCTACCTCGCCAGCGAGCTCGCCGCCCTCGGCCTCGAGCCCGCCTTCCCGGCCGCCACCCCGGACGCCGCCGCCAGCTACCAGCAGCCGATGGCGATGGTCGGCATCAAGGCCGAGCTGCCGGCGAGCTGGACGTTCCGCGGCCCCAAGGGCGCGGTCGAGGCCAAGGCGCTCGACGACTACGTGGCCGCCAGCGGCACCCAGACGGCGGTCACCGATCTGCCGGCCACCGAGCTCGTGTTCGTCGGCTACGGCATCCAAGCCCCCGAGTACCAGTGGGACGACTTCAAGGGCGCCAAGCTCAAGGGCAAGCTCCTGGTGATGCTCAACAACGACCCCGACTGGGACGACAACCTGTTCGGCGGCAAGCGCCGGCTCTACTACGGACGTTGGAGCTACAAGTACGAGAGCGCCCTGCGCCAGGGTGCCGCCGGGGCGATCATCATCCACACCACCCCGTCGGCCGGCTACAACTGGGGCGTCGTCCGCAGCTCGTGGGGCGGCGAACAGTTCGAGCTGCCGCAGACCGACGAGCCACGCCTGCGCGTCACCAGCTGGCTCACCGAGGACGCCGCGCGCCGCGTCCTCGCCCTCTCCGACCACAACCTCGACCAGCTGGTGGCGATGGCCGCGCGCCGCGACTTCCGGCCGGTGCCGCTCGGCGTCGAGACCAGCCTGCGCTTCACCAACACCCTCACCCAGGTGGCGACCGCCAACGTCGGCGGCCTGCTGCGCGGCAGCGATCCCGAGCTCGCCAAGGAGGTCGTCGTCTACACCGCGCACCACGACCACCTCGGCGTCGGCGAGGCGGACGCCGACGGCGACACCATCTACAACGGCGCCCGCGACAACGCCAGCGGCAACGGGCAGATCCTCGCCGTCGCCAAGGCCTTCACCGCGCTGCCTACCCGCCCGCGCCGCTCCGTCCTGTTTCTCTTCGTCGCGGCCGAGGAACAAGGCCTGTTGGGCTCGGAGTACTACGCCGCCCACCCCACCTTCGCCCCCGGCCGCATCGCCGCCAACGTCAACCTGGACGCCGGCGGCATCTGGGGCAAGACGCGCGACATCACCTACGTCGGCTACGGCAAGTCCGCCACCCTCGACGCCATCACCGAGGGCGCAGCCGCCCTCCAGGGCCGCGTCGTCTTCGGCGACCCCGAGCCCGCCAAGGGCTCGTTCTACCGCTCCGACCAGTTCAACTTCGCCAAGATCGGCGTCCCCGCCATCTACCTCGACAACGGCGTCGACCTCGTCGGCCGCACCAAGGACGAGTCCCACGCCCTGATCCAACGCTGGGAAGACGACCACTACCACCAGCCGAGCGACGAGCTCACCCCCGACTGGGACGTCACCGGCATGGTCGCCGACGCCCAGGTCGCCTTCTGGGCCGGCCTCAACCTCGCCAACGCCGACCAGATGCCCACCTGGAACCCCGGCGACGAGTTCGCCGCTGCGCGGGGGGCGGCATTGGCCGCGGTCGCGGCAGGTCCGTAGGCCGACCCGAGATCTCGGCCCCACCTATAGCCCAGGCAACCGAGAGCCCTCGACCTTCGCTCGCAGGAGCACCCTCGCAGCATTGGGCGTATAGTCCCCCTACATTCCGCAAACAGGGGATTACGCATGGGTGCGACGGTTCGTCAGAACGTCCTTCTAGGACAGGTCTGTCTTCTGCTGGTCGGCGGCGCGCGGATCGCTGACGCCGGGGTCTGCCAGGTCCCGGGCACCGGGGCGATCTCGGGCCGCATCACCGCCGCCGCGAGCGGCGACCCGATCGTGGGTGCCGAGGTCGTGGCCACCAGCGTCAGTGGTGAGGTGGTCACGACCACCGGGCCGACCGGGCACTACCAGTTTGCCACCCTCACCCCTGGCGACTATTTCGTGCACTCGAGGCGGACCGTGCTCCTCGTCGACGAGGTGTGGCCGGGGACGGCCTGCGACCAGCTCTGTGCTCCGCTGAGCGTCGGAACGGTCATTCCCGTGGCCGCCGGAGGATTCGTCGAGGGAATCGACCTCGCCCTCGCCGTCGGTGGCCGCCTCGAAGGGGTCGTGTACCGCATTGACGGGGTGACCCCGGCGGCCGGTGCAACCGTCGACTTCTTCGCTCTCGGGCCCAGCTTTTCAGCCTCGATCGGCAGTGCGGAGGCAGACGGAAACGGCGCGTGGTTCCTCGAAGGGCTCGAAACCCGGAGCTACAAGGTACGCGCCTTGGCTCCGGGTCTCTTTGCGGAGCTCTACCCGAACGCCTCCTGTCCGTCGATGATCGGGTGCGACTTCGTGACCGTCGGCGATCCGATCGTCGTCACCGCCGGAGCGACGACTTCCGGCATCGACCTGGCGCTCGAGGCGGGCGGCACGATCTCTGGCACGGTGACCGACCTCGCCTCGGTGCCGATCGCCGGCCTCGTGGTCTCGGTGATCAACGCTGCCGGCACCCGCGGTGTCACGGGCGAAACCGACGCCAACGGGGACTGGACCCTGCCGGAGGCGCTGCCGGCAGGCACTTACCACGCGCGCACGAGCAGTGAGCACCTGGACGAGGTGTGGGACGACATCCCGTGCGATCCCTTCTGCGGCCTCACGCAAGGTACCGCAATCGTGGTCGGCGTCGGCCCGGTCAGTGGCATCGACTTCGCGATCACGCGGCTGGGCACCATCAGCGGTACGGTCCTCGAGAGCGGCACCGGGCTACCGCTCGCCAAGGCCGTGGTGGTGGCGCGATCGGACCTTGGCGGCGGCCTCACGGAAACGGCGGACGACGGCACCTATCGCATCGGCGGGCTGGTCGACGACTCCTACCTCATGGCGGTCGTCCATGGCGAGCACGTTGGCGAGGTCTACGCCGACGCGGGAGTCTGCTACGTGCCGGCCAGCTGTCAACCCGCGACCCCGGCCACGCTCGTCGAGGTTGTCGCCGCGGGGGTCACGACGGGCATCGACTTCGCGCTCGCGCCGAGCGGGACCGTCGCGGGCACCGTCACGATCGCCGGCACCGTCCAGCCAGTCGTGGGGGCGACGGTCGAGCTGTTCCAGCTCGACGGCGACCTCGAGGTCTCGACCGTGTCCGACGGGGCCGGGGAGTTCGCGTTCACCGGCGTGCCGGCCGGCCTGTCCTACCGGGTGGTGGCGCAGCCGTCGATCGGCGTCGGGCTCCTCGGCGAGGTGTGGGAGGAGCAGCCGTGCGCTCCGGGCAGCTGCCCGCCGGGCGCCGGCACTCAGGTGCCGGTTGGCCTCGCCGCGCCTGCCTGCCTGGGCTTCACCTTGAACGGCGAGCCGGTCGGCCTCAATGGGATCGCCGGGCTCGTCACGGGCGAGGGCGGGCCGCTCGCGAACATCCCGATCAGGGTCATCGACCAGGCGGGCGCCCTGGCTGCTTTCGTCACGACGGACACCAACGGGACGTACCTGACGACCGGCGCCTTCACGCTCGCTGCTGGCACCTACTACGTGCTCGCCAACGAGACCAACGCACAAGCGTACGAGGCGGAGCTCTACGACGACCTGCTGTGCAACAGCTGCGATCCGACGACGGGCACACCCGTCACCGTGGTCGAAGGCGCGACGACCGGCGGGATCGACTTCGTCCTCGCGCGCTTCGGCCCACCACCGCTGCCGCTCATCTTCCTCGAGGACTGCAGACCGGCCGGCTGCACCTACTTCGGGGGCTTCGAGAACTCACGCTTCAACCGATCGTCGATCCTCAATGCGAGCAGCGCCAGCCTGCCCCCGTTCGCCCTGCCGGCCGCATTGTGGGACGACCTCGTCGCCTGCGTGCGCCGGGCGTACCGCCCGTTCGCCGTCGAGGTGACCGATGTCGATCCCGGCCCGGTGCCGCATCTCGAGCACGTGGTGGCCGGCGACCCAAGAGACATTGGCTTCGACATAGGAATCCTGGGGGTCGCACCCAGAAGCTGCTCCTTCATCGCCAACTCGATCTCCTTCACCTTTCCAGAGGTCCATGCCGGTGTTCCTCTCCTCGATCAGCTCTGCTGGACCGTAGTGCACGAGATCGGCCACCAGCACGGGCTCGAGCACCATCACTATGCCCCGGATGCAATGACCTACCTCCCCGGATGCGGCGCGAAGCAGCTACCTGCCCGCGACGTCACCTGTGGCGAATTCACGCCGCAGCCGTGTACCTGCGACGGCGCAACAGAAAACAGCTACAGCAAGGTCCGCGCGGCCTACGGCGCAAGCGGCTTCCTCTTCGAAGACGGCTTGGAGATCGTGGAGCCGGGCTCCAACTGCGCCTGGAGCGATCAACTGCCGCCACCCCCGCCCGCCGCCTCGGCGTCGGCACCGGGCCTGAGCGGGTCGATGCGATGTGGCACGCTCGAAACCTCGCATCCGGGCCTTCAGCCGCGGCCCGCATCCCGAACTGAGCGGCCGGTTTGGTCGCCGCCCGAAGAGGCGCCGGCGCTCCCTACCGATGCACCCTAACCCCCCGGCGTCACCGACCGCACCCGGTACGCCTCACCCTCCCGCGTCCCGCTCGCCGCCGCGTGCTCTGCCACGAGCTCGAGGTCCATCACATCCCCCACCGCGACGTCGCTGGGAATCGCCACCTCGAACGTCGCCGACGTCGCGCCGTCCACGCCCAGAACCACCCGCGCCCGCGTGCCACCTGCGGCGCTGGGGATCGAGGCGACCACGGCCAACGGATAGAGCGACGGGTGGCTGGCCAGTGTCTCCAAGCTGATCGCCAGCGCCTCCTCCCGCGCCACTCGCCGCAGCTGGATGGTCGTCGAGCGCCCGACGACACCCGTCTCGAGGTCGATCGGGCCGACGGTGCTGCTGATGAACCGTGCCTCTAGTTTGAGCTCCGTGGCGATCCGCTGGTTCGCCTGCTCGCGCAACGCCCGCGCCTGCGCCCGCCAGTGCCCGTCGGGCGGCAAGGTCGGGAAGACGGTGCCGACCTCGGCGTACGCCGCCGCGGCGTCGCGCGGCCAGGCCAGTTGTGACGCCAGTAGCTCGTACGCGATCTCGGCAAACCGCACGTTGGCCGCCGCCGTGCCGTGCTCGAAGGCCGGGTCCATCCACTTGCCGAGGGTGAATTCAGGCTGCACGACCGCGTAGGGCGCAGCGATCCCGGCTGCCGCAACCAGGGAGTGCGCGACCGGTGTTCGCCAGCGGGCCAGGAAGAGCACGGTCAGCGGCACCTTGCGCTTAGCGAGCCAAACCTCCGCCGCGCGCAGCATCGCCATCGACTCTGCCCAGCGCCGTTCGGACGCAAACGAGCCGACGAACGCGATGTGGTACGTCAGGGTATGCGGACCGCCGAGGTCGTCGGGCGCGGGGCTGCCGCGCCACAGGGAGCCGTTGGGCAGCACGCTGCCACTGCCGTGATTGTCATTGCTCGACGGCACCACCATCACGGCGTCGGGTTCGAGGTCCTCGAACCAGTAACGGAGCGCCTCGAGCTCGTTGACCAGGTTGTAACCCGGCAGCGCCAGGCTCCACGCCTCGACCTTGCGGTCCCCGGCGGCCTTCAATCGCTCAGCGGTCCTCTCGACCAAGGCGGGAAAGGCCTCGCCGCGTCGCAGCCCCATGCCGTAGGTCCAAGAGTCGCCCACGAAAAGGACGCGAAACGTCCCCGCCGGCTTCCGCGGTGCCGGCGCTCGGTAGCCGAGCGTATTGGTCGTGAACGTGTCGCCCCAGGCCTCCAGGCGCGCGTTCGGCCGCAGTGTGTAGGCAATACGCGGCTCGAAGCTCATGGCCTGATGCACACCCGGACTGTCCTCGAGGATCTTCGCCGCCAGCTCCTGCCGTGCCTTCGAAGACAGGCGCGACGGATCCCCCGCCTGGGCTACCGCCTGCCGCCACAGCAGCGCCAGCCCGATCACCAGTGCCAGCAGCACGCTGCTGGTCACCAGCAGGAAGCGGGCCAGCCGGCTCGCAGTAGCGGGCGGCAGCTCGGGCCCGGAGCTCAGGAGCGAGCTCCGGGCAAGTGCGCAGGCCTAGTTGGCCGTCGCCTGGAGGTTGAAGGTGAAGGGCGCGCCGGCTTCATCGCTGTTGATGGTGAGCGTACCCGACTTGACCCCCGCCGTCGTCGCGTCGAACCTACTTCCCGACGGGCGCCGCCGACTACACCGAGGGCGGCCCCAGCGCTATCGTCCGACGCGTGCCGCCCTCGCAATCCCCGTCGCGAAGGCCCCCGCCTCGGCTACCTCGCGGTCGCGGCGCTGGGCCGTTGAGCACCGCCCTCGCCCTGACCGCCCTCCTCGCCCTCGCAGCTCCCCTCGCCGCCGAACGTCTCCCCTTCCGCACCTTCACCGCCGCCGACGGCCTCGCCGGCGACACGGTGACGGGCATCACGCAGGACGCGCAGGGGTATCTCTGGGTCGCCACCAGCTCGGGGCTGTCGCGGTTTGGGGGGCAACAGTTCAAGAGCTACGACACCCACGACGGGTTGCCCAGCCCGCGGGTGGTGGACGTGTTGGCGGCGGCGGACGGGACGATCTGGGTGGCGACGGCGGGCGGGCTGGCGCGGCTGCGACCGGGGGCCTTGGCGGGGCGGCAGCAGCCGGTGTTCGAGGCGGTGGCCATGCCGCCGCTCCTCCCTGGCAGCTACGTCCACGCCCTGTTCGCCGACCACCGCGGGCGCGTCTGGATGGCTGCTTCGAGCCTGCTCTTCTCGCTCGACCCGACGCCGGAGCCACCGGTTGCCGTGCCGGTGCCGATCGGCGTCGACCTCGGCACCATCGGCAGCTTCAGCGAAAGCGCCGACGGCAGCCTGTGGCTCGCCGGCGAACGAGGCATGGTGCGGCTACTGGCGGATGGCACGCAGCAGCACTGGGGGCTCGCACTCGGTGGCGGCACGGCCAAGATGGTGCTCGCCGACGCCCACGACCGCCTGTGGATCGCCACCCATGTCGGGCTGCTGATCGTCGCGCGCGACCTGGCGCACGAGGAGGCGGCGACCACCCTTGGTGCCAATCCACGGCCACCCGGCTACCCAGGCGAGCTGCCGGGGCGACCGGGCGACGCCATCCTGTACGACGAGCCCCACGGCCTGCCCAGCGTGTTCCTCAGCTCCATGACGCCCGGGCGCGACGGCATCTGGGTGGCGACGCGCGACGGTGCGGTCCAACTAGGCGGCGAGCTGGGCGGTGGCGCATTGCGCGCTCTGGGCGCCGCGGAGGGACTACCCGATCCGTACCTGGTGAGCGCCTTCGAGGACCGCGACGGCACGCTCTGGCTGGGCAGCGAGAGCGGCGGGCTGACCAGCTTGCGCCGTTCCGGCTGGGTGGCCTACGACACCCGCGACGGCCTGGTCGAGGGTCGCATCACCGACCTGATCGACAACGCGGACGGCGGAATCCTGGTCACCACCCGCGCCCACGACCTCGCAGTCCTCGACGGCGCGCGCTTCACCACCCTGACACCGCGCACGCTGTTTCGCGATGGCGTCGTTGCCGGCTGGGGCTGGCATCAGTTCCTGCTGCGCGACCGCCGTGGACGCATCTGGTACCCGACGGCCCGCGGGCTGTTTCGCTACGCCCGGCCGACGCCGCTCAGTGCTCTCCGTGAGGCCCGGCCGGAGGCCAGCTGGACGGCGGGTCATGGCCTGCCGGGTGGCGACGTCTTCCGGCTCTACGAGGATCGCCGCGGCGACGTCTGGGCGTCGCTGATCGCGGTGCCGCCGCTGGTGCGCTTCGTCGGCGGCGAGCGGCCGGAGCCGGTGCCGGAGATCACCGGGCCCGCCACCGGCGGCGCCCCCACGGCCTTCGCCGAGGATGCTCGGGGCGGCCTCTGGGTCGGCTTCTACAGCGGCGGCCTGGCGCGCTACGACGGCCAGGCTTGGCGGTTCTTCGGCGCTGCGGAGGGCGTGCCCGGCGGCTTCGTCGCCGACCTCTACATCGACGCCGACGGTCGCCTGTGGGTCGCCACCCTGGCCGGCGGCGCGGCGCGGGTCGACGACCCGACGGCGGCCACGCCCCGTTTCACGCCGCTGTCGGTGAGCGACGGCCTGACCACCAACAGTACCCGCTGCTTCGTCGCCGATGACGCGGGTGGGCTCTTCGTCGGCACCTCGCGTGGCCTCGACCGGCTCGACCTGGCGAGCGGCCGGGTGACCAGCTTCTCGACCGCGGACGGGCTGCCCAACAGTCTGGTGCTCACCTGCCACAGGGGACCCGACGGACGCCTGTGGTTCGGTACCGCCAACGGGCTGGCCCGTCTCGACGCGCGGGCGGAGGCGCCGCGACGGGCGCCGGCGCTGGTGATCTCGGGCCTGCGCGTGGTGGCGGGCGCCCTGCCGGTGCCGGAGCTCGGACGTCGCGAGGTCACCGGGCTGGTGCTCGAGCCGGATCAGCGCTTCCTCGAGGTCGACCTCGAGGCCCTGGGGCTCGACCAGGATCGCCACCTCGCCGTCCAGCACCGGATCGGCGACGGCGCCTGGAGCACGCCGGCGCCGCTCCACACCCTCTACTTCCCGCGCCTCGCGCCGGGCAGCTACGACATCGCCGTCCGCGCGGTGGCGGCCGACGGCAGCACCGGCCCCGTACCCGCCCACCTCGCCTTCCGCGTCCTGCCGCCCCTTTGGAGTCGCGGCTGGGTGCGCGCCATCGGCCTCGCCCTGCTGGCGCTCGCGGCCTGGGCGGCAGTGCGGCTCCGGGTGGCCCGGCTGGTCGCCGTCGAACGCGCCCGCACGCGGATCGCCTCCGACCTCCACGACGACGTCGGCGCCGGCCTGTCGCGGATTGCACTGCTCGGCGAGATGGCGCGCCGCAAGCTAGCGACGCTGACGGACGGCAAGCCTTCCGAGGTCGCCCCGCTGCTGGCCGAGATGGGACGCGAGACCGAGGAGCTCGCCGACAGCGCCGCCGAAATCATCTGGTCGGTCGACCCGCACCAGGACGATCTCGGCAGCCTGGTCGCCCGTCTGCGGCGCTTCGCCGTCGACCTGCTCGAGGCGCGCGACATTCGCCTCGACTTCAGCGCCCCGGCCGACGCCACCGCGATCATCCTGGCACCCGAGGTCCGCCGCGCCGTCTACCTGATCCTCAAGGAAGCGGTGCACAACGTCGCCAAACACTCGCGGGCAACCCGGCTCGAGATCCGCCTCGTGGTCACTGCCGGGGAGCTCGTCGCCGACCTCCGCGACGACGGCCACGGAATCGCCGCCGGGCGGGCGCAGGAGGCGGCGGAGGACGGCCGCCGCGGTCTCCCCGGCATGCAGCGCCGGGCCCGCGACGCTGGCGGCAGCCTCAGCATCAGTCCGGCGGAGCCCGGCACCCGTCTGTCGCTGCGCATCCCGCTGACGCGGGGCCGGCGCCGCCGCTCGCATGCGCATGCGGGGCCGGACGGCCCGTCAGCTGATAGAACCGGCACGCCATGACTGCCAACCCCGCTACCGAGGTTCTTCGCGTCGTCGTCGTCGAGGACGACCGGCTGGTGCGCGACGGCCTGCGGGCGCTGCTCGACGGCTCGCCTGGGTTCTGCTGCCTGGCCGTCGCGCGCTCGGTCGAAGAGGCGCTGGCGGCGCGCCTCAACGTCGCCCCCGAGGCCGTCCTGCTCGATATCCACCTGCCGGGGATGCGCGGCTCGCTCGGGGCCGAGCCACTGGCGGCCAAGTGGCCGCAGACCGCCATCCTCATGCACACCATCTCCGAGGACGACGACCTGGTGTTCGAGGCGCTCTGCCACGGCGCCGCCGGCTACATCGTCAAGCGCACGCCGGCGGCGCGTCTGCTCGCCGCCCTCGAGGAGGTCTGCCGCGGCGGCGCGCCGATGTCGCCCGAGATCGCCAGGAAGGTCCTCGCCCGCCTGCGCCGACTGGGCCCGGCCCGCGAGCCCGACGAGCAGCTGTCGCCGCGGGAGCTCGAGGTCCTCGCCGCCCTCGCCAAGGGCCTGTCCTACGGCGAGACTGCGACCCAGCTCGCGGTCACCATCAACACCGTCCGCACCTACATCCGGGCGATCTACGAGAAGCTGCACGTCCACACCAAGTCCGAAGCCGTCGCCAAGGCCCTGCGCTCCGGCCTGATCTGACGGCGCCGCGCGGGCGCGCCCTCGCATGGCCGTGCGATGTCGCGGCCCGCCGGCGCTGCCTATCGTCCTCCCCAACGAGCGAACACACCGCGTTCCCCGCGGCGCCGAGAGCTCGCCCAGGAGGAACGCCATGTCCCGCTCCATCCGCCGCACCCGATACGCCCGTCGACTCGCCACCGCGTGCGCGCTCGTCACCACGCTTGCCGTCCCGCGGCCGATGCACGCCGCCGACGGCGACCTTGATCTGACGTTCCGCGGCACCGGCAAGCTCACCTACGCCACCGCCGCGAGCAGCGTCGGCAAGGCGGCCCTCGACGCCTCCGGCCGGCTCCTGCTGCCCTACACCAAGCAGCTTTCCGGCACCGATCGCGACCTCGCCTATGTGCGCATTCCGGACGCTGGCGCGATCCTGGCGTGTTCGGTGGCCATCGACCTCGGCGGCACTGACACCGACGAGATCTACGATCTGATCGGCTTCGGCGGCGCGCCACCGCAGACCGGGCAGACCATCTATCTGGCCGGGGTGGCCGCCGGGCCGAGCGGCAAGCCCGCCCGCCAGGCGGTCGTCGCCGCGGTCAACAACGAGACCTGCGCCCCCGACTCGAGCTTCGACGGCGACGGCCGCTACGTCATCACCAGCATCGGCAACGAGCTGCTGTCGCGCGCCATCCTCGCCGTCCCCGAGGACCTCGGGACCCTGCGTGTCCTGTTCGAATACCCGGGTTCCGGAAACTTCGACGTCTGGCCGCTCGACCGCAGCGGCAACTTCGACAACAACTGGCAAGTGCATCTGGTCGACCTGGCGACGCGCTATGGCGCCACCGCCTTCACCGGCGCCGGCCTCGCCCGGCAGAGCGGCGGCAAGATCATCGCAGCCGGCACGATGACCCTGCCCGGCGGCGACCGCGACGTGGTGGTCGTCCGCTTCCTGGTCAATGGCGTGATCGACGTCGGCTTCGGCAGCAGCGGCATGACCGCCTTCTCCTACGACATCATCGATGCCGGCGCCGACGTCGCCAACGCACTGACCCTCCTGCCCGGCGACCGCATCGCCATTGGCGGCAGTGTCACGCGCGCGGGCGGCAGCACGCAGGCGGCGGTGGCGGTCCTCACCGCCGACGGCCAATTCGACAACGGCTTCGGCCTGGTGGGCCGCACCAGCTTCGACTTCGTCGGCCCCGGTCGCCGCGACGTCATCCGCGGTGTGGCCAACCAAGGCAACAACCTCGTCGCCGTCGGCTCGACCGGTGCCAACACCCTGTTGCCCAACTACGATTTCGCGGTCGCTCGCCTGCTGGCCAGCGGCAGCGCTCCGCTCGACACCACCTTCTCCGCCGACGGCCGGCTCACGGTCGCCTTCGACCTCGGCGGCAGTGGCAACAACGTCGATGTCGCCACCTCGGTGGTGATCGACTTCGCCCAGCGCATCTTCGTCGGCGGCTACGTGCTCGACGGCGCCGGCAACCTGCTTCCCGCCGCCCTTCGCCTCCAGGCACCACCGCCTCCGCTGTCAACCGACGGCTTCGAGAGCGGCGCTCTCTTTGGCTGGGACAACCACGTCGGCTGACGACAGCGCCCAAGGCCACCCCCGAGAGACCCCATGTCCAACAGAATCGACAGCTTCGCCTCCTCCCTGGTTGCCTTCGTGCTGGCAGGCGCGGCAGCGGCAGCGCCGGCCGCTCGTGCCGCCGATGGTGACCTCGACTCGACCTTCCGCAGCGGTGGCAAGATGACGTACATCACGGCCGCCGGCCGTGTTGCCGCTGTCGCCTTGGACGACCAAGGTCGCCCGCTGATCTCCTACACCAGGCAGCTATCCGGCACGGACCGCGACTTCGCCTACCTGCACATCCTCGACAACGGCGTCATCCTCGCCGCAGCCTCGGCGTCGACCTCGGTGGCACCGACGACGACCAGGTCTATGCGATGGCAGTGACGCCCCACGCCTCGCCCAGCGGGCAGATCGTCTACCTGGCAGGCTCGGCGGCCGGACCCAGCGGCGCCCCCGAGCGCCGGGCCGCCGTCGTCGCCATCAACAACAGCACCTGCGCGGCGGACACCACCTTCGACGGCGACGGTCGGCTCTCGATCGCCAATGCCCCAGGGTTCGATCTCGTCGCCGCCGGCCTCGTCTACTCGACCCAGTTTCCCGAAGCCCTTCGCCTCCAGCAGCTCGCCCCGCAGAGCCCGACGATCGAGGTGCGGGGCTACTTCACGAACGGCGTCCTGGACAATGGCTGGGCCAGCTTCCCCCTCGACACCGCCACGACCCTCGGCGCGACCGAGCTTCTCAGCACGAGCATGGTGCGCCAGTCCGACGGCAAGATCCTCATCGTCGGCACCGTCCTGCTCGCAAACGGCGATCGCGACGTCGTCGTAGCGCGGTACAACGCAGGCGGCGGCATCGACAACAGCTTCAGCGGCGACGGGCTGGCGAGCTTTTCCTACGACATCATCGACGCTGGCGACGACCTCGGCCACGCCATCGCCGAGCTCCCCGACCACCGGCTGGTCATCGCCGGCACGGTTCAACGAGCCGGCGGCAAGACTGCCGCCGCGGTCGCCGTGCTGACGGCGACCGGTCAGTTCGACAACAGCTTCGGCTTGGTGGGGCGCTACGCGTTCGACCTGGCGAACGCCAGCGGCAAGAACCAGCTGCGCGGAGTCGCCATCCAGGATCAGAAGATCGTCGTCGTCGGCGCAAGTGGGCCCAACGTCGCTTCCCCCAACTACGACTTCGCCATCGCCCGCCTGCTGGCCACCGGCGGTAGCCCCCTGGACACCAGCTTTTCGGGCGACGGCATCGTCAAGGTCGCGTTCGACCTGTCCGCTGGCGCCGCCGACGTCGCCACGTCGGTCGTCATCGACGCGCAGCGTCGGATCACCGTCGGCGGCTATGCCACGACGGCTGACGGCAGCCAGGTTCCCGCCGCGCTCCGGCTGGTGGCCCCTCCTCCTCCCGTGCTGCCCAGCGACGGGTTCGAAAGCGGCGGCCTCACCAACTGGAGCAACCACCTCGGCTGACCGCGGCAATTCCGCGCGTTCAAGGTGACACCCATCTCGCGAGATCGCGCCGGGCGCGGCTGATACTCTCCCGGCATGAAGTCGCCGCCAAGGCGCCCCGGCGTCACCAGTGTGGTCCTGCGCCCAGGGAGCAGCCCCCCCCGGGAGTCCGACTGGGCTCGTGCCTCGGCGGACGAGCGGATCGAAGCCGTGTGGATGCTCACGCGCATCTGCCATGCCTGGAGCTCGGACCGTGAACCCAGACTTCAGAGATCTGTTAGCCGAGTTCAACGCCCACCGCGTTGAGTATCTCGTCGTCGGCGCCCACGCCCTGGCAGCTCATGGCCACGTGCGCGCGACCAAGGACCTGGACGTTTGGGTGCGGCCCGAAGCGATCAACGCCGAGCTGGTCCTGCGGGCGCTGGTCACCTTCGGCGCCCCGCTGCACGACCTCACGGCCGAGGATCTGACGAGGCCCGGTGTCGTGTTTCAGATCGGGGTGCCGCCCCTGCGCATCGACGTAATCACCGCCATCGACGGCGTGGACTTCGCCACGGCCTGGCAGGAGCGTGTTGTGGCGACCTTCGGTGGTGAACCTGCGCCCGTGCTCTCCCGCCGCCTCCTGATCCAGAACAAGCGCGCGGCTGGGCGCCTCCAGGACCTCGCTGACGTCGAACAGCTCGAACGGCTGGGCCCGGGCGGGTCGGTGCCGTAGTGCCGCAATCGCTGCGCCAGGCGCAATCGTGCCGGCCGATTGGTAGCCCGGCCGGCGCCCACCGGAACCGGAGAGGAGAGTGGCCGATGACGGCCGCTACCTGTTCGTTGTCCACCACACCCTGACCGACCCAACCCCCAGGAGGCGACGATGACCCAGGATCCGTTTGCCGAGTTCAAGCAGCGCCAGCGCGAGATGTGGGCCTCTTTCGGGCCGACGGCGCTGTTCACCACGCCGGTGGCGGGCCATGTCGTCCGCTTCGCGGGGATCGCCGCCGGCGAAACCGTGCTCGACATTGGCACCGGCACCGGGGTGCTGGCGATCAGCGCGGCACGCCTGGGCGCCAAGGTCTCGGGGCTCGACCTGACGCCCGAGTTGCTCGCGCAGGCGCGCGAGAACGCCGCCATCGCCCGCCTGCCCGACGTCGACTGGAGGCAGGGTGATGCCGAGGCACTGCCCTTTGCCGACGCCTCGTTCGACGTCGTGGTCAGTCAGTTCGGCCACATGTTCGCTCCTCGCCCCGAGCTCGCCGTGGCCGAGATGCGGCGCGTGCTCAAGCCCAGCGGCCGTGTTGCTTTCGCAACCTGGCCACCCGAGCATTTCGTCGGCCGGATGTTTGCGTTCGTTGGCCGCCACACCCCGCCGCCGCCCGCCGGCGCTGCCCCACCGCCGCTGTGGGGTAACCCGGCGATCGTGGCCGAACGCCTCGGCGGCATGTTCAGCGCGCCGTTCTTCGAGCGCGGGGTGATGAAGTTCTCGGCGCTCAGCATCCCGCACTTCCGGCTGTTCCTGGAACGCTCGGTCGGCCCGATCCAAAAGGTGGTCGAAAGCCTGGCCGCCGATCCGCAGAAGCTCGACCGCTTCCATGCCGAGCTCGAGGCACTCGCCGCGCCCTACCACTTCGACAACGTCATCCACCAGGACTACCTGCTGACGCGGGCGCAAGCGGCACCCGGCTAGTGCATCGCGGCGGCACCGTGGTGGGAATCGCCGAGCCATCGGCGTCGATGGCAAGGTGTGCCGACGCAGTTCGCAGGCACTACCCCCCGAGCTCGACTCCCAACGCCGCGATTTCGCGACGAAAGGTGGCTTCGAGCGCCGCCTTCTCGTCCGCCGGCAGGAACGAATGCCGCAACCCCGCGAGGGACAGGCGGGCCAGGTCGGCGTTGGTGTAGCCGAAGGTCTGCTGGAGGCGCCGGTACTCGTCGCTCAGCGTGGTGGCGAAGAGGGGTGGGTCGTCCGAGCTCACCGACACCGCGACGCCGGCCTGGAGCAGGCGGTCGAAGGAGTGGGCGGCGAGGTCGGGGAAGACGCCGAGGCAGACGTTCGAGCTCGGGCAGACCTCGACCGGCATTCCGCTCGCCGCCAGCTCCGCCACCAGCTCGCGGTCCTCGATCGCCCGCACGCCGTGGCCGATGCGCTCGGGATGGAGCTTGGCGAGCACGTCACGGATCGACGCCGGGCCGGCGTGCTCGCCGGCGTGGGCGACGCGATGCAGGCCCTCCTTGGCGGCGGCGGCGAAGTGCTCGACGAAGGGGTCGTTCGGCATGTCCTTCTCGATGCCGGCGAGGCCGAGCGCCACCACACCGTGCTGGCGAGCCGCGAGCGCCCACTCGATGGTGGTGTCGGCGCGCCGCCAGCTCATGTTGCGGACGATGTCGGGGATCAGCCGCATGCGCACGCCCCAGCGCTTTTCGCCGGCGACGATCGCCTCCCACACCGCGTCCCTGATCTCGCCGCCGTTGCAGCCGTTGGCGATGTGGGTCGAGATGGTGAAGTGGACCTCGCTCCAGGCGACGTTCTGCCGCGCCTGCTCGGCCAGGAAGTCATCGACCAGAATCTGGAAGTCGGTGGGGTCGCGCAGGCACTTCGAGCAGGTCAGGTAGACCTCGACGAAGTGAGGAAAGTCGCGAAACACGAACCACTCGGCGAGACCCTCGACGCTGTCGGCCGGCAGGTCGACGTGGTTGCGCTTGGCCAGGCGCAGCAGGGTCTCGGGTCGAATCGAGCCCTCGAGGTGGACGTGGAGCTCGACCTTGGGCAGCCGCTCGCAGACGTCGTGCTCGACGGGGCGAGCACCGCCCGTGGCGCTCACTCCTTGGCCTCGGCCGGGCGGCCGAGCTTGCGGGCCAGGCGCGCCAGCACCGGCGGCGGCACCAGGCCGCTCAAGTCACCGCCCAGGCCGTAGACCTCCTTGACCAGGCGGCTCGACAGGTAGCTGTAGTCCTCGCGCGGCATCATGAAGACGGTCTCGACACGCGGCGCGAGCCGCCGGTTCATCAGCGCCATCTGCAGCTCGTACTCGAAGTCGGAGATCGCGCGCAGGCCACGGACGATGACCCGGGCGCCGACCTGCTGCATGAAGTGGACGAGCAGGCCCGAGAAGCTCTCGACGGTGACGTCCGGGCGGCCATCGACCAGCTCGCGGATCGCCGCCATGCGCTCTTCGACCGAGAACAGCGGGCGCTTCTCCTCGTTGCGCAGCACCGCCACCACCACGCCGTCGAACAGCGGGCGGATGCGCTCGAGGATGTCCAGGTGACCGTTGTGCACCGGGTCGAAGGAGCCCGGGTAGACGGCGATGCGACGGGTGCCCGGCTCCAAGGGGGGCTGCAGGGGCTCCAGGGCGGACACTAGGGGGCCTCCGCGCCGGCGACGGGCACCGTGACGACGTTCCAGGCAGCGTCCATCAGCCGCACGAGGACGAAGTGGGCGTCCTTGCCGGGGCGCACCACCAACGTCTCCCGACGCCCGTCGAGCAGGCCGTCGGCGGCCGCCGCGGGCTGCCAGTCGCCGGCGTCGACGCTCACCTCGGCGCTGCGCAGCGGCGACCAGGCGTCGCCCACCGGCACTCGCAGCTCGTCGCCCTGACGGGTGACGCGGCCGACCGTCGGCGGGCTGTGGTCGACCAGCACCGGCTCGCTCACCTGGCTGGCCTCGAGCGCGTCGGCGGGAACGTTGCTCTTGCGGTCGCTGGCCGTCAGACGGAAACGGTAGAGCCCGTCGGGCAGCGCCGTGGCGTCGAAGGCGTAGTAGTCGTCGGCGAGCTCCTTGGCGACCGTCAGCCAACCGCCGGCGCCGCCCTCCGGCGCCAGCTCGAGGCGGTAGGCCAGGGTGTCCCCGTTGGCGTCGGACGCGCGCCACTTGAGGGTGCGAAAACCCTTGCGCCACAATGGCTTGAGACGACCGCCGAGGTCGGCGTCCGGCGCCGGCGCGAGGACCTCGAAGAAGCCGTCGCGATCGGGCGACACCGGCTCGTAGACCTGGCTGCCCGGGTTGAAGCCCGAGGGCACCAGCACCTGCCCTGGCCCGAGAGGAGCAAAGCCGTCGATCTTCGGCCGTAGATTCTCTTGGCGGAACGACAGCTCGACCGCGGCCACTCGCGGCGACGTCGCCAAGCCCTTGCCGGGGCCCTTGCCGGCCAGGAGCTCGGCGCGCCACTGCACGAAGCGCCCGCGCGGCAGGTCGTCGCCCACCGCGATGTCGGCCTGATCGTGGCCACCGCCGGCGCTGGGCGTGCTCCGCGTCGCCGACGTCCACGGCGACCAGGTGGCATCCGGCTCGGCGGCGAGGCCGCTGCGGAAGCTCCAGGCGACGGCGGCACCGGCCGGCAGCTCGCCGTCCCAGTGCAGGGTACCGAAGCGGGCGAGCTGGCCGGCGTCGAGCACCGGGCTGGTGTAGGTGCCGCTGCCGCGCGGCGCGGCGTCGGGCACGAACAGCGCCGACGCGTTGCTGCTGGCGAAGACCGGCGCCCGCGGCGGCCGGCTCGGGTCGCTGGCCGCGGCGGCGGCGGTGGGCAACAGGCCCACCAGCTGGCGCTCCTCGACGTCGGCCTCGAGCACCATCGCCGTACCGTCGAAACTGAACAGCTTGCCTTCGAGGCCGGTCGCCGCCCACAGCCGGCCACCCTGCCAGGCCAGGGCATGGACGGTCTCGGCGTCGAAGCTCCACAGCGTCTCGACGACGCCATTCGGAGCAATCCGCAGGATCAGGCTGCGCGGCCCGGTGGCACCGGCCGGCCGACTGCCGCCCGCCGGGGTCGCCGCCGCGCTGACCTCGACCACCACCGACACCTCACCCTCGCTGTCTGCGGCGCCGGCCGCTGCTTGATCTCCACCGTTCGCCGCGGCCTCGCCGGCGGCCTGCTTGGCATCGGCGGCCGCCGGCTTGGCGAGGTCGACGAAGCTCGCTTCGGACGCCAGGACCGCGGCGTACGCGTTGCCTTCGGGGTCGCGGGCGAGCGCCGCCACCTCGGGTTGCGTCGCGTCGTAGGCCGTCTGCGCCAAATAACCCTTGTCCCTGGGCACCAGGCGAACGATCAAGCCCTCACCGGCGGTGCCCACCAACACGCTGCCGTCGGCCATCGGCAGGAGCGAGCGCAGATGGGTGTCGGTGCTGTCGTAGACCACCTCGCCCTTGCCCGCGCCGTCGACGCGATAGAGCTTGCCGGCGGTGCCGGTGGCCACCAGGAGGGCGCCGTCCTTGGCCCGCGCCAGGGCCCAGATGTAGGTCTCGCCCGGGGCGAAGAACACCTCGGCCTTGCCGTTCTTCAACCGGTACACCTTGCCGTTGGGCGAGCTGCCGGCGAAGACGGTGCCGTCGGGGTCGGCCCACAGGGCGAAGATCTCGGGCTCGCCGGCGGCGTAGAGCTCCGCCACCTTGCCGGCGCGATCGACGTGCAGCACACGGCCGGAGTTGCCGGTACCGACCACCCAGCCGTCGGGCACCGCGACGGCGCCGAAGACGAAGGGCTCGGCGATCGCCGTCAGCCGCTCGACGTGGTCGGCGAGGCGCAGAGTGCCGAGGGCGTCGACGGACACGCCGTCGAAGGTGCCGGTGAGAAAGGCGGCCTGGGTGTCGGCCTGGAGAATCCGCACCTGGGAGGCTTCCGCCCCGCCGCCGACCATCGCGGCAACGGTCAGAACCAGCGCCGCGGACGAGAAAACCTTGCTCAAGACGCACCTCCAGAAGGGTTCGCGGCAGCCGCCTCGCCGCCCAACGCATCGGCGCCGGTCGGCGCAAGATCTTCGCCCGTCTCCGGCTGGCGCCGCTCGACCACCAGGTCGATGCGCACCCCACCGTCGACCGGCACCGCCACCGACGACACCGCGAGCTCGTCGACGGCGAGTGCGAGTGGCGTCGCGCTGCGCGAGCCGGCGGCTTTCCACAGCGCGCGCAGCGAGCCGGGCAGCTGCGGCAGCACCTCGCCGGCGACCGCCAGGCCCGCCTCGGGATGGACGCCGAGCACCACCAGCTGGCGCCGGGAGTGGAGCGATCGCAGCAGGGTGAGCGCCTGGTCCAGGCGCTCGGGCGGCGCCGCGCCCACCGCCAGCCGGACGCCGTCGATGGTGCTGCCGTCACCGACGAGCAGCGAGTAGCGGCCCGCCGGCAGGCTCGCCGGCAACGCGACGTCGAGCCGCTCACGGAAGGGCGTGCCGCGATAGGGCACGAGCTCCAGGGTGACACCGACGGTGTCGCCGGGGTGCACCAGCGAGCGCTCGGCGTAACCCGCCACCAGCGTCGCGGCGCGCGGCGCCGGGTGCTGGGTCAGCTCGACGTCGACGCTCGCGAGCGTCACGTCGGCAAACTCGTTGCGGAGCAGGAAATCGGTGTAGGCCATCACCGCCAGCACGCTCTGCAGGCCGGCGTCGTTGCCGTCGAAGCTCTGACGAATGTCGAGCACGCCGTCGCGGCCGAGGTCGAGGCGGGCGACGAGGTCGATCTCCTGCGTGCCGCCGGCGTGGCTGGCGGCGTCGAGCGCCGAGTAGATACTCAGTGCGAGCAGACCCGGAGCGACCGCCGGCACGTCGGCCAGCTCGAGTCGGTAGCTGCGCAGCGGCGCGCCGGCCGGCCCGGCGATCCGGATGGCCACCGGCACGGTGCGCGCGACGACGCCCAGACGGCCGCGGATGCCGGCCTGGCGATCCTCGTCGACGACGCCAATGCGCGGCCCGAGATTGGCCAGCTTGAACGAGCTCGACAGGCTGGGGATGACCGTCACTACCTGCGCGCTGGCCAGCGGCATCCGCATCGGCCCCTGGCCGAGGAAGGGATGGCCGAAGGCGACGATCGAGTCGCCCTGGCGATCGGTGACCGTGCCGGTCGCGGCGAGGCGGTAGTCGCCGTCGACGAGCACGGCCGCCACCGAGCCGCCGGGCACCACCGGCGCGCTCGCCGACGTCGTGCCGCCGGCGGTGGCGCCGCCCAGCCAGGAGGCCACCTGACGCTCGGCGCCCGGCGAGAAGCCACTCGTCACCCAGCCCAGCCCGCTGTTGGTGCCCGCGAGCGGCGACTGTCGGAGGGGCGCCAGCGCCTCGGCGATCAGGGAGAGCGGGCGACGCTGGCTGGTCAGGCCCTGGAGGGCCGCACGCGCGTCATCGCCGGCCAGCGACGCTGGCCACAGGTCGCCGAGCAGAGCACGGTTGCGCGCCGCCACCAGCGGATCGCCGGCGGTACGCGCGGTCGCCATCGGCGAGGACGCCAGCCCCAGGCTGCTGACCGGCCGGCCGGGCTCGCTCGCGGGCAGATCGACCAGGGCGCGCATGTCGGCGATCGGCGTGATGCCGGCGATGGCGTCCTGCGAGAAGTCCCACGAGAAGGCCACCGCTCCCGCCAGGCGACCGTCGAGGTAGACCGGGCTGCCGCTCATCCCGGCGATGACACCGGTCTTCTCGAGGCCACGCCCGGAGAGGTGCGCCAGGATGTAACTCGAGCCCGGACGCATGTTCTCGACGACGCCGATGACCTCGACCTCGAAGCGCTCGGGGACGCCGCCCGCGAACACCGACAGGCCGTAGCCCTTCTGCCCCGGCACCACCTCGCCGACGCCAATGGTCGGACCACCGGCGGCGGGGGGCGTCCAGGGCGGGGCTGCGGTCGGCGGCTGGGCGAGGGCTGGCGTCAGCGCGACGGCCAGCAGCAGGGCGAAGCGCGGGAGGGTGGCAGCGGGGACTGGCGTAGGGGGCGTCGGGTTGGTTGGCGGGTTGCTTGGCGGCATGGGCGGGGCGCAGCCTTTCACACGTCGGCAACGGTCACGGCGCGGTCTGGGGCCAGGCGGACCGTCGATCCCAGGGCGGCCGTCAGCGCTTCGACGGGATGGCGACCGCGGCGCAGGACGTCCAGCCTCCCGTCGACGAGGCGAAACAGCGTCGACGGCAGCCCGCCGGGAAGCACGCCGGCGTCGAGCAGGACCGCGCGAGGGCACGACGCGGCCGTCAGCCAGGCGACGACGGCGTCCGGGTCGACGAGCGGCGGCGCGCCGCTCGGATTGGCGCTGGTGGCGGTCAGCGGGTGGCCGAGAGCCACCAGCAGCCCGCGCAGGCCGCGATGGTCGGGCACGCGAACGGCGACGGCGCCGGTGCCGGCTGCCGCTGGCAGGTCGCGGTCCGACGCGTGGAGCGGCAGGAGCACCGACAGCGCGGCCGGCCACGCCGCGGCCGCGAGCTCGAGGCCTGGGTCCGACGGGTCAGCGCCCAGCGCGGCGATCTGCTGGCGGTCGGCCACCACCACCGGCAGTGGCTTGCCGGCCTCGCGCGCCTTGAGGGCGTAGATCGCCGCCACGCCGAGGGCCGACCGCGGATCCACCGCCAGGCCGTAGCTCGACTCGCTCGGCACCACCAGCAGGCCGCCCGCGGCGAGCGTCGCCCGGGCGTCGGCGAGGGCTGCCGCCGCCAACGCGCCGGCGGCTGGCAGCGCATGACGCAGCACCGTCATCGCCGCTTGGCGCGTCCGGCCGCGTCGGCCGGCGGCGGCGGCGCGACCGAGCTCTCGGCCAATCGTTCCGCCAGCGCCCGCCGCGCCGCTGCGATCAGCTCCTCGGCGTGCTGGCGCGACAGCGCGGTGACCTCGCTGCCGGCGAGCATGCGCGCAATCTCGACCACCCGACCGTCGCCGTCGAGGGCGCCGACCTCGGCGAAGGTGCGGCCGCCGTCCACCCGCTTGCCGACCTTGAAGTGGGAGTCCGCCGCGGCGGCGACCTGCGGCAGGTGGGTGACCGCCAGGATCTGCCCACCGCGGGCGAGCCGCGCCAGCTTGTTGCCCAGCGCGGAAGCCTCGGCGCCACCGACGCCGGCGTCGACCTCGTCGAAGACCAGGGTCGGCCTACCGGGCGCACCTTCGTCGAGCGCGGCCAACTGCAAAGCCAGATAGATACGCGCGAGCTCACCGCCCGAGGCGACGCGGGACAGCGGGCGCGGTTCTTCGCCGGGGTTGGGGGTGAACAGGAAGGTCACCTGGTCGATGCCATCCGGGCCGAAGTCGATGCCGACGCCGTCGCGCTCGAGCGGGCTGTTGGCCCGCCGTCGCGGCGCCAGGGCGACCGCGAAGCGGGCCCGGCCGAGGGCGAGGTCGGCCAGCTCGGACTCCAGACGACGCATCAACACCGCACCCCAGCGGGCGCGCGCCGCGGTCAGGGCCGTCGCACGCTCGTCGTAGGCCGCGAGCGCCCCGGCGGCCCGCCGGGCCAGCTCGTCGCGGTCGGCGCTGTCGCCCTCGAGCTCGGCGAGCTCGGCGGCCAGCACCTGCCGCCGCTCGACCAGAGCGTCGGCGTCGACTCCCTGACGGCGCGCCAGCCGTTCGAGCAGCGCCAGCCGCTCCTCCACCACGTCGAGCCGCGCCGGATTCGCCTCCACCTCACCGAGACGATGGCCGAGCCCACGGGCGATCTCCTGCACCCGCACGCCGAGCTCGCCGAGCTCCTGCTGCCAGGCACTCGCCTGTGGCTCCCAGTCGGCAATCCCGGCCAGCCGATGCCCGGCCTGGGCGATGCGTTCGAGGGCCGCCCCCTCGTCCTCGTGCAAGGCGGCGTAGGCGGCGCCGAGCGCGCTCGAGATCGCCTCGGCGTGGCGCAGGACGTCGCGCTCCACCCGCAGCTCGGCGACCTCGCCGATCACCGGCCTCGCGGCGTCCAGCTCGCCGACATGGAAGCGCAGCAGCTCCAGGCGCTCGTTGCGCAGCCGCTCGTCACCGTCCAGGCGAGTGAGCCGCTCGCGCAGCCGATCGTAGGCGTCGTGCGCCGCCGCCACCTCAGCCTTGAGGGCGGCAGCCGCGCCGCCGCCGCTCTGGTCGAGCCAGTAGCGCTGGAGGTCGGCACCGACCAGCGCCAGCTCCTCACGCTGGCCGTGGATGCGCAGGAGATGCGGCGCCAGGTCGGCGAGCAGGCGGGCGGTCACCGGTTGGTCGTCGACGAAAACCCGGTTGCGCCCTTCGCGACTGACCTCACGGCGCACCACCAGCGGCTCCCCGGGAGCCGCCTCGACGCCGGCCTCGGCGAGTAGCGACGCGGCAGGCGAGCCGGCGGGCGGTGGGTCGAAGACGCCGGTGATGCTCAGGCTGTCGGCGCCGGTGCGGATCAGGTCGCTCGACGCCCGGCCGCCGGCGAGAAGCAGCAACGAGTCGACGACGATCGACTTGCCGGCGCCGGTCTCGCCAGTGAGGACGTTCAGTCCCGGCCCGAGCTCGACGGCGCCGGCGGCGAGCACGGCCAGGTTGCGTACGTGGAGGTCGCGGAGCACGAGGGCGGGGTATCGGCGCCGGAGGCGGCGCGAAGGCGCGGAGTGTATCAACGCCCGGGTCGCGGCCGGCGCCCGCGGCGCCGCCGATGAGGGTCGCTCCCACCGGTCCCGCCTCAAAGCATGTTGCGCGCTGTCTCTCACGGAGATATCCTTCTTTGGACCGCAATCTCGCCCAAACCTGGGCCGCCGTGCCCAAGGAGAAAGCTCATGCAGATCCGTCGCGTCTCGTCGTTTGCCGTCGCCTTCCTGACCGGCCTGGCCCTCGCCTCGGCGGCCAACGCTCAGGCGACCCGCACCTGGGTCTCGGGCGTCGGCGACGACGCCAACCCCTGCTCGCGCACAGCACCGTGCAAGACCTTCGCGGGCGCCATTTCGAAGACCGCCGCAGGCGGCGAGATCTCGGTGCTCGACCCGGGCGGCTTCGGCGCGGTCACCATCACCAAGTCGATCACCATCAGCGGCGACGGCACGCTCGCCGGCATCCTGTCGGCCGGCACCAACGGCATCATCATCAACGCCGGCGCCACCGGCAAGGTCTTCATCCGCCACATCTCGATCGCCGGCGCCGGCACCGGCCTCAACGGCATGCGCATCCTGTCTGCCGGTGAGGTGACGGTCGAGGGCGTGACCCTGGACGGCTTCACCACCACGGGCATCGACGTTGCGGCAACCGCCAACGTCAACATCAACCTGTACGACGTGCGCATCGGCAACGCGGTTACCGGCATCAAGGCGGCAACCACCGCTGGCGTCGCCGTCCTGATGCTCGACAACGTGAAAGTCGCAGGCGTGACCACCGGCATCGACCTCGGCGCCAATGCTCGCGCTTCGGTCCGCAACTCGAGCTTCAACCGCACCACCAACGGCATGCTGCTGTCGACTGCCACCGCCGTCGCCGACCTCGAGAACGTCCTGTTCGCCTTCAACAACACGGCTGGCCTGAACGCCTCGGTAGCCGGTGCGACGGCCCGCATCTCGAACTGCCAGTTCTTCAACAACTCGAACGGCATCCTCACCGTCGGCACCGTCTCGTCGGCCAACAACAACAAGTTCGCCGGCAACAGCGTGGCCGGTACGCCCAACGGCCCAGCGATCACGGTTCAGTAGGAGACATTCTTCCTGTCCGGCCCGTGGTCGGGGATGACTCGACCACGGGCCCGAGGGCGAACGGCGCGCGCGGGAGCTTCGTCGTTGCGCCGGCTTGGCTACGGCTTACCGGCCGGCGGCAGCTCCTCGCACTTGCAGCCGAGCTTCGGATCCCAGGTGTTGTCGATCCAGTGCCAGTACCCCGGGTAGAGCCACAGGCAGATGCGGTGGTCGGGTGCCTCGCCGAGGTCGAGCCAGAACGTCTCGAAGGGCCCGTCCTCTGTCCGCACCTCGACCTTCACCCGATGGTCGATCGGCACGTCGGAGATGCGCGCCATCTGGTGATTGCCGACCTGGGCCTCCAGCCGGCGATCGACTCGGAAGTGAAAGACCGTCCGCGCGTTGGCCGCCGGCGTCGTCGACATCGCCGGGCCGTCGGACGGTGGGGGTGGCTGGCCGGGCGCCAGGTCGGCGAAATGGAACGGCGCGATGCAGATCTCGCCACTCGGCGACACGGCTGCGCCCTCGGCCGCCGCGAGGGCTCCCGCGGCGACGACCAACGTCAGGAGGCATTGGCAGGTCCGTCGACGTGCGCGGATGATCGGGGCTCCAGAAGTCAGCGCGGCCGCTGCGGGCGCAGCACGCGGCGGCCACCGGCGGGAGCCGTCGGCGGCTGACAGGCGACGCGAACCCCCAGCTCGCAGGCCAGCAGCGTGAGGCGCCGCACGTCGCCCGGCTGGCGGAGGTCGCGCGCCATGCGGGCGGCGAGCAGCGCCCAGGTGCCGCGGGCCGCCGGTGGCGCGGCGGAGGAAACCGCCCGTTGGTACCACTCGAGGCCGCGCGCCCGGTCGCCGTCCAGGCTGGCCTGCTCCCCCAGGAAGGCGGCGACGCCGCCGGCCAAGGCCGCCTCCGGCCCAGACGCCCATACCGCCGCGCCGAGGCGGGCCGCCTCCGCGGCGCGCCCGTCGAGGCGCGCGAGGACGGCCTGGGCCATCAGCAGGGACGGTGCGTCTGGGTAGGCGGCGAGGTCGCTCGCCAGGCCGCCTGCCGCCAGACCGCTGGGGTCACCGAAGAGCACGGCAAGGGCCCAGTCGGATGGCTCTCCTCGTCCCTCGGCTCGCCACAGTGCCGCCGGCAGCGCGCCCGCCAGGGAGATCGCAAGCTCGCGCTGACCGAGGTCCTCGGCATGGCGACGCGCCGTGGCGAGATCACCGCCGAGGTACGCCAGGCCACCGCTCGCCAGGTCGACCAACGGCAGTACGAGAGCTTCCGGCAGCCCCGCGCCGGCGCCGGATCGGGCGACCGCGAGCGCCGCCTCGTAGTCCTCGCGACTTGGGCGTCGTTGGTAGGAGCGCAGCTCGATGGCGTCCCGCCGCGCACCGCCAGCAGCAACCGGAACGTCCGGGCGCGGCAGCGCCGACAACGCTGAGGTCATGGCCGGCGCCACCTCGGGTGGCGCCACCGTCGACGGCGCCGGTTCCGGCCGCACCACCTCGCCGCCGCCGCTGGGGTCGACCCCTGGCCCGCTGTTGGCGGCGCGCACGGGGACGGGCTCGGCGACTGCCGGCGACGGCGGCTCGGCCGCCGGCACGACCTCGGTCGCCAGCGCGCCGGTGGGCGACGGGGCGAACAGGAAGCGTTGCGCCAGGAAGGCACCGGCGGCGGTGGCGGCGAGCAGGGCGACGACGAGCACGAAGCGGCGGTGGCCACCGCCACCCGCGGCGCCGCTCCCGGCCCGTGCGGACATCGCCGCGGCGGCGAGCGGCGGATGCCGCGCGGTCGGAGCGAGCTCGAGGCTGTCAGGGTCGTCCGGGCGCAGCGCCTGATCCATCGTCGGGTCGGTCGCACGCACGCGCGTGCCGACCGTCCCCTCGGCGCGCGTCGGCGTGTCCGGGGCATGCCGCCAGTCTCTCGCCGCGCGGCGGTCGGCGCTGGCGGCAACCGCCGGCACGGCGCCCGCCGGCAGCTGGTACCAGGGCTGGGTGGTCTGCGTCACCCCGGCGACGCCGAGCGCCTGCCGGCTCTCGAGCGGCAGCAGGAGCGCCAGGGCGTCGGCCAGCGCGCGCGACGAGGGCGGCCGACGCTCAGGTTCCTTGGCCAACGCGGCCCGAAACAGATAATCGGTGGCCCGCGGCAGGCCATGCACCCGGCTCGACACCGCCGGCACCTCGCCGGACACGTGCTGGTGCATTAGCGACAGCGCGTTCTCACCAGCGAACGGGGGGCTGCCGGTGAGCAGCTCGAAGGCCATCACGGCGAGGGCGTAGCGGTCGCTGGCGGGCGAGCTGGACTTGCCCTGCGCCAGCTCGGGGGCCATGTAGACCGGGGTGCCGACCACCGAGCCGGTGACCGTGAGGCGGGTGGCAGAATCGGACGCCTTGGCAATGCCGAAGTCCGCGAGGACGAACCTCGCGTCCAGGCCGGCGGCCGACGCACCACTCGGCACAGCGACGGCGCCATCGTCCGCGGACGCGCTCGTCGACGCTGACCCGCGCCCGATGAGGACGTTGGCGGGCTTGACGTCGCGATGGAGGATCCCCGCCTGATGGGCGAAGTCGAGAGCCTCGGCGAGCTGGCGGATGCAGACCACGACCTCGGCGAGCGGCAGCGGAGCGCCGGTCATCCGCCGCGCCAGGCTGCCACCGTCGAGACAAGGCATCACCAGGAACGGCAGGCCGTCGGCCTCGCCGAGGTCCCAGAGCGGCAGGATGTGCGGGTGGTCGAGGGCGGCGACCAGGCGGGCCTCGCGCAGGAAGCGCTCGACGAACTGCGGGTCGGCGGCCAGGCCGGACTGGATCACCTTGATCGCCACCGTGCGCGCGAGCGCGCCATCCCTGGCGCGGAAGACCTCGGCCATGCCACCCCGCCCCAGCGACTCGATCAGGACGTAGCGGCCGAGCTGACGGCCGAGCAGAGGCGAGACGCTCATGGGTTGCAGTACGGCGCCGGCGCTCGGCCGGGCGTCAGCGCGAGAGCGCCGGGCCGCGAGCCGCGCCGTCCCGCGCCAGGGTCGCCGCCGGGGCCGCCGCCACCGTCACTCGGTCGCGGCCACCCTGCTTCGACTGGTAGAGCGCCTTGTCGGCGGTGGCGAAGAGGTCGGCCGCGCTGCGGATCCCGGGCGCCAGCTCGGCCACCCCGAACGAGCACGTCACCCGCACGTCGCAACCCAGGTAGCTGACGCGATTGGCGCCGATCTTCTGACGCAGCTTCTCGGCCAGCACCGCCACCTCGGCGACGTTCGTCTCCGGGCACAGCACGGCAAACTCTTCACCGCCGACGCGGGCGAAGATCTGCTCGGAGCGCACCGTGTCGCGCGCCAGGCCGGCGATCTGCTTCAAGACGAAGTCGCCGCACAGGTGCCCGTAGTTGTCGTTGATCGCCTTGAAGTGGTCGATGTCGAAGACCAGCATCGCCAGCGGCCGGCGGTAGCGGGTGGCGCGCGCGAACTCGCGGGCGAACTCCTCGTCGAACTTGCGCTTGTTGTAGATCTCGGTCAGCCCGTCGCGCACCACCAGGTTATAGATGGCCTCGTGGTAGGCGTGCTCGACGTCCGCCTCCTGCAGGAACTTGAAGTGCACCGCGCCGACCTGGAAGCGGTCACCGCTCGCCAGCTTGTGCCGCCCCTGGGTCAGGTGGTCGTTGACGTAGGTGCCGTTGGTCGAGCCCAGGTCCTCGACGAAGACCCCGTCCATTTGGTGCTCGACGCGGGCGTGGTTGCGCGACACCGACAGCACCTCCGGCAGGCTGACGGCGGCATTCGGCGAACGGCCAATCTCGAGCGACGAGCCGGGCGGCAGGCGGTAGCGGGTGCCGAGCAGCTTGCCCTCGGGATGGGCGATCAAGATGACGTTGGCGTCGACCGGACGGCGCTCGGGGGCGAGATCCCGCAGGCCCTCGGTGAGCGCCGAATAGGTATGCGTCTTGCCGCTGTCGAGCAGGCTCTTGAGGTCGACGCTGTCGGTCGACGGGTCGCGCGTCGGCTCTCTCCAGTTGACACCGGAGATGCTGCCCGAGGAGGGCGGCGTGTTGGCGTTCTTCGTCATGCCGAGGTCGGGCTCTGGCTCGACGTGGGGCCCAGCTCGAGCACCGGCGGCAGGAGCGCGCACCGGACGTCGCGGGTCATCGGTCCATGACACTGTAGCATCGGCATGGTTGCTCGCAAAGCAAGATCCGTGCACGCTCGACGGCCGAGGGCCGCTGGGCTCTAGCGAAGGCCGAGGAACGCCCGCATGACGTGCTTCGCCACTTCCGGATTCTCGCGCAGGCGACGTATCGAGTAGGGGTACCAGTCCCGCCCATAGGGCACGTAGACCCGCACGCGATGGCCCTGCTCGAGCAGGATCCCGCGCAGCTCCGGATCGACGCCGAGCAGCATCTGAAACTCGTACTGCTCACGGCGGAGCTTGCGGCGGTGGACCACCGCCGTCGAGGCGCAGGTCAGGTACTCGTCGTGGGTGGCGATGGCGGTGTAGACGCCGCGGTCGATCAACGCCTCGAGAGCCTGAATGAAGTTCAGACGGACGGTGTCGTAGCCTTTCCAGGCCACTCGTCGCGGCTCGATGTAGATGCCCTTGCAGAGCCGCACGTTGGGCCGCTCGCGGGGCAGCTCGACGACGTCCCGAAGAGTCCGCCGCATGTAGGCCTGGAGCACACAGCCGAGGTTGCCGTAGCGGGCGTGGAGCTCGCGGTAGATCGCCAGCGTGGCGTCGGTGGTGGTGGCATCCTCCATGTCGATGCGCACGAAGTTGCCGCAGGACTTGGCCGCCGCCGCGATCTTGTCGACGTTGTCGCGACAGAACGCCGGGTCGATCTTGAGCCCCAGCATGGTCAGCTTGATCGAGACGTTGGCGTCGAGACCGTCGCGGTGGATGGCCGCGATCAGGCGCACATATTCGTCGGTCGCCTCGAGCGCCTTGCCCTTTTCCGTCACCTCTTCGCCGAGCAGGTCGAGGGTCGCCATCGCGCCCTGAGCGTTGAGCTCACGCACGGTCGTCAACGCGTCGTTCGCCGTCTCGCCTGCGACGTAGCGGGACGCCACGTGGCGGACCACGAATTTCGGCACCAGCGGCATGCCGATGATCACCATCCGGCTGAAGATGCTCATCGCGTAGCGCTCCTCGGCTGACGTCGCTGGTTCAGGTCGGGTCAGGCGGGCGACAACGCGGCGACGGTTTCCGGACGCGGGTCCTCGACCACCCAGCGCACCGACTTGCTGCACGGGCAGCTGCCGCCAACCCGGCGCAGCGCCGGCATCTGCTTGCTGGCCGCGTCCGCTGTGAGCGTACCGGCGACCACCTGCTGGAGCGCGGTGAAGTAGTCCTTGCAGTCGCGACCCGCGAGGTAGGACTCGGGCAGCGCCTGGGTCAGGTGACGCAGGTAGCTGGCCAGCTCGGTGAAGACGGTGCCATCGGCGCCGACCATGCGGAAGGCAGGCACCCCGCGACGCCGGTAGAAGTCGGCGTGCGGGATGTGCAACAGGTCCTCGTACGCGATCCCCTGGACGGCCGAGCGCTCGCGGCTCACCGTCTGGATCAGCGCCTCGGCGGCGGCGTGGTCGAGCTCGGGCAGACGGGCGCGAACGTAGCGATGGTTGACGTCATGGAGGACCTTGCGGACCTCCTCGTAGTAGGCCGTCTGCGCCTCGGCGTTCTTCATCGGCTTCAAGCCGGCGCGCACGTTGCTCGCGCCGCCGCGCTCGTCGCCGAACATTTCGAGGCCGCGCGGCAGCCACTTGTTGATCGCCTTCTGCAGCATCTGCATGGTGATCGAGACGTCGCCCTGGGCCGCCTTCGCCGCCCAGCGGCGCATCGGCACCACACCCGCCGCCAAGTGGAACGCCTCCTCACGCAGCATCTGCGGCATCGACTCGGCCATCGGCTGGTAGGAGCTGATCTTCTGCATCGCCAGCTGGTACTTGCCGACGCGGTCGATCAGGGCGCAGAACACGACGTTGTCGACGAAGCTGTCGAAGTCGATGTTGAAGGCGCCGAGCAGATGCGAGCCGGTCTGCATCGACAGGATCTCCTCGATCATGTCGGCGCCCGACTGCCCCGCCATCGCCGACCAGTCGGGGTCGTCGACCAGCACGTGCAGCATCTGGTAACCGTGGCGCAGCTCCTCCGCCATCATGCGCAGGATCCACACCTGCTCCTCCTCGTCCTGGGCGCGGGCGAGGGTCAGGCGGTGCTGCTGGATGGACCCGAACTCGGTCGACGCCTGGGCGCGGATGGCGCCGAGGAGGGTATGCGCCGGCTCGTCGGGCATCTCACCGGCGCGCTTGTACTTCGCCTTGCCGGTGTGGTCGCCGCACTCGATGGTCGAGCACATCCCGGCCTCGCGGTAGGCGCAGAGCTCGAACCGCGGATCCTTCGGAAAGTACTTGTCCCAGTTGTCGATCAGGAAGTCGTAGTCGGGAATGAAGGTGTCGCGCCACTTGGTGACGGCGGCGTGAAACGGCTTCGGAATGCGGCTGGTCTCGGTGCTCATGGCGATGGCTCTTGGCGGGCAGAAGTCAGGAGAACGGGCCTACAGGCTGCGCACCAGCGACACGATGGGCGCGGTTTCGAAGCCGAGCGAGCGGAAGAACTGCTCGATCGCCGCCGGGTCACCGGCCGCCATGTCGCGGTCGACGAGGGTGCGCACCTTGCTGGCGCCGCGACGGCGGAAGTGGTCGAGGATGCCCTCGGCCAGTCGACGGCCGAGCGCCAGCCCGCGCCGCGTCGGGTCGACGCCAACCACCTCGATCCAGCCGGCCGGCTCCTCGATCCCGAACTCGCCGCTGCGTACCTCACCGAAGATGAAACCGACGACGGCGCCGTCCACCTCGGCGACCAGCGACGCCTCAGGGTCGCGGCGCAGGTAGTACGCGGCCCGGCGATCCCAGACGTCCGGCCGGTACTGGCCGCTGATCTGCTCGTCGATGCGGATCACCGCGTCGAGGTCCATCTCGTCGAGCTGGCGAATGCGGACGGCGGCGGCGGTCGAAGTGGTCACGTTGGGTCGTTCCTGTGGTCCAGTGGCGGCGTCGAGATTTTCGAACCGCTGTTCAAATCGCGCAGATTGTAACAGTCTGACCGCGGGCGCTACAGAGCGACGGCGCGCGACGACAATCCGCTCAGGAGGCCGCCGCGGGCACGCCGGCCCCCGGCCGCAGATGCTCGTGGGCGTGGTAGCTCGAGCGCACCAGCGGCCCCGACTCGCAGTGGGCGAAGCCGAGCCCGAGGGCGTGCGCCTTGAACATCGCGAACTCGTCGGGCGTCACCCAGCGGTCGACCGGCAGGTGCTTGGCCGACGGCTGCAGGTACTGGCCGATGGTGACGATCTCGACGCCGGCGGCGCGGATGTCGCCCAGGGTGGCGAGAAGCTCGTCGTTGGCCTCGCCGATCCCGACCATCACGCCGGTCTTGATGCGCCCACCGAACCTCCCATCGTCGCGCCGCCGCGCCGCTTCCGCGAGGAGCCCCAGGGTGCGCTCGTAGCGGCTGCCGGGCCGCGCCTGGCGGTACATCCGCGGCACCGTCTCGACATTGTGCGAGAACACCTCGGGCGCCGCCGGCAGGACCACGTCGAGGGCGTCGGGCACGCCGCGAAAGTCGGGCGTCAGCACCTCGACGGCGCAGCGGGGGCTCGCGGCATGCACCGCGCGGATCACCGCCGCCCAATGCCCGGCGCCACCGTCCGGCAGGTCGTCGCGATCGACCGAGGTGATCACCGCGTGCTTGAGGCCCATCGCCGCCACCGCCTCGCCGACGTGCGTCGGCTCGTCAGCGTCGACGCCGGCCTGCGGGCGACCCGAGGTTACGGCGCAGAAGCCGCAGCGCCGGGTGCAAATGTCGCCGAGGATCATGAACGTCGCCGTGCCGTGCTCGCCCCAGCACTCGTAGATGTTCGGGCACTTGGCCTCTTCGCACACCGTGTGGAGACGGAGCTCGCCGACCAGCTTGCGCACCTGGTGGTAGCGCTCGGGGGTCGCCAGCTTGATGCGCAGCCACGCCGGTCGCCCGAGCCTCCCTCCGCGACCAGCGACGGCGGGCGGGTCGGCCGCGGCGCCGACGCCTGAACCGGCGCGGTTGCCCCCGATCTGAATCAGCGAGTCGCTCACCCAGCCAGTTTACAACGGCTGGCCGACCCCGTTTGGCTCGACGGGCGGCCCACCGCCGGCTGGCGCCGCTGCACCGGATGGCGCGCCTTAGGTGTAAGATCACGTGTATGCGTACCAACGTCGAGATCAACGACTCTCTGCTGCAGGAGGCCTTTCGGCTTTCCGGCGCGCGCTCGAAGCGAGCCGTGATCGACGCTGCCCTGCGGACCTACGTCGAGACCAAGGCGGCGGAGGCGCGGCGGCAGACCTACCGTGAGCGCCTGACCCGGCTCGAGCAACGGACGGCCGATCTGCGCCTGCGCCAGCCTCCCAGCGACCTCCTCAGAGCTGACCGCGATCGCCAGTGACGAGATTCGTCCTCGACACCAGTGTCGCGGTTGCCTGGTACCTGCCCGAGGCATTTTCGCGCGAGGCCCGCGTCTATCGCGATCGTCTGGCGTCAGGCTCGATTTCGTGCGTCGTGCCGAGCCTGCACTATTGGGAGCTCGCGAATGTCCTGCGAACCTACGTCCGGCGTGGCGAGCTGACGCCTGAGCTGGCGCGGGACGTCTTCGAGCTTCATCGCGATGCCGAGCTCGAGGTCGCCGAACCCGATCGGGCTCGGGTTCTCGAAACCGCCCTCGCATTCGACGCCACGGCCTACGACGCCGTGTTCATCGCCTTGGCCGAGGCGCATGATCTACCGTTGCTGACGGCGGAAAAGACGACCACTCCCTGGGTCGTCCGCCTCGGCAAGCGGGTCGTCGTGGTACGCCCGACCCCGCCATAGACATCCAGGCGGCCCAGCTACCCCAGCGCGATGTCCAGCGCGACGTCCAAGCTCGGCGCGCTGTGGGTCAGCCAGCCGACGGAGATCAGGTCGACACCCGTCGCGGCGACCGCCGCGACGGTCTCCGGGGTGATGCCGCCGGAGGCCTCTAGGGTCACCCGATCTCCCGCCGCCGCACGAGCGATGGCGACGGCCTCGCGCAGCATCGGCGGCGCCATGTTGTCGAGCAGGACGGCGTCCACACCGAGAGACAGCGCCTCCCGTAGCTGATCGAGAGTGTCGACCTCGACCTCGATGCGCACCATGTGGCCGACGGCGGCGCGGGCGCGCTCCACCGCCGGGGCGAGGCCCCCGGCGACGGCGATGTGGTTGTCCTTGATGAGTACGGCGTCGTCGAGGCCGGCGCGGTGGTTGGCGCCGCCGCCGGCGCGCACGGCGTAGAGCTCGAGCGACCGCAGGCCGGGCGTCGTCTTCCGCGTCGAGACGATGCGTGCGCGGTGCGGTGCCGCCGACGCCACCAGACCGCGGGTGGCGGTGGCGATCCCCGACAGGTGGCCGAGAAAATTGAGGGCCACCCGCTCGGCGGTGAGCAGGGCGCGGGCGGGGCCGTCGACCAAGGCCAGCACCGACCCGGCCTCGACGTCGGAGCCATCCGGCACGACGATCTCGCAGCCCGCCCGTTCGTCGAGCAGCCGGAAGGCCATCGCCGCCACCGGCAGGCCGGCAATGCGCCCCGCCTGGCGGGCGACGAGCGTCGCCTTCGCCCAGGCCTCGGCGGGTACGGTCGCCTGGGTGGTGAGGTCGCCGACCCGGCCGAGGTCCTCGGCAAGGGCGGCGCGCACCACCGGCTCGACGAGCAGGGGCAGCAGGTCAGGGACGAGCGAGGGGCTGCGGCGGTGCGGGCTCACTGGCGGTGCCTCAGGGGTGCGGGTGGAGTCAGGCCGACGGTGGGCGGCGCCGCGGTGCTGACGATCTGGCCGTCGCCGCTCAGGCGCAGGCGTTGACGCCACGCCCAGGCCGGGTCGAGCAGCGGGAAGTCGGCGCGGAAGTGAGCGCCCCGACTCTCGGGTCGCCGCAGGGCCGCCGTGGCGATGAGACGCCCGAGCAGGAGGAGATTGCGCAGGCGCAGCGTCATCACGCCGGTCGCGTTCGCCGCGGTCGTCAGGCGGTCGATGGTGGCGAGGGCGTCGGCCAGGCCGACCGCGTCGCGCACCACCCCGACCTGGTGCTGCATGGTGTGGCGCAGGCACGTCACGATGTCCGCATCGACCGGCGCGCTGACCGCCGCGGGGCGACCCGCGTCGACCTCCGACGCTGCGGGCGGCGCGACCTCGAGCGGCAGGGCGCTCAGGACGCTCTGGGAGCTCGCCGCTGCCTGCCGCACCCGACGGGCGGCGTCCTCGCCGGCACGGGCGCCCCACACCAGGGCCTCGAGCAGCGAGTTGCTGGCCAGGCGGTTGGCGCCGTGGACGCCGCTCGCCGCCACCTCGCCGCAGGCCCACAGCCCGGGCAGCGAGGTCGCGCCCTGGCCGTCCACCGCCACGCCACCCATGTGGTAGTGCGCCGCCGGCACCACCGGCAGCAGGTCGACCGCCGGGTCGAGGCCGTGGCGGGCGCAGGAGGCGGCGATCGTCGGGAAGTGGCTCGCGAAGTCGGCCAGGTGCCGACAGTCGAGAAGGACACGGGG
>CXWL01114247.1_pt1 | contig 36501 bp, 32 predicted proteins | sample 590931 | NCBI WGS metagenome assembly CXWL01 (sample SAMEA3498368, study PRJEB10139) | groundwater metagenome | biome: water well; material: biofilm material | place: Germany | collected 2015-04-27
AAAAGGCCGCAACCGGTTCGCGGGTGCGGCCTTTGTTTGTCAACCCAGGGCCTCGTGGGCCCGGCGGTTACGCATCCTTGCGACCGGCGCCTGCGCCGGCGCCCTTGCCGGCCTGCGCAGCCTGGGCGGCGGCGCCTTGCTGCATGCCGACGTCGGAGCCGCCCATCTGGCTGCCGCTTTGCCCGCTTTGCATGCTGGCGGCGCCGCCGTTGCCGCGCACGCCCGCGCTGATGTGCTGGAACGGATCGCTGAACTGGCGCATGGTCTCCTGCTGGGTGCGGATGCCGCGCTCGGTTTCTTCGGATGCTGCGCGCTGCACCTCATCGGCCAGGGCCTTGGCGGTACGGGTCGTTTCCTGCACATGCTGCTCGGTCACGCGCGCCAGTTCGACCTGGGCGTCGGCCGCCACGCGCGAGATGTGCTGCTGGTAGGCGCGCAGCTTTTCGGCCGCCGGCTGGGCGCGCACGCTGGCGGCGCTCAGCGCTTCGGTCGGACGCTGATGGGTCAATACGTGCTGGCTGGCCAGCGTGGTTTCTTCCAGCATGGTCTGGGCCAGCTGGATGTTCAAGTCGCACATTTGCTGGAACGAACGGAACAGCGACTTCGACAGATCGTTGACGAACGACATTTGCGCGTCCATGTGGCTTCGGACAGCGGGAGTGACGGATTGAGCGAATGGATACATAAGTGGACCTCTCGAAAATGGTAAATGATCGAATGCGTTCGCGGCGCAGTCAGCGGGTCTCCCCCGGCGATTGTCAGCGCCGTCGCGGCGTCTTCGCGGTGAAGGATGGCCATCCCGGCTTCGATCGAGCGAGACTGCCGGCCTTCAGCACGAGGTACAAGGCTAGGGCAGCACGCCGGCGCGGGTTTGATCCAGATCAAACGTATTGGCATCAAGTCAACTGGATCGCCGTTCGGTGGTGCGAATGTGCTGCAATGCACCAAAACTTGTCATTTCCTGCCGTATTTTGACGATTTTCCGGCGCTTCTTCGGGCCTCGGCTTGGCGCAAAACTTGCATACACAGTGGGGTCGCCACTTTTCCCGGATCGTTCAATGCTGCTTCGAAACGATGTACTGGAATACTCCCTGCCCGCCGTGCGCGCCGTGCGCATACTCTGGATCGATGCCGGCCAGGCAATCGCGTACGTCATCGCGCTCAATGCGAAATCGGCGCAGCCCGAGATGGCATTGATTGGCGCGCTGGTAGAAGACGTACTTGCACAGCGCGCCCGCCTGTTGCTGATCGATCCCTACGCAGCGTCGCCGACGTCACCATCGGTGCCGGCCAAATACGTCGAAATGCGCGAGCGCGGATGGCAGATCGTCAGCGCGCTGACGGCGCGCGAGCCGGCGATCTACCAGCCGCGCCAGCGCGGCAAGATGGTGCAGGAGTACAGCACGCTGCACGGCGTATCGCATCCGACCATCTATCGCTACCTGCGGCGCTACTGGGAGCGCGGCCAGACTGCCGAGGCGCTGCTGCCGGACTACGGCAACTCGGGCGCGCGCGGCAAGACGCGCCGCGCCAGCGCCGACGTCAAGCGCGGACGACCGCGCAAATCCGGCGGCCACGCCGGCCTGAACGCCGATCCCGACATGCGCAAGACGTTTCGCGCGGCGGTGGCGCGGTATGCCGCCACGCACGCGGCGTTTTCGCGGCGCGCCGCATACAGCCAGATGATTGAAGACTTCTTCGGCGGTCGCGATGTCGCGCTGCTGCCGACCTTTGGCCAGTTCAGCTACTGGATCGAAAAAGACGCCGACGCCGCATCAGCCTGACCGGGCTATCCCAACGCGGTGCGCCGTTTTCCATCATGGTGCGCCGCATCAAAAATCCTTCAAAAACAGCTTTCCCGCAACCGTGGGCAAGCTGCGTTTGCCAAAATTTTTGCACGGCGCACTCAAAAATAAAGTGTGTTCGCGCGTAATAAAGTTGCGTAGAGAAAGTCTGCTCGCACCGTCCATAGTGCGCTGCGGCGGGCCTCGCAAAGCACACGAACCTACTTTGTTTTTCACGCCGTCAACGCCCACCGTTCATCGGCGAAACAACTTTGTTTTTCGCTCATTCATTTGTCAATTATTGGCACACCAATTGCTTAGAGGAATGCTGTCACACAGCAGTTTTTTTCCAAGCAAAACGTTAAATGAGGTGGCCGATGAATGGTGCGAACAAGGTAGTAAGCCGACGTGATTTTCTGTACCGGGCAGCCGCGGTCGGCGGCTCCGCCCTGCTGCTCAACACCATGAACGCGTGGGGCATGGGGATCGACTCGACGGCCAGCGCACCGCCGCAGCTTTCCGGCAGCGGCAAGGGGAAAAAGGTCGTCATCCTCGGCGCCGGCCTGGCCGGCATGACCGCCGCCTACGAGCTTGGCAAGCTGGGCTACCACTGCCAGGTGCTCGAAGCGCGCGCCTTTGCGGGCGGACGCTGCCAGACCGCGCGCAAGGGATTCAGCCTGCAGGAACTGGGCGGCGAAACGCAAGCCTGCGCCTTCGACGAAGGCCAGTACATCAACCACGGACCATGGCGCATCCCCCTGCATCACCAGTCGACGCTGCACTACACGCGCCTGTTCGAGGTGCCGCTCGAAGTCATGGTGAACGATAACGACCACGCTTTCGTCTACCTCGAAAACGCCGGACCGCTGTCGAAGAAGCTGCTGCGGCCGGCGCAGCTGAAGGCCGACATGCGCGGCCACGTCGCCGAACTGCTGGCCAAGTCGGTCAAGAACAAACAGCTCGACCAGGCGCTCACCGCGGACGACCAGGCGCTGCTGCTCGACTACCTCGCACACGAAGGCCAGCTGCAAGGCGCGGACCTGCGCTACAAGGGCCGCAGCGGGCGCGGCTTCACCGTCAATCCGGGCGCCGGCCTGATTGCGGGAACGCCATCCGATCCGCTCGGTTTCAGGGAACTGCTGGCGTCGAAGGTCGGCAACGTCTACAGCGCGGTGCAGGACTTCCCGATGCAGAACACAATGTTCCAGCCGGTCGGCGGCATGGACGCGATCGCGCGCGCATTCGAGAAGCGGGTCGGGCGCCAGATCCGCTACCGCGCCGAAGTGCAGACCATCCGCCAGGGCGAGACAGGCGTGACGGTCACGTACAAGGACACCGCCAGCGGCAAGCTGTCGTCGATCAGCGCCGACTACTGCCTGTGCGCGATCCCGCTGTCGGTGCTGCGCAATATCGACACCGATTTCTCGCCGAACTTCAAGGCCGCCATCAAGTCGGTGGCGTATGCGCCGGTCGGCAAGATCGGCCTGCAGATGAAGCGCCGCTTCTGGGAGGAGGACGAACATCTGTACGGCGGCCACGTGATGACCGACCTGAAAGCGATCAACGTGATCTCGCTGCCGTCGACGGGCTGGCAAAAGCAGAAAGGTGTCCTGCTCGGGTACTACCACTACGCGACCGACGCCATCGAGATCAGCGCGCTGACGCCGAAAGAACGCGCCGAGTTCGCGCTCGACGCCGGCCAGAAGATCTTCCCGCAATACCGGGCGTCGTTCGACAGCGCCTTCTCGGTCGCGTGGCATCGCGTGCAGTACAACCTGGGCGGCTGGGCCGAGTGGACCGACACCAACCGCAAGGACGCCTATCCGCTGCTGCTGGAAGGCGAAGGACGCGTGCTGCTGGCCGGCGAACACCTGAGCTACCTGACCGGATGGCAGGCCGGCGCGATCGAGTCGGCCTGGCAGCAAATCGAAAAGCTCCACGCGAGGGCCAGCGCATGACAAACGACCGCATCCTGACCGGGCTGCTGCTCGGCGCCGCCCTGCTCTTCCCGCGCGCCTCGATCGCCGAGGCGCTCGACGGCAAGGCGCTGTTCGCCAAGAACTGCGCCGCCTGCCACCAGGCCAGCGGGCGCGGCATCCCGGGGGCTTTTCCCGCGCTGGCCGCCAGTCCGCTGGTGCAGGGACCAGCCGCGGAAGTGGCGACCGTGCTGCTGAAGGGGCGCGGCGGCATGCCCGACTTCAGCGGCAGCCTGGGCGACCGCGACATCGCTCTGGTGCTGAGCTACGTGCGCAGCAGCTGGGGCAACCAGGCCGCGCCGCTGCAGGAGGCAGATGTCGCGGCCCTGCGCGAGGCGCTGCAACTGCCGCCGGCGCATGGCGGCGTGCACGGCAACAAGCACTGAACCGATTTTTTCTCACTTCCGAAAGGTCCGACATGAACCTCCCGATCGCAAGGCGGCTTGCCGCCGTGCTGTGCCTGTTGCCGGCGCTGGCCGGCGCCCAGAACATCGTGCGCCACAAGATTCCCGGCTCCGATTTCCCGATCGCGCTGGCGGTGAGCATCCCGCCCGGCGCCACCATCCACTTCATCAGCGGCCAGGTGCCGCCGGTGGCCGATAAGGCGACCGACCCAAACTCGCTCGCGGCCTTCGGCGACACCAAGACCCAGACGGTGGGCGTGCTGAAGAAGATCCGCGACATCCTGCAGGGGTTGGGAATGGGCATGGGCGACGTCGTCAAGATGCAAGTCTTCCTCGTGGGCGACCCGACGAAAGGCGGCAAGGGCGACGTGGCCGGCTTCATGGAAGGTTACACCCAGTTTTTCGGCGGCGCACAACCGAACCTGCCGGCGCGCGCGGTGTTCCAGGTCGCTGGCCTGAGCAATCCGGGCTGGCTGATTGAAATCGAAGTGGTGGCCGCCAAAAAATAGCCACGTTCCACTGTCCCGTTTCGCCCATGTTTATTCACTACGAAGGAAACACCATGCACAAGGCCATACTGACTTCCGGCGCCGCCATCGTCCTGCTCCACTCCGGCCTCGGCTACGCGCGCGCGGCCGACGACACGCCCGCCGCCGATACGGCCGATGCCGCCCTCGCCGCGGGCGCCAGCGGCGGCGGCGGCATCGTCATCGTCACCGGCACCCGCGCCACCGGCCTGAAGGTCGAGAACAGCGCATCGCCGGTGCAGGTGCTCGACGCATCGTCGCTGGCGCGCACCGGCCAGCCCGACCTGCTGCAGGCGCTGGCGCAGAACCTGCCGTCGTTTAACGCCCAGGCGTTTGGCGGCGACATGGCCAACATGACGCTGTCGGCACGCCTGCGCGGCCTGAGCCCGAACAACACGCTGGTGCTGGTGAACGGCAAGCGCCGCCACGGCACCTCCAACCTCGCGGTGCTCGGCGGCGCCTTCCAGGGCGGCGCGGCGGCCGACCTGAATTTCATTCCGGTGGCCGCGATCGACCACATCGAAGTGCTGCAGGACGGCGCGGCGGCGCAGTACGGCACCGACGCGATCGCCGGCGTGATCAACATCATCCTCAAGTCGAACTACCAGGGCGGCACCGCCACGGTCACCGGCGGCGGCTACAAGGATGGCGGCGGGCGCACCGGCGACGGCAGCGCCAACATCGGCCTGATGCCGTTCGAGACGGCCTACCTGAGCCTGACGGCAGAATCGAAATATCACGGCTTCACCAACCGTGGCGGCATCGATCCGCGCGTGATCGACCCGGCCACGCTGGCGGCCCAGCCGAACCTGCGCAACTCGCCGGGCTACCCGAACCTGAACAAGATCTCGGGCGACGCGCAGTACCGCCAGCACGTGTTCGCGGCCAACTTCGGCTTCGACCTTGGCAGCAGCGCCTTGTTCTACAGCTTCGGCACCTACGGCAAGAAGAAGGCGCGCGCGTTCGAAAACTACCGCATGCCGAGCCGGCTGCCGGCAATCTACCCGAACGGTTTCAGCCCGCTCGAGACCTTCGACGAGGAAGACTATGCGTTCACCGCCGGCGTCAAAGGCAGCCTGCCGGCCGGCTGGAAATGGGACTTCGCCAGCACCTACGGCAAGGACGTCAGCAAGCTTGGCGTGGCCACCTCGGCCAACGTGTCGCTGTTCAACGACACCGGCTCGACGCCGACCGAGTTTGCCGCTGGCCAGTTCAAGGCCGGCCAGTGGACCAGCAACTTCGACATCAGCCGCGAGTTCGAGATGGGCTTGGCCACGCCGATGACGTTCGCGATGGGCCTGGAGCACCGCCGCGACACCTACGAGATCGTCGCCGGCGACGCCGCCTCGCGCTACAAGGAAGGCTCGCAGTCGTTCCCGGGCTTTTCGCTGACCGACGCCGGCTCGCACTCGCGCACCAACGGCGCGGTGTACGTCGACTTCAACGGCCAGCCAATCAAGGACCTGACGGTCGACCTGGCCGCGCGCTACGAGCATTTCAGCGATTTCGGCAGCGCGAAGGTCGGCAAGCTGACCACGCGCTACGATTTTTCGCCCGCGGTCGGCCTGCGCGGCACCTACAGCAATGGCTTCCGTGCGCCGACGCTGGCCGAGGAGTTCTACTCGGCCACCAACGTGTCGCCGCGCAGCGCCTTCGTGCAGCTGGCGCCGAATTCGCCGGGCGCAGCGCTGGTCGGCATCAACGGCCTGAAACCGGAAGCGTCGACCAACGCCAGCGTCGGCATCGTGCTCAATCCGGCGGCCAACGTCAGCGTCAGCCTCGACCTTTACCAGATCAGCATCCGCGACCGCATCGTCGGCAGCGGCGCGCTTTACGGCTCGGGCGGCTCGGTGAATTCGCCGGCGGTGACGGCGGCGATCCTCGCCAACGGCAATGTGCTCGATCCGACGGTGGTGCAGACCGGGATCAACATCTTCTCGAACGCGGTCAACACGCGCAGCCGCGGGCTCGAGTTCCTGGCGACGCTGGCCAGCAGCTACGGCAGCTACGGCAAGGTGGACTGGTCGGCGGCGGCTAACTACAACAAGGTCGAGGTCACCAAGATCAACCAGGCGCCGACGCAACTGCAGCCACAAACGCTGCTCGACGCGACCGCCATCTCCGACATCGAGACAGCCTCGCCGAAGATGCGCCTGAACCTCGGCGCGCTGTGGAAGGCGGGCGACTGGACGGTCAACCTGCGCGAGGCGTACTACGGCAAGTCGTCCGAGAAGGACTCGTCGGACGGCTCGGTGTATTACGAGACGACCATCAAGGGACGCTTCATCACCGACCTGGAACTGAGCTACCGGCTGTCGAACGCATTGACGCTGTCGATCGGCGCCAATAACTTGTTTAACAAGTATCCGGAGATGGTCAACGCCAGCCTGCTGGCAGAGCGGCGCGCCAACCTCGATAACGGCGCGGTGGCGGTGTATCCGGCGTTCTCGCCGTTCGGCATCAACGGCGGGTACTACTACGCGCGCGCCGGCTTGAAGTTCTAAGCCGCGTCCTTGCCGCCCGGGCCTGTGCGAACGGGCGGCAGTTCGGTTCCGCAATCCTTGCAGAATCGCGCGGTCGATTCGTGGCCGCCCGATTCGCATTCCGGGCAGGCACGCGGCGTGCGGCGCAGGTTCCCCAGCCGCGCCGACGTCATCTCCGCCGTCACGATCCCGGTCGGCACCGCCAGAATCCCCCATCCAAGCAGCATCATGAACGAGGCGATCGCCTTGCCCAGGCCGGTCTGCGGCGTGATGTCGCCGTAGCCGACCGTGGTCATGGTGACGACGGCCCAGTACATGGCGACGGGGATGCTGGTGTAGCCGTGCTTGGGGCCTTCGACGACGTACATCACGGTACCGAGGATCAGCACCGCCATCAGCACCACCGACAGGAACACCAGGATCTTGCGCCCGCTGGCGCGCAGGGCGCCGCCCAGCATGGTGTATTCGTTGATGTACAGCGTCAGCTTGAAGATCCGGAAGATGCGCAGCAGGCGCAGGATACGGATGTCGAGCAGGGCCGCCGCTTCCGGCACGAACAGCGAAAAGTACGAGGGCAGGATGGTCAGCAAGTCGATGATGCCGAAGAAGCTGGTGGCGTAGCGGATCGGATGGCGCACGCTGGACAGGCGCGCGACATATTCGACGGTGAACAGCAGCGTGACGCCCCATTCGAGCAGGTTCATCGTGCGCCTGTGCTGGGCGTTGATCGAGGGCACGCTGTCGAGCACGACGACGAGGATGCTGAGCAGGATGGCGATCACCAGCGCGATGTCGAAAGTGCGCCCGGCCTTGGTGTCGGCCTGGAAGATGACGTTGTAGAGGCGCCGGCGCCAGCCCTCGGGCGGCTTGCCGAACTCCTCGGCGGCCAATTGCTCGGGCAGCGGCGTGGTCGGCGCGCTCATCGCCGGCCGCCCGGCGCAATATCAACTGTTTGACGGATGGTGGCCACCGCGGCTCCCGTTGTTGTGCGAGTCGCAATCATAGCCCGGTCGACGGGGCGCACGTCGTTTTGCAGAGCGATCCTATCCAAGCACGATCGACCATGTGTCAGAATGGCGGAATCGCCAGGCGGGCCACAAGGAACACGATGCAAAAACTCATCTCAGAACTGACAAGGTTATACCTTCCGACCGGCTCCTTGTCGCCTGAAATTTGGGAACAACATTTCGGGGGCCAATCAAGTTCCGGCATGAATCTGGTGACGGCCAATGGTCTGACGCGCGCCATGGCCATCCCCTTCGACAAGCAGCCCGATAGCGAGGAAGCACAGCATTGGAGTTTGTTGTGCGTGGTGGCGAATGCCTTGCAGGAGCAGCTTGGCCTGCCCGCGCCGGCAGTGAGCATTTCGGGCGCCAATGGATTCCGGCTGTGGCTGTCCTTCGAGGAAGCCCATCCAGCCGCTCGCGTCCAGCAATTCCTTGAACTGCTCCGCGATGCGTATTTTCCGAGCATGGACCTCAGCACCGAGGCAGCCAGCGCGCGCGCCGAGTTGCCGCCTTGCCTGCATGCGAGCAGCGGGAAGTGGGCCGCCTTCATCAATCCGGGCCTGGGCGCGTCCTTCGCCGACGAATCGGGTTTGGAGATGGCGCCACCATTTGCGGGGCAAGCGGCTTTGCTGGAAAACTTGAAGAGTATCAGCGAGGCACAGTTCGCGCACGCCATGAATATCCTCCAGCAATCCCATCGTGGCGCGGCAGTGCCCAGCGAGCCAGTGTCGGAGCGCGCTTCACTCACGCACGGCTTGCTCTTGAAGGACGCCACGTTAGAGGACATCGTGACATTCCTGCATTCGAAAAATATCGAGCCCACATTCCGGCACTTGATCCGGCAATAGAATATGTATGCGATTGCGGCCCGGCGTAACGCCGGCCATTGCCGTGCCAAGCGAATAGACTTGTCATCGCGATGGAGATCCGTTAATCTGCGGAATTGCACTTTTAGCAAAAAACTGCCGCTAGGAGCAGTCACGCAAGGGATTCTAGTGGGCACATCGGGAATGATGGCCGTACAGAGCGTGATGGTCTTCTTGTCATTGGTGATGAAGCCCGCAATCAACCGCTGGGCAAATATCATATTCGGGCTATTCTTCGCGCTGATCGTCCTGCTCGTCATTATCCAGGGCGGCTGGATATTCTACAAAGTCCTCGGTGTGGTTGAGATCACTCTCCTCCTGGCTGTGGCTTAGCAAGCCTGGAACTGGCCGCGCGGCCATTAGGATCAGCGCTACTTCTCAGTCTTTCCGTGCATGACCATGATGGTCTGCTGCATGAGGGCACACAGGGTTTCCTTGCCATCCTTGAGGGCGAACACTTCGGCCTTGGTGACGATGAGCGTGCGACCGGGGCGGACCACCTGGCCGCGCGCAATCAGCTTGTCGCCGTCCGCAGGGGCCAGCAGATTCATCTTGAATTCGACGGTCAAGACCGAGGCATCGGCGGGCACCATCGTCATCGCCGCATAGCCGGCGGCCGAATCGGCGATCATCCCCACCACGCCGCCATGCACGAATCCATGCTGCTGCTCGATCCCTTCCCAATGCGGCACATGGATTTCGGTACGTCCGTGTTCGACAACGGCCAAGGTGGCGCGAATCAGGTGCATCGCGTTCTGCTTGTTGAAACTCGCAGTGACGGATTCGGCGAAATCGGGATTGGCTAACTCACTCATGACGTTGGGGGGCCTTTCAGTTCGATCGTGTTGTGCTCGGGATCCTGCAGGTAGATGGACGGCCCCTCGCCTTGGGCGCCGTAGCGCGATTCAGTCGGGCCGGCCTGCACGCCGTGGGCGGCGAGATGGGCGCGAATCGCCGCTTCGTCGAACGGCTCGACGCGGAAGCAGACATGGTCGAGGTTGCGCCCTTCCCGCCCCGGCGCCGCGCCGCCCATCTTACCGAGTTTGCCGTCGACCGGCACCAGGTCGACCAGCGCGCTGCCGGCGCGCAGCTGGACCAGGCCGATCTCGTCCTGGCGCCGTTCGATACGGCAGCCGAGCACCTCACAGTAGAACCGTATCATCGCGTCCAGCCGTATCACGCGCAGGACGATGTGGTCGATCTCGCGGATCGCGATCGCCATGGCGTTGTCAGTCGGCGTGGCGCTCGACCCAGGCCGCGAACGCGTCGACGAACGATTGCAGGAATTTGCCGGTCGACTCGTTATTCAGCTTGTCGCCGTCGAACTGGTTGCCGATGTTGCCGAGGTAGGCCTCCGGCTGCTGCATCGCCGGCATGTTGAGGAATACCAGCGACTGGCGCAGGTGGTGGTTGGCGCCGAAGCCGGAGATCGCGCCCGGCGACACGCTGACCACACCGCACGGCATGCCGTTCCAGGCGCTGTCGCCGTAGGGCCGCGAGCCGACGTCGATGGCGTTTTTCAGCACGCCCGGCACGGAGCGATTGTACTCGGGCGTCACCCACAGCACGCCGTCGAACTCCTTGATCTTGGCGCGGAACTCCTTGACGACCGCCGACGGGTTGTCGTCGTCGTCCTGGTTGTACATCGGCAGGTGGCCGATCTCGACGATTTCCATCTCGAGCGTCGGCGGCGCCATCAACATCAGCGTCTTGGCGACCTTGCGGTTGAACGATTCCTTGCGAAGGCTGCCGACGATTACTGCGATCTTTCTGGTTGCCATGGGATGTCCTTTACTGGGTGGGCGGGGATGCAAACTAGTCGGTGACTATTTTTGCATCTTTCCGCACATCAGCGCGCACGGCACCCGCGGCCACGGCGTCGGCCTGCCAGCCGCCGCCGAGCGCCTTGTACAGCGACACGGTGGCCTGCAGGCGCCGCAGCTTGAGCATGCCCAGTTCGTTCTGCACGTCGGACAAGGCGCGCTGGGTGTCGAGCACCGTCATCAGGTCCTCGGCGCCGACCTTGTAGCGCACTTCCGACAGATCGAACGCCAGCTTGGTCTCCTCCAGTTCGACCGTCTTGAGGCGGCGCTGCTCGTCGAGGCTGCGGATCTGGCCGAGCACGAGGCCGACCTCGGACAAGGCGCCGATCACGGTGCCGCGGTACACCTGCACCAGTTCGTGCTTGCGGGCGATCGCCATGTCGCGCTGGCGCTTGAGGCGGCCGGCATCGAAAATCGGCGTCATCAGCGAGGCGCTGACATTGGCCACCAGGTTCGGTGCGTTCAGCAGCGCCAGCAAGGCGCTGCTTTGCGCGCCCAGCGCGCCGGTCAGGCGGATATTCGGGAACAGCGCGGCGCGCGCCACGGCGACGTCGGCGTCGGCCGCCGCCAGGTTCGCCTCGGCGCGGCGGATGTCGGGCCGGCGCGACAGCAGCTCGGACGGCAAGCCTGGCGCGACGTCCGGCAGTTCGATGGTGTCGAGGCCGAAATCACCGACCTTGAACGATTGCGGCGCACGGCCCAGAAGGATCGCCAGCGCCGCCTGCGCTTCGCGCTGCTGCTGCAGCAGGTCGGGGATCGCCGCCTTCTGGCCGGCGACGGCCGAGCGCTGGCGCGCCAGGTCCAGCGGCGAAGCCGAACCGGCGCTCTTTTGCGCCTGCACCAGCACCAGCACGTGCTCGGCGTTGGCGACGTGCGCGCGGGCGCTGTCGAGGCGGTCGTGCAGCGACAGCACCTGCAGGTAGGTCGAGACGATGCCGGTGGTGACGGTCAGCGCCACCGTCTGGCGGTCGTCGCGGTTCGCTTCGAGCGAGGCCGCGGCGGAGGCGACGCTGGCCTTGTTCTTGCCCCAGAAGTCGACCTCGTAGGACACCTGCAGTTGCCCGCTGGCCGATACGCTGGAGCGGCCGCTGCCGATCGGCAGGGAGCGGTCCGCGCCGGTGCCGAAGTCCACGGTCGGCAGCAGCGCCACGCCGGCGATGCGCGCCTGTGCCTCGGCCTGGCGCACACGCGCCAGCGCCGCTGCCAGTTCGAGGTTGCTGGCCTGGCCTTCCTGCACGATGCGGGTCAGGTCGGCGCTGCCGAAGCGGTTCCACCAGTCCTTGTCTGGCCATTCGTTGGGGCGCGCGGTTTCGCCCGGCACCCAGCCGGCCGGCATGTCCACCGTCGGCGGCGGCGACGACAGCGGGATCGCCGGCGCGCAGCCGGCCAGCACAACGCATGCGATGGCGGCCGACGCGGCGCGGCGCACCATCAGCCGGCCACCGCTTTCGCCGGCTTGGCCGCGATGGCGCCAGGCAGCAAGGCCGCCGGCACCGGGCCGACCAGCACCCGTTCGCCTTCGGCCAGGCCGGACAGCACCTGCACCTCGCGCGCGTTGCGCAGGCCGATCTTGAGCTTGCGCGCCGTCACCTGGCGCTTTGCGTCGACCAGGTTGACGCTGTAGGCGCCGTCGGCATCGGGCGTGCCCAGCGCGCGCGCCGGCAGCACCAGCGCGTTCTGCGCCTGCGAGACGACGAACTGCACCTGCGTGCTCATGCCGGCCATCAGTTCGTGGTCGGCGTTATTCACTTCGAACAGCACGATGTAGAACGCCTGCTTGCCCTGCTCGCCGGTGCCTTCGGCGGCGACCGGAATGACCTGGCGCAGCTTGCCGGACCAGCGGCGGCCCGGATAGCCGGGCGTGGTGAAATTGGCCTGCATGCCGCCGCGCAGGCGCGTGACGTCGCTTTCGGCCACGCGCGCCGCCACCGTCAGCTTCGACAGGTCGGCCACGCGCATCAGCGGAACGGCCGGCTGGGCGTTGCTGACCATCTGGCCGGCGCGCACATTGAGCGTGACGATGGTGCCGGAAATCGGCGCCACGACCTGGGTCTGCTTGCGGTTGTCCTCTTCGATCTTCAGCGTCGCTTCGAGCTGGCGGATCTGGGCGTCGATGGCGTCGACCCGCGCACGCGCCGACGACAGGCCCATGCGGGCCGATTCGAACGCATCCTCGCGGGTGGCGTTCTGCGCCTTGAGCTGGGTCTGGCGCTTGAACTGCAGTTCGGCGAAATCGAGCTGGGCGCGCTGGTCTGACTGCTCCGCCTGCATGCGCGCCATCTGGGCGCGGTTGTTCTCGGCCTTGGTCGGCTGCAGGGTCGGCGTGATCTCGACGAGCAGGTGGTTGGCCTTGACGGTGTCGCCCACGCCGACCAGCACGTCCCTGACCTGGCCGTTGATCTGCGCGTACGCGTCAGCGTACTGATACAGCTGCAGCTTGCCGGCGGCGTCGACGGTGGCCTGGATGTCGGCGCGCTGCACCGTCACGGTGTCGAGCTTGAGCGGCGCGACCGGAATGGCCGCCGCGGCAGGCGCCGCAACCGGTTGCTGCAGCACCTGCGCCAGCACCACGCCGGCGCTGAGGATGATCACCAGCGACAGCGCCACAGCGATGCCGCGGCGACGCAAGGGATGGCCGGCGTCGGTCTTTTGTTCAGAAATCATTGTTACCAAATGGGAAATTAACGACAGACAGTATACCAGCGGGCCGGACAATGGCGGCAGCGCACGATGCGCCGCCGCCATAACGTCTGGTTATGCGGTCTTCTTGTAAAGACCAGCGAATTTCAGGCCGAAGAACAGGATGAAGGTGTAGCAGGCGGCCGGCACGATGAACGACCATTGCAGGCCGATGGTATCGGCCAGCACGCCCTGCGCGAACGGCACCAGCGCGCCGCCGACGATCGCCATGCACAGGATGCCCGAACCCTGGCCGGTGAACTTGCCCAGGTTGTGCAGCGCCATGCTGAAGATGGTCGGGAACATGATCGAGTTGCACAGGCCGACCGCGAGGATCGCCCACATCGCCGTATGGCCGTGGCCGAAGATGGCAACCAGGATCAGCGCGATCGAGCACGCCGCGTTGAATGCCAGCGCCTTGCCCGGGCTGACGTAGCGCATTGCCGCGAAACCGATGAAGCGGCCGACCATCGCGCCGCCCCAGTAGTAGCTGACGTACTTCGCCGCCACGGCCGGGGTCAGTGCGGCGATGCCTGGCTCGCCGAGGAAGTTGATCAGGAAGCTGCCGATACTGACTTCGCCGCCGACATACAGGAAGATGCCGATCGCGCCCATCAGCAGGTGGCTGTGCGACAGCGCCGAGCCCTTGGCGCCGGCGACGGACAGGCCGTCATCGGAGTGGCTGATCTTCGGCAGGCGGGCGAACGCGAACGCCAGCGCCAGCACCAGCAGCGCACCGGCCAACGCCAGGTATGGACCCTGGACGCTGGCGGCCTGGGTAGCGCGGTAGGCGACCTGCTGCGCCGCCGGCAGCTGCGCCAGTTCGGTCACCGACAAGACGCTGCCCGACAGGATCAGGAAGCCGCCGAGCGCCGGCGCCACGGTGGTGCCGAGCGAATTGAACGCCTGCGTCAGCGTCAGNNGCCACTTGCAGGATGGTGATGCCGGCGGCCAGCACGAAGAAGCCGAGCAAAAACAGCGAGTAGCCGCTGTTCGACGCCGGGTAAAACAGCGCACAGCCGGCGGCGGCGATGGTCAATCCGGTGACGGCGCCCTTCTGGTAGCCGATCTTCTTGATCAGCATCCCGGCCGGCAGCGACACGATGAAGTAGGCGCCGAAGAAGCAGAACTGCACCAGCATCGCCTGCACGTACGTCAGCGTGTAGAGCGCCTTCAGGTGCGGGATCAGCACGTCGTTGAGCGCGGTGAGCAGGCCCCACATGAAGAACAGGATGGTGACGATGATCAGCGGGCCGGTGTTGCTGGCCCCGGCGGTGCTCGACTGCGGCAGCGTGGAGGGCTGCGAAATGTGTTCCATGCGATGGTCTCCGTTAAGGTTTTTGTAAATGCTGGCCTGCCATCTGCTCGGACAGAATCGCCGAAACGCCGAGGAAGGCAGGGTACTGCTCGATGATCAGGTACGTCGGGATACGCGCCACGTAGGCCGACAGGCGGCCCTTGGCTTCGAAGCGCGCGCGAAATGGCGAGCGCTCGAACAACGCGCCCAGGCGCGGCACGATTCCGCCGCCAATATACACCCCGCCGGTGGCGCCGAGCGTCAATGCGACGTTGCCGGCCACGCTGCCGAGCGCGCCGCAGAAGACGTCGATGCTGCGCACGCAGTCGGCGCAGCTGCCGTCCGCCGCGCGGCGGGTGATCTCGGAGGCGCCCAGCGCCTTGCCGGTCAGGCACTTGTAGATCAGCTCGATGCCGGGGCCGGACAGCAGGCGCTCGGCCGACACGTGGCCGAACTGGGCGCGCAGCTGGCGCACGATGTCGTCCTCGAAGGCGTCGCCGGGCGCGAAGCTGGCATGCCCTCCTTCGCTCGCCAGCGCCACCCAGCGCCCGCCGGCCGGCACCAGGCCGGATACGCCGAGGCCGGTGCCGGGACCGACCAGGCCGATGGTGCGGCCGCCCTGCTGGATGCCACCGCCGACCTGGACGCGCTGCTCCGGCGCCAGGTGCGGCAGCGACATCGCCAGCGCGGTGAAGTCGTTCACCACCACCAGCGTGTCGAGCCCGAGTTGCTCGCGCATCTCGGCGGTCGAAAAGCTCCAGTGGTGGTTGGTCATGCAGACCTGGTCGCCGTCGACCGGGTTGGCGATGGCGATCGCCGCGTGCAGGATCGGTCCCGGATGCTGCGCCGCGACGCCGGCCAGGTAGGCCCGCATCGCCGCGCCAAGGCTCGGGTAGTCGGCGCAGGCGAGCACCGCTACCGCTTCGAAGCGCAGCGGCGCGACCTCGAGGGCGAAGCGGGCGTTGGTGCCGCCGACGTCGGCCAGCAGCCGCGCGCCGCCTGGGTAGTCGCTCATTTCAGCGCGGCGCAGGTCTGCGCGTCCTTGTCCTTGGCCGCGCCGCCGACGATCTGGATGTCGGCAAAAGCGGCCGTGAAGGCGCCNNCAGGCCAGCGGGATCTTGACGGTCTGCTTGCCCTTGCCGGCCATGCCGGCGAACAGCGCGGTGGCGTCGACCGCCCCGCCGCCGATGGCCAGCTTGACGCCGGCCTTTGGCGCGGCGGTGACGATAGTGTCGAACTGCAGCGCGCCGTCGGTGGTGGCGAAGGCCGGCAGCGCGGCCGCCTTGGCGCCATGCGCCTCGAGGCGGGCGGCGCCGGTCCAGGTGACCAGCTTGCCGTCCTGCTGGGTGTTGACCTGGGAGGTCTCGACCTTCACTGCCGGCAGCGTGACGACGCGGTTCAGGTCGGCGCCGAGCGCCTCGCGCTGCGCGCCGCTGGCGACGTACAGCGGCCAGGTGGCACGGTCAGCCTGGTTGAACACCGGGTACGATGTGGTGACGCCGCAGCCGCCGGCCGGATAGGCCGCATCGAGCTTGCCGACGTTCGACTTGCGGCCGTATTTCAGGCCATAGCCGGTGGCGAACAACGGCGCATAATCCTTGTCGCCGAAATTGAGGACGGTCTGGCAGACCGACTTCGGCCACGAGAACGACAGCGTGCCGGTGAAGGCCGCGTGGTCGTTGAACAGCACGTCGGCCACGCCCTTGCCTTCGGTACCCGGCAGCCAGGCCATGACGAAGCTGTCCGACAGGTTCAGCAGGTCGTTGGCGTACACCGGACGGCCGGCCACCAGCACGGTGATGACCGGCTTGCCCTTGCCTGCTACCTTTTCGAGCACGGCCAGGTCTTCCGGATAGCGGCCCGTGTGGCGCAGCGTGCCCGACGGGCCGATGTCGCCGGCGCCTTCGGCGTACGGCGTTTCGCCGATGACCGCCACCACCGCGTCGAATTTCGACACGTCGACATCGAGCGCGGTGGCGCTGTAGGTCACGTTGGCGGCGCCGGCCTGCGCGACGATGCCCGACAGGATCGTGTCGCCGTTCGGGAAGTCGCTGTTCTTGTTGTCGGTGCCCTGCCAGGTCAGGCTCCAGCCGCCGGTCTGGTTCGGCATGTTCTCGGCGTTCTTGCCGACCACCAGGATGCGCTTGCCGCGCCCCAGCGGCAGCGCGGCGCTGTCGTTCTTGAGCAGCACCAGCGATTCGCGCACCGCCTGGCGTGCCAGCGCGCGCGCCTGCAGCGCTTCCTGCTTGCCGGCGAACTTGTTCTCGGACGGCTTGCGCAGGCCGGCGCGCAGCTTCACGCGCAGGATGCGGGTAACGGCGTCGTCGATGCGCGCCATCGGGATCTCGCCCTTTTCGACCTGCTTGATGGTGTTGGCGATGAAGGCCTTCCAGTCGTCCGGCACCATGATCATGTCGATGCCGGCGTTGATCGCCCGCGCGCAGCTGTCGTTGGCGCAGCCGGTGACCTGGCCGATGCCGTTCCAGTCGGAGACGACGAAGCCGTCGAAGCCCATCTTGGCCTTCAGGACGTCGGTCACCAGCGCCTTGTCGCCGTGCAGCTTGCCGTGGTCGACGCCGTGCTCGACGTCGTTCCAGCTGTTGTACGAAACCATCACGGTCTGCGCGCCGGCCGCCAGCGCGCTGTAGTAGCCGGCGCCGTGGATGTTGATCAGCTGCGCCATGGTGGCCTTGTTGACGCCCTGGTCCTTGCCCTGGTCGGTGCCGCCGTCGCCGATGAAATGCTTGGCGGTGGCGACGACGTTGGCGTCGGAGCGGAAGCTGCCCTGCAGGCCGCGCACGTAGGCGCCGCCGTATTCGCTCACCAGCGCCGGATTCTCCGAGAAGCTTTCGTAGGTGCGGCCCCAGCGATCGTCGCGCACCACCGCCAGCGTCGGCGCGAACACCCAGTTGATGCCGGTGGCGCGCACCGCCTGGCCGACCGCGGCGCCGATGCGCCCGACCAGTTTCGCGTCGTGCGCGGCGCCCAGGCCGATATTGTGCGGGAACAGGGTCGCGCCCATCACGTTGCTGTTGCCGTGGATGGCGTCGATGCCCCAGATGACCGGCACCTTGGTCGCCATGTCGGTGGCCATCGAGGCGTCGTAGTACTTGTCGGCCAGCGCGACCCATTCGGCGGCGCTGGCTTGCTTGTTGTTGTTCGGCCAACTGCCGCCGCCGTTCAGCACCGAGCCGAGGTAATACTGCTTGACCTGCTCCGGCGTGGCGGTCTTGATCTCGGGCTGGGTCATCTGGCCGATCTTCTGCGCCAGCGTCATGCCGGCGACGATTTTGGCGACCTTCGCTTCGAGCGCGGCGTCGGGACGGATGGCGCTGCGGATGTGCGGCCAATCGGCCAGCGGCGCCGGCGCGGCGGCGGCGGAACCGGCNNGATGTTAGGCGGCGCAGTTGGCCGCGATGAATTCGGCCTGGGTCGGCATTGCGGCGACGCACTTGCCGACGACGGTTTCGACATCGGCGAGGAATTCGTTGACCTCTTCGCTCGAATGCAAGTCGGCCATCGGGTGGTAGCCACCCGCTTCAATGCGCTGGCCGTGCATGACCTGCAGCCAGCTCATTTCGGCGAACAGTTCCGTATTCTTGCGGAAGATGCGGCCATTGCTGCGGTATAGGTCGATCCGGTGCTGCAACGAAACGGGGATCGGCATCTCGCGGCAGTAGTTCCAGAACGCCGAATCGGTGCGCTCGGTGGCTTTGTAGTGGAGGATGATGAAGTCGCGGATCGCCGCATACTCGATTGCGGTCTGCGCGTTGAATTCGGCGATGTCGGCCTGCTCGAAGCCGGCGCGCGGGAACATCGACAGCAGTCGCGTGATGCCGGTCTGGATCAGGTGGATGCTGGTCGATTCGATCGGCTCGAAGAAGCCGGCGGCCAGGCCGATGGCGACGCAGTTGCGGTCCCAGCTCTTTTCGCGGCGGCCCGGGCGGAACGCGATCGGGCGCGGCTCGGCCAGCGGCTTGCCGTCCAGGTTCGCCATCAGGATTGCGGTGGCCTCGTCGTCGCTCATGAATTTGCTCGAGTAGACGTGGCCGTTGCCGATGCGCGACTGCAGCGGGATGCGCCACTGCCAACCGGCCGAGTGCGCGGTCGAGCGGGTCAGCGGATTGAGTTCGCCGGCCGATTCGCACGGCACCGCGACCGCGCGGTCGCATGGCAGCCAGTGCGAATAGTCTTCGTAGCCGACGCCGAGCGTCTGGCCGATCAGCAGCGCGCGCATGCCGGAGCAGTCGATGAACAGGTCGCCGTCGATGCGCTCGCCGTTTTGCAGTTCGAGCGCCTCGATGAAGCCGTCGCCTTCGCGCTGCAGCACGCGCACTACCTTGCCTTCAGTGCGCAGCACGCCGCGCTGCTCGGCGTACTTGCGCAGGAAACGTGCGTACAGGCTGGCGTCGAAGTGGAAGGCGTGGACAATCTGGCCCAGCGGCGAGGTGGTCATCTCGGGCAGCGCGCGCATGAACTTGCCCTTGTTCGGCGCGGCGGTGTTGATCGAGTACGCTTCGAGGTCGCCGGCCTTGCCTTCAGCGCGCATGCGCAGCCAGTAATGGTGGAACGGGGTGCCGTCGAGCTCCTGGCCGAGCGCGCCGAAGCCATGGATGTAGCGGTCGCCGAGCGCGCCCCAGTTGCGAAATTCGATGCCCAGCTTGAACGTGCCCTGCGTCGCGCGCAAGAACTCGTCCTCGTCGATGCCGAGCGCGTGGTTGAATGCGCGGATGTGCGGGATGGTCGCTTCACCGACGCCAATGGTGCCAATTTCGTCGGATTCGATCAGGCGCACGGTATAGCCGGCGCCGAGAAATTTGGACAGCGCCGCAGCCGTCATCCAGCCGGCAGTGCCGCCGCCGGCGACAACGATGGTGCACACGTGTGGGGAAGTCATTGGTCGGTCTCAGCTTTCAGAATGTTCGCCGGCCAGCTCGGTGGAACAGCAGGCGCCGGGACGATATGAGCAGAATGAGGTGATGCAGGGTAAAAACCCGGGCGATGCCAGAAGGGGTGGCGCTCGCCCGGTAGCGCGCCCCGCCGCGCCGGCGCGGGGCCGGCAGGACGGGGAGACTAGCCGACTACAGCTTGTAGTTCAGACCCACCAGGAACTGGCGACCGTACTTGTTGTACTCCTCCGGCGCCATGACACCATTGGCGGTGCCGTTGGTGGTGGAGTACGGCGAGTTGGTCAGGTTGTTGACCTGGAACAGCACCGACAGGCCTTTCAGGTCGCCGCCGTTGAACTCGTAGCCGAGCTGGAGATCGGTCTGCTTGTCCGCGTTGACCTGGGTGAACGAACGGGCGTTGTGCAGGCCGGCCACTTCGCCGCGGAATGCTGAACGATAGCGCTGGCCGACGCGGGCGGAGAAGCCTGCCTTCTCGTAGTACACGGTCAGACCGGCCACGGTGCCGGACAGGCCAGGCAGCTTGGTCGGCTGGTCCGGGCCGTCCGGATGCAGGTTCGACTCGGTGTACGAGGCACTCGCCTGCACGCCGAAACCGTCGAGCGCCGGCATTACCGTGCCGACATTGAACGCGCCGGACAGCTCGATACCCTTGACGTTGCCGCCCTGGCCGTTGGCCGGACGGGTGAACAGGCCACTCGACGACGCCGGCTGGATGGCGGTCGGGTTCGGAATACCGGCGAAATCGATCTCGCCGGTCTGGCTGTAGATGTAGTTCAGCAGCTTCTTGTAGAAGCCGGCCACGGCAACGTAGTTACCCTTGTTGAAATACTTCTCCCAAGACACGTCGGCCGAATTCGCCATCCATGGCTTCAGGTCCGGGTTGCCGCCGCTGCCGCTCCAGGTACGCGAGGTTGGGTTGATGCTGACGCTGTTGCCGGCACGCATGTCATCCATCCGGCCGCGGGCCATGGTCTTGGCCAGGCCGGCGCGCACGTACTGGTCGTTGCCGAGGTCGAAATTCAGGTTCAGGCTCGGCAGCACGTTGTTGTATTTGATGCCGCGGGTGGTGTCGCCGAAGCCTTCCGCCCCTTCCATCGCCGAGAAGCCGTGCGAGCTTTGGTCGGTGTGGACGAACTGCACGCCGAGGTTGCCTTTCACCCCTACCTTGCCAAGGTCGGTGTCGATGCCGAGCTTGGCGTAGGCGGTGGTGACCTTCTCGAACACTTCGTAGTTACGCTCGATGATCCTGCCCTGCGCGGTCGGCGCAACGTCGTACAGCGCGTTGATGGTGTCCATCACGCGATACGACAGCACGCCAGGAATGCCGGCGAACGACAGCGAGGTCGGCGATTGCAGCAGGTTGCCTGGCACCAGCACCGGCGTACGGTCGTTTTTCAGGTTCGCGGTCAACTCGTTCATCTCGCGGTCCTTCTCGCGCCGCGAGTAGTTCACGCCCATATCGAAACTGCGGAAGAAACCGTCAAAATCGCGGTGCGCTTCGAGGCGCAGCGACTTGAGCTCGTCGGACATCTTCGGCTTTTTCCACAGCGCGTCGTGACCCCAGCCCTGCGGATCGCCCAGCATGACCTTGCTGGCGTCGGCGTAGTTGCGGTCTGGTACCAGGCTCGGGAAACCGGCGCCGGTGGGCACCTTGAGCGCAAAGTTGGTGCTGCCGGCGATGCCGGCGTAGCTCTCGATGATGTTCTCGCTGCGCTTGGCGCTCGAGTAGCTCAGGTCGGCCACTGCGGACCACTTGTCGCCAAGCTTGATCTTGTTGTTCCAGCCGACCGCCTTGAGGGTGTCGTCGCGGGTGTTCAGGTCGTTACGCACGACGAAGCCGGAGGCGTTCACGTTCGCCGCAGTCACCAGGCGGCCATCGCCGACCGGGGTCTCGGTAATGTTGCTGAAGGTCGCGCCCGGGACGCCGCCCCAGCTGTCGCCGAAACTGCCCATCAGGCCACGCATGGTCTCTTCTTTCTTGAACTTCGAGTAGTACAGGTCGAGCGTGCTGTGGAACTCTTTGCTCGGCTTGTATTCGAGCACGCCCATCAGGCCATCGCGCTTCTGGGTGCGCGACAGTGCTTCGGCCTCGAAGCCGGTCAGGAACGTGGTGCCGGCAGGCACGCCGCGCGGCGCGCTGCAGCCCCATTCCGGGTGCTGCGCGCAGTCGCTGTTCGGATCCGGCTTGGTGAAGCCCCATGCCTTGTAGTGCTGGTCCTGGCCTGGCGAATCGAGGTGGGCGTAGCCGATGGCGACGCCGATCGTGTTGTTGGCGAACTGGTCGATGTAGGAAGCGCTGAGGCGGCCGCCCTTGGCGCTGGTGCCCTGGTTGAGGGTGCCGTTCGAGTTGTACTCGCCCTGCGCCTTGAGGGCGATCTTGCGCTCGCGCAGGTCGAGCGGACGCACGACGCGCATGTCGATGGTGCCCGACAGGCCTTGGCCGACGAGGGCCGCGTCCGGGGTCTTGTAGACCGTCGCGCTGTAAATCAGCTCGGAAGGAAACTGGTCGAACTCGACGCCGCGGTTATCGCCTGAGGTGACCTGTTCGCGCCCGTTCAGCAAGGTGCCGGCGAAGTCCGGCGACAAGCCGCGAATCGCGATCACTTGCGCGCGGCCCTGCACGCGCTGGCCGGCCAAGCCTGGCAGGCGCGCCAGCGACTCGGCGATGCTGACGTCGGGCAGCTTGCCGATGTCCTCGGCAGTCACCACTTCGGTGATGCCTTCGTTGTTTTTCTTGGCCGCGATCGAGCTTTCGATACTGCCGCGGATACCGCTGACGACCACCGTTTGAACCGGTTGATCGACTTGCTGCGCGTGCGCGCCGGCGGCGAACAGCAGCGCCGAACAGGCGGCCGCGATCGGGGTGATGTTGAATGCCGGGCGACGCTGCTGCGTGTTGCCGACTGTGCCTGATTTCTTCATGGGTTCCTGGTCTCCTGATGGTGCGTTCGAATTGTTCTACTTGCGTTACTGCATTTCGTCGTGGCCGCCGTACAGCCGAGCTCGATTGGAAACGTTCCCAATCTGCAACCCGAAGTGTGCGACCATCGGAAATGTTTGTCAATATAAACGTCAATTGTGTGTAATTAAACGGCGACACTTCGCCGGCCTTGCCCTAGCGTTGCAGCTGTTGCAGGAACGCCGTGTACCACTTGCCGCTGCCCTTCAGGCGCCGCTGCTGGGTGTCGAAGTCGACATGCGTCAGCCCGAAACGGCGCAGGTAACCCTCGGCCCATTCGAAATTATCGAGCAGGCTCCAGGCGAAGTAGCCCTTGACCCGGCTGCCCTGGGCGATGGTGTCGCGCAGCGCCGCCAGATGGCTCGCCAGGTAGTCGCGCCGCTCGGCGTCGTCGATTTCGCCGTCGGTGCCGATCACGTCTTCCCAGGTCGAGCCGTTCTCGGTGATGTAGATCGGCGCCGGATCGTAATCGGCCTCGATGCGGCGGATCAGGGTGCCGAGGCCCTCCGGCGACACTTCCCAGCCGAACGCGGTGCGCACGACGTCGTCGCGCGCCACCACGCGCGCCTCGAGCGGCGCGGCGCCCGGCGCATGGGCGATGATCTCGGGGAAGTAGTAGTTCACGCCGAGGAAATCGGTCGGCGCGGCGATCGCTTCGAGGTCGCCCGCCAGCACCACCGGGGCATCGGCGGCGCACAATTCGAGGATGTCGGCCGGGTAGCCGCGCCCGTGCAGCGGGTCGAGGAACCAGCGGTTGCGCAGGCCGTCATGGCGCGCGCAGGCGGCAACGTCTTCCGGCTTGCTCGACGCGGCGCTGAGCGGATGCAGGCTGAGGGCGATGCCGACCTGCGCATCGGGCACGTTGGCGCGGATCGCCGGCAGCGCGAGCCCGTGCGACAGCAGCACGTGGTGCGTCACCTGCAGCGCGGTGCGGAAATCCTGGATACCGGGCGCGTGCACGCCTTCGAAGTGGCCATGGATGGCGGTGCACCAAGGCTCGTTGTGGGTGATCCAGTGCTTGACGCGGTCGCCCAGGTGCGCGCTCATGACGTCGGCGAATTCGGCAAACGCGTAGGCGGTGGCGCGCTCGTTCCAGCCGCCCTGCTCCTGCAGGTATTGCGGCAGGTCCCAGTGGTACAGCGTCAGCCACGGCTCGAGGCCGCGTTCGAGCATGCCGTCGACCAGGCGCGAATAGAACGCCAGGCCTTCCGGGTTCGGTTTGGCGCCGGGGCCGGAGAAGATGCGCGGCCACGCCACCGAAAAGCGGTAGGCATTGAGGCCCATATCGCGGCCGATGTCGAGGTCCTCCGGCCAGCGGTGGTAGTGGTCGCAGGCGACCGCGCCGTTCGAGCCGTCGCGGATCGCGCCGGGCCGTTCGCAGAAGCGGTCCCAGATCGACTCGACCCGCCCGCCTTCGTGCACGCCGCCCTCGATCTGGTACGACGAGGTCGAGCAGCCCCACAGGAAGTCGGCGGCGAAATCGGTGCGCGCGATGGTCGGCAGCGCAGTGTGGTGGATTTTTTTTGTCATCTGATGGTGATCGTACAAACTGCCGCGGCCGGCGCTGGCGCCGCTGCGTGGAAAGGTTTCCAAGTGTAGCAAAGAATCGCCGCGCGTGCGCATCGGCGCGACGATTTTTCGATGGTCAGGCAGCGCGTTTTGCCGCCGCCGGCGCGTCAGCCAGCGATGCGCGCTCGGTCAGGCTGATCGGGAACTCGCGCGCCACCGGGCGCGTCCCGCCGTAGCAGCGGTTGAGCAAGGTGTTCAGGCCGCTGAGGGTGACGTCGCGCCACGGGATGTGCACGGTGGACAGGCGCGGCGCCGAGAACTCGGCGCTCGGCGTGTCGTCGTAGCCGAGCACCGACACCTGGGCCGGCACGGCGATGCCGGCCTGCTGGAAGTACGACAGCGCGCCCACCGCCATTTCGTCGTTGGCGCAAAACAGCGCGGTGAACGGCGGGCCGGAGGCAACCAGTTCGGCCGCCGACGCCCACCCACCCTCCGGCGAGAAGTCGCTTTCGGCGATCCACATGTTGGCGGTGTCGACGCCGGCGCGCGCCAGTTCGCCGATGAAGCCGTCGATGCGGTCGACGTTGTCGGGCGACGCCGACGGGCCGGCGATCACCGCGATCTTGCGGTGGCCCCGTTCGAGCAAGGTGCGCGCGGCCAGCACGCCGCCGGCGCGGTGGTCGGCGCTGAAGCACTGGCCGGGCAGGCTGTCGGAGCTGTGGTTGAGCAGCACCACGCGCGACTGCTTCGGCCCCAGCGCGGCGATGTCCTCGTCGCTCAGGTGGTTGCTCATGGCCAGCAGGCCGTCGCAGCCGCGCTCCATCAGGAACTCGATGCCCTCGATGGCCTGGCGCCGCGCATCGCCGGTGCCGGTGCCGAACGCGACCACCATGTGCAGGCCGGCGGCGCGCAGTTCGGTATCGATCAGCTGCAGGATCGGCGTGTAGAAGGTGCCCTTCAGGATCGGAATGTAGACCCCGATCATGCGCGACGTCCCCGACAGCAGCGAGCGCGCCGCGTGCGACGGCCGGAAGTCGAGCTGTTCGATCGCCTGCTTGACCCGCTCGAGCGTCGCAGGCGAGACCGAGCCTTTGCCGCTGACCACGCGGGAAGCGGTTCCCAGTCCCACGCCGGCAAGGCGCGCTACGTCTTTGATAGTTGCCACGGCATCCTTCGATTGATCGCTGATTCACGCATTGGTAAAAGCATACTGCATTTGCGGCGCCCGAACCACCCCTCCGCTTGTACGGGTGGGGTTACGGCGCGTCGCTCCAGGTGAAGGTCGCCACGCTGCCGGCCGGCAACGTGTAGCCGAAGCTGCGGGCGCCCACTTTTACCGAGAACGCGCTCGGCTTCTTGGCCGGGTTGGCCACCAGCAGCGCGATCGCGCCGTCGGTGTTGCGGAACGCCACCGTGCCGAGGCCGCCGCGTCCGCTGGTCGAGGCGATCCGGCGCGCGCCCGGCCGCACGAAGCGGCTGGCGTGGGCCAGCGCGTAGTACTCGACGTTGCGGGTCACCGCGCCGGTCTTCGAATTGATCGTCACGACGCCGCGGCAGTCGCCGCAGCCGCCCTTGTGCGGGCCGTAGTTTTCGTCGAGCGCCAGGTTCCACAGGGAGACGCCCTTGGCCCAGCCGCGGGTGGTGTCGATCATCAGCGTGCGGGTGAAATACTGCAGGGTGTGGGCGAAGTCATGGTCCCACTGGCCGCCCGAGCATTCGGTGAACCAGGTGTCCTTGCCGGGGTACGCGTCGTGCACCTGCGATTGCACCTTGACGTCGCCGGCGTAGCAATGCCACGCCACCGCGCTGATGTACTTCGATGCGACCGGGTCGGCCAGCACCTCGCGCGGCGAATTCGGCTGGTCCCAGTTGTGGTCCCAGTCGAAGATCAGGGTGCCGGGATTCTGCTTTTCCAGCACCGGCCCGAGATAGCCGCCGATGAAGGCGGCGCGCTTGGCAGGGTCGACCCGCATGCCTGGGTAGTCGGCCGGCTCGAAGTGCGGCTCGTTCTGCAAGGTCAGCGCGAAGATCGTCACGCCCTCGGCCTTGTAGGCGGAGACGTAGCGGCTCAGGTACTGGGCGAACGGCGCGAACGCCTCCGGCTTCAGGGTGCCCTGGTACAGGTGGTCGTTGGATTTCATCCAGGCGGGCGCGCTCCACGGCGACGCCATCACGCGTAGTTGCGGGTTGATCGCCAATGCGGCCTTCACGGTCGGCAGCACCGCAGCGCGGTTCGGCTCGATCGAGAAGTGCTTCAGGTCCGGGTCGGTCTGCCCTTTCGGCATGTCGTCGAAGCTGTAATGCTGGCTCGAGAAGTCGGAGGCGCCGATGGTCAGGCGCGTGAACGACAGGCCGATGCCGTTCCCATCGCGGCCGAACAGCTCCTGCATCAGCGCGGCGCGCTGCGGCGCCGCGAGGCGGTTCTGGATCAGCTCCGCGGACGCGTCGGTGATGGCCGCGCCGAAGCCAGCCATTTCCTGGTAGCGGGTGGCGGGATCGACCTCGATCACCACGCCGGCGCGCCTGGCGGCGCCGAACGCGGCATCCTTCTCGCGCGACAGCAGCTTGGACTGGTCGCCGGTGGTGACCCAGGCCTGCACCGGGGTCGGGGCGGCGGCAGCGTTCAGCGCCAGTCCGGCCAGCAGCGGCAGCAGTGCGGCGCGCAGCCGGAATCGGTTCAGTGTCTGTGTCATGCCTGGATCTCCTTGGGTGGTAACTTTATAAGCGCTGTTCGGTTTGCGGGTCGAACAACGAGGCGCGGGCCGCATCGACGGCGAATCGAATTTCTTCGCCGAGCGCAAACGCGCGGTTGTCGTGAACCATCGCCGACAGCAGCCGGCCGCTGGCGTCGATCCACACGATCTGGTGGTTGCCCATCGGCTCGACCAGCGTCACCGTGCCTGACAGCGGCGCGCCGGGCGCGATGGCGATGTGCTCGGGACGGATGCCGAGCACCGCGGCGCGCGCGCCGGTCGCCGGCATGGCGATCGACAGCTGGCCGGCGGTAAACCGTCCGCCTGCGTCCAGCGCGCCGTGGAGGAAATTCATGGCCGGCGCGCCGAGGAAGCCGGCAACGAACAGGTTGGCCGGTTTCTCGTACACCTCGGCCGGAGCGCCGACTTGCTGGATGCGGCCGCCGCGCATGACGACGATGCGGGTGGCCAGCGTCATCGCCTCGACCTGGTCGTGCGTCACGTAGATCATGGTCGAGCGCAGCGCCTGGTGCAGCAGCTTGAGCTCGCGCCGCAATTCGGCGCGCAGCTTGGCGTCGAGGTTCGACAGCGGTTCGTCGAACAGGAATACGCCCGCCTCGCGCACCAGCGCGCGGCCGATCGCCACGCGCTGCCGCTGGCCGCCGGACAGCTGCGCCGGTTTGCGGTCCAGCAGCGGCGCGAGCTGCAGCATCCCGGCGGCGCGCACGATGCGGCGCTTGATCTCCGCCTTCGGCGTCCCCGCCACGCGCAAGCCGAACGACATGTTCTTTTCGACCGTCATGGTCGGGTACAGCGCGTACGACTGGAACACCATGCCGATCCCGCGTTCGCTCGGATCGGCATGCGTCATGTCGCGCCCGCCGATTTCCACGCTGCCTGAGGTGACGTCGATCAGCCCGGCGATGCTATGCAAAAGGGTCGACTTGCCGCAGCCGGAAGGGCCGAGCAGGACCAGGAACTCGCCCTCCTCCACCGCCAGGTCGAGATCCTTGATGATCTCGACGCCGCCAAGGCTGATGCCCAGATTCCGAAGACGCACGTTCGACATGTATTAACCCTTTACCGCGCCGGCGGCGATGCCGCGGACGAACCAGCGGCCTGAAATGAAATAGATCGCCAGCGGAACAAGCGAAGTGAGGATGGTGGCCGCCATGTTGACGTTGTACAGGCGGGTCCCGGTGGTGGTGTTGATCACGTTGTTGAGCTGGACCGTCATCGGCAGGTTGTCGCGCCCGGCGAACACCAGCCCGAGGATGTAGTCGTTCCACACACCGGTGACCTGCATGATGGCGGCGACGACGACGATCGGCAGCGACATCGGCAGCATCAGCTGGACGAAGATGCGCCAGAAGCCGCCGCCGTCGATGCGCGCGGCGTGGAACAGCTCCTGCGGGATCGCCGCGTAGTAATTGCGGAACAACAGCGTCATGATCGGCATGCTGAAGATCAGGTGCACCAGCACGATGCCGGGCAGCGAGCCGAAGATGCCGATCGCGCCGAGCACTCGCACCAGCGGGAACATCATCACCTGCACCGGAATGAAGGCGCCGAGCATCAGCACGCCGAACAGCAGCGACGAACCGCGCGGCTTCCAGAACGACAGCGCATAGCCGTTCAGCGCGCCGAGCAGGATCGGCAAGATGGTGCTCGGCACCGCGATCGCCACCGAATTCCAGAAGCCGGTGCGGATGCCTTCACACGCGGCGCCGGTGCAGGCGCCGCTCCAGGCGTCGCGCCACGGCGCCACGGTCAGCTGGACCGGCAGCGCGAAGATGTTCCCGAGGCGGATTTCCTCCATCGGCTTGAGCGAAGTGACCAGCATGATGTACAGCGGCAGCAGGAAGAACAGCGCGGCCGTCAGCAGGAAGGCGTAGATGCCGATGCGCGCCGGCGTGAATGCGCTCCGGCTCATGTGCGATCCTTGCGGCTGCGCGCGTAGGCGTATGGCGCCAGCACGGCCAGCACCGGCACCAGCAGCATGACCGCGCCGGCCGACGCCAACCCGATGTTGGCGCGGCCGAACAGGTTATCCATGATGAACTTGGCCGGCACTTCGCTGGCGGTGCCGGGGCCGCCCTGGGTCATCGCGACCACAGCGTCGAACAGCTTGACGACCGCGGTCGACAGCAGCAGGAACACGGTGGCGATGGTCGGCCCCATCATCGGCAGCACGATCGACATGTAGACGCGCCAGGCCGGGATGCCGTCGAGCCGCGCCGCCTTCCAGATGTCGCCGTCGATGCCGCGCAGGCCGGCCAGCATCATCGCCATCACCAGCCCGGACGCCTGCCACACGGTGGCGATGACGATCGTGTAGATCACCATGTCCTGGTCGACGATCCAGTCCAGCTCGAAGCCGGCAAAGCCGAACTGGCGCAGCGCCTCGCCGATGCCGCCGCCGGGCGTCAGCATCCACTGCCATATCAGGCCGGTGGCGACGAACGACATCGCATACGGATACAGGAACACGGTGCGCAGCACGCCCTCGCCGGTCACGTTCTGGTCGATGAACACCGCCAGCAGGAAGCCGATCAGCATGCAGGCGGCGACGAACAGCACGCCGTAGACGGCCAGGTTATGCAGCGACAGCAGCCAGCGCTCGTTGTCGAACAGGCGCACGTACTGCGCCAGGCCGACAAAATTATCGGACGGGAAGCTGCGCGAACTGGTGAACGAAATCCGCAGCGACCATAGGACCGAGCCGAGGTAGCCGACGATCACCGTCAGCGCCATCGGCAGCAGCGCGGCGAACGGTACGATGCCGCGGAATCGATGCGAAGCGCGCATCGGCCTAGTTCTTCAGCGCCGCGGCGATGCGTTGCTGCGCTTTTTCGACCGGCATATTGGTATTCCAGAAGGCGGTGAGCACGTCGACCAGGTCGCCGTTCTGGGCCGGCGTCAGGTACACCTCGCCGTTGCCGACGTGGCGCGTGCGGTCCTTCATGATCGCCAGCCCGGCCTGAGCGCAGACGTCCATCCTGGACGCGTCGACGTCGGTGCGGATCGGCACCGAGCCTTTCAGGCGATTGAACTCGACCTGGGTGGCCGGCGCCACCATCACGCTGGCGAGCAGCTTCTGTGCCTTGAGCGCGTCCGGATTGCTGGTCTTCGGGAAAATGAACGCGTCGCCCTGGATCAGGAACGGCGCTTTCGGGCCGAAGCCGGCGATGCAGCCATATTCCTTGCCCGCGGTCTGGTGAGCGGCACCGAATTCGCCCTTGGCCCAGTCGCCCATGATCTGCACGCCGGCCTTGCCGCTGATGAGCATTGCGGTGGCGTCGTTCCAGTTGCGGCCCGGCGCGCCGGCGTCGGTGTAGCCGTGCAGGCGCTTGAACGCCGCCAGCACCTTGCGGAAGGCGTCGGAATTGATCGCCTTCGGATCGCGGTCGCGGAACACCGACAGGTACAGGTCCTTGCCGCCGACGTTCGCCAGCACCGCCATGAAGACGATATTTTCCTGCCACGACTGGCCGCCGTGCGCCAGCGGGACCAGCCCGGCCGCCTTCAGCTTGTCGAGCGCGGCGAACAGTTCGTCCATCGTCGCCGGCTCCTTGGCGATGCCGGCCTTCTTGAATGCGGCCTTCGAATACCAGATCCAGGTCGGCATGTGGATATCGATCGGCACCGCGTAGTAGTGGCCCTTGACCTTGATGACGTTGCGGATCGGTTCGGGCAGCGTGGTGTCCCAGTTCTGCGCTTTGGCGACGTCGTCGACGTTATTCAGCATGCCCTCTTCGATCACGTCGAGGAACTGCTTGGAAGTGTTGAATTGCGCGGCGGTGGGCGGATTGCCGCCGACTACCCGGTTGATCGCCACGGCGCGCGCCTGCTCGCTGCCGGCGATCGCGGTGTCGACCCACACGCCGCCGGCGGCGCGATAGGCGTCGGCCAGCTTCTTGACGGCGGCCGATTCGCCGCCCGAGGTCCACCAGTGGATGACTTCCGCCTTGGGCCCGGCGGCGTGTGCCGCGCTGCCGGCGCCGAACGCTAGCGCCAGTGCGAGCGCCAGCTTGTGTGCTGTGTACATCTGATCTCCTTGTGTGCGGATCTGGGTCCGCTTGCTGCTGGAAGCTGCCGCCAATTCAAGATTGGAAACGTTCCCATCGCAATTGCCCGAATATAACACCCATCGATTTTCGGTGTCAATGATTTCGCCGGCGCGCTGCGGCCAGGCGGGTGCGTCATTTTACGGGGTTTGCGCGCGCTTGCCGAGTTTGCCGTCGCGCTCGCTCGGCCGGGGCCGAAAAAACATCGCCCGCGAGGCCCAGGAATGATATATTTCCGATTGAGTGGAAACGATTCCATACAAGGACTCCTCATGCTGAAGATATCGACACGATTTACCAAATATGTCGCTGCCACTGTCGGATTGATGCTCTGTGCGTGCGCGATGCAGGCTGCGGCGGCGCAAGAAACCGGGACGATGAACGTCGCCACCTATAACCTGCGGCTGAACATCGCGAGCGATGGCGCCAACGCGTGGCCGCATCGCAAAGACGCGGTGAAAGCGCTTATCGAGTATCACGAGATCGACCTTTTCGGCACGCAGGAAGGCCTGGTCGACCAGGTTGAGGATTTGGCCGCGATGCCGGGATTTGCCTATGTCGGTGTCGGCCGCGACGACGGCAAGCGTGCCGGCGAATTCGCCGCGATCTTCTACCGCACGGCGCGATTCAAGGTCCTGCGGCACGGCGACTACTGGCTCAGCGAGACGCCTGAAAAGCCCGGCAAGGGCTGGGATGCGCGCTGCTGCAACCGCATCGCCACGTGGGCGAAGATGCGCGACCTGCGCACCAATACCGTGTTCTACGTGTTCTCGGTCCATTTCGATCATGAAGGCACGCTGGCGCGGCGCGAATCGGCGCACCTGATGTTGCGGAAGATGCGCGAACTTGCTGGCGGCTTTCCCCTGCTCTGCCTGGGCGACTTCAATGCCACGCCGGAGTCGGAGCCGATCGCGATCATGTCGGCCGGCCTGCGGGACGCGTTCCGTGTGTCGGCAACGCCGCCATACGGCCCGGTTGGCACCTTCAACGATTTCAAGCTGGACGCCGAACTGACGAATCGCATCGACTACATCTTCGTCAACGCCCGCGTCAAGGTACTTAAGTACGCTGCGCTGACCGATTCAATCGGCGCCCGCTTCCCTTCCGATCACTTGCCGGTCGTCGCACGCGTCTCGCTTGATTGAATCATCACACCACTGAACCACGGAGACACATTGAAAATCCACGCACACCTCATCATCGCCGGCTTCTGCGCGCTGGCCACCAGCCAGGTTATCGCGGCCACACCGATGCCGGCCGGCGGCAAACCGGCCGGTTACAAGCTGGTATGGGCCGACGAATTCGACAAGCCCGGCCTGCCCGACGCGGGCAAGTGGGACTACGACATCGGCATGAACAAGACGGGTTGGGCAAACGAGGAGCTGCAGTACTACGCCAAGGCGCGCCTGGAAAACACGCGGGTGGCGAACGGCAAGCTGCTGATCGCGGCGCGTAACGAGAAGCTGAGCAGCGCGCCCGATTTCGGCGGTCAGGCTTACTCCTCGGGACGCCTGTACACGCGCGGCAAATTCGAATTCACCTACGGCTTCGTCGAAGTGCGCGCCAAACTGCCGTGCGGGCTCGGGACCTGGCCGGCGATCTGGATGCTCGGCACCACCGCGGGCTGGCCGGAGCAAGGCGAGATCGACATCATGGAGCACACCGGCATGAAGAAGGGCGAGGTCCTCGCCAGCTTGCATACCGGCGCCTTCAACTGGCCGAACAACACCCAGATCACNNNNCGATCGGCGGCATGATGGGCGGCCCGGTGGACAACAAGATCTTCCCGGTCACGATGGAAGTCGACTACGTCCGCGTCTACCAGCGCTAATCGCATTCCCGAGACCGTACCCATGCTCAAATACCTGTTCTTGTTACTCAACCTGGCCGCGCTGCAGGTTGCCGCGGCCCCTGCCCCGCCGCAGTCGCTGTTCTACCTCAGCCGCGAGGCGAAATCGGTACATTCCTTCCTTGCCCACGCTGACCAGATCGACGTGCTGGCGCCGCACTGGTACGCCGTCGACGCCAAGGGCGTGCTCTCGGGCGAGCCGGACGCGCAGGTGATGGCGGCGGCGAAAGCGCACCGCATCCCGGTCACGCCGCTGCTCACCAACGCCGGCTTCGTCCAGGAAGACGTGCATGCCTTGCTGATAAACACTGAATCGCATCCGGCCTTGTTCGCCGCGCTGATCAGCACCGCCAGGAAGCATGGCTATGCCGGCTACCAGCTCGACCTCGAGAACGTTCCGAGCAGCGACCGCGACGCGCTGACCGCGATGGTCCGCGCCGCCGCAAAGGCGCTGCACGATGCGAATCTGCTGGTATCGATCGCCACTGTGCCGAATGCGTCGATCATGGCGAAGGAAACCGGCTACTCGGCTTGGCACTACGCCAACTGGGGCGGCGCATTCGACCTGAAGGCGATCGGCGAAGTGGTCGACCTGCTGTGCCTCATGACGTACGACCAGCACACCTTCACCACCATGCCTGGCCCGGTCGCCGGCATGCCATGGGTCGCCGCGCAGCTCGACGCCGCGCTCAAGCTCGTGCCGCCGCAAAAGCTGGCGCTCGGCATACCGGTGTATGGGTATCACTGGTTCGCCAAGACGCCGACCAAGGCCGGCGCGCGCGAGTTCGACAAGCCGGACTTGAGCGCAGAGTTCATCGACGCGGTCGACGTGGTCGCGCTGGCCAGGAAGTACAACGGCCGCTTCGCATGGGACGCCGGCGACCGCTCCGCATCGATGTATTTTTACCGGGACAACGTGCGTGAGTGGGTGTTCTACACCGATGGTCGCACGTTCGACGAGCGCTATCGGCTAGTCAAACAGCAGCGCCTTGCCGGCTTTGCCTCGTGGGTGCTCGGCAGCGAAGATCCGGACATCTGGAAGCTGCTGCCCAAGCGCAAACGGCGCTGAAGCCTATGGATGGGCCTTGCGTGCCCATCCAGCCGCATCCACGCCTTTGATGAGAAGCCAGAGGCAAAACGAGCTCTCGCCAAGCAATGCCGGGAGCAGGATGGCGGGAAACAGCAGGTTTGCCAGCGGCGGCGACAGCACCATGGCGAAGCTGTTGATGAGGTAGCACGCGCCGGCGAGTTGCATCATGCGCCCTAGCGCCCGCGGGAAGTAACCGGACGCGCAAATGAGGTGTCCGACAATCAGGCACTCTACCCCGAAGAAGATCAAGGCGACGCCGAAAGCGTGCGAATGCGATACGACCGACATGTACGCCAAGGCATGGAGCTGCTGCGGGTCCAGCACCTTCAGGTACGCCGCCGACGACAAAGGGACCAGCGCGGCCTGCAGGTAAAGCGCGCTGACCGCTTCGACGGCCAGCGAGATCAGCGCGAAAAACACCATCAGCAGCGCAAGATTGCGGTTCACGGGCCGCAGGAGCACGTACCAGAGAAACGTCAGCGCGACGGCGCACACTAACAGGACAAGCTCACTGGCGACACCGAGGCGCCACAGGAATTCCGCATCGAGGATGCGCTGCGCCGTCGCGGCGGCGTCGCCCGCAACGACCAGGCTGCCCCTGATCCAGCCCTCGCCGAGAAGGCCGATCACGATGATGACCAGGTAGAGCGCGCCGGCGGCGCGGGCATACAACTGCGCGGAGCGGCTCCCGGCCTCGGGGTGATGTCGGTGCGACACGGCCTCTGCCGTTCCAATCGTGAGCTCAGCTGCTTTCATGTTGACTCCCCTTCCAGTGCTTGGATTCTAGTCGATACAGGCACGCCCGGCGGCTACTCGACTTCCCTCAGCAGCTTCTCCACTCCGTTCAGGCGTGCCTTGAGGTCCGCCAGCGTGGCGTCGATGGAAGCGAGCGCTTTCGCCGTCTCGGTCTGGGCCGTGATCGCCTGCGCCGCGATCTGGCGGTAAGCCTCGTCATTGGCAAGGCGCGCCCTGGCCTGCTGGGCGGCCGAGAAGTACTTCATGCCGAAGATGAGCAAGACTGTTCCGAGCGGAAGGCCGATGGTCAAAAAATACACATATTCCGACATGATGGTTCTACCTCTACAGGTTGGTTGTCAGGGACTTCGCCGCCTCGGCGATCGAGGCAGGCGTGAGCTCGAAATTGAAACTGTTCACTTCAAAATAGTTGAGCGCCTTGCCATCCTGCGACAGTTCCAGCTGGCTGGTGACGAGTCCGGCGTGTTGCAGCTTCTGGAGGTGCAGATGCAGCAGCGGGCGGCTGATCCCGATCTCGCGCGCAAGCTGGCTGACGTAGTTGCGCCCGCCCGATGCCAGCGTCGCGATGATGCGCAGCCGGTGCGGATTGGCCAGCGCCGCCAGCATCGCCAGCAATGCATCGCCTTCAGGTTGTCGGTTTTTTTCTTTCACCTGTCAACAATATCTGACACATGACACGAAGTCAAGCGCGCAGTAGCACGTTCGTGCAGGCTAGATCCGGCCGCGCCGGAATGCGGAAAGGAATTTCTTCGCTTCGGCAGCGCTGAGCACGATGACCGCGTCGCCGTGGTAGGCATACAGGAACGGCGGGCCGCCTTCGCGATCGCTCAGCTTGGCCGACAGGAGGAACCGGGTCCCGGCCGGATACAGCGCGGGATCGGACAGCCGGCGCGAGCAATGCACCGGCAGCGTCGGCGCGAATGCCTGCCCTGCCATCGGCTGGATCCGCAGCGCGCCGCTGCGCGCGTCGATCACGGATTCGACCGCCACCTCGCGGTAGGCCCAGGTGTCGCGCGCCATCGCCTTATGCCTTTGCCGCGACGACGCCGGCGCGCACCACGTGCGCCTCGCGGATCGGCAGGTTGATCAGCGCGGCGCCGATCGCCAGCACGATGTCGGCGTACCACATCCAGGTGTAGTCGCCGAAGGTGACGAACGACAGCCCGCCCAGCCACGCGCCGAGGAAGCCGCCGACCTGGTGCGACAGCAGCGTCAGGCCGAACAGCGTCGACAGGTAGCGCATGCCGAACAGCTTGCCCACCAGGCCCGCGGTTGGCGGCACCGTGGCCAGCCAGGTGAAGCCGAGCGCGCCGGCGAAGACGTAGAACGTCAGCGGCGTTTTCGGCGCCATCAGGTAGATCACGACGATCACCGCGCGGCTCGCGTACATCAGGGCCAGCAGGGACTTCATGCGATAGCGGGTCGAGAGCGCGCCGGCGGTCAGGCTGCCGGCTATGTTGAACAGGCCGATCAGCGCAAGCGCGGTAGCCGATACGCCGGCCGACAGGCCGCACAGCGCGACCTCGCCCGGCAGGTGCGTGACGAGGAAGGCGATGTGGAAGCCGCAGGTGAAAAAGCCGGCATGCAGGAACAGGTAGCTCGGGTCGCGCAGCGCGATCTTGATCTGCTTGCCGAGGCCCATGCCGGGCGCTTCGGCCGGCCTCGCGGCAGGCACGCCGTCGACCGTCTTGATGCCCGCGCCGCGGCGCAGCGGCCACGCCAGCGGTATGGTCAGCAGCGTGGTGACGGCCATGGTCAGCATCGCCGCGATCCAGCCGGCGCTGCTGATGATCGCCTGCATCAGCGGGGCGAACACGAACTG
>CXWL01011763.1_pt1 | contig 36459 bp, 38 predicted proteins | sample 590931 | NCBI WGS metagenome assembly CXWL01 (sample SAMEA3498368, study PRJEB10139) | groundwater metagenome | biome: water well; material: biofilm material | place: Germany | collected 2015-04-27
ACGTTCGCATGCCCGACATCCTTGTAGCCGTCACCCCACGTCTTCGCCGCCGGATCGTTCGGATCACGCGGCACCGGATCCCACGACCACTTCGGTGCGCCGGTCCGAACGTCGAAGGCACGCACCGTCCCGCGCGGCGCAATCACACGCGCGTTGTCGCCAATCGCCGAACCAACAATGACGACATCACCAACGACGACCGGCGCGGACGTGATCTGAAACTCACCCGGCCATACCAACTCCATACCAACATCGATTTTCACTTCGCCATTTGTGCCGAAGCCGACGCACGGTTTGCCGGTGTTGGTATCAAGAGCGACGACCCGCCCATCGTTGGTTGCGGCGAGTACACGATCAGGACAAGGGATGGGCGACGCGACAGCATCACCCGAAAACGCCCAATGCGCGACGCCACGGCAATTGAACTTGTTCGCGGGTCCGACCTTCTCGGTCGGAATCTTCGGATCGAAGCGCCAGAGTTCCTTACCCGTCCCCGGATCGAGCGCGATCACTTCGTTGAACGACGAACACAGCACCAATTTGTCGCCGACCAAAATCGGCGTCGCCTCGAACTTCGTCCGGCGCATCGTTTTCGTGTCGCGCTTGGCGATGTCGCCGGTCGAGTACGTCCAAATCGGGATCAGTTCGTCGACGTTCGCGGGTGTAATCTGCGCGGCAGCGCTGTAGCGCATCCCGCCCTATGAGATCGTAGACGTAGTCGGGCCCAGCCTTCGTCTCGGCTCCAATCGCAGCTCCCGTCAGAACCAAGCCCAACACGCCCAAGGCGAATGCGCGCATCATCGCGTCCCCTGAAATAATCTGGGGAGAATAATAGCCGGAAATTCGCCTGATGGTCGCGCTATTTCGTCGACATGATTTGCTCGACGGCCGTCGCCATCAAGTCTTCCATCTCGCGCCGGATTTGGTGGTCCGAAACGGCCACCTTCTTGGCGTCGAGATCGCCACGCACCTTGCGGAATACGTCTTCGTCCCCCGCCTCCTCGAAATCGGATTTCACAACCTCTTTCGCGTAGACATTGGCAGCTTCGCCCGCCAGACCCATCTTCTCCGCCGCCCACAGGCCCAAAAGCTTGTTCCGGCGCGCCGTAGCCTTGAATTTTAGGTCTTGGTCGTGGGCGAATTTGCTCTCGTAACCTTCGCGGCGCTTGTCGAAACCGGACATCTTCTTCTCCTCGAGCGTTTGGCCGGACACTAGGTCAAGGGCGACATATCGCGCAACGCCCTGCATTGTGCCAAAGGCAGCATTTGCGCTACTGTCAGATAGCGCTCGCCAGGGGTCATTCAACACCCTAATGCGGGCGCTAGCCATTCATGGCATGGCCCATTGCGAAGGCCGGAACCCGGATATGCAGATGAAAAACCGCAAGCTCGTCTACGAGGGCAAGGCGAAGATCCTCTACGAAGGACCTGAGCCCGACACGCTGATCCAATACTTCAAGGACGACACGACCGCGTTCGACGCGACGAAGAAGGCCGTCCTTGAAGGCAAGGGCGTCCTCAACAATCGTATCTGCGAATACCTAATGACCCAGCTGACGCAGATCGGCGTGCCCAATCACTTCATCCGCCGCCTGAACATGCGCGAACAATTGATCCGCGCCGTCGAAATAATTCCCCTCGAAGTTGTCGTGCGAAACGTCGCCGCCGGATCGCTGGCGAAACGTCTGGGCCTCGACGAAGGCTCGGCACTCCCGCGATCGATTATCGAACTGTTCCTGAAGAACGACAAGTTGCATGACCCGATGGTAACCGAGGAACACATCACCGCTTTTGGTTGGGCAACACCGCAAGAACTTGACGACATCACTGCACTGGCGATTCGAATCAACGACTTCCTCTCAGGGTTGTTCCTTGGTGTGGGGATTAGACTTGTGGATTTCAAAATTGAATTCGGAAGGCACTGGGAACAGGACATGATGCGTGTCATTCTCGCTGACGAAATCAGTCCGGATTCGATGCGGCTTTGGGATATCCGAACCAACGAAAAGTTGGACAAAGATCGGTTCCGCAGAGATCTGGGTGGTGTCACGGAAGCCTACAGCGAAGTTGCAAGACGGTTGGGTATTTTGACCGAAGTGCAGAATCCGGAACGAAAGGGACCAGTGCTCGTCAAATGAAAGCGCGCGTCACAGTGATGCTGAAATCGGGTGTGCTCGATCCGCAAGGGAAAGCGATCGGTCAGGCGTTGAACCGTTTGGGCTTCGCGAACGTGAACGACGTACGTCAAGGCAAAGTGATCGAGATCGAGCTTGCGGAAACCGACCAAACGCAAGCACGCTCAAAACTAGCTGAGATGTGCGAAAAGCTTCTCGCGAACACAGTGATTGAAAACTACGCGATTGAATTGAAGTGACGTGAAGAAAGCCGGACGCCGTGGGAAGCGTTCGGCCAGCAGGAAGAATGGGTAAGTAGAACATATTGGGTAGGGGCTGATGACGAACTCCATCTTCGTCTTAAGCGTGACGTGCCTTGCGATGTTGGTGTCGCCGTTCGCGGCAACGGCGGCACCCGTGGCCAAGCCGGCGATCGCTCAGACGGAAATGAGTGCACGTGTCGCTGCGGCGACCGATCTGCTTGAGGCCATGGGCGGCCGCAAGTCTGTCATGGAACAGATCGACCGCGTAATCCCAGCACAGATGGCGGCACTGCAAACGCAGTTCCCGTCTATCACGTCGGACACGCGCCGCATGATCGAACGCTCCATGCGCACCGAAATGACGCACGGCGTGAACCAGCTGCTATCACAGATGGCTGGCGCCTGGGCACGCCGTTTCACCGCGGCCGAAATGCGCGAGATCGCAGCCTTTCACCGCTCGCCGACCGGCAAACGCCTGCGGGAACATCAGGCGGAACTGCAGCGTGAAATCTCCGAAATCGGCCGCAGCTGGGGCGCCGACATCAGCCGCAAGCTTCAAGAGCGCCTGAACGACTACATGAAGCAGCCGCAGGCGCTCACAAGCTAGGCGCCACGTGCTGGGAGCATTCGAGGGCCGGTCGCAAACCGGCCCTTTTTCGTTGCGCGCGACGCCACGTAGCAGGTGCTGCGCCCTCGCCTTTCCTCCGTCGAATGGCTATCTAAAGCCCGCCTCAGCGCTCCAGGAGAATCACGCCCGTGAAAGCGGCCGTTGTCGTCTTCCCCGCCTCCAATTGCGACCGTGACGTCGCGACCGCCCTCGAGCAAGCGAACGGCTCGCCGCCCAAGATGGTCTGGCACCAGGACGCAAGCCTGCCCGACGATCTCGACTTGATCGTGCTGCCGGGCGGCTTCTCCTACGGCGACTATCTGCGTTGCGGCGCAATGGCCGCCCACTCGCCGATCATGCGCGACGTCATCGCCCGCGCGAAAAAGGGTACGCCCGTCCTCGGCATCTGCAACGGCTTCCAAGTTCTCTGCGAGACCGGCCTGCTGCCCGGCGTGCTAATGCGCAACGCGAGCCTGAAGTTCGCCTCGCGCGACGTGCGCATGACCGTCGAAGGGGCGAACACCATGTTCACCGCGCGCTACAAGCCCGGTCAGGTCATCAACGTGCCCGTAGCCCACGGCGACGGCAACTACTACGCCGACAAGGAAACGCTCAACCGCATCGAGGGCGAAGGCCAAGTCGCGTTCCGCTATGTCGAAGGCGAAAACCCGAATGGCGCCGCCCGCAACATCGCCGGAATCTTCAACGACAAGCGCACGATCCTGGGGCTGATGCCCCACCCCGAACGCCACGCAGACCCGCTGTTGGGATGCACCGACGGCAAGGCGATCTTCGACAGCTTGGTGAGCGCCCTCTCGTGACCGAAGCAACCCTCACCCACGCCATCGACCACGGCCTTTCCGAAGACGAGTGGAAGCACGTCCTGCGCGTCTTGAACCGCGCGCCGAACTTGACAGAGCTCGGCATCTTCTCCGTGATGTGGAGCGAGCACTGCTCCTACAAATCCTCGCGCGTGCATCTGAAAAAGCTGCCGACCAGCGCGCCTTGGGTCATCCAGGGGCCGGGCGAGAACGCGGGCGTCATCGATATCGGCGACGGCGATGCGATCATCTTCAAGATGGAAAGCCACAACCACCCGTCCTTCATCGAGCCCTATCAAGGGGCTGCAACCGGCGTCGGCGGCATCATGCGCGACGTCTTCACAATGGGTGCGCGCCCGATCGCGATGCTGAACGCGTTGCGCTTCGGCGAACCCGAACACCCCAAAACCCAACACCTCGTCTCCGGCGTCGTCGCCGGCATCGGCGGCTACGGCAACTGCATGGGCGTGCCGACGGTCGCGGGCGAAGTGAACTTTCACAAGGCTTACAACGGCAACATCCTCGTCAACGCGATGTGCGTGGGTCTGGCGAAGACAAACAAGATCTTCCTCTCGGCGGCGAAGGGCTCAGGCAACCCTGTCGTCTATGTCGGTTCCAAGACCGGCCGCGACGGCATCCACGGCGCGACCATGGCCTCGGCCGAGTTCGACGACGCGTCCGACGAAAAGCGTCCCACCGTCCAAGTCGGCGATCCGTTCACGGAAAAGCTGCTGCTCGAAGCCTGCCTCGAACTGATGGCGACAGACGCTATCGTCGGCATTCAGGATATGGGGGCAGCCGGCCTCACATCTTCGTCGTGCGAGATGGCGGACAAAGGCGGCTCCGGCATCGAGCTCGATCTCGATCATGTGCCCTGCCGCGAGAAAGGCATGACGCCCTACGAGATGATGCTCTCCGAAAGTCAGGAGCGCATGCTCATGGTCTTGAAGCCCGGCCGCGAACCCGAGGCCGAAAAGATCTTCAAGAAATGGGAACTCGACTTCGCGATCATCGGCATCACGACCGACACAAAGCGCCTGGTCCTGAAGTTCAAAGGCGAAACCGTGGCCGACATTCCGGTGGCGGCCCTCGCCGATGAAGCCCCGCTCTACGAACGTCCGTGGACCGAACCCGAACGTCCAAAGCCGCTCGGCGATATCCCCGAACCGAAGTCGATCACCGAAACTCTCGCGAAGCTCGTCGCGACGCCCGATCTCGCAAGCCGCCGCTGGATCTACGAGCAATACGACTCGACCGTCATGGCCGACACCGTGCAGCGTCCCGGCGGCGACGCCGCGATCGTGCGCATCCACGGCACGACGAAAGCCATCGCGACGAAGTGCGACGTCACCCCACGCTACGTGCTCGCCGACCCCTACACCGGCGGCGCGCAAGCCGTCGCCGAAGTTTGGCGGAACCTGACCGCCGTCGGCGCAACGCCGCTCGCGATCACCGACAACCTGAACTTCGGCAACCCGCAGCGGTCCGAGATCATGGGCCAATTCGTGCTCGCCGTGCGCGGCATCGGCGACGCCTGCCGCGCCCTGGACTTCCCCGTCGTCTCCGGCAACGTCTCGCTCTACAACGAAACCAACGGACAAGCGATCCTGCCCACGCCCGCGATCGGCGGCGTCGGCCTGTTGAAAGACGTCACGAAGCACGCGACGATCTCGTTCAAAGCGCCAAGCGAAACCATCCTCGTCATCGGCGCCACGCACGGCCATCTGGGCCAGTCGATCTACCTGCGCGAAATCCACGGCCTGGAAGAAGGACCGCCGCCGCCGCTCGACCTCAAAGTCGAACGCAAGAACGGCGAATTCGTTCGCACCCTGATCGAAGAACGCCGCGTCACCGCCGTGCACGACTGCTCCGACGGCGGCCTGGCCGTGGCAATCGCCGAGATGGCGATGTCGTCCGGCATCGGCGCGGCGCTGACCACGCCGGCGGGCATCGCGCGCCAAGCCTTCTGGTTTGGCGAAGACCAATCCCGCTACGTGGTTACCGTGCCCACCGCCGACGCCGATCGCATCCTCTCCGATGCCAAGCTCACCGGTGTGCCGGCGTTGAAACTCGGCCTGACGGGTACAAACGCGCTGAAACTCGACGGCGAAGACCCGTTTCCGACGGCGCGCTTGCGCGAATTGAACGAAGCCTGGCTACCCAAACTGATGGGCGCCGCCTAAGTTACGCTCATGCCCATGAATGCTGGCGATATCGAGCGCCTGATCAAAGAAGCGCTCCCCGACGCAAAGGTCACCATTCGCGACCTCGCAGGCGACGGCGACCATTATGCCGCCGAAGTGATCTCGGCCGCCTTCAAAGGCAAAACCCGCGTGCAGCAGCACCAAATGATCTACGCCGCCCTCAAGGGCCGCATGGGCGGCGAACTCCACGCCCTCGCCCTGCAAACCTCAGCCCCTGTGTAGCCGGAGAGGCGTTTCTTGACGCCCCTTGGGCCCGACCTTATGTCTTTGCCGAACAAGGGAACCATCGCATGACCGCCGCCGACCGCATCAAGGCCGACATCCAATCGAACGACATCGTGCTCTTCATGAAGGGCACACCCGCCGTGCCGCAATGCGGCTTCTCGGCGACCGTCGTGCACATCCTCGACCACGTCGGCGTGAAGTATAAAGGCGTGAACGTTCTGGCCGACGCCGAAATCCGCCAAGGCATCAAGGCCTTCTCGAACTGGCCGACGATCCCGCAACTCTACGTGAAGGGCGAATTCGTCGGCGGTTGCGACATCATCAAAGAGATGTTCGAGAGCGGCGAGCTGCGCCCGTTCCTCGAAGAACAAGGCATCAAGCTCGAAGCCGCGTGAGCCTCTCGCTCAAGGACATTGAGGCCGCCGCCGAACGAATTCGCGGCCGTGCCGTTCGCACGCCTTTGCTCGAAGCGCATGCGGCGAGCAAGGCAACCGGCGGGCGTGTTTTCGTCAAAGCCGAGGTGCTTCAGCGCACCGGATCTTTCAAATTTCGCGGCGCCATGAGCCGCATGACGCTGCTTGATGCTGACGAGCGCAAGCGCGGCGTCGTCGCCTACTCCTCCGGCAATCACGCGCAAGCCGTCGCCTGCGCCGCCCGCGACCTCGGGTCGACCGCGGTGATCGTCATGCCGGCGGACGCGCCGAAACTGAAAATCGAAAATACGAAGGGCTACGGCGCCGAAGTCGTTCTCTACGACCGTTTCACCCAAGACCGCGTCGCGATCGGCAAGAAAATTGCCGAGGAGCGTGGGCTTACGCTCGTGCCACCGTTCGACGATTACCGCATTATGGCCGGCCAAGGCACCGCTGGGCTCGAGATCGCGCAAGACGCGAAAGCCCATGGCCTGACGTTCGACGCAGTGCTGGTGCCCTGCTCCGGCGGGGGCCTGACGGCGGGCGTTGCGAGCGCGCTCGCAGAGCTCTCGCCGCAAACAAAGGTCTATGGCGTCGAACCCGCGCACTTCGACGACACCGCCCGCTCGCTCGCCGCCGGAAAGCGCGTTGGGAATACGCAAACCGTGCCCTCGATCTGCGACGCGTTGATGACGGAAATGCCCGGCGAACTCACGTTCCCGATAGTGCAGCGTTTGGTGAAGGCGTTGAGCGTGACTGACGACGAAGCGCTCCGCGCCATGGCGCACGCATACTACGAACTGAAACTGGTCGCCGAACCCGGCGGTGCCGCAGCGCTCGCCGCCGTGCTGAGCGGCAAAATCGACGTACGCGGTAAAACGGTCGCCGTTGTTCTTTCAGGCGGCAACGTCGACGCCGAAATATTTCGCCGCGCGCTGGCGATCTAAGAGCGAGACATCACGCCCACCGCGAACGACTGGGCATCGCGCGAGATCACGTCCTTGAAGTCGAACACGAAGACGCGGCCCGCCTTCAACACCACGACCGTACCGTCCGCTCTGCCCGTCGCCTTCGGATAAAGATCGGCGGCGAAGGCCCGCTCCCCCAGACCGCCAAGCGGCGTCACGCGCCCATTGGCAACGGCTTCCGAATGCAGCTTCGCGAAATAGGCCGCTGCGTCCGGCATGTCGAGCACCGGCAGTTCGTCTTGGCCCCAGATTGTGATCTTTATCTCGACCGCGCGCTCAGCCGTCGCCCACAGGCAATGGGGCGCCGTCTCCTCGCCCATCTCGTCCGGCGCAACGGGCACGCTCGCCTGGCCGAGCACGCGCTCAGCTTCTTCCGCCGTGACGACGTCGCACGGGCTGATCAACGCACTGCTCAACGCGGCGGCAAGAAGGGCAGACAACATTATGGGTTCTCCGGGCGTGCAATTCACTCTTGCACCGATCTTTGACAAAAAGAGGGCGCCCGCAACGACACGCCGCGGGCCTCGCCGACACGTGCCTTGCCATCCACAACCGGTTTGTGGCATCGCTCGGATCGCGGCAAAAATACTAAGACTCGAACCGTCCGACGGAGCCATATGCCGATGCGCGTGCAATTTCTCGGCTGTGGCGATGCCTTCGGCTCCGGCGGCCGGTTCAACACCTGCTTTCTCATCACGCGCATCGACGAAGATGTCTTGATCGACTGTGGTGCGTCGAGCCTCGTCGCCATGCGCAACAACGGCGTCGATCCGAACCGCATTCGCACGATCTTCATTTCCCACTTGCACGGCGATCATTTCGGCGGCCTTCCGTTTTTTGTTCTCGACGCCCAATTCTACAGCCGCCGCACCGGTCCGCTGACGCTTGTCGGCCCAGCCGGCTTCCGCGCGCGGCTCGAACAGGCAATGGAAGTTTTCTTTCCGGGTTCCTCCGGCGCGAAACGAAAATTCGAAACGGAAATCGTCGAAATCGTACCGGGTGCAACGCGCGTCGTGAACGGCATCACCCTCGTTGCCGTCGAAGTCCAACACGCCTGCGGTGCACCACCGCTCGCGCTGCGTTTGACCTGCGACGGCAAAACGGTCGTCTATTCGGGCGACACGGAATGGACGGAGGCCTTGGTCGAAATCGGCAATGGCGCGGACCTTCTAATCGTCGAAGCGCTGACGTTCGAAAGGAAGATTCCGCAACACCTCGACTACGCGAGCTTTCGCGCCAATGCGAACCGGATTGGCGCGAAACGCGCGATACTGACCCACCTCGGTCCCGACATGTTGGCAAATGCCGCGCACGCCGGTCACGAAATCGCACACGACGGTCTGGTCGTCGATCTCTGAAACGCAGACAGCGGCGACCTGAAGATCGCCGCTGCCGAGAAACAGATCGAAATGTCGCTTACCGCGAGTAGAACTCGACGACCAGGTTCGGTTCCATCTTCACCGGATAGGGCACGTCCGAGAGCTTCGGCGTGCGCGTGAACTTCGCCGTCAGCTTGCCGTGATCGACCTCGAGATAGTCCGGCACGTCGCGCTCTGGCAACTGGATCGCAACCGCGACCAGCTCCATGTCGCGCGCCTTGTCGCGCACGGAGATCAGGTCGCCTTCCTTGACGACATAGCTCGGGATGTTCACCCGGCGGCCGTTCACGTTGATGTGGCCGTGGTTCACGAACTGGCGCGACGCGAACACGGTCGGCACGAACTTCGCGCGGTAGACGACCGCGTCGAGACGGCGCTCGAGCAAGCCGATCATGTTCTCGCCCGTATCGCCGCGCCGGCGCTGAGCCTCGGCGTAAATCTTGCGGAACTGCCGCTCGGTGATGTTGCCGTAATAGCCCTTAAGCGTCTGCTTGGCCTTCAGCTGCACGCCGTAGTCGGAAATCTTTTGCTTGCGGCGCTGGCCGTGCTGACCTGGGCCGTATTCGCGCTTGTTCTGCGGGCTCTTCGGACGGCCCCACAAATTGTCGCCGATACGCCGGTCGATCTTATGCTTGGCACTCTGTCGCTTCGTCATTCGCAATTTCCCTATAGATTCAAGATGTTAAGCCTAGGAAATGCTGCCCTCCTCTGCCCTGGTAGTCTGGGCCGACAGGCGGGGGCTTCCCCGCCACGGGTGCTTCCAATCCGCCAGAGAAATCCCCAGCGAGCCGCGGGTTTTAGAGGGGTGGGTCACCCCTGTCAAACGGGCGATTTGTCCATCCAAGCCCGGATTGCGGCGCTCACGAACGGCGGTTTCTCGTACACGATCCAGTGGCTGNNTGCGCCGCACCTCGACGTTCGGCACCCACCGCTCCAAGCCCTCGACGCAACCCGGCAGCAGCGACGTGTCCTGCTCGCCCCAAATCACCAGCGTCGGCACCCGCACCATCAACGCCTCGTCGCTGTAAACTTCGGTGGCTGGCGCCACGCCGGGCTTCGGCGGGTCCATCCGCATCGCGCGGTACCAGTTGAACATGCCGGTGAGCGCGCCCGGCTCGCTCCACGCCTTCACGAACGCCGCGCGATCGGCCGCGTTCAGATGCCCAGCATCCGCGGTCTTCGCGAGCGAACGCCAGAGCAACGCATAGTCGTTCGCCGCATAGCGCTCTTCCGAACCCTCCGCACGCAGCTCGTGAATGTATTGCGACGCGGCGGCTTGTGCCGGGTTCATCGCCATCTCGCGCTGAAACGCCCCCGGATGCACGGCATTGACGATGATGAGCCGGTCGATCAACTCCGGCCGCTTGATCGCAAACGCCCACGCGAGCGCCCCACCCCAATCGTGCGCGACCAACGTGAACTTCTTCTTCGGTGAAAACTGCGCAGCGAACGCGACGACATCGTCGATCAGACGCTTTGTGCGATACCGCGCCACCTCGCCCGGCTTGGACGACAAATTGTAGCCCAGCAAATCCGGCGCAACGCAAAGATACTTGTCGCCAAGATCGGCAAGCTGATGCCGCCACGCATACCAAAACTCAGGAAACCCATGCAGGAACAACAGCAGGTGCCCATCCGCGGGACCGCTCGCCGCATAGTGCAGCTTCAATTCGTTAGTCTCGGCATATCCGTGACGGATCATTCGCTCTCACCCTTCTTCCGCCGCTTCTTGCCGCCTGCGAGCGAGCGCACCATGCCGCGCAGTGTTTGCACTTCCTGATACGTCAGTCCCGCGCGGTGCCACATGTTGCGCATGTTCTGCACCATCGCGGGGCGCTTGTCGGGCGGAAACAGAAATTCCGTCCGGTCGAGTTCGCCCTCGATATGCTCGAAAAACCCGATCAAGTCTTCTTTGTTCGCGAGCTTTGAGCGTTGATACTTTGCCGGCACTTTGAAGTCTGGTTTGTCATGCGTGCCCTTGAACCACTCGTAAGCCACCACGGCGACGGACTGAGCAAGATTCAGCGACGCGAATTTCGGGTTCGTCGGCACGGTCAAAATCGCATCCGCCAAGATCACTTCTTCGTTCGTGAGCCCCATCCGCTCGGCCCCGAACATCACGCCGCACGCCCGGTCTTGGGCAAGCTCCGCCACCAGCTCGGCAATCGCGCCATCCGGCGTAACCACGCGCTTCGCCATCAGCCGGTCGCGCCCCGTCGTGGCAAACACAAGACCCAGATCGGCAACCGCCTCTTCCATCGTCGCGAACACGCGCGCTCTCTCCAGCACGTGTGCCGCGCCGACGGCCATCGCTTCCGCCTTCGTGTTCGGCCAAGCCTCGCGTGGGTTCACCAGGCGCAAATCACTGAGCCCGAAGTTAAGCATCGCCCGTGCAGCTGCGCCAATATTCTCGCCGATTTGCGGGTTTGCGAGGATGATGACCGGTGTCTTCATGGCGCCTTGCGCAGCCCCAAGCCCGCCGCTAAACACCTGCGCAACCCGCACTCATTTTCAACGGAAAGTTTCATGGCGAAGATCAAGGTGAAGACCCCAGTCGTCGATCTCGACGGCGACGAGATGACCCGCATCATTTGGGATCTCATCAAGAAGAAGCTGATTCTTCCCTATCTCGACATCGACATCAAATACTTCGATCTGGGTATCGAATACCGCGACAAAACCGACGATCAGGTGACGATCGAGGCGGCCGAGGCGATCAAACGCTACGGCGTCGGCGTCAAATGCGCGACCATCACCCCCGACGAAGCGCGCGTGAAGGAATTCAAGCTGAAGAAGATGTGGAAGTCGCCGAACGGCACGATCAGGAACATCCTGGACGGCACCGTCTTCCGCGAGCCGATCATCTGCAAGAACGTCCCGCGCCTGGTGCCGGGTTGGACCGACCCGATCGTCGTCGGCCGCCACGCGTTCGGCGACCAATATAAGGCGACCGACTTCGTCGTTCCCGGCAAAGGCAAACTCACGATCACGTTCACGCCCGAAGGCGGCGGCCAGGCGATCAGCCACGAAGTGTTCAACTTCCCCGGCGGCGGCGTCGCGATGGCGATGTACAACCTCGACGACTCGATCAAGAACTTCGCGCGCTCGTGCTTCAACTACGGCCTCGACCGCGGGTGGCCGGTTTACCTGTCGACGAAGAACACGATCCTGAAAGCCTATGACGGCCGCTTCAAGGACCTGTTCGAAGAGGTCTTCAATGCCGAGTTCAAATCGAAATTCGACGCCAGGAAGATCGTCTACGAACACCGCCTGATCGACGACATGGTCGCCTCGGCTCTGAAATGGAGCGGCAAGTTCGTCTGGGCCTGCAAGAACTACGACGGCGACGTGCAGTCGGATTCGGTCGCGCAAGGCTTCGGCTCGCTGGGTCTGATGACGAGCGTTCTGCTCACCCCCGACGGCCAGATCATGGAAGCCGAAGCTGCCCACGGCACGGTCACGCGCCACTTCCGTCAATGGCAGAGGGGCGAACAGACATCGACGAACTCGATGGCCTCGATCTTTGCTTGGACCCGTGGCCTCATCCACCGCGGCAAGCTGGACGCCACGCCCGACGTCTCCCATTTCGGCGAGACGCTGGAAAAGGTTTGCGTCGACACGGTCGAAGCCGGCGACATGACGAAGGACCTTTCGCTCCTCGTCGGCCCCGAACAAAAGTGGCTCTCGACCGAAGGCTTCCTCGACAAGATCGACGAGAATTTGCGCAACGCAATGAAGATGTAGCGCAACATAACTTGTCATCCCGGGCGAGCGCAGCAAGACCCGGGATGACAGCTGTTAAGCGCGCTTGCGTGCCGCCACCATCATCAAAATCCCGAGCGTCGGCCCGATCAGCCCAAGCACGCTGCCTTCAAACCCGAATATACCGCCGGTCACCATGTCCGGCCCGTTCACCGCGACCGGGTGCAAGCCCGTGCCGAAATCGTTGCCGCTGACGTTGAAGCCGAGCACCGGGCCTTGCATGATGTTCCACCCCGTGTGAATGCCGATCGGAAGCCAAAGCGTTCGGGTCCCGAGATAGGCAAGCGATAGCAACACGCTCGCGAGAAATATGTTGAGCGCACCGATCGGCGCCATGTCGCTCTTCAACAACGCGCCGGCATGCAGCGCCGTGAAGATAAGCGAGGAGACAACAACGGAGGCAGTCGTCGAAAACTTGCTCATCAACTCTTGCAGCACGTAGCCGCGCATCATCACTTCTTCGCCTGCGGCCCCAAGCGTCATCCCGAGCATGCTCAACGCCATCGCGCTCATCGAGAACTTCGAAACATCGGGATTGAATGTGGCCCAGCCGCCGAAGAACGCAGCCGCGACGGCGCTCAAGAAAATGAACCCACCGACAACGCCGCCGGTCAAGAAGTCTGCAATCGAACTCTTCGGTGCAAGCCCCATCGCCACCGGAGACTTCCGGTCGAAAACCGCCATCAGAAGCATCGCCGGCAGCGACATGACCAAGAAATTGATGACGCCCAAGATCAGAACTTTCGGCGTCGAAGTCGCCGCATCGAGATTGAGCCCGAGCATCGGAAGGCCAACCTCGACGAGCCCCGTCGTGAACAGTCCCAATAGCAGAAAATAGAAAACGATCTTGCCCGTCGAGATCGCGGCATTCTTCATCATTGTGCAAAAGCCCCGCCTACTCGGATGAGCTTAGCGCGAGCGAGGCGCGCCCGCGACCTTCAAACGATTGGATCGCCCATGGGCCGGTTTGACGGCCGTTGGTCCAGCTCATCACCCACGACGTCGCTGGACACGTCCGCCCATTCGCCGGCCAGCCGCTCGTCCGCGATCTCAAAGATCCGTGCCTTCAGCGTCTCGTCGCGGTCGAGCAAATTTTCGAAGTCCAGCGCGTCGATAATCATCATGTGCGTACGCGTAAGCGCCGTAACGGTACCCATGCGCTTCACGCGTTTGAGCAGCGCTAGTTCACCGAAGAACTCGCCGGCGCCGAGCTTGATGTGCCCGCGCGGCAGTTGCACCTTTACCTCGCCGTCGGCGATGAAGAACATGCCTTCCGCTTCCTCGCCGCGCGCCGCGATCACCGTGCCCGCCGAAACCGCGCGCGTGCGCATGATCTTCATCACTTCGGCAATTGCCGCAGCGTCGAGTGCGGAAAACAGCGGCACTCGCGCGACCATGCCCCAGGTGACGACGAAGTCGCGCCGGTGGATCTCGTTCACAAACGCCGTCGCCACAATGCCGATCGGCAGCGCGAACAGCCCCAACCCGCAGATCATCACGAGCGACCCGAACATCTTGCCGAGCGGTGTCACCGGAACGGCGTCGCCGTAGCCGATCGTGGTCAGCGTCGCCAACGCCCACCACATCGCGTCGGGGATCGTACCGAACTGCTTCGGCTGCGCCGCGCCCTCGATCAAATGCATGATCGTGCCCGAAAACACGGCCGTGCCGATCATCAAGATCATCGCGCCCACAAGCGCCCGGCGCTCCTCGTAGAGCACACGCCCGAGCGTCACCATTGCGGGCGAATAGCGCACGAGTTTCAAGAAGCGCAGCAAGCGGAACATGCGCAGCACCCGCAAATCCGCCCCCGGCATGAAGACCGAGAGGTAAGTCGGCGCGAACGCCAAGAAATCGATGATCTGTGCGGGCCGCCTCGCAAACATCAACCGCCCGAGCAGCGGCCCGCGCTGGCGGATGGCTGGAATCTCAATCGATGCCCACAGCCTGAGCGCGTACTCGACCGTGAAGATCGCGACCGATGCCAGGTCGAACACCAAAAATGCCGCCTCGAACTCCGCATGGATCGACGGCACGCTTTCGAGGATGACCGCAAGCACGTTGGCCAGGATCAAGACCACCATGAAGTCGTCAAAATACCGCGCAGAGGAACTTGACCCGCCCGCTTCGACGGTCAAGTAGATCCACCGCCGCCAGCTGACGGCATCACTGTCCGCATGCACGCGCGTGTCCATCACTTAAGCCTTCATCGCAGCAACGATCGCGTCGAGCGCAGCTTGCAGTTTGGCCCCATCCGGTCCGCCGCCTTGCGCCATGTCGGGCCGACCACCACCGCCTTTACCGCCGACGGCTTCGACACCCTTCTTCAGAAGCTCGACCGCGTTGAACCGCTTTGCGAGATCTTCCGTGACCCCGACCGCGATCGCCGCCTTGCCGTCCGCGGCCGTCGCAAACACGACGACGCCGGAGCCGATTTGCTGCTTCGCCTGATCGACGAGCGCGCGCAGATCCTTCGGCTCGACGCCCTCGACGGCGCGCGCCATCAACTTCACACCGCCGACGTCGGCCGTATCGTTCGCGGACCCGCCACCCCCGCCGCCCATCGCCAGTTGCCGCCGCGCATCCGAAAGGTCGCGCTCAAGCTTTTTGCGCTCCTCCAACAACTGCGAAATCCGGTCCGGCAACTCCGCCGGCGACGCACGCATCGCCGATGCGGCTTCGCGCACGAGCCGATGCTGTTCGTTCAGATAGGCGAGCGCACCCGCGCCGGTCAGCGCCTCAATGCGCCTGACACCGGCGGCCACGGCACTCTCTCCGACGATCTTCATCAAGCCGATGTCGCCCAGCCGCCGCACATGCGTGCCACCGCAAAGCTCGACCGAATAAGTCTTGCCCTCGTTCGCACCCATCGACAACACGCGCACTTCATCGCCGTACTTCTCGCCGAAAAGCGCCATCGCCCCTTGCTCGATCGCCTTTTCCGGCGTCATCAGCCGCGTGACCACGCCGTCGTTCGCGCGCACCATGTCGTTGACCTGGGCCTCGATCACCGCGAGCTCGGCCTCGCTCACCGCTTTTGGATGCGAGAAGTCGAAGCGCAGCTTTTCGGGACCGACCAACGAACCCTTCTGCGTCACATGCGGGCCGAGCACGCGCCTAAGCGCTTCATGCAACAAGTGCGTCGCCGAGTGGTTCGCCCGCGTCGCCGTCCGCCGCACGCTGTCCACGCGCAAGTCGACGACCTCGCCGACCTTCAGCGAGCCGCGATTGAGCTTACCGATATGCACATGCATATCGCCCAGCTTCTTCTGCGTGTCGCTGATTGCGAACTCCGCCCCCGCAGCCGTGAACATCGCACCTTCGTCGCCAACCTGGCCGCCGGACTCGCCGTAGAACGGCGTCTGATTGACGATGACTTGACCCTCATCCCCCGCACTCAGCGACGCGACTGGCTTGCCGCCCTTCACCAAAGCGGTGACGACGCCTTCCGCCACTTCCGTGTCGTAGCCCAGGAACTCCGTCGCGCCGACCTTTTCGCGCAGTTCGAACCACACGCTTTCGGTTGCAGCTTCGCCCGATCCCTTCCAGGCCGCACGCGCCTCCTCTTTCTGCTTTGCCATTGCGGCGTCGAAGCCGGCTTTGTCGACGCCGATCCCGCGGCTGCGCAACGCGTCTTCGGTGAGGTCGTACGGGAAGCCGAACGTGTCGTAGAGCTTGAACGCGACATCGCCGGGCAACGTCTTGCCCTTGCCCATGCCGCCGGTCGCCTCGTCGAGCAGCTTCAACCCGCGCTCCAGGGTCTGACGGAACTTCGTCTCCTCAAGCTTCAACGCCTCGGTGATCAGCGGCTGCGCGCGACCGAGTTCCGGATAGGCTGCACCCATCTCGCCCACAAGCACGGGCACGAGCCGCCACATCAACGGCTCCTTCGCGCCCAAGATATGCGCGTGCCGCATTGCGCGCCGCATGATCCGGCGCAGCACGTAGCCGCGCCCTTCGTTCGACGGCGTGACGCCGTCGGCGATCAGGAACGACGACGCGCGCAAGTGATCCGCGATCACCCGGTGCGAAGCGGCATGCGCGCCATTCGCATGTTGTCCCGTCGCCTGTGCCGAGGCATCGATCAACCGGCGAAACAAATCCGTATCGTAGTTGTCGGTTTTGCCCTGCAGGATTGAGGAAATGCGCTCAAGCCCCATGCCGGTGTCGATCGAGGGCTTCGGCAGCGGCACGCGCTCGCCCTTCGCCACCTGGTCGAACTGCATGAAGACGAGGTTCCAGAACTCGACGAACCGGTCGCCGTCCTGATCAGGCGAACCCGGCGGTCCGCCCTGCACGGTATCGCCGTAGTCGTAGAAGATCTCCGAGCACGGCCCGCACGGCCCCGTATCGCCCATCGACCAAAAATTGTCGGAGGTTGGAATCCGGATGATCTTGGCCTCGGGAAACCCTGCGATCTTCTTCCAAAGCGCTGCCGCCTCGTCGTCTTCGGAATAAACCGTAACCAGAAGCCGCGTTGTGTCGAGCGTGAACTCCTTCGTGATCAGGTTCCACGCGAGCTCGATCGCGACATCCTTGAAATAATCGCCGAAAGAAAAGTTGCCGAGCATCTCGAAGAACGTGTGATGCCGTGCCGTGTAACCGACATTGTCGAGGTCGTTGTGCTTGCCGCCGGCGCGCACGCATTTCTGCGACGAAACCGCGCGCGAATAGGGCCGCTTCTCGGCGCCCGTGAATACGTTCTTGAACTGCACCATGCCGGCGTTCGTGAACATGAGCGTCGGGTCGTTCCGCGGCACCAACGGCGACGACGCCACCGCCTCATGGCCGTGACCGGCGAAGTAGTCGAGAAACGTCGAGCGAATGTCGTTCAGAGCGGTCATGGCGGCTCAAATCGGCCTGTAATGTTGATGACCGGATGTATCGGCCCCTCCCCGCCCTGTCCAGGCGACGCGGCGCGCACAAAACGCAAAATAGGACGGCCCGGACCTTGGGGGGAAGGTCCGGGCCTAATCTCTCCACTGTGGGGGGCACTGAGGGGGTGGAGAGAATTGCGTTAAGAGGGGCGACGCCTATTCGTCGTCGTCGGCACCCTTCTCCGGTGCTGTGGCGAGCGCATTGCTAAGGATCCCGGCATTCGCGCGGACCGCAGCTTCGATCTTCGCCGCAATGTCCGGGTTCTCCGCCAAGAACGCCTTTGCGTTCTCCCGGCCCTGCCCGATCCGCTGATTGTCGTAGGAGAACCACGACCCCGACTTCTCGATGATCCCAGCCTTGGAGCCCAAATCGACCAGCTCGCCCACCTTCGAAATGCCGGAGCCGTACATGATGTCGAACTCGACCTGCCGGAACGGCGGCGCGACCTTGTTCTTGACCACCTTGACGCGCGTCTGGCTGCCGACCACGTCGTCTTTCTCTTTGATCGCGCCGATGCGGCGGATGTCCAAACGCACGGACGAGTAGAATTTCAGCGCATTGCCGCCGGTCGTCGTTTCCGGATTGCCGAACATGACGCCGATCTTCATGCGGATTTGGTTGATAAAGAGCACGATCGTATTCGAGCGCGAGATCGAAGCCGTGAGCTTGCGCAGCGCCTGGCTCATCAACCGCGCCTGCAGACCGGGGAGCGAATCGCCCATCTCGCCTTCGATTTCGGCCTTCGGCGTCAGCGCCGCGACCGAGTCGATGACCACGATGTCGACCGCACCGGAGCGCACCAGCGTGTCGGTGATCTCAAGCGCTTGCTCGCCCGTGTCCGGTTGCGACACCAAAAGTTCGCCAATATCCACGCCAAGCTTCTTCGCATAGCCGATATCGAGCGCGTGCTCCGCGTCGACAAAAGCGGCAACCCCGCCCTTCTTCTGCACTTCCGCCACGATGTGCAGCGCGAGCGTCGTTTTGCCCGAAGATTCCGGCCCATAGACTTCGACCACGCGGCCGCGCGGCAAGCCGCCGATACCGAGCGCGATGTCGAGGCCCAAAGACCCGGTCGAAACCGACTCGATCTCGGCCACTTTCTGGTTCGCGCCGAGCTTCATCACCGAGCCCTTGCCGAAGGCGCGGTCGATTTGGCTCAAGGCCGCTTCCAGTGCTTTCTTACGGTCCATATCGTCCTGCTGTTCTACGACGCGAAGTGCGGTGCTCATGGGGTGTCCTGCTCCTTATTTCACTTTAGGGTCTGCGCCTGCAACGCGAGGACATGTACGCCGTTCGTTCTCATTTCGCAATGCATAGTTAAGATATTGAAATAGAACAGCTTTCAGACTCAAGTTCGATCTTAGTTCTCAGAAACACTCGATACAAATATCCCCTTCGACAACGTAGAACAATTAATGCACACTTCGTCCGCCGAGGCCCACGCTGTGGAGCGAAACCGATGAAGCAGAAACCCCTCGCCACCAGGCGCCCGCAAGAAGCCATGGCCCGCTTCGATCGCCTCTTGGCCAGCATGGCCCCCAAAGCCGAAGCCCCAAAGGCGCTCACCCCCAAACGCACGCTGAAAAAGAGAAGGGATTCTCACACAATGAAACAATGAGACAATGGAACAATGAAATTGAATGGCACGAAGCGCCGATCGCGAGTCTGTTGCGCGCCTACAACGGCGGGTTTCACGTCGCCGCCTGAGCAGCCTCGCATTGTTCCATTGTCTCATTGTTTCATTGTGTGAGAATTTTTTCTTCGCGGCTTCCGCCTTCGCCAAGGCTTCGGCGGACAGGTCGCGTGAATCACTTCACACCGCCACCGCATAGTGCCCCCGCATCATGAACGCCATCACGAAAATTGCCGGCAAAGCAAGCAGCACGGCCGCGCCGAGGGGCACGCCGCCATATGCAATCCCCGCGGCGATCACGCACACGGAAAAGCACCCGACATCCCACCCGCTCTCTGTCGCCATGTTGAATCTGAGCGGGCACGGCGACGCCTTCGCCAAATTGTAGACCGCCGTCATCAGCACCGGCACATAGAAGCACATCGCAAACACACCAAGTGCATTCGCTGCGACCGCCACCGCCGGCATGCCGAGGCTCGTGCCCCGCAAGAAGATCGCCGCCGCCATCCCCGCGAACACGAAGACGACGACCCGTGCGCCGTGCCCCGCGTCAATCCCCTTGCCGAGCAGCAACCCGCCCACAGCTCCCGTGATCGCAGCGACCGTCATCGCCCCGCCGAACGCCTCGTAACTCTTGTCGAGCGTGACGAAGAGCGCGATCCACCACACAAGCACGAACGCGCCCGTGAACCATCCGTGGACAGCAAAGATACGCGCCCCGCGAAGTGCATGGGCAAATGCGCCCGGGACCTCCGCCCGCACCACAACCGCGGGCAGCTTAAGCAACGGCAGCACGGCAAGCGCTTGAACAACCCCCGCCGCCGCAAACGTGGCAAACGGCCCGAACTTGACCAGCCCCCACGTCCCCGCGACCGGCGCCACGATCCCGATCAACGAGACGATCGCCTCGCGGGCGCTGATCTGATGTCCGCGATGTTCGCTGTCGCCGAGCGACGCGAAATACGCGTGATAGCTCGTCCAATAGAACGCATCGCCGACCGCCGAAAACACACACCTGAGAAGAAGCCCGACCGACAACCCGTCGATCCACGCCGCCACTGGGTACTGCGCCGCCAGAAGCAGCGTCCCGATGATGAGCGTCGCCTTGAGTCCGAACCGCTTCGCGAGCGGCAATACTAGCGGCCGCGAAACGAACCGCCCGAGAATGATTGCCGCGAGCGCCAACAACGCCTGCGGCACGCTCAAACCTGCTCGCACGAAATAAACGAGCAAGAACGTCCCCGCACCCGCCGACGCGAACGCTTGAAACGCATAGTGCACATTGACGCGATTGACCGCGCTGTTCGCCAAGTAAGCCATGAACCTGCCATGAAAATGAAGAGAGGACGCGCGAACGCTCACCAACCCTAAGCGGGCTCAGAGCGTGAGCTGAAAGTCAGCTAGCGGATGCGAACAACACACATGCGGAGGGAATCCCTCTTTCCTCAAGACCGAACTATGACCCCGGTTTCCCAAAGCCGACAAGTGCGCCGAAGCCACAGCCCGTTGATGTAAACTCACCGCGCCCATGCCCGATGCAGCGCCCACAGTACTGACGGAACGCGCCAGCCTGCTGCGCCTCGTACAATCCGTCGTCCCCGTCTGCCACGCTGTTATCCTGGCGCCGAAGCCGTTCTTCGGCGCGATCGGTAGCGCAAGCAGCTTGAGCGTCATCAACGCGCTCGGATTCTTTACCGTTGCAGTGACTCTCTACGTCGCACTCCAGAGCCTGTTCGAACTAGGCCTGATCCGCTTCGCGGGCTACGAGACGGAATCCCTGATCACGTACTATGCGATGCCGTTTGCCGCGGAGGGGTTGCCGCTCGTCCCAGCGCTCGGGTTCCTCACAGCTGTCGGCATCGTCGGCGGCATATTCTTGTTCGCAATCGCGCAATGGACGCTCAGCATTTGGCTGTTTGCGATGTGGTTCATTCATTCGGGCAAGGTCGCCTCCGCGAAAGCAATGCTCGTTGCGGGACTCTAGGCGACAGGCGCAATCATGCTCGTATTCAGCATCGTGAGCCTACCCGCGCTCTATCTCGACCACGGTTTCAATCCACAGCCGATCATGGCAACGCCGGGCACGATTCTCCATGACATCGCCCGCTTCGCAACCGCCGCCGGCCTCGAGGCTAAGTACGAAGCGATTTTCACCTATCTCTTCCTACGCTCGATCTCCCTCACGACAGACCTCCGGCTGCACTGGGGCCTCGTCTTCACGATCCTTCTGGCGGCAGCAATCATACTGGCGATGCGGGCGCTGTGAGCGAAAGAGGCAACGGTTCACGGCCCTTGGTTGAGATGCGTCTTGATCTCATGCGCGATGCGCCACGCCGTTTTATACGTCACCGCCAATTGCCGCTGTACCTCGCGCGCCGTCATCTTCTTGTGCCCGACACAATAGAGAAACATCACGTAGAACCAATCCTGCAGCGGCGTTCGCGTGCGCGCGAAGGGTGTCCCCGCTTTCGGATGGATATGATAGGCGCACCACTGGCAGACGTAAGCCGGCGCCCGTTTCAGCCGGTGAAACGTCGTCACCCGCCCGCATTTCGGACACGGCCCACGGCGTCCGTAGCGCAACGCAAGCAGGTGATCCAGACAAGCATCCTCCGTCGGGAACCGCTGCGCAAACACGCGGTAGAGCACGGTTTCTGGGTCGGGCGCGGTCATCTGAACACGACGCTATAACGCGATTGGGAACATGCGCAACGGCCCCGGCTGCGCTACAGTCGCCCAATGCGCCCAATCACACTAGTGTTCCTCGTTCTCAACGCCGCCGTCTTCGCGGCCTGGCTCTATCTCGGCACAAGCCCGTTCATGATCGAGAACTTCCTCGTCAGTGCCGACGGGCTCGCGGCCGGCCGCTGGTGGACACTACTGACGTCCGAATTCTCGCACCTGATCTTCCTCCACTTCTTCCTGAACATGTATGTGCTGGCGACATTCGGTCCGATCGTGGAGGCGACCATTGGCTCTGCCCGCTACGTCACGTTCTACCTGACGGCCGCGATCGTGGCCTCGCTCGGCCACGCTGCCGTGTCGGCATTCCTGCTGGGCCATCCGGAACTCCCGGCGCTCGGCGCATCCGGCGCAATCTCCGGCGTGATCCTGCTGTTCGCGTTCCTCTACCCGGAAGCGCGCCTGCTGCTCCTCGGCATCATCCCGATGCCCGCGCTGGTCGGCGTTGCCGTATTCGTCGGCCTCGACGTTGTCGGTCTAGTCGCGCAAACCGAAGGCGGCGGCCTCCCCATCGGTCACGGCGCTCACCTCGGCGGTGCATTGACGGGTGCCCTTTACTACCTGCTCGTGATCCGCCCGCTGCTCGTCGGCCGCGCCGGCCCCGTCGATTTCAGCGACGTCGCAACATGGCGCCGACGAATCGAGCAACAACACATCATGGAAATCCGAAAAAGAGAGAAGTGACATGTACCGCGTTACGCTCTTAGCCGCCGCGTTTGCCGCCGCTTTCGGCGCAGCGCACGCCGCCGACCAATCCCTCGCCGACGCGCGCCGCGGCCACGACGCGGGCGTTATCGGACGCAGCCAGTCCGACGAGGCACCGGCAAACCCACCGGCAGGCACATTCACCCTCGTGCGCTATCCCGCCCCACCGGGCGACCTCGCCGCCTACCTCACGCCACCGCCGAAAGGCAGCGCCAAACACCCCGCGATCGTGTGGATCGGCGGCGGCGACAGCGCCGCGATCGGCGACATGTGGACCGAGCAAGACCCAAAGAACGACCAATCCGCTTCCGCGTTCCGCAATGCCGGCATCGTGCTCATGGTGGTCTCGCTGCGCGGCGGCAACGACAACCCGGGCGAACGCGAAGGCCTCTACGGCGAAGTCGACGACGTGAGGGCGGCCGGCGACTACCTCGCGCGCCAGCCCAACGTCGACCCCGCACGTATCTACCTCGGCGGCCACTCGACCGGCGGCACACTCGTGCTCCTCACGATGGCAACGACGACACAGTTCCGCGCGGCGTTCGCGTTCGGCCCGATGGCCAGCCCGAGCAAAACCTACATGGCGGCGCTGGGCGTACAAGTCGCCGGCCAAGACGACCTCGACCGCCGCGCCCCCATCCGTTTCCTGCACGCGATCAAATCGCCCACCACAATCATTGAAGGCGAAAACGGCAACGCGAAAGCGTTCGCCGCCATGCGATCGGCCAGCACAAACCCGAACCTCCACTTCCACCTCGTCGAACGCGCGAGTCACTTCACGGTGCTCGGCCCGGTGAGCGACCTCCTCGCGAAGCGCATCCTGAAGGACACCGGCCCCACCTCCGCCGTCGCACTCACGGACGAAGAACTGACGGCGTTGTTCAAGTGGTAACGTAGTCCGGGAGCGCGGACGTCTCACCCTCCCTTTCTGCCTTGGAAGCAGCCAGTTTTTTCGACAGATATCATCAGAGCAACGAAAGCACGGCAACACGTGAGCATCCGTCAATGAAAACTCCTACGATGCTCGTGCTCATGTTGCTGGCCGCTCACACACCCGCGCAGGCAAACGATGACGCTCTCCTCAAGATCGTCGCCGACACCCAGCACGGCCGCATCGAAATCTGCCACGACCCGCGCTGGCCAGCGTGGCGCTTCGATGAGGGCGAAGCAGGCCGCGCGCGCCTGAACGGCCTGAAGCAATTGGCTGACGCCGAACGCAAGCGACGCGAGGCGAACAGAACCGAAGCTCCATTCGAAGCCGCGCGCGAGCTCATCCGCTTGAGCGCGCTCTCCGCAATGGTCGACGCTGCAAACGCTGCCGCCGATCGTCAAGCCTGGACAGCGACCTTCGACGAGGTGGCCGCCTTCATCGGCACATGGCGCGCGAAGGCATACGCGATTGTCGGCAACGAATTCCCCGCACTCGTCGCCCGCCGCGCGGTCTGGCGGCTTGCCCGCGCGAGAACCTTTGCCCATCAGCCGCCATCCGAAACGTTCCGCGGCATCGGCAGATGCTTGATCGGCGCAAACCGCGCCGTCGTCGAAGAGGCAGTCGTGCGTCGGACCCTGGCAATCCTCCAACGCGGATGGCCCTCCGATGCGCGCAACGGCCGAGGCGCCGAAGCCGCCGCGATCGACATCGTCGACGCACCCGCGGGACTTCAGTACATCACGACGAACTGGGCTCGCTTGCTTGAAGGCGCGAAACGCGAACGCTTGCCTGTAGGCGTGCTGCCGCTTTGGCGCATGAGCCTCGACACCGATCCGGAATCGATCTCGACAATCGAGCAATATGAAGCACGGTTCGAAACCGAGTGGCCGCAAGTCGCCGCACTGGTCAGCGGAATGAGTCCCGCGACCTCCATCGGCGAAGAACTGTTTCGCCGCACAAGGGTGGAGCAATACGCGCGCCACGCCATGGTGATCGCCTATCGCCAGTTCGGTAACGATAGTGCCAGCAAAGGCCTCCCGGCCGTCTGGAAGAAAGTGGCCGAAGAAGACGCCGCCAACACGCACCGCATGAAGGAACTGTTGGCGTCGCACACATGGTTCGACGACGAAATCGATGGCGAAGGCGCCGAAAACTTCGGCTGGCTCATCGTCCAACACGCCGACCGAGACCCTGCCTTCCAACGCGACGTGCTCAACCGCCTCGAACCCTTACTCGCGCAAGGTCGGGTCAGAACGCAGGACTACGCGCTGCTCTGGGACCGCGTCGCCGTCGCTGACAAACGCCTTCAGCGCTACGGCACGCAAGTGACATGCGAAAAAGGGAAAGGCGCATGGACACCGCTCAACGGCATCGAAGACCCCGACCACCTCGACGACCGCCGCAAACAAATGGGCCTCCGCCCATGGAAAGAGTACGTGGTTGGCTTTGGCCCGTGCCGTTGAGGCGGCGTGCCGCCTACGATGCGCCGCTAGTCGAACCTGACGGGCCGCACGCGCGCGCGCCTGAATTTTTGAATTGCCTTGTCGAGATCTGCGCCGGGGCGCGAAATCCGCACCGCCCACTTACCAAAGGGCTCCGCGTCGTCGGGCGATTGCACCTCCGACCGCGCCAACGACTCCAGCGTATCGCGCAGGTCGGCCTCCAAGCTCTTGCCGCGCCGTTTGGCCCGCTTGCGCAGCAGTTCCTTGGTACGCTCCGGCACCTTGCGGATCAATATGTCGCCCACGGGTCATCTCCGTATCGTTCAGGATATCACACCCGCGTCCGTGCCCGACAACCATCCGGCGGCCGCTGCGAGATTGCACAGACCCTAAGGTCGGCGCCATGCTACGCGCTATTATCAGGCAGTACACAAAGGAGCGCCCTTGAAACCCGCCTACATCCTCATCGACTTCGAAAACGTGCAGCCCGACAAGATTGGCGCGCTCGACACCGGCGCATTCAAGATCAAGGTCTTCGTCGGTGCGAAGCAGTCGCGCGTGGCGCTGGGACTTGCGAGCGCGCTGCAGCCGATGGGCAACGCGGTCGAATACGTTCAGATCGAAGGCAGCGGACGCAACGCGCTTGATCTGCACATCGCCTACTACATCGGACGGTTGTCCGTCGAGGAACCGGGCGCCGTCTTTCATATCGTCTCGAAAGACACGGACTACGACCCGCTGATCGATCATTTGAAGGGCAAGAACATTCTATGCCAGCGGTGGAGCGCGTTCGGCAGTATTCCCCACGCGCGCGACGCTGCATCGAAACCTGCACCCGCGCCGCGGCCGGCGGCGAAGCCGAAACCCGCGCCGAAAACCTCCGCAAAGCCCACACCGGCAGCGGCATCCCAAGTCGACGAAATCGTCGAGAACCTGCGCAAGCGCGCGCGGGCACAGCCGTCGACTCTGAAGGCGCTGACCAGCACGATCAAATCGCACTTCCGCAGCCTTCCCATGACGGACGCAACGGTCGGCACCATCGTCGAAGCGTTGAAAGCGCGCGGCCTGATCGCGGTGAAGGACGGTAAAGTCGCGTATCAACTGACATAGGTGCCGAACGCATACCTTCTGCGTTTGCTGGGCGCGCATACCACGTCAGCGGCAACGCGGAGTTGTTGTAAGGATGCAATGATGCGAAACGGCTTCCATGTTCTTTATGTTCGCAAGGGAAAGGTGATTATCCCGGTAAAGGCGGACACAACGTCGGGGTGGTTAGACATCGACCCTGTAAATGTCTTCGACTGCAATGACGTTGAAGCTATGTCGCAAGCGATTCGCGGGGCAATCATTTCCGGTAACCCGAAAGGACGCGGCTACCTACGCAACGAATTCCCGCCTCCGGTAGTCCTCAAGCCGACTAAGACGCGCTCTTGGTCGCAGTTCTCCAAGGGCACTACATCGATTGGTTGGGTGCTGTCTGATGAGCAGTGTACGATTGACAAGATTGTAGACATGGGCGTTCCAGGCAAGGCCGGTTACGAGCCCATTATCGTGAGCACACTTCCTAGGAATGTGGACCTGGGTACATTTGTGGAAGCCATACTATGTGAGGTCAGGAACGCCTGTGTTGGAACGAACCCACCTTGACGGGTAATGCAGGGGACACCTTGCGCATCACCTTCAGCTCGGCTGACGCTGCAAGGTACCCGCGCGACAAGCTGTCCGCGTCAACTTCTCCATTGACTTTTCTATAGTTTCGGCTTATGTATAAGGTTTCCCTGACCGCTGCGGGTCAGCGGCTGCGACTTGAAAATTGAATCAGAGCCACGACCACGTTGCGCCGCAGAGCAGCGTTTTCATCCGCGTGCGCAGACACTCGCTGACGTGTCCCTCATTGCTTCCGTTCATGGCCGGCCCGCGAAGGTTTTTGGTGCTACGGGTCCCGCGCTTACCCCGTTACATGTAGCAGCGATGTAACGCCTGTGTAACGGCAATTTTGGCGGAACTCAGCCAATGTAACGGCGTAACGCCTGGATTCGCATCGTATTTTGTCGAAAACGGGCTAACGCATTGAAACCAAAAGGACTCTGCCACCAAAAATCACGCCTCGCCCAGAACCTCTTTCACTTTGCTCGTCAGCTGTTTCAGGCTGAATGGCTTAGGCAGGAAGAGGCAATCCTCCGGCCGGTCGGGCGCGCTGCGGAACGACTCCTCCGCATAACCCGAGATGAAGATCACGCGCAGGTCCGGCATCAACGCGCGCATCGCTTTCACGAGTTGTGGCCCCTCCATCCCCGGCATCACCACGTCGGAGATCAAAAGATCGATCGGCCCGTCGTATTCCTTGATAAGGTCGAGCGCCTCTTCCCCGCCGCACGCGTCAAGCACCTTGTACCCGCGCATGGTGAGCGCGCGGACCGCAAAGTCGCGCACCGCATCCTCGTCCTCGACCAGCAGGATCGTGCCGACGCCGGTCAGATCGCGCGCGGCCTGCGCTTTCTCCGGCTCGACAACCGCCGGCACGGATGCGGGAATGTGGCGCGGCAGATAGATGCGGAACGTCGTCCCCTTGCCCAACTCGGACTCGGGGAAGATGTAGCCGCCCGTCTGCTTCACGATGCCGTAGACGGAAGCAAGCCCCAGCCCCGTGCCGTGGCCCTTCTCCTTGGTCGTGAAGAACGGCTCGAAAATCTTTCCGAGGTTTTCTTTCGGAATGCCGAGCCCAGTGTCCTCCACTTCGAACGTCACGTAGTCGCCCGACGGCATCAGCACCTGACCGAACGACATCGTCTCGCCGATGGTCATGTTCGCCGTGCGGATCGTGAGTGTGCCGCCGTTCGGCATCGCGTCGCGCGCATTGACGGAAAGGTTCATCAGCGCGTTGCCGATCTGGTTCGGGTCGGCCATCACCGGCCAGAGGTCGCGCCCGTGCTCGACTTTGAGCTTCACGCGATCGCCGATCAACCGGCGCAGCGTCACCGACCAATCGGCGACGAGGTCGGTCAGGCTCAAGACCTCCGGCTCCAGCGTCTGCCGGCGCGAGAAGGCGAGCAGCTGGCGCACGAGCGAGGCGGCGCGCAAGCCTGTGTTGCGGATGTCGTTCAGATCGGCGAACGACGGATCGCCCGGCTGATGCCGCTGCAGCAAGAGCTCGGCATAGCCGTTGATGACGGTGAGCAAATTGTTGAAGTCGTGCGCGATGCCGCCGGCGAGCTGCCCCACGGCCTGCATTTTCTGCGACTGCGCAAACTGGGTTTCGAGCGCGGTCTGTCCGGTCGTATCGATGAGGTAGATCGCGTAGGCGGGCCCGCCGTTCTCGTTGTGCAGTTTGCTTGCGAAGAGTTGCGCAGTGCGCTCGTTGCCCGGCTTGAAGCGCACGTCGACCGGCGCGCGCGATACTTCGCCGGGGCTCAACGACGTCAGCCGCGCCCGCGTCTCTTGCGCCGTCTGATCGCGCAGAAGGTCGAACACCGGCCGGTCCTTCAGCTTCTTTGCCTCACTGCCGATCAGGCTCGCGAACGCCGCGTTCCACTCGGCGATGACACCGTCCTCGGTCGTCAGCGCAACGCCGACGGGCGCATCTTGAATGAACTTCGGCATGCGCACGTCGGCGCCTTGAAGCAGCGGCTGCTCCAGCGGCCGAAGCTGCACCACGACCGACTGCTTCGCCGCATCGACGCTCTGCAGCACCGGCCGCCGCGGCGACGTGTCGGTGATGCGCCAAACCGTGTGGCCCAGGCTCGAGATCGGCGCGACCGCGACATGCACCCATTTGCCGGCCACGTTCTTGAGCTTCAGCTCTTCTTCGTGCGTCTCCTTCAAACTCGCCGCGCGCACCAAACGATAGAGCCGCTGCGCCGTTTCGGGATCGCCGGAAAAGCCCGCCACCGGCAACACGTCGCCGCCCGACGAGCTGGAGCCGAACGTCTTGCGCCAAGCGGGGTTCGCGTAAGCGATCGACCCGTCTGGCGCGGTGATCGAACAAGCCCGCTGGTCGGTATCGAGTGCGGCGCCGAACAACCGCGCCGGCGCCTCAGGCGGAACAAGCCGCCCGGATGAGATCGCAAACATAAGGCCTGCGCCGCAGAGCGTCAGCCCTACCAGAAAGAGCAGCCCGCCAAAGCCTGCCGCCTCCGGAAAGACGATAACCGCAATACCTGCAACGCACGCGACCGCGAACAACCCCAGCGCCCACTGGCCACTCGACAGGCTGCCGCTCAACGCCCACAACGGATGTGCGGGCACCTCGGCGGTCGGTATCTCGGGAGGAGGCTCAATCGCTGGCTTCATAGACAACGCTCAAACTCGCGCGTTCAGACCAAAGGAAGTCACTTGTCGCGCAACGTCGCCGAGCCGCCGCTCAAGAAGGCGGATTCGATGCGCTCGGTACATTGTTTCCCCCGCCGATGCGTTATTCGCCGCCGGACGTAGACATCCGACGCCGCAAATCAGTCGGCAAGCATCTTGCCTGATTCGAAGCTCTGGCGAACGTTGCCCAGGGGATAATGACCGCACCGTTGGGGACAGCCACTGTCAATAGCTTGGCGCAGATAGCTCATACCGTGCACGTGCGACAGCACCCAACACATTGGCGTGTATAGAATTATGATGGTTCTGGAACGGCGACCACCAGTGTCATCTTCCGGCGACGCCTCGCGGCAATTCCGACTAGCCGTAGAGCGCGATCAGCTCTTCATCGTCTTCGCCCGGCACTTCACCGTCCGGAGCCGGAAGCTCCGCCTCGAGCGCTTCTTTCATCGCCTCGAGTTGCGCTTCGTACGCAATCTGCGTGTCGTTCGTCTCAACCGGGTACGCAGCCGCGAAGTCTTCGGCGCGCACATAACCGCGCGCGTCCGCAGCCGGATGGCCGGGCATGTAGATCTCGCGATAGTCGTAGCCGAGTTCCACGTCGAAGAGCGAAATCGGCGCGTCGTACCCCGGCTCGCGCCGCAAGCCCGCAAGCGATTGCGCAAGATCGTCCGCGACATCGCACATATACTCCGCTTGCATCCGCAGAGCAGAGACCGCCACCAGCATCGACTTCAACGATTCCATGAAAGCCCCTTTGCACGCGTCGTTTGTCCGCGCGTAGTTTGCGGAACAAAGTCTGCGCCGAAGACGCTTAAGACCGGCTTAAGAGCGGCGCTTAACGAACCGCTAATGCGCGCCGTTCCACGACCACGTCCGACACCGCCAGCGCCTCGGCCCGCTCGTCGACGAGCTGCTTCAGTCGCCGTGCGATCCGCAGTGCGCCGCGCCCGTCGAGATTCATGCGCCCTGCCGCGCTCATCGCCCGTCGTTGCGGCGCGTCGGCCAAAAGCTCGTTCACGACCGCCGCGATCTTTGCCTCATCAGGCGTATGCAACGCATAACCCATGCCCGCCCGCTCGAACGCCGACGCACGGACGGATGTGTCCTCATCGCTACAAAGATAGATCGCGGGAACACCGAGTGCCGCCAGTTCGCAAGCGGCAAAGTCGGGCCCGGCAAGCGCCAGGTCCACTTCACCCATCAGCTTCGGCAGATCGTTGGCGCTGTGCACGATCGCCGCAGTCGGCGAAATTTTCATGATCTTCGTCTCGAGGTCGCGGGGCGCACCGAGGCCAAGAAGGACGGTCGTGTCGAACGCGGTTCCAAGACTTGCAAGCGCACGCACGGCGGTCAGCGTGAACTCGCCGGCCGATACGACCACATGCGCCCGTCCATCCCGGCGCGAAAGTGGGGGAACGGCGTCTTGACCAAGCGCCACCCACTCCCACCCGACATGAGGCTCGGCTTCCGCGCCTTCCCAGTTGAGCGCGAACACCTGCGGCACCGGCGCATAGAACGAAGCATCCGCCGAAAGCCGCCGCGGCGTCATATCGTCGACGACAGCGACCAGCATATCGGCGCCGCGCAAACGCATGACGGACGTCGCCGATAGTTCGCTCGCAATATCGAGCATCATGGCGACCGGCTTGTGCGCCTCGGCGAGCGACAACAACCAGTCGACCTCGCTCGCATTGGCAGGCATAGCATCGACGTCGAATCCGGCCTCGCCGACCGCACCCACGCCAAGCTCATCGCCGCGCACCGCAAAACGAACCGCAAACCCTTCGCGATTGCGCAACGCCCGCGCGACGCTCAGCGACCGCCGGACGCGCCCAAGGCCCATCGCGCGGCTACCGTCGCAGCGCATGATGATTGTGCCGCCAACCTGTGCAGCCCGCACCGGCATCGGCGCGTTCAGATCGAGCAGAGCGGGCTCGCGCTGGAGCAGCGCAATAAGATCGGTAAGCGTCGCCTCGCCCGCCTGCGCATGCAGACGCGCGTAGACCGCCTCGATGAACGTCACATCCGCCGGCGTATCGATCGAAACCCGCGCACCGTCGAAGCGCCACTTCTCCGGCAAGTCGATCGCAGCCACGGTAACGAATTCCGGGTGCAGCTTGAAATAAGCGCTCACATGCTGGCGCGCGACCGGATCCTCGTGCGCCTTGACCACCAGCTTGTCGAGCGCCCAGCGCGACATCACATCGGCCCCGTCATGGATCGCCGACAAGCCCGGCTTCAGTGTTACGAAATCGGCCTGATGGCGCATCAACTCGCGGATCAGATAATCGACATAGCCCGCATCGACCAACGGTGCATCCGCGTTGACGCGCACGATGACATCGGGATCGATCGCGTACGAAGCCAGCGCCAGCCGCCCCAGCACGTCGTCTTCCGGTCCACGCACGACTTTCGCTCCTTGCGCTTCCGCATAGGCCGCCAGCGCGTCGTCCGAAGGATCGCGCGTCGTCGCGACGCAAATCGTCTCGATAAGCTCAGACTTCTTGAGCCGGTGCAGGATGTGCCAGATCAGCGGCTCACCCACGATCGGCGCCATCACCTTTCCAGGCAACCGCGTCGACTTCATGCGCGCTTGCACGACGGCGGCGATGTGCGGCTTCTTCGGCATGCGGCGCCCTCCGGCAAACGTAAAAGCACGTTAACCAATTCTAAAGGCCGAACCGTTACCAACTTCATAAAGTGCGCTCCGGCCGGCGCACATCAAGCGCGCCACCACTTTCAAACACGAAGAACGAATGACCACTGAAACAAAGCCGTTCTTCGTCGTGTCATCGGGACGATCCGGGACGGCGATGATGGAGCGCCTGTTCTCCTGCTTCCCGCAGGTCGAAATGCATCACGAGTACATGGTGCACCACATCCAACCCGTCGCTGTGAAGCACCACATGGGGCTCGCCGGGTTCGGCGAAGCACTGCACACCTTGCGCGCCACGCACGCCGCCGCCGTCTATTACAGCGACGCGCCACTCTGGGGCGACTCGTCCAGCAAACTGTCGTGGCTGATCCCGGCGCTCGACCACCTGTTTCCGAACGCGCACTACGTTCACCTCGTGCGCGACGGGCGCAAAGTCGCAAGCTCTTACCTGCACAAGCATGGGTCCGAGTGTTACGACGATCATTCGACGGCCGTCATGCAGCGCTACTACGACGCAAAGGGCGAACTGCCCGCGCCACCGCCGGAAAAGAAATACTGGTGGCCGCTGCCGCCGCGCGGTCACGCGCAAGAACACGAGTTCCTGACCTACAACCAGTTCCAGCGCATCGCGTTCCACTGGGGCGAGGTCAACCGCACGATGATCCACGACCTGGACATGATCCCCGAAACGCGCCGCCACACCGTGCGCCTCGAAGACCTGGCGACCCGCGCCGACGCGCGCCAAGGATTGCTCAACTTCTTGGGGTTGCCGTGGGACGACCGGATCATGGGGCTCTTGAACCGCCCGCACAACGTCACGCGGCCGGAAGACTATCCGCTGACGAGTGAGCAGACGCAGCAGTTCCAAATGATCGCGGGCGACGTGATGGAGATGCTGGGCTATCACCGCCGCGCCGAGTACCGCGTCGCATATTAGACACAGGGCGCGGGAACTCATCGGACCCTAACCCGGACTTAACTACGCGCGCGCACGCTTCTCGCAACCACAAGCGTGGACAACGCCCATGCCTTTGACTTGCGATCTTTGCCGCGCCACCGCACTCGAGCACGCTTACGCGCCTGAAAACGCGGCGCGCCGGCAGGTATGGCTCTGCACGCATTGCGGCTTGCTGCAAAGCGTCCCGCGCGAGCGTTTGGTCGGCGCCACGCAACGCGGCAGCCACCTGCGCCACACGAAAAGCTTCCGCGCCGAGGCCAACCTCGCAACACTCCGTCCGTTCTTGCGGAAGGACAAGCCGCTCCGCGTCCTCGACATCGGTGCACACCGGGGCGCCTTCGCGCTCGAACTGAAAGCGGCCTATCCGAAGGCTTCGATCATCGGCATCGAACCGGACGAACGCCTCGCGGCCGCCTGGGCGCGCAAGCCCGGCTTCACCTGGCTCAACGCGCGCTTCGAAGACACGCGCCTGGAAGACGAGGGCTTCGACCTTATCTATTCGTGCCACACGTTGGAGCGCTTAAAGAGTGCGCGCGAAGCACTGCTCGCCCACCGCGCGGCGCTGGCCCCTGGTGGCTACCTCCTGATCGAAGTGCCCGACGTCGCCCGCATTGCCGCCAGCGACATCGTCGAAGAATTCTTCGTGGAAAAGCACCTCTATCATTTCTCGCGCCGCACGCTGATCCGCATGCTTGGCGTCTGCGGTTTGCGCGCGGTCGCAATCGCGGACACGCGCGACTCCGCAAACCTCACAGTCGTGGCCGTGAAAGGCGACGAACCGCGCCTCGCCGTCCCCGCCGATCGGCAAGAAGTCGAAGCCGCCGCGGCGCTCATCTCGGCCTATCGGGCTTCGCGCGCAAGCAATCTGAGCGCGCTCTCGAACGTCGCCCGCACGATCGACGCCATGGCGCCGCGGACAGTCGCCGTTTGGGGCGCCGGGCGCCTGCTCGGCAACCTGATCGAAAACGGCGGCCTGAAGGCGCAATCGCTCGCCGCCATCATCGATCGCAACTTGATCCGCTACACGAACGAAGCCCACGGTGTCCCCTTATCGCCGCCGGAAGTGTTGGCTCGCCTCAAGCCCGACATCGTCGTCGTCTTGTCGCGCAGTTTGGAAAGCGAAATCCGCCGGGAAGCGGTGACCCACGTCCCGGACGCCGAAGTCATCGCCTACGCTGAACTCCTCGAACGCGCGAAAGCCCACGCGGCGGCGTAGTAGAGCGTGCTGGGTCCGGCGTGCAGGCAAGGGACGCGTGCCGACTCACCTCTCGCGCGAATCCACGAGCGTCAGGATTGCCATCCGTCCCGCCCTACCCTCTAAATGGCCCCCTATCTCGGGGGCTTAATGAACATCGACGACGAACCGCTGCCGCAGGCGCGCGCGACGAGCTATGTCGTGATCCTGGCCGTACTGATCGGCTTGAGCTTGATGGATCGCCAGCTCTTGGCCGTGGTTGCAGAGCCTATCAAACACGACTTCGATCTGAGCGACACTGAAGTCGGCCTCCTGACAGGAACACTTTTTGCGCTCGTCTTTTCGTTCGCCTCGATACCGCTCGCGTGGGCAGCCGACCGCATCAGCCGCACCGGAATTTTGACCGTGTGCGCGACGTTCTGGGCGCTCTGTACCGTCATCGTTGGCGCGAGCACGGCTTACATGCATCTCGCCGTCGCCCGTATCGGGCTGGCCGTCGGCGAAGCGGGCTGCAACCCATGTGCGCAATCTCTGATCGCCGACTACGTGCCGCCCGAACGCCGCGGCCGCGCCATGGCGATCTACGTAATGGGCGGACCGGCGGGATTGATTGCCGCCGGAACGATAGGCGGCATCTTGAACGACCAATTCGGCTGGCGCGTCGCGTTCTATGCGCTGGGTGCCATCAGCCTGGTCGCGGCGTTCGCCGCCGCCATCCTTCTGCCCGAACCGAAGCGCAAGCGCCTCGCGATGCCCGTGACAGTCCACGCCGCCGCGACGGCAATTCCCGGCGGCTATGGCGTGCTGGTCGCAAAGCCCGCGTTCCGCTTCTTCATCGCGGGTACAGCCTTGGTCTCGATCGCGATCTACGGGAGCTTGGTGTGGGGCACGACCTTCGTCGTGCGCTTCTTTGGTTGGACGCCCGGTGAAGCGGGCGCCGTCGTGGGCACGCTCGGCGCCGTGGTCAGCCTCGGCGGCACATGGATTGGCGGCCGTCTTTCCGACTATCTCTCGACGCGCGACGCACGCTGGCTGTTGTGGTTGCCGGCGCTTGGACTGCTTCTGGCATGTCCGTGCACCGTGACGGCGGCATTTGCGCCTGCGGTCGTCTGGTTGTTTGGCGCCTCGTCGGGCGAGGCGTTCTTCCGCACCTTGACGCTGGCACCCGCCGCCGCAGCGTTACAGCGCCTTGCGCCGAACGACGCGCGAGCCCGCGCCGCAGCAACCGCGGGCGTCGTGGGCACGCTCGTCGGTTTGGGTGTGGGCCCACCACTCGTCGGTGCGATCAGCGACAATCTGGCCGCGCAATTGGGTCAGGACAGTTTGCGATACGGGCTTGCAGCACTCGTGGTGCCCCAATTGCTCGCCGCCTATTGCTTCTGGCGCGCCGGCCAATCGCTGCGCGAAGACCTGGAAGAATAAAAAACGGGGCCGGCAAAAACGCTGCCGGCCCCGCCCCTCGACTACCCCCANNCTCGACTACCCCCACCGTGCCGAAGCCGGTCGACGCGCTGTTCTTGTTCTTCTTATGCGCCCGACCGATACGAACAACCGGCAGCTTTTGGTTCCGCTTATTAGGCTGCGTTTTCCGCCGGCTGTTCGGAGTCGAAGAGTTGGTGGCACTTGATCAGTGCCTTGTAAGTGTGCCCCACCAGCACATCGCGCGAGATCGCAACGCACAGGTTCAGTGTCTCGCTGTCGTCGATGCCGCGCATAAAGGCCGACATCTCGCTCACGAATTCGTCGTAGTACCGCGCCGCGCCCTCGTTCCCCTGATAGAGCATCAAGATCGCGTAGTAGATGCGCTTGGCCGGCGTCGTGGCTTCCGCCGCTTGCAGCATGTCGCGATCGCGTAACACCGTCACGCGGTTCTCGACGATGAAGCTCGCGGGACGGTCGCCGTTGATCAGCACAGCACCGTTCACAACGAATTTTTCACCGGGCTTAAGAGAGAGTTTCAGCGTCATGACGCTTGCCGTCCTTGTTCCGTCATCTCATCGGACAATAAGCGGTCAGGGTTAACAGCGAACTTCCGGCGCAGATGTTTTTGGTCAACAAAGCGTTGAGACCGCGCAAGCGCGCCGCTCGCAAGCTTAGCGTCATCTTAAAGTGTCCCCGCGTATTCTATCGATCTGACATCACCCATCGATGTCATGGTCCGCGAAGGCGGGACCACCCACGACTTGCGCGGCGCGCACACGCAAAAGAAGTCGTGGATGGTCCGCCTTCGCGGACCACGACAAAAAAGGGGC
>CXWL01071487.1_pt1 | contig 36457 bp, 38 predicted proteins | sample 590931 | NCBI WGS metagenome assembly CXWL01 (sample SAMEA3498368, study PRJEB10139) | groundwater metagenome | biome: water well; material: biofilm material | place: Germany | collected 2015-04-27
CTAAGTAAGCTTGTCCAGTTCCACAAGCACCCACACTTATCAGTTGTTATATTGTTAAAGAGCGTATTTTTCAAAGCTAATTTAGCACAAGAAAATTTGGTTGCATCACTTCGGATACCGCAAAAATCTAAAGCGCCATGCACTTTGATTTATTGGTTGCGGGAACAGGATTTGAACCTGTGACCTTCGGGTTATGAGCCCGACGAGCTGCCAGACTGCTCCATCCCGCGTCCGATTCGACGTACTTGTCGTCGAGAGGTGAGACTATAGCAAACCTTGGCATCTACCGCAAGAACATTTGTGGTTTTTCTTTATAAAATTCTGAATAATTTCAGATATCAATGACGCGAGCGTGACATCCTGGGGAAATTCTAGCGCATTACGCTACGTACATGAGCGAGATCCTCTTCAGTATCGACGCCACCCGCAGGAGCATTCTCACATATAGCCACTGCGATTTTATATCCTTGATGCAATACCCGCAGCTGCTCTAGGCACTCAAATTGCTCAATAGCAACTGGCTGGATGCTGGCATATTGTCTTAGGAATTTTGCACGATAGGCGTATATACCAATATGTCGATATGCAGGCATATCCTCGGGCAAATCTGAATTAGCAGCAAAGGCATCTCTAGGATATGGTATAGGCGCACGACTGAAATAGAGTGCATTACCTTGCGCATCTAACACCACTTTTACTATATTAGGATTTAAGAAATCTGCCTTGGTGTGGATAGCGTGACATGCTGTCGCCATGACTGCGTCTTTATTCTTATCTAGAGTTGCTGCGACTTCAATAATGAGCGACGCTTCAATCAACGGCTCATCACCCTGCACATTGACGACTATGGCATCATCTTGCCATCCTTCACGTGACGCAACCTCAGCAATACGATCCGTTCCGCTTGCATGATCGGCTTGTGTCAGCATTGACTGATGCCCGTGCTGACTTACGGCTTCCAGGATGCGCCCATCATCAGTAGCAATGATAGTCTGCTTCGCACCACTTTGTTTTGCGCGTTCTGCCACCCAAACCACCATTGGCTTGCCAGCAATATCCAGCAAGGGCTTACCTGGCAACCTTGTGCTGGCATAGCGTGCAGGAATTACCACATAGAACGCTGGGGAGTCCTGTTTAGGATTATCCAATTTCTTCATCATCCGCTAATTTACGTGCCTCATCTTCAAGCATTACAGGAATGCCGTCTTTGATGGGATACGCCAGACGCGCCGATTTAGAAATGAGTTCATTTGTGACCTTGTTAAAGATGAGTGGACCTTTGGTCACAGGGCACACTAGAATTTGTAGCAGTTTTGTATCCATAAGTTAGATTCTCAGTTTTTGCAAAATAAGGGCTATTAGTGTGGCGTTTGTATGGCTACTCACGGTTGCCGTCACTGGTAAATACCATGCATCTGTCGTGATAAATGACTGACATTTTACGGCATCTTTTTCGGTCATTAAAATAGTTTTGTTTGCAAACTGCGCTAAATCCTGCGCTGAAAAAGCATGGTGATCTGCAAATGTTTTACGCTCAAATTGTAGACCTAAACCTGATAACTGATTAAAAAATCGCTGTGGATTTCCTATCCCTGCAATCGCCACTAAATTATTGTCTGTAAAATAACTGGCGGGCTGTTTGGCCTGTGTGCCACCTAAACTTTCAAACATATCACCTTGCAACTGCATATTAAATACAGCTGGTTGCAAACCGCCTTTTAGATTAAAACCAAAAGCTTCACCAAAATCAGGGGAAGTGCCACTATCCACAATAGCATCTACACTTTGCAGTCTGGTGATTTTTTCACGTAGCGGGCCTGCTGGCAATAAATGCTGATTACCGAACTGACGGCTTGAATCCACTAACGCAATTTCAACATCGCGTTGCAAACGGTGGTGTTGCAACCCATCATCACTGATAATCACATTGCATTGTGGATTAGCCTGAAGTAAGGCGTGCCCCGCGGCGACTCGATCAACCCCAACAAATATTGGGCAACCAGTTCGTTTTGCAATCAACGCCGGCTCATCTCCGACTTCTTGTGGGTCACTATGCGCAAAGACGACCCGCACTGTTTTAACTTTTCCGCCATAACCACGACTTATGATTCCCGGCTTGTATCCTGCAAGCTGTAGTTGTTCTGCCAACCAAATAACTAACGGTGTTTTACCAGTACCACCTACATTGATATTGCCAACAATAATCACAGGGACTGCCAAGCGATAGCTTTTCAGCAAGCCTATTTGATAAAGCCACTTTCTGACGGAGCTAATGACAAAAAATAACCATGAGAATGGGATAAGCAAGACATGCCATAGCGTGAAGGTAACCCACTGTTTTTGAAACCAGTTAGTCATTTAAATTGAGCAACAAATACGTTAACCAAGCCATTAACTAAATTGTTTTTGATACAACTTAGCATAATGACCGTCTAGCTTAATCAGCGCGTCATGTGTGCCGCTTTCAACAATCTCACCCTGCTCCATCACCATAATGCGATCTGCATTTTCAATGGTGCTCAAGCGATGTGCAATAACAATACTGGTTCGATTGAGCATCAACGTATCTAGCGCGGCTTGTACGTGCTGCTCAGACTCTGTATCTAACGCCGAAGTGGCTTCGTCTAACAGCAATATCGGTGCATCTTTAAGGATGGCACGCGCAATGGCAAGCCTCTGGCGTTGGCCGCCAGAAAGTCTTACGCCGCGATCTCCTATCTCATTTTGCAAACCATCTGGCAATTGCTCTATGAACTCCCAAGCATGTGCGGCCTTGGCAGCGGCGATGACTTCTTCTTCCGTAGAATCTCGCAACACACCATAAGCAATATTATTGAACACAGTGTCATTGAATAAAATCACATCTTGGCTCACGAGTGCAAATTGCTGACGTAAGTTCTTCAGACTCAGGGCGCGAACATCCACGCCATCGAGCATCACCAAGCCCTGCTGCAACCCATAAAATCGAGGCAGCAAATTGACCAAAGTGGTTTTACCTCCGCCAGATCTCCCGACCAATGCTATCTTCTCACCTGGCTTTACAATAAAATTCACGTTATTCAAGGCTGGTTTTTTAGCATTATCGTAACGCAAACTCACGCCACGAAACTCAATTTCACCCTTGGCACGCTTGATTTCCTTATCGCCTTCGTCAGTCTCTGGCACTGCGTCTATCAAACCAAACACACTTTGCGCTGCGGCTAAACCCACCTGCAAGTCTTCATTCAAATTCGTCAGACTTTTTATCGGGGCTATTAACATGAGTAAAGCGCCAATAAAGGCAGCAAATTCACCTGCACTAAACTTACCCACTGAATAATAGACTACCAGACCAAGCGCGATTGCGGCCAGCACCTCGACTACAAAGCTGCTCAAACCAGAAATACGTGCAAGACGAATCTGCATGTGTCTGTTTTGACCTATTACACTGGCAAAACGCTGATTCTCATAATCTGCACCACCAAATATTTTCACCATGCGCTGGCCAGAAAGCGCCTCTTCTGAAACCTTGGTCATATCTCCGACAGATTGCTGAACAAATCGGCCTGCGGCACGTACTTTAGGGGTCATTCTTCGAAGATATAAGGCCATAAAAGGTGCTACGATGGCAAAAATCAAAGTCAGGCGCCAGTCGAGATACAACATGTAACCCAACATACCCGCAATGGTCAGCGAGTCACGAACCATGCTTACTGCCGCATTGGTCGAGGCTTTCGCCATTTGTTCAGCGTCAAAGGTGAGCTTAGATGTAATCACTCCGACAGAAATGGCATCAAAAAAACTGACGGGCAATGCCATCAGGCTTCGAAATGCATCGGCTCTGAGGTTTTCTACAACGTGCCGCGAGACCCAGCGTATGGCAAAATTTGAAACGAAACCCGCTGTAGCACGAATCGCCAGCAGGCCGAAGAGCATGAAGGGTAGTAGATTAAGCTTATTTGGGTCTTGCTTGACAAAACCCTCATCAGTGACCTGCTTGATTGTCGCCAAAAACCCTGTATTTGTGGCTGAAAGTACGACCATTGCAATAATACTGCTTGCAAATACCAGCTTGTAACGCCACGCATATTTTAGCAAGCGTAAATACAATAGCTTTACGTTTGCAACATGTGGCTGAGGCGACCTTGATAGCTTTGATTTCGACATAAATTAACGTCGACCCATAAATCGAACCAAATAAAATCTGGGTAAATAGAATTGAAAGAAAAAGGAAATTTAAGAACCCGATTTAGCTTGAGTTGCAAATGTAATGTGCGTGTATCCCGCTACGCGCGAAGCCTCCATCACATCCACCACAGACTGATGCGTACTTTTCGCATCGGCGTTGATAATAATAGTGGGCTCTTTACCACCATTAGCTGCTGCTTGCAAGGCAGCGCTTATCCCTGCGACTGACGAATCCACCAAGCCCTTGCCATTGACCACATATTTACCACTGGCATCAACACCAACTTCAATCGTCAAAGGCTTTTCTTGCGGCACATTGGCTTCAGCCGTTGGCAAGTTAATTTGTAGCTCACTGGTGCGAGAAAACGTTGCACTCACTACCAAGAAAATAATAATGACCAGCAATACGTCAATCAACGGCACGAGATTCATCTCGAGATCTTCATGGCGCTTTCCACGTTGAAAATTCATATGGGTTCCCTAGATATTTAGATAAAAGTCCGCAAATGAATTAATTACGTTCGTCGTGAAGAATTTCTACAAGCTTAATCGCCTGCTGCTCCATACCCACTAACAAATCATCCACTTTTGAGCGGAAATAGCGATAAGCAATCATTGCCGGCACCGCTACTACGATACCCGCCGCAGTGTTATACAAGGCTACAGAAATACCACGAGCAAACTGTGCAATATCGTGACCACTGCTGGTAAACGCGCCAAACAGTTCCACCATGCCAATGACTGTACCCAAAAGCCCAAGCAACGGTGCAACGGTGGCAATGGTACCTAGTGTAGAAAGATATTTCTCCAGATTATGCGCTACCGCACGGCCGGTTTCTTCAATAGCCTCTTTTGTAATTTCACGTGAGTTTTTTGCATTTGATAGCGCACTGGCAAACACTTGCCCAAGCTGAGAATGCTGCTCTAAACGACTAATCGTTTCTTTTGTAACACCGCCTTTAGCTAGCCAGATTTGCACTTCCGGTAATAAATTTTGGGGTGCTACAGTACTCTCACGCAATGCAAAAAACCGCTCGCCTATAATTGCCAAGGCTACGACTGATGCAATGATAAGTGGCCAGATTGGCCAGCCTGCTGCTAAAATAATTTGCCACACGGTGCAACTCCCTAAAATTCAAAAAAGCTATTAAAAATTCGCTACAAAACGGATCAAATTTATCCCTGCGATACTTTAGCTTGTAGTCTGCTTTTGGGCAAGCTTCTACTGCAGTGGATTTACAAATATACCTAGTCATTTGCCAACATCATATGTGTTAAAGGCGTCTTGCCAATACCGTTTATATTGATTACGCCAACTTGACACAATAATTTTGTTTTTATTAACAAAGCTCATCTCTATTGCTCCGTGATAATCAGAGCGATACAGCATATTATTTGACGCTTGATAACGTGCAAAAACCACTGGCTTTGGATGCCCGAAACGATTCAAATAGCCTGTGGTAAATACACTTACACCAGGCTGTACTGCCGCAATAAAGTCTGCTGTTGATGAAGTTTTGCTGCCATGATGCGGCACCGTGATGACATCGCTCCTTAATTTTTCTACTTCTGTCGTTTCTAACAATTCCGATTCCGCTACTTTTTCAATATCTCCTGTAATCAACATACTCCCGGATTGACTTGTAATCTTAAGTACACAGCTACGATTGTTATCTTTTATCGTTGGATCATCATAGCTTTCAACGCTAGGATACAGCACTTCAAATTGCACGTTATCCCATACCCACACTTGTCCAGCAAAACAAGATGTTTTCTTCTGCGTTGCTGGAACATCTGTATCTGCAGGAAACGAGCTGGCAAGCCATGTTACCGGCATTAATGCCAGCACTGACTCCATGCCGCCACTGTGATCAATATCATTATGGCTCACAATAAATCCATCTAACTTCTTGACACCTTCGCTGCGTAAAAACGGCACTACGATACGACTACCTGCATCGCTTTGCTCATTATATTTTGGCCCCGCGTCATACAATAAAGTGTGCGTTGCCGTTTGCACCACCACACTCAAGCCCTGCCCTACATCTAACACAGTCACTTTCATATCACCCAACATCGGTCGCACTGGCGCTATCAACAACATCGGCAAAAATCCTACTAACCCCAACCAGCGCATAGGAAAGCCGCATGGTAGCAAAAACCACAGCACGCCTAACATCGCCGGCAACAGCGTCCAAGCGGCGGGGGCATGTTGTTGCCAAGTAACGATTGGCAATTGATTCAACCAGTTAAGCGCAACCATGCACAGCTCTAGAGCCTGATATGATAAATTTAACGGTACATCAATCGGCAAAAAGCTGCCCAACAATGCCAAAGGCGTCACTACAAAACTAATGAGCGGGATAGCAAATGCATTAGCAATAGGCGAAATAATAGAAGCCTGGTTAAACATTACCAGCAATAGCGGCAGCATTCCAATAGTGACTGCCCACTGCGTTTGCAGCGCAGCTTTAAACCAGTGAATTTGACCAATACGTGCGCCTAAGGCATAACCAAGCATCGCCACTGCACCAAATGACAACCAAAAGCCAGGTGAGTTAACAGCCCAAGGATCAAGCAACACCACAATAAATAAAGCCAGAGCCAGCACTTGAGAAATCACTAATTGACGCCCAGACCACAAAGCGATTGCAAAGACCATCAACATATAAAAAGTTCGTTGTGATGGCACAGAAAAACCAGCAATCAACGCATATACCAATGCGGTAACAGCGCCTGCAAGCACGGCAGCTTTGCGAGTGGGTACGCACATTATCAACTTAGGGCTACGCCGCCAGAAGAAACTAACGAAACCAAACGCCAAGCCAGCCAGCATTGTGATATGCAAGCCAGAAATACTCATTAAATGACTAGTGCCTGTACTTAAAAACACTTGCCAATCATCTACTTTAATTTGGTTATCATCGCCCATCACCAAGGCTAGAATGATGCCGCTATAAGGTTTATCAGCCAACACCCGCGTAATGCGTTGCTTCACTTGTTCACGAAGATGCTCGATGACATAACTGGGGTGCCACACAAAGTTATTCAGTTTTTTAATGCCGGCTTTGCTTTTAACGCTACCTGTGGCGCGAATATTTTCACTCAGCGCCCACGATTCAAAATCAAAACCATGTGGGTTTGCAGTGCCATGCGGACGCTTCAAGCGCACCGAGAGCAGCCAACGCTCACCTGCGTGAAACTGGCTTTGCGATGCTGAATCACGTTCCAATTCTTCTGAAATATCCACATGATTTATATTGGCATATTGATTTGCGCTATAGTGATTAAGGTTAATATGATGCGGAACGATTGCGCCTTGCGTAAGTATTTTTTCCACATCAAACTTAAATCGCTCACCCCGCTCAGTGGCTTCAGGCACGCTTGCCACCACGCCTTCAATGGCAATAGTTTTTTGCTCCCAAGCACGTGGCAGTTCATCACTCATGCGCCATAGCGCAAAACTACTTGCCCAACACATGCCAAACAAAAATGCGGCCATGTTGATTAAAAACAGATTTAATAAAACAAATCGTAAAGATTTAGGTGAGTGAAAACACTTTGAAAAATGCGAATGATATTGCGTAAAGAAGATTAGTCCAACAACGGCAGATGAACATAGCAGCCAATACGGGCTTGGTAATTGCGCCATTTGCTGTACGTTCCAAGCACCAAAAACAAACATCAGTGGTGCAAGAATCATGACCGAAACTTAACCGTTAAACTGACTAAATTTGCTGTAGCTGACCGTCAACCAGCCTGTATTGACGCTGCAATTTTTTTGCAAGATCTAAGTCATGCGTCACCACCACCAAGCTTAATTGTTGAGTCTGGTTCATTTCCAAGAGTAAATCAAAAACCGCATGTGCAGTATGCCGGTCAAGGTTGCCAGTAGGTTCGTCTGCCAAAATGCATTGAGGTTTTGTGACTAAAGCACGCGCTACTGCGGCACGCTGACGCTCACCGCCAGAAAGTTCGCCTGGCATATGTTCTAGCCGATGTTGCAAACCTACTTTTGTCAGCGTTTCAGCCGCTGATGTAAGCGCTTGCTCACGCCCCATACGGCGAATCAGCAATGGCATGGCGACATTTTCAAGCGCGGTGAATTCAGGCAGCAAATGATGAAATTGATATACAAAACCTAGCGATTGATTGCGCAAGTTGCCTTTTTTTGTTTCACTTAATTGAGCTAAATCTTGGTTAAGAATACGCACTTCGCCACTGCTAGGCGCATCCAAACCACCTAGCAAATGCAGTAGCGTACTTTTGCCAGAACCTGACGTGCCCACAATCGCCACTTGCTCACCTGCGTTCACGCCTAAATCAATGCCGTTAAGCACAGCTACTTCTAAACCTTGATAGGTTTTATGTAAGGCACTACAAGAAACAATACTATTCACCATATCATTCATACCTCAATGCCTCAGCAGGGTTTATTTTACTGGCTCTCCAGCTGGGGTACAAGGTTGCCAACAAGCTTAATGCAAACGACATAATGATGATCGTAATGACATCTGACCATACCAAGTCTGAAGGCAAATCACTAATATAGTAAACGTCTTTAGCTAAAAACTGCACATGAAACAAACCCTCAATAAACGGAATAATTGTTCCAATATTCAGCGCAATGATAATACCAAAAATCGCCCCTAACACCGTGCCTATTAAGCCTATTAACGCACCTTGAATAATAAAAATGAACATAATGCTGCTTGGACTGGCGCCAAAGGTGCGCATAATGGCAATATCAGCGCGTTTATCAGTCACCGCCATCACTAGCGTAGAGACGATATTAAAAGCTGCCACGGCAACAATCAGCGTTAAGATAATAAACATCACGCGTTTTTCCATTTGCACGGCACGAAAGAAATTAGCATGCTGCTGCGTCCAATCTGTTACATAGTACGTACCAAGCGGGCTAAGTTGTTGCGTAAGTGCTGTTGCAATAACTGGCGCATCAAATAAGTCATCTAACTTTAAGCGCACACCAGAAACTTTATTCTCCATACGGTACAACTTGGCCGCATCATCCATATGAATAAGCGCCAACCCTGCATCGTATTCATACATGCCGATTTGAAATAGCCCAACAAGTGTAAATTGCTTGAGGCGTGGCACCACACCTGTGGGCGTAAACTGACCTTGCGGCGCCATCACCACTACTTTGTCGCCAAGCTGCGCACCTAATGCAAAAGCTAAATCAGCACCTAAAATAATACCAAATTCATCTGCGCGTAAATCCGTTAAGCTGCCCGCTTTCATGTGGCGGCCTAAATCAGCCACTTTGTCTTCAGCTGCCGGCAATACACCACGAATGATTGCGCCTTGTACCCCATGATCGTAACTCAACATGCCCTGCGCCGTAATATAAGGTGCACTGGCGAGTACNNACTCAACATGCCCTAGAGAGTAATATAAGGTGCACTGGCGAGTACGTGCTGATGTTTGCTAGAGGCGGCGGCGACCGTTTGCCAATCATCAAGCGTATTATTGCTACCCGTAATTTCCAAGTGTGACGCCACACCCAAAATTCGTGTGCGTAATTCTTTTTGAAAACCATTCATGACAGATAGCACCACAATCAAGGCCGCCACGCCAAGCGCAATACCTATCATGCTGGTGAGTGAGATAAAGGAAATAAAATGATTTTTGCGCTTAGCCCGTGTGTAGCGCATGCCAACAAATAATTCAAATGTAGATAATTTGGATAAACCTAATTTAAAGCAGAGTGATTTTATAATTTGCAGCATAGGCTAAATTCTAACAGGCTTATAGATTTGGTTAAAAACATATTGCGCGACTACCTGACAAAGTTAAGCCATAAACATGTAAGCTTACTTAACCATTATTTAGTTACCGCGTTCTATATTTACAACGTGTTAATTTTAATCAGTCTCTAGTGGTGGTGCCACTTTTAAGATCTCTTCAATCGTAGTAAGCCCAGCCGCTACTTTTTCTGCGCCATTGATAATTAGCGGTTGCATGCCTTCCTGTTGCGCTAATTTCGTGAGTTTTGCTAAATCGGTTTCTGGCGTAATCAGTTTTCTTAATGCTGGGGTAATGGTGAGCATTTCATAAATACCGCTACGGCCTCTAAAACCCGTATTGCGGCATTCTAGACAGCCAACCGGCTTGTAAATGTGTGCGGGTTTTGGCATGTTCCAGTTGCCTACCAGAGCATCCCATACGTTTTGTTCAATCGGCCCAGGTGCTTTACAGCTAGCGCAAAGCGTGCGTACCAAGCGCTGCGCCATAATACCCAAAACAGTTGAGTGAATGAGATACGATGGAACGCCTAAATCTAATAGCCGCGTGACCGCAGAGGGTGAGTCGTTCGTATGTAAGGTAGACAACACTAAATGGCCAGTCAGTGCTGCCTGAATCGCCATATCCGCCGTTTCTAAATCACGAATTTCGCCCACCATGATAATGTCTGGGTCTTGTCGCATTAGCGTGCGTATGCCAGCAGCAAAACTTAGGCCGATGTTTTGTTGTACTTGCATTTGATTAAACAATGGCTCAACCATTTCAATCGGTTCTTCTACCGTACAAACGTTCACTTCTGGTGTGGCAAGCGTGCGTAAGGTAGCGTAAAGTGTAGTGGTTTTGCCCGAGCCAGTTGGACCTGTGACTAAAATAATGCCGTTGGGCGCTTTGGTCCAGGCATTCCATGTATCGGCTTGCTCTTTTGCAAAACCTAAAGCTAAAAAGTCTTTGGCAGAAACGTCTGGCGCAAAAATCCGCATGACTAATTTTTCACCAAATGCGGTGGGCATGGTGGATAAACGTAGTTCAATCTCCACACCTTCAGCCGTCAATGTTTTAATGCGGCCATCTTGCGGGCGACGCTTTTCAACCATATCCATGCGACCAAGTAATTTAATACGGCTAGTGATGGCATTCATAATATTAGGCGGCAACTGATACACTTGATGCAGCACACCGTCAATTCTAAAGCGCATCATGCCCATGTTGCGGCGCGGCTCAAGGTGTATATCACTGGCACGCTGTTCAAAGGCATATTTGAACAACCAGTCCACAATATTCACCACATGCTGTTCGTTGGCATCCAGGTTTTTGTCTTTACCCAGCTCAATAAGTTGCTCAAAATTTTGTACACCTACAATTTGCCCAGCCTTGGCCAAGTCAGCAGCATTCATTGAGTTGGCCAAGCTGTAGATTTCCGGAAGGTAGCGACTGACCTCTAGCGGATTGGCCATCACCAGTTTTATCTTCATCCTCAGTACACGTTCAAGATCCGCAATCCAGTCGGTGCTAAAAGGCTCAGTAGTGGCGATTACTGCTTCACCATTTTTCACTGAAATCGGCATGATCTTTAAGCGCTCTGCATAACCTTTAGAGATAATCTTTGCAGCGGAGCCAAAGTCTAGCTTGAGTGGGTCAATGTGGTAATAATCTACCCCTGCGTGTTCCGCTAACCAAGCAGATAGGCCTTCAACGGTAATCGCTTTATATGGGGGTTTGAGGCTCTTCCATTTTTGCTCGCCAATCACAACTAGCGGGTGCAGGCTAGTGCTATCAAGCTTACGGTCTTTGTATAATTTTTCGGCTTGAAATTTATCTAACATGCCATCGTTAACCAGCATGCGAAGTACGTCACCTAATGTGAGGCGGCCAGTGGGATTGGTTAGCGTAGTAGCTTTGCTCATTCTCGAATGCCTTTGTCTTTATTATTGCCTGCTATATCTTAACACGCCCTAATTCTCTAATTACGCTCCAATAGTAACGCGCATGGATAAATCAATTGCTCGTACGTTTTTTGTAATTGAGCCGATGGAAACCCTATCAACTCCAGTGAGTGCAATTTCATGGACATTTTCTAAAGTGATGCCGCCAGAAGCCTCTAAAACAGCGCCTTTACTGCTTAGTTTAGTAATCCTTACCGCTTCGTTTAGTAAATGAGTACTAAAGTTATCCAGTAAAATACTGGTGGCACCTGCATCTAATGCTTCTTGTAATTGACTCAAGTTTTCAACTTCAATTTGTATGCTCTTGTTTGTTCCTAACGCAAATGCGTGTTTCATTACTTCAGCTACACTGCCTGCTGCGGCAATGTGGTTTTCTTTAATCAAAATGCCATCATATAGGGCTAGACGTTGATTATGGCCCCCACCTATGGTGACCGCATACTTTTGTGCCAACCTTAAATTGGGAATCGTTTTACGCGTATCCAAAATTTGAGCGTGCGTGCCAGCAATGGCATCTACATATTTGCGTGTTTCAGTCGCGGTGGCAGAAAGCGTTTGTAAAAAATTTAATGCGCAGCGTTCGGCGGTGAGAAGCGAGCGCGCTAACCCAGTGATTTCACATAATACTTGATTAGCTTGCACGCGCTCACCCTCTGCAACAAACCAATGGATGCTAATATTAGTATCTACTTGCTTGAAGCAGGCATTTACCCAGTCTGCACCACAAATGATAGCAGTTTCGCGCACGATAATTGTGGCGCTTACCAGCTGCAAGGCAGGAATTAGTTGTGCAGTTAGGTCGCCTGTGCCAATATCTTCGTCAAGCGCTGCTTGCACTTGATCGTGCACAAGATCATAAAATGCTTTTGAGTTTAACGGGAGCTTCTGGTTAAATAGCGTCATAGCTGTGACAGATAAGTACGATGTTTGAATTATAATGCTATCAACCTTTAATTATCAGTAAATACTTTAATAACCAGCAGTTCAGGCCAGCTAAAATTATGAAACTTCTATATACCATCAATAGCCCATATGCCCGCAAAGTGCGAATTGTGGCTGCAGAAAAACATATTGAAATTGCTTTGGAAGAAGTGATTTTGGCAGCGCCTGATTGTCCTGTTAAGCAATATAACCCACTGGGCAAAGTACCTGTGTTGATTTTGACTGATGGCGATAGCTTGTATGACTCCCGTGTGATTGTGGAGTATTTGGACAATCGTACGCCGCTTGCGCATTTGATCCCACAAGACTTGGGCGCAAAAATTAAGGTGCGCCGATGGGAAGCACTTGCTGACGGCGCCTGTGATGCAGCGGTGGCGGTGATGTTAGAACAGCGTAAACCAGCACAATCGCAAGATGCCGCGTTTATCGGGCGACAAATGAACAAGGTAACGAGTGCTTTGCACGCACTGAACGATGATTTAGCTAAAAACAAGGATTCAGGTAAAAATAAATGGTGCGTGAATGGCACCTTTAGTTTGGCCGATATTGCTGTGGGATGTATGTTGGGTTATGTGAGTTTACGATTTAGTACTGTGATCAACCTGGCAACTGAATACCCGCATTTAGAGCGGTTACAAGCCGCTTTACTTAAACGCCAGTCGTTTAAAGACAGTATGCCGGTGGCATAGTAAATCCTGCTAAAAAATACTAGAAAATTAAATCCTGGCCTTCATCTACAAGCTTCGAAAGTCTGGTTTTTTTGCGCATGGATTGTCTGTCGTTCAAGCGCTTTTGAGCTGCGTGAGGAAAATCTGTAAATCGAATCGCACCCCGATCGATCAGCAGTGTAATTAGGTCTTCTAATACGCGTGCTAATTGAATATCGCTCTCACGAAACGGCGCGTTCTCAGCCAGTGAGTTTTCTAAAAACGCAAGATATTCGCTGGCATTGCCTTCAATGAACTCCCAACCTTCGCCAAGATTCTCCATTGCACTCGCTGCAACAATACACCCTTGCGAATTTTTAAAGACGTAAGCCATATCAACCTCAGCAACCTGGTAATTTTATAATGATGTGATTTTAGTACTTGCTCTCTGGTTTTGATTCCGAAAACAAAAGGTCAAATAGGGGTTAACTCAGACCATGGTTAGACGTATCATGTGCAGCCCAATGCACCCTACATGGCGCTGCGCCGTATATTCAAGCATCATCTAAATTGCAGCAGTAATAATGCCGCCACCTAGGCAGACATTGCTCTCATACACTACCGCAGACTGACCAGGCGTAATCGCCCATTGTTTTTGTCCAAATTTAATTTCGATTTCATTATGCGTCAAGCGATCAATTTCACAGGGTGCATCAGGCTGGCGATAACGTGTTTTAGCGGCATACACCCAGTTGGTGACAGGCTCTTCTGTGTCTATCCATGTCAGTTGACTCGCCACCAGCCCGTCACTTAGCAACAGCGGATGCTCATGGCCTTGCACGACGATCAGCACGTTTGCTTCCATGTCTTTGGCAGCAACAAACCATGGTTCGCCATTGCTCTCGCGACTTCCGCCAATTTTCAAGCCTTGGCGTTGGCCTAAAGTGTAGTACATCAGTCCTTCGTGGCGGCCTACCAATTTTCCTTCAGGCGTTTTGATGTCGCCTGGTTCGCGCGGCAGATATTTACTTAAAAACTCTTGAAAAGGCCGTTCGCCAATAAAGCAAATACCAGTTGAGTCTTTTTTTTCTGCATTAATCAACCCTGCATTACGGGCGATTTCGCGAACTTCGCGTTTTAAGTATTTGCCAAGCGGAAATAAAGTTTTAGAAAGCTGCGCTTGATTCAATCGGTATAAGAAATAGCTTTGATCCTTGCTACCATCATCGGCTTTCATTAACTGAAATAACCCAGGTTTGAGCGGATTCTCTTGTACTTGGGCGTAATGACCGGTGGCGATTAAGTTTGCGCCTAAGCTCATTGCATGGTCTAAAAAAGCTTTAAACTTGATTTCTGCGTTGCATAAAATATCCGGGTTGGGCGTGCGCCCCGCTTTGTATTCACTTAAAAAGTTGTCAAACACACGGTCTTTGTATTCTTTACTAAAATTTACCGCTTCAATGTCTATGCCAATTTTGTCCGCCACTGAAACCGCATCAATCAGGTCTTGTTTGCTTGAGCAGTATTCATCGGTATCATCACCTTCCCAATTTTTCATGAAAAGACCTGTGACTTCGTAACCTTGCTGTTTAAGTAACAATGCGGTAACCGATGAGTCTACTCCGCCAGAAAGACCGACAACTACTCTTTTCTTTTGCGATTTATTCAGGTTCATAAGCTTTGACTTTATAAGTGAGTGAAGCTTTATAGATGGGTAACCACGGACAGTGGAAATTGTTGCCCACTTAAATAATCTTCAATGCAGGTGAGCACTTGCGGGCTACGCATCAGCATTGCATTGTTGCGAATCTCATCCGCAGTCATCCACACTGCGCGAATAATGCCTTCATCAAGTGCTAATAGCGGCTGATGATTACTAACGCTACCAATAAAAGCAAAACGCAAATAAGTGGTGTCGTTATGTTCATGCTTCCAATGATAAACGCCCAGTAACGATGTTGGCTTAAAAGTATAAGCCGTTTCTTCAAGAGTTTCGCGCACTACCGCTTGCAATAACGTTTCATTATCTTCTAAATGGCCAGCTGGTTGATTAAAGCGGTTACCACGCTCAGTGGTTTCTTCTACCAGTAAAAATTTTCCGTTATCTTCTACGATAGCCGCGACGGTGGCATGTGGCATCCATTGCATGATTTGAGTCTTTAAATTGAAGTTCTTAATTGGAAGTCTGCTATTTTAACCCAAACTAGCCGGTTAATTTGGGGAATAACCCTGTAAGTCCATGCGCTACAAATTCAACCGCCATAGCCGCTAATATCAAACCCATTAAACGCGTGACAATATTAATGCCGATGGTGCCTAGTTTGTGAGATATACCTACGGCTAACCTGAGTACCAGCCAAATAATGATGCTGACAATAAATATAGGCACAATTAAAGATAAATGCCCCGCAAAACTGCTATTTTGTTGGGCCGCAATAATCATATTGCTTATTGCCCCTGGGCCTGCGAGTAAAGGAATACTGAGCGGCACGATGGCGATAGCATTTCGTTCAGCCAGCGTTTGGGCTTCTTCAGGCGTTTGGCGTGTGCCGCTTTGCTTGCCGTGCATCATCGAGATTGCAATCAGCATGAGTAATATGCCTCCGCCTACTTGAAATGAAGGAATGGAGATGCCAAAAAAATCAAGAATTTTATCGCCTAAAAAAGCTGATACAGCAAGTACGATAAATACGGTTAAGGCAACGGTTTTTGCAGTTTTTGCGCGGTCCTGTTTGTTCCAGCCATCAGTGGCGCTTATGAAGATGGGAACACTGCCAATTGGATTCACAATAGCAAACAAGGCGATGGTAATTTTGAAAAGAACAGCCCAATCAGTCATGTGGAATTTCTCACGTTAAGCACTCAAATGAATAATATGGCAGCTTTTTCAATTAAAGCTTTGTTAATATCAGTATAGTAAATTAAAGTGCCTGTATAAGTAAGCTAAAGTTGAGTAAGTAAATGACGAGCCAGAAAATTAATACACCGCCCACAATTTACCTCGCTTCACGAAGTCCGCGCCGTGTGGAACTGTTAAGACAGATAGGATTGACGTGTGAGACATTGCCAGCCGATATTGATGAAACGCAATGGTCAAACGAATCTCCAGAAAGTTATGTCACAAGATTAGCGCGGCAAAAAGCAGAGGCATGTATGCAGCGTTTAACTGTTGCGCAACGAGCACACCCTGTTTTGGCGGCCGATACGACCGTGGTATTGGCCGGTGCAGTACTAGGTAAGCCTGAAAATGATAACGATGCACGCAGCATGCTTAGCGCGTTGTCTGGCAGCCTGCATCAGGTGCATACGGCGGTAGCACTGGCATTTAATAACGAGATTGAAGTTGTATTATCCACTACGATTGTGGATATGATGGCGCTATCTGAGGCTCAAATTGATATTTACATTGCTTCAGGTGAGCATCAAGACAAAGCGGGTAGTTATGGCATACAGGGGCTTGCTGGCGCGTGGATTAAACGCATAGAGGGCAGTTACTCGGGGGTGATGGGTTTGCCAATCTATGAAACAGCCGCCCTGTTAAGGAAGCACGGCATCAATATTTTATAAAAAACAATGCCACTAAAAATTAGAGTTAAAAATAAAAGTTAAGTGAGAATGCAAATTGAGTGAAGAAATACTAATCAACGTAACGCCACAAGAAACGCGAATTGCCATGATGGAAAACGGCGTGGTGCAAGAGCTGCAAATTGAGCGCGGTTCGTCATTGGGGCTGGTGGGTAATGTGTATCGTGGTGTGGTATGCCGCGTATTGCCGGGTATGCAGTCAGCCTTTGTGGAAATGGGCTTACAACGCGCGGCATTTTTGCATGCGGGTGATATTTTTGAATGCGGAGAGTCAGATGTACAACGACCCATTCAAGAAGTATTACGTGAAGGCCAATCTTTGATGGTGCAGGTGATTAAAGAGCCGATTGGCACCAAAGGCGCACGGCTCACTACGCAAATTAGTATTGCTGGCCGTTTTTTAGTGTATCTTCCGCAACAAGATCACATTGGTGTGTCGCAACGCATTGAGATTGAGGCGGAGCGCGAGTTGCTGAAAGCACGGTTGATTGGCTTGCTGCCAGAAAACCGAGTTGGCGGATATATCATTAGAACCATGTCAGAAACTGCTTCGGATGCTGAGTTATTGGCAGATGTAGATTATCTGACCAAAACTTGGGCGCATATTCGTGCAAAAAGCACAACCGTGCCAGAGCGTTCACTGATTTTTCAAGATTTGAATTTACCCATGCGTGTGTTGCGCGATGTATTGTGTGCCGAAACCGAAACAGTGCGTATCGACTCTAGCGAAACCTATCAAAAACTAGTGGATTTTGCCAACTTATATGCGATTACTGCACTGGATAAGCTAGTACATTATCAAGGTGAACGACCGCTATTTGATTTATACAGCATAGAGCAAGAAATTGAAAAAGCGATGTCACGCAAGGTGGAGCTCAAGTCTGGTGGTTATTTGATATTTGACCAAACCGAGGCATTGACCACTGTTGATGTGAACACGGGCAGTTTTGTCAGTGGTAAAAATCTATCGGACACTATTTTTAAAACCAATTTAGAAGCAGCACAATCTATTGCACGCCAGTTACGTTTAAGAAACTTAGGTGGCATTATTATTATTGATTTTATTGATATGGATGAAGATACACAACGCATTGCTGTGCTGGAAGAACTGCAAAAAGCAGTAGCACGTGACCGTGCCCGCACTGGCGTTAATGGTTTTACCCCATTAGGCTTGGTAGAGATGACGCGTAAACGTACCCGTGAAAGTCTGGCCCATGTACTCTGTGAGCCTTGTGCAGCTTGTCAAGGACGAGGTGAGCAGAAAACTGCGCAAACAGTATGCTATGAAATTCTGCGTGAATTATTGCGAGAGGCGCGCCAGTTTAACGCACGCGAGCTACGCGTACTGGCAGCGCCTAAAGTGATTGATATGTTGCTGGACGAAGAGTCACAAAGTTTGGCAAACCTGTCTGACTTTATTGGCAAGCCGATTTCTTTGCAGGTTGAGTCGCAGTACAGTCAGGAATCGTTTGATATTATTTTGATGTAGTCAGATCAACGCAACAAAAAAATGTAGAAGTAATACTACAAGTTTACTTTGCCGTGATTCTGCTTGTTTTAAACCATAGCGTTGCTTTAAACCATGGCGCAATAAACGCAGTAGTGGTGCCAGGGTTTTGCACTATTAATTTACGGTCTGTGGATTCCCACCAGTGAATGTTTTGTTTGGCAAAATTAAAGTGTTGCTAAAAAAATCGGCATTAAACTCAATTGGATCCTGCATTTTATTTGATTCTGGTGCGCTTGATATTCCCCCTTTGAATTTCGCACTTCGCATGAGCGCGAGCAATATCGTATCAAGTTGATTGGATTGCTGTTGATATTTAGTAAAATCTTTCTCAGACAGTTCAAGATTCTTAATGAGTTTGTCGGCACCACTGTGTGATTCCATTAACGATTCTGCGCGCGTATCGAGCGCCTTTTTGTGAGTATTGATTTGCGATCTCAACTCGCCAATCACAACGTTTAACCATTGATTACAATCAAAGTGCGCTTGCTCAAAAATTGCCTGAATTTGTGCACCAAGCCCTAAAAAGAATCTGCGAATCAGAAAGCGTTTTTCTATAAGTAAGTTGACGGGATCTGTGCAGAAGTCATTGGTGATTTTTTCCAGTGCCTGCATATTATGGATAAAATTACTCATATTGAGCTCAATCGCTTCAGTTTTCTCAAAACCGTGCTTACTCCAGAATAAATGATATAACTCATCGGCATGCTTTTTAATAGCAAGACCTTCAATGGTGATTTCTTCAGCAAGGGTATTGGCAAGCTTCGTCATTTCACGCATGCTTCTATTCAAACCAACTGTTGTCCAGCTGTCACCCATGTCCTGCTTGGCTTGCGCCAAGGTAGTGTCCAGGTATCCCAAGCTAAGGTGACGTAAGAGTTTGTTGCTTAGTCGTTTGATTCTTTCATTACCTTGATTAAAGGTCAGCACTGATGCCTCGTAGCGTTTACGCTCAATAACCACTTTAGCTAAAATTTCTTTTGATGAGTCGCGATTTATGTTTTGTAATTCGCGAAGCTCCTCAAGCTGACTTTTGATGTTATTGACACGCATTTGTGCCAGTTTTCGTGATGATCGAATCATATTTGAACATTCAGTCACCACCGCACGACCGAGGATTTCATGTTTTGCCTCAATCAGTTGATTAGCAACAGCATCTTCTAGCAAACCAATACCACTGCGCTTAAGTAATGTTGCGTCTTTTCTGATTTTGGCCACCAAGGCTTTTTGTGCAGACATGGCAAAAATATTACGCGCATCCAGCCCTAATTCGCGCGCAGTATTTTGTATTTGTTTTTGGATTAGTGCGTTTACTTCCTCCTCGGTTTCAAGGCCATCCCATAGAATGTCAATCTTATTGAGCACTACTAATTTATGTGCAGTGCGTTTTTGCACATATTCTGACCAAATTTGCATGTCTGATTTTGTAATGCCAGTGTCAGTTGCGGTCAAGAACAATACTGCATGTGCATTCGGGATAATGCTGAGCGTAAGCTCAGGCTCGGCACCCATGGTGTTGAGCCCAGGGGTATCAATAACTACTAATCCATTTTTTAACAATGGATGAGGATAGTTGATGAGCGCATGTCGCCATACTGGTATTTCAACCATGCCTTTTTCAGCGAGTAAGCGGCGCATACTCGGGTCATTTTCGTTCCAAAAACCAAGCTTTTTTGCGGTTTCAAGATCTACCTCTCTTTTTTGCACCAAGGCTTTTAATGTTTCTTTCATCGCATCAGGTGAAGCAACATCTAAACGGACTTTTTGCCACACGTCAGGCGCCGTTTTTAAAAAAGTAAGTGAATCATCCGTCTGTCTGGTTTCAATTGGCAGAAGCTTGATACAAGGTTCTTCACGCGCATCCCAGAATATTTCTGTTGGGCACATTGTGGTGCGACCAGGCGCACTGGGAAGAAGGCGCTGGTTAAAATCAGAAAAAAACAAAGCATTGATGGTTTCAGTTTTTCCGCGTGAGAATTCCGCCAGGAACGCCATCACTAATTGATCCTTTTTCAGGACTTCTTTAATATCGTAAAGTCTTAGCTCTTGCATCGCGTCTAATGAATCCGATTGCGTAAGCCAGTCAATATATTCGTCTATGGTCGCAGTGAGGTCTTCGCGCCATTGGCTATATTCGGATATTTTGGCGTTTAGGTTAGAAGCAACAAGGCTTTGCTGATTAGACGCGTTATTGGCAGTTTGAATACTCATAATGTTGTTTTATATTAACTTAACAAACTCATTAATATGTTATTTTCCAAAGGAATCAATATTGTGGTAAGCAACAACTGTGCCGTAATGATGAAAATAAGTGGACTCAAGTCTAAATTGCCCGCAGATGGAATAAATTTCCTCAAAAAATTCAACAGTGGGTTGGTCAGGTTATTCAAGATTGGCGCAAATGGCGTGTGAGGGTTCACCCAGCTTAAAATGGCTTGTATCAATACGGCATACATAAAAATAGTAACGCTCATGCTGATGATTCCAATCAACGCAACCCCTAGTATAACTATCCATATGTGATTGCCAACAATCAATAGCGGAAAATCTTTTAGCCATAACATGCAAACTGTTAATACAAGCTGTGTGATGAAGGCGAGTAACAGCGTAGAAATATCTAATTTACCTAAACTGGGGATGAGCCGCCGCATTGGTTTTACTGCGAAGTTAGTGAGGGTCACAATAACTTGCGCAGCCTGATTCTGAAAAGGGACTTTTGTCAGCTGAAAATAAAAACGTAGCAAAAATACTAATGTGAGTAAGCCCAGCAACGTTTGTAATAAAAATAAAATGGCGTTATTTAGCATATTTGGTATGTACCTAGCCTATTTTCCAAGCGACTCACCTAGTTGATTCCCAAGCAACACTGATTGATCTGCAGCAGCTTTGGCAGCATTCATGATAGTGTTCTTGATATTGGCTGCCTCCAGCGCAAGTATACCTTGCTCTGTGGTGCCACCCTTTGAGGTAACCTGTGCGCGCAAGGTTTTAACATCGTCTACACTCTGTGAAGCAAGTAAACTAGCGCCGGTAAACGTTTGTAAAGCCAACATGCGTGCTTCATCTGGCCTTAGGCCCAAGCCAATTGCAGCCTCTTGCAATGCTTCAATTAAATAAAATACATAGGCTGGCCCGCTACCGGATATCGCGGTCACAGCATCCATTTTTGCTTCGTCATCAAGCCAAAGTGTTTTGCCTACGGCAGCTAAAATAGTGGTGGCTTGGTCGCGTTGCATTGGGCTTACATTTGCAACGGCATATAACGCTGAAATGCCTGCCTGAATCTGTGCTGGCGTGTTGGGCATCACGCGTACTATGGCTTGATAATCACCCAACCAGCGTGAAATATCTGCGCTTCTAATGCCCGCTGCAATCGAAATAACAAGTTGCGAGCGCAATAAAGGACTTAATTGACGACATACTTCTCGCAGTTGTTGTGGTTTAACTGCCAAAACCACTACTTCATTTAGAACATTAGTGTTGCTAATGTCGACATAAGTGTCATTAACTTGTACATTAAATTCTGCGGCTAATTGCACACGTTTTTGCGCATCGGGCTCTATCACTATAATCGCGGCCATATCAAAACCGTTATTTTTCAAGCCGCCAATAATGGCGCGTGCCATATTGCCGCCGCCAATAAAACTAATATTCATTTGCTAACAATCCCATCTCTAATAACTCCATCCAAGATATTCAAGCAACTTAACAACTCCGGGTAACCAGTTAATGGTTCAGTTTATTTTCTGGCGCCAAACAACGCCGAACCAATTCTCACGATTGTCGCGCCCTGTTCGATTGCGATTGGATAATCATCTGACATGCCAATAGAAAGTGTATCTAATTCAAATCCTTTAGTCAGCAGCGCATCATAACATTCTCGTACTTGTTTGAATTGCGCGCGCTGCTTATTCTTATCATTTGTGGGCTCAGGTATCGCCATTAAGCCACGTAACCTTAGTTTGGGTAACTCTGTAACTGACGCCGCCAAGCCTTCAAGCTCATGCAGAGATACACCACTTTTGCTATCCTCATTACTAACATTGAGTTGAATGCATACTTGCAGACGTGGAAGATCTGCGGGCCGGCTATCATTCAGGCGTTGTGCGATTTTTAGCCTGTCTATACTATGTACCCAAGAGAAATTTTGCGCAATCAACTGTGTTTTATTGCTTTGTATCGGCCCGATAAAGTGCCACTCAATGGCCAAGTCAGTGAGTTGGTTTTGTTTTTCCATTGCTTCTTTTAGATAATTTTCGCCAAACATGACTTGACCTGCAAGAAATGCCTCACGAATCACCGAAGCTGGTTGTGACTTGCTCACAGCGAGCAGATTTACCTGCTGCTGATAGTGCCCAGTGACTTTTGCCGATTGAATTGTTGCTAGAATATCTTGCAAGCGATTGCTAATTGTGGTCATAATTCACTAAGCTTAAATTAACTCATATCAATATACATACCAATTGAAAATTATAACAGGAGCAGGTTGTGGATATTTCAGATTTACTCGCATTTTCAGTTAAAAATAAAGCCTCAGATTTGCACCTTTCTGCCGGGTTACCACCAATGATTCGCGTACATGGGGATATTCGCAAGATTAACGTACCAGCCATGGATCATAGCCAAGTGCATGACATGGTGTACGACATCATGAGTGATGGCCAGCGCAAGGTATATGAAGAAACTCTGGAATGCGATTTTTCATTTGAAATTCCAAATTTGGCGCGTTTTCGGGTAAATGCGTTTAATCATAACCGTGGTTCTGGAGCAGTATTCCGGACCATTCCCTCTAAAATACTATCATTAGAGCAATTAAACTGCCCTGCAATTTTTAAGGATATTGCCGACACCCCACGTGGCATTTGCTTGGTAACGGGGCCGACAGGTTCGGGTAAATCCACCACACTTGCAGCAATGGTTGACTACATTAACGATAAAGAATTCGGCCATATTCTGACCGTAGAAGATCCAATTGAATTTGTACATACTTCAAAAAAATGTTTAATTAACCAGCGTGAAGTTGGGCCGCATACACTTTCATTTAATAACGCGTTGCGCTCTGCCCTGCGTGAAGACCCCGATGTGATTTTAGTAGGCGAGTTGCGTGACTTAGAAACGATACGTCTTGCACTCACTGCCGCAGAAACCGGACACATGGTGTTTGGTACTTTGCATACAAGTTCTGCGGCTAAAACAGTGGATCGTATTATCGATGTATTCCCCGCAGCTGAAAAAGAAATGGTACGTTCTATGTTGTCTGAATCGCTACGTGCGGTGATTTCACAAACACTATGCAAAACAAAAGATGAGCAAGGGCGTGTTGCAGCGCATGAAATTATGATTGGTACACCTGCAATTCGTAACTTGATTCGCGAAAATAAAATTCCACAAATGTATTCGGCGATTCAAACAGGTCAGAATGTTGGGATGCAGACACTCGATCAAAATTTACAAGACCTGGTCAAGCGCAATGTTATTTCAGCCAATGAAGCGCGTAGCAAGGCCGCCAATAAAGATTCTATAATGGGATAAGCAAACGCTATAGCATATTAAGTTAAGTTAAGTTAAGTAAGAGTTAAGTGGAAATTAAAGTGCCAGTTTTCGGCATCCCCGCGGAATATGAGCTTAAGCTCATAATTCTGCGAGAAAACATGTTAAAGGTGAATGATGGAAAAAGGTCAGGCAGAAAAGTTTGTATTTGATTTATTACGGTTGATGCTGGCGAAAAAAGCGTCCGATTTGTTTATTACAGCGGCATTCCCTCCAGCCATGAAAATTGATGGGAAAGTGACACCAGTCAGTAACCAGGTGCTTTCAGCGCAGCAGTCTCGCGAAATATCACGTGCCATTATGAATGACAAACAAACCGCTGAGTTTGATGCGACTAATGAATGTAACTTTGCGATTGGCATGCCTGGCATTGCGCGTTTTAGGGTTAGTGCGTTTGTGCAGCGAGGCTCGATTGGCCTGGTGTTCAGGACAATTACTACAAAAATTCCAAATTTTGATGAGTTAGGCTTGCCAGACGTGTTGAAAGACATTGCGATGACTAAACGCGGCCTGGTGATTTTTGTCGGTGGCACAGGTTCGGGTAAATCCACCTCACTAGCGGCTATGGTAGGCTACCGAAATCAAAATAGTTTCGGCCATATTATTACGATTGAAGACCCCATAGAATTTGTGCATGAACATATAAACTGCATTGTGACTCAACGTGAAATAGGGGTTGATACCGATAATTGGCATATCGCGCTGAAAAACACATTACGCCAGGCGCCAGATGTGATTTTAATTGGTGAAATTCGAGATCGTGAAACCATGGACTACGCGATTGCCTTTGCCGAAACAGGCCACCTATGCATGGCTACTTTGCATGCAAATAGCACCAACCAAGCTTTAGACCGTATTATTAACTTCTTCCCTGAAGAGCGTCGCCAACAGTTGCTCATGGATTTATCATTAAATACACGGGCATTTATTTCACAACGACTTATTCCTAGAAAAGAAGGGAAAGGTCGTGCCGCAGCGATGGAAGTAATGCTTAACTCACCACTGATTTCAGATTTAATTTTTAAAGGTGATGTGCATGAAATTAAAGAGATTATTTCTAAATCTCGTGAATTGGGTATGCAGACTTTTGATCAGGCGCTATTCGACTTACATGAAGCAGATGTCATCACTTACGAAGATGCTTTGCGTAACGCCGATTCAGTCAATGATATTCGCCTAAAAATCAAATTAGACGGTAAAGCAGCACATGGCAAAGATTTGGGAGCCGGCCTGGACGGTTTGGGAATAGTTTAGGGCTGTCTGGTTTTATAGCAACTGAATTACAAGTCAAATAAAGGTTTACGCCATGCTATGCATTCTTAAACTCGGCATCAGTATGTCCAATAGGGTTTGTAGATGCCGCGTCGCTATTGGTGGGTAGATACGATGAAAGAGGCTAAGTAGTTAAGCGGCGGCATAGCTTAAAAATTTACGGCGATTAAATCTGACACTCAGACTCACCTTCGTTAAGTCAATATCGATTAAGCTGTAAAAAAGCCGATGGTAAATTCATCGGCTTTTTATCCATAGCTGAATCCAGCAAATTCCAGATTGAAAATTCAAAATTCAGGTGAGGTGCTAAGCGTTCGCTTAAACGCCACCACTCAATTTGTCTTGTAGCGCTTTGAGCTCAGGCCATTTGTTTTCAGCAGCTAATGCAGCTTGTTGAGCCCATGTGCCAGGCTTGGCTAATTTATAGCGAGCCCCCGCATCGTCTAACACTTTTTGCATTTGCGGCACAGTTTGTTTAGCAAGTTGTGCAAATGTAGTCACACCTGCATTATTAAATAGCTCGTTAATTTTGGGACCTATGCCTTCTACCACCGTAAGGTCGTTAGGGCCTTTAAGTTTGAATCCAGCTGCTTTAGCTGCGGCTACATCTAGTACATAAGCTTTGGAGCTGGCTGTAGTAACGGGGCTTTTCAATGTGCCTGAAGTGACTACAGGCGCTGCTGGCGTTGACGTTACCGGCTCGGAGTCCATTAAAGTGTTTGACGTGCTAGTTTGCGAGTCAGACTTACTGTCACAGCATTTCATGCCTCGGCAAGTTTTACCGCGACATAAAAGCCAATTGAGAAGCCAGCCAACAAGCACACCCAAAAATAAATACCAAAAACAGCTTGAAAACATAATCAACTCCCTAAGGTCATTGGTAAATACTGGTGCTATTGAACGCTTGTTACTTCCACACGTCAAGCTTCTACATTTGAATGTTACAAAAATTAACTAATTTTGATAAACCACTTGTCCATGCACTAATGTAAATTTAACTTTCCCAGCCATTTCCAGCCCATTAAAAGGTGTATTTTTACCTTGGCTTTTTAAGACGCCAGGGTTTATTTTCCAGTATTCATTAGCATCAAAAATACAAATATCAGCATCACTATTAAGGCTTAGCTCACCTGCTGGTATACCTAAAATATGCGCAGAGGCTTGGCTTACAAGAGCGATTGCATGCAATAAACCCACTTTTTCTTGATATGCCCATTTTAGAGTGAGTGCAAGCAGTAGCTCCAAGCCTGTGGCACCGACTTCCGCTTCTGCAAACGGTGCTAATTTTGCATCATCATCCACTGGGGTATGGTCAGAGCAAATCGCATCAATAGTGCCATCTTTAAGGCCAGCGCTGAGTGCGTCTTTGTCGCGTTGTGTTCGTAATGGTGGTTTCAAGTGACAATTTGCATCAAAATAAGCAATATCGTGTTCAGTGAGGTGTAAATGGTTCGCGCTCACATCGCAGCTAATGTTGACACCCTGTTTTTTAGCCTCGCGTATCATGCCAACACCCTCAGCGGTTGATAGGCGGCTGATATGCACCTTAGCGCCTGTTTCTTTGGCGATGCGTAATATGCTGGCAAGCGCGAGTGCTTCAGCAGCACTTGGAATGCCTTTCAACCCAAGCCTGCTTGCGACTTCGCCATCGTGTGCAACGCCATCTTTTGCTAAAAAAGGCTCTTCTGCATGTAAAAACAGGGTGAAGTCAAAGGTAGCTGCATATTCCATGGCGCGCCATAGCACTTGCGTATCAGTAATCGCAATATTGGCCTGCGAGAAGCCAACGCAGCCCGCCTCACGTAGCTCGCCCATCTCTGACAGTATTTTGCCTTGCAGTTGGCGTGTCAAAGCACCCAGTGGATACACGTGCGCGAGATTGAGCTGTTTGGCGCGATGTTTCAGCATTTCCACCAAGCCCGGTTCGTCTAATACTGGATCGGTGTCAGGCTGGCAAGCAAGACTGGTGATACCACCAGCCACAGCGGCTTGCAATTCGCTTACTAAAGTGGCCTTGTATTCATCACCCGGTTCACGCAATCTTGCTGATAAATCGACCAAACCTGGACAAACGATTAAATTACCAGCATCTATAGTTTGATTCGCAACAAAGCCATCAGGAGATTTTCCTAGCGCGACGATTTTTCCTGCGGCGATGAATACATCGAGCTTGCTATCGATATTATTTTTCGGGTCTATCACGCGACCATTTTTGATATGTATTTTCATGCCCGACTTCCAGATACCTGGCCTCCTGAAACTTGTCCTCCCGCTAGCATCGCCATGACCGCCATGCGTACCGCAATGCCGTAGGTCACTTGCGGTAAAATAACTGACTGACTGCCATCCGCTACGCTAGAATCAATTTCTACACCACGGTTCATTGGACCTGGGTGTAGCACAATGGCGTCAGATTTAGCCAGACTTAGTTTTTCTTGAGTAAGGCCATAAGTTTTGAAGTACTCTTGTGCGCTTGGCAGCATGGCACCGTTCATGCGTTCGTTTTGCAGTCGTAACATCATCACTACATCTACGTCTTTTAAGCCTGCTTTCATGTCATGAAACACATGTACGCCGAGCTTTTCTATCTGCGCTGGCAACAGTGTTTTAGGTGCAATCACACGTACTTCAGGCACGCCCAGCGTGGTAAGCGCATGAATCTCTGAGCGGGCAACACGCGAGTGCAACACATCGCCCACAATGGCCACTCTTAAATTATGTAAGTCAGGCTTGTATTTTCGTATGGTAAATACATCAAGCAAACCTTGTGTGGGGTGTGAGTGGCGGCCATCGCCCGCGTTAATGATATGAATGTGTTTGGGTACGTGTTTGGCAATAAAGTGAGCAGCACCCGATTGTGAATGTCGCACTACAAACATATCAGCGTGCATGGCAATCAAGTTATCCACTGTATCTAAAATGGTTTCACCTTTAGATTGCGATGAGGTATTGACGTTTAAGCTGATGACATCGGCAGAAAGGCGCTTAGCGGCAATTTCAAAGGTGGTACGGGTGCGGGTACTGTTTTCAAAAAACAGGTTACATACAGTTTTCCCGCGCAATAACGGTACTTTTTTAACTTCACGTTCTGCAACGCCGACAAAGGACTCAGCGGTGTCTAAAATTTGATTCAATATTTTTTTTGGCAAGCCCTCAATAGAGAGAAGGTGTCGTAAGCGGCCGTCAGAATCAATTTGAGGATTATTCATGCTGGTGTAGTGCCGGATTGGTTGATAGAAGTTCCAGGCTTAAAGTGCCATCTGCGTATTGTATCAATTGCAAATTTTGTGACGCATCTAATGCAATATCAGCGGCTGTAATCTGTGGTGCAATCGGTAGCTCACGCCCACCGCGATTGACCAGCGCGACTAAGGTAATGCTGGCGGGGCGGCCATAGTCAAACAGCTCATTCATTGCGGCACGCGTGGTGCGGCCCGTGTAAAAAACGTCATCAATTAAAATGATATGTTTATTTTCAACATCAAATGGAATTTGACTAGGACGATTTTCAGGTTTTAGGCCGCGCTGTGCATAGTCATCCCGATAAAATGAAACATCGAGTGTGCCATGTTCAATGTTGTTAATTGTGATGGTATTTTCTAACAACACGAGCAGTCTCTGCATTAACCAAACCCCGCCGCTCTGAATGCCAACCAAGGCGGTATTGGGTTGCAGTAATGGCTGAAGTTTTTGCGCTAATGTTTTAAGCAAGTCTTCTGCGTTAGGTAGCTTGATATTTTCTGAGGTCATACCAGTATTTTACTTATAATTTTCATCATCATAATTCATGTTTGAATACTGTCAAAATAGCTTTGTAATATCATTTGTGCCGCCACTTGGTCTAGCACTACTTTTTGCGCGCGGCCTTTAATACCGGTTTGGTTCAACATGTCACTCGCTTCAACTGAGCTGTAGCGCTCATCAACTAACATTACAGGAATATTAAAGCGGCCATTTAACCGCCTGGCGAATTTTTTGCATAATTGCGTTACACTGGTTTCGGCGCCATCCAGGCTTAACGGTAAGCCTACGATGAGTAATTTTGGTCGCCATTCTTTGATGAGCTTGCTGATAACTTCAAAGCGCACCTCGTTGCTTTCATTGTCTATAGTGGTGAGTGGGTTGGCACTTGCCAACAAGTGTTCGCCAACCGCAATGCCAATTCTTTGCTCGCCAAAATCAAAACATAGTACTGTGCCTGCTAATATGGTTTTTGAGTCGTAAACGTTTTCGTTATCAATGAGCTGCCCGTGTACAGTTGGTTTTTTAGTGTCAACCGCTTGCATCAAGCGTGGCCTGCCACATCAGACAACATGGCTGGGTCTACCCCTAGCAACGCCATAGTGGCATTTAGTTTTTCATCGTTTTGAGTTTCATATAATATTTTATGTAACACGGAAACATCTTTAGCCTCTACAGACAACCATGAATTTTGTGCGATTTCTTGTTCTAGTTGTCCTGGCGTCCAGCCTGCATAGCCTAATGTCAGCAACATTTTTTCAGGGCCAGTGCCAAGTGCAACAGCCTCTAAAATATCTTTTGAAGTGGTGAGAGCAGTATTTTCTGCAATAGTAATGGTGCTATCCCAATCACCTGCGGGCCGGTTATCTGATATTGGGTGCAACACAAAACCGCGCTCAGGCTGCACAGGCCCGCCATACAACACAGACTTATGCGCGACTGCATTGTTATGCAGCTCAACATTGATTTTTTCAAATAACGTATCGTAGGTGATATCGGTAGGTCGGTTAATCACTACACCCATTGCGCCATCTTGATTGTGTGTGCAGATAAAAGTGACGGATTTAGAAAAATAAGGGTCAGTCAAGGTGGGCATCGCAATGAGAAAGTGACCTGTAAGATTGACGTTTTCCAATGAGTTCATTCTACCATATCTGATTGTTTATTATAGTGAAATTATAATGCTTCTAAATAGCCGGTAACCTCTAACCCAAAACCAGTCATGCTAGGCATTTTTCGTGGCGTGGCAAGTAGTTTCATTTTGCCCACGCCACAATCTAATAGTATTTGCGAGCCTATGCCATAAGTGCGAAGCTCCTGGTTAATGCGTATAGGCTTATCTGCGCCTTGAATGCGCTCTACAATTGACTCTCCGGTTTCCTGCTGATGCAACAACACCATTACACCTGCTTCGGCGTTGGCGATAACTTTCATTGCTTCTAAGGTATTCCAGCTATGCGTACAACTGGTGCTGTCTAATAAATCAAATATTGACAGCGGCTCATGCACACGCACCAGCACTTCTTGCGTTGGTATTGGCGCACCTTTGATTAAAACCAGATGCGTTTCTTTGGCAATTTTATCGCGGTAGGCAATCAGCTTCATTTCACCATAAGGCGTTTGAATGATGCGCTCGGCAGCGCGCTCAACCAAGCGTTCTGTTTGGGCGCGATATTGAATTAAATCCGCAATCGTGCCGATTTTAAGCTGGTGTTCGGCGGCAAATAACATTAAATCTGGTAAACGCGCCATGCTGCCGTCATCTTTTAAAATTTCGCATATCACACTGGTTGGTTCGCAACCTGCCAATTGCGCTAAATCACAACCTGCTTCTGTGTGGCCAGCGCGCACCAGCACGCCGCCATCCATCGCTGCCAGTGGGAAAATATGGCCTGGGCTGACGATGTCTTGCGGTTTGGCGGTTTTTGCTACCGCAGCCTGTACGGTACGCGCGCGATCTGCCGCAGAAATGCCAGTGGTTACACCTTCAGCCGCTTCAATAGAAACCGTAAAGTTGGTGCCCATCCGTGCACCATTTTTTTGTACCATTTTTGTGAGGTTTAATTGACGGCAACGTGCTTCAGTCAGCGTTAAGCAAATGAGCCCGCGACCATGCTTTGCCATGAAATTGATATGCTCAGCCGTTGCAAACTCGGCAGCCAGCACTAGATCACCTTCGTTCTCACGATTTTCGTCGTCCACCAACACCACCATGCGGCCGTGCTTTATCTCTTCGATAATTTCTTTGGCAGAGCTAATGGTTAGGTTATTGTCGCTAGTCAAGTAGATGTTTCCTCATTATTATCATAATGCTCCCGGGTTTCAGAAGGCACTGTGTCTTCATAAGCCCAGAGCGTCATGCGCTCCACGTAGCGCGCAATTTGGTCTACCTCTAAATTCACGCGACTACCAAGTTCCAAAAACTGTAGTGTAGTATTGGCTAGCGTGTGCGGAATTAAATTCATGCTGAACACGTCTTTACTCACCGTATTCACGGTGAGGCTCACACCGTTCACGCCAATAGAGCCTTTTACAGCAATGTATTTTGAGATGTCATGCGGCGCGCGTATATCAAGCTGCCAACAATCACCAAGCTGCACAATGCGCACCACTTCGCCCACGCCATCGACATGACCGCTCACCAAATGGCCGCCCAACCTGTCGCTTAGCCGCAATGCTTTTTCTAGGTTAACGGCATGCCGGCTATTTAAACCCACCGTGACAGATAATGTTTCTTTGGAAACGTGCGCTTCAAAATGCGCATCGCTTAAATCAACCACGGTGAGGCAAACACCATTCACAGCAATGCTGTCGCCAATATTCACGTCGTGCACATCCAGCTCCGCGCAACTAATGCTGAGTTTTACGTCCTCACCCAGAGGGGATGCTCGTTCAATTTGACCGATGGCCTGAATAATACCTGTAAACATATCCTGATTTTATCAGAGTTAGCAGTTTCAAGGCCAGTAATGATGCTGGTATATGTTATGTCAGTGAATCGCCTTGATTTATTACAAAATACCATGCCTTTAATCTAACATCCTTGACCAAATACGCTCAAACCGTTATGGTGTAGGGTTGATAAATAAAGCAATAAAAAACCAAGTAATGTAATAAAAACAAGCAGTAATTTAAAGAAAGTCCTTCAGCTTTTTTTAAAAGTACGGATTTCACAATAAAACAAAATATGAAACAAAGCATGGACTCAGGCATGGAACAAAGTTCTAAACAACTCACAGGCGCAGAAATTTTAATCCGCTGCCTGCATGAGGAAAACGTTAAGTTTGTATTTGGCTACCCTGGTGGCGCAGTACTGCATATTTATGACGCTATTTTTCATCAAGATCAATTCAAGCATGTGTTGGTGCGTCACGAGCAGGCGGCTCTTCATGCGGCAGATGCTTATTCACGTTCTACTGGCAAAGTGGGTGTTGCGCTTGTAACATCAGGCCCTGGCGCAACCAACGCAATCACTGGCATTGCCACTGCCTATATGGATTCCATTCCTATGGTCATTATTAGTGGGCAAGTGCCTACTTACGCCATTGGCGAAGACGCCTTTCAAGAGTGCGACACGGTTGGCATTACACGCCCGTGTGTAAAACATAACTTTTTAGTTAAAGATGTAAAAGATATTGCTGCGACGATGAAAAAGGCATTCTATGTCGCCTCTAGCGGTCGTCCTGGCCCGGTATTAGTAGATATTCCAAAGGATATTACCGCGCATTTATGCGCATTTGAATACCCGGAAACCGTGCATTTGCGCTCATACAACCCTGTCACTAAAGGGCATTTAGGCCAAATCAAAAAAGCACTCAAGCTGCTGGCCGAAGCGAAGCGCCCGATGGTGTATTCTGGCGGTGGCGTGGTGCTGGGCGATGCTTCTGCACATTTAATTAAACTGATTCAGTCGCTTGAAATTCCTATCACCAGCACCTTGATGGGCTTAGGCGGCTTTCCTGCGTCTGATAAAAAGTTTTTAGGTATGTTGGGCATGCATGGCACTTACGAGGCCAATATGGCAATGCAAGAGTGCGATGTACTACTTGCGGTTGGCGCACGTTTCGATGACCGCGTGATTGGCAACACGGCGCATTTCTTGTCACGTCCGCGCACCATTATTCACATTGATATTGATCCATCTTCAATATCAAAACGCGTAAAAATTGATGTGCCAATTGTAGGCGACGTTAAATCTGTGCTTGCAGATATGAACGAGATAATCGCGGCTGAAAAACCTAAACAAGACGCATCTGCGCTTACCGCTTGGTACAAACAAATTGAAGAATGGCGCAACAAAAATTGCTTAAATTTTGCGCAAAGTGCCGAGTTTATTAAACCGCAATACGTCATACAAAAACTGCATGAAGTGACTAAAGGCGATGCCTTCATTACCTCAGACGTAGGCCAGCATCAAATGTGGGCGGCACAATATTACCCATTTGACAAACCACGTCGCTGGATCAATTCTGGCGGCTTGGGTACGATGGGAGTCGGCTTGCCCTACGCGATGGGAGTGCAGTTTGCGCATCCTGAAGCGCAAGTAGCATGCGTCACGGGCGAGGGCAGTATTCAAATGAATATTCAAGAGCTTTCTACCTGCTTGCAATATCACTTGCCAATTAAAGTCATTCTGCTAAACAATCGCTACCTCGGCATGGTGCGCCAATGGCAAGAGTTTTTCTATGAAAATCGCTACTCAGAATCTTACATGGAAAGCCTGCCTGATTTTGTTAAACTGGCAGAATCTTACGGACATGTCGGGATGCGCATCGAGAACCCAAACGATGTTGAGGGCGCGCTCAAAGAAGCATTTAGCCCTAAACTCAAAGAGCGTTTTGTTTTTATGAACTTTTTGACGGACCAAAAAGAAAATGTCTTTCCAATGATTCCAGGCGGTAAAGGTTTGTCTGAAATGATTTTGGCGGAGAATCTATAATGCGCCATATTATTTCACTCCTGATGGAAAATGAATCAGGTGCGCTCTCACGCGTGGCCGGCTTGTTCTCTGCGCGTGGCTACAACATTGAATCACTGACTGTTGCTCCAACCGAAGACCCAACCTTATCACGCATGACCATTGTGACTTCCGGCTCAGATGAAGTGATTGAGCAAATCATTAAACAGCTCAACAAGCTGATTGATGTAGTCAAAGTGCTTGATTTGAACGATGGTAAATTTATTGAGCGCGAATTGATGCTGGTTAAAGTGAAAGCGACCGGCACATTCCGTGAAGAAATGAAACGCATGTGCGATATATTCCGAGGCCGTATTATCGATGTGGCCGATGGCAGTTTTACCATTGAGCTTACCGGCTCTGGCACCAAACTAGATGCATTTATCGAAAGTTTAGATAAAACAGCAATTTTAGAAACAGTTCGCACAGGCGCATCTGGCATAGGTCGCGGCGACCGAATTTTGAAAGTTTAAGCATTACAATTTAAATTAATTTTATTCAGCATTTGCATAGAAAGGCGATGAAAGAAATGAAAGTTTATTACGACAAAGACGCAGACCTAAGTTTGATTAAAGGCAAAAAAGTGACCATCATTGGTTACGGCTCACAGGGTCATGCACACGCTGCAAACCTTAAAGATAGCGGCGTAACTGTCACTATCGGCCTACGTACTGGTGGCAGCTCATGGGCCAAAGCAGTTGCTGCTGGTCACAACGTGCAAGAAATTGCCAACGCGGTAAAAGACGCAGATGTTGTGATGCTATTGTTGCCAGACGAAACGATGGCACAAATTTTTAGCGCCGATGTTGCTGACCACCTAAAACAAGGCGCGACTTTAGCATTTGCACATGGTTTTAATGTTCACTACAACCAAATCACGCCACGTGCAGATTTAGATGTGATCATGATTGCACCAAAAGGCCCGGGCCACACCGTGCGTTCGGAATACCTTAAAGGTGGCGGCGTACCTTCACTCATCGCTGTATACCAGGATAAATCCGGTAAAGCTAAAGATGTTGCACTTTCATACGCTGCAGCTAACGGCGGCACTAAAGGCGGCGTGATTGAAACCGATTTCCGTGAAGAAACTGAAACTGACTTATTTGGCGAACAAGCCGTGCTTTGCGGTGGCGCAGTTGAACTGGTTAAAGCGGGCTTTGAAACATTGGTAGATGCTGGCTACGCGCCTGAAATGGCTTACTTTGAATGTTTGCACGAACTTAAATTGATTGTAGATTTAATGTACGAAGGCGGCATTGCCAACATGAACTACTCAATTTCAAACAATGCTGAATACGGCGAGTACGTGACCGGCCCACAAGTGATTAACGATCAATCACGCGCTGCCATGAAACAGGCACTAGCCAACATTCAAAACGGCAATTACGCTAAACAGTTCATTTTAGAAGGTCGTACCAACTATCCTGAAATGACTGCACGTCGTCGCTTAAATGCCGCTCATCCAATTGAACAGGTTGGCGGTCAATTACGCGCCATGATGCCTTGGATTGCTAAAAATAAATTAGTTGATCAATCGAAGAATTGATCAACATTTGATGGGTCAATCTAAAAACTAGTCATTAGTCGATAGTTTTTAGCTGGGGCGGGCGGCTAAATAGCATCCCGCCCTTTTTGTTACAAAATATCATTAGAAAAATACCATGAAACTTGCGGTTTTCACTCAATACATCATCCCCAAACAAGCCATTACTGCGCTTGCGGGCAAGCTGGCGCACTTACAAGGCGGCAACGTTACTACATCCGTCATCCGCTGGTTTGTTGAACGTTATAACGTGAATATGGCTGAAGCGGCAAATCCTGATATTGCTTCGTACAAAACCTTCAACGATTTTTTCACGCGTCCACTCAAAGATGGCGCACGCCCGCTAGCGCAGGCTGATTTTATTTGCCCTGTAGATGGTGCTATAAGTCAGTTTGGCAATATTGAAGCTGATCAGATTTTTCAGGCTAAAGGACATCAATACTCAACCACCGCCTTAGTGGGTGGCAATAAAGATTTAGCCAGGAATTTTGAAAATGGTCACTTTGCCTGCCTGTACCTGAGCCCTAAAGACTACCACCGCATCCACATGCCCTGTGATGGCACATTAAAAAGCATGACCTATGTGCCAGGCGCGTTGTTTTCTGTTAACCCAACTACAGCACAGGGCGTGCCTGGCTTATTTGCACGCAACGAGCGCTTAGTATGTGAATTCACATCAACGCAACACGGCAGCTTTATTATGGTGTTAGTGGGCGCAACGATAGTAGGCAGCATGGCAACTGTTTGGCATGACTCAGCCAATGGAATAATTAACCCGCCTCGCACACGTAACACTCGAGTGTGGACATACGCCAATCAAAACATCATGCTAAAACA
>CXWL01017598.1_pt1 | contig 36442 bp, 36 predicted proteins | sample 590931 | NCBI WGS metagenome assembly CXWL01 (sample SAMEA3498368, study PRJEB10139) | groundwater metagenome | biome: water well; material: biofilm material | place: Germany | collected 2015-04-27
AATGACAGTGGTCAGCTGTTTCGGCATGTGAGCAGTCTCTGCAACCCTGGTCCGGAGTAAGAACCCTCGTCGGCCGGTTAAATCGTTCATAGGCTCCTCCAAGGAAATTGGCCTCGTTGCGTTGATTCCCCTTGGTTTACGTTTGTGCGATGCGGGGAAGATGATCAACGTAATCGAGGAGTGAGCAAGGCATGTGCCATGGTGGAGAGGGCGTAACATGTTAATTTGTTTGGGTAGTCTAGCGAGGGTCTGCAGCTCGATAATATTGGGTTTGTAGAACCTGAAGGTACTCACCTACAGATTCTATTTNNGCGTGAGGAACTGTCGGTGTTGGTCAAGCCGGCATCTTAGCCCTTCTCAGTTAGGGGACTGTCTTGTCTCGAAAAAATCGAAACAAGAGGTAAGCATTGAGTATCATCACAATGGTGAAGATACTGTAGGTGATGAGTGGGGTAGCTAAATTCAACTCGGTCAGAACTCGAGACAATCCAAATGTGACGATCACTGCGTCGAAGGCCATGCAAATCCGTCTGAACGTTTCATGGTCCATTAAACGGATCAGATAGCTCCCAAGAGGAATACCCAGCAAGACGCTGGGAATGATATAGGGAATGATCGCAATGCTTTCGTAGCTATAGAGACCGATAAAATAGTATGCAATTCCCGTAAATATTCCTTCCGCCACTCGGATGACGCCAAGCGCGGCACGGAAGTCCTGTTTGGCATATCCCTGATTGTTGAAAAGCACCGCAAGAGGGGGGCCTGAGATGGTGGTGACGGAGTAGAGGGTTCCAATGCTCACTCCAAACGGTATTGCGAGGGTTTTTTCAGCTTGGATGGGCTTTCTGATACCGGCAGCTTGAAGCAGAATCAATGGCAAGAGCACGATGTAGGTCACAAACTTAACCCAGGCCGGATGAACGAGAGAGAGAATATAGCTGCCGATTGCGACACCGACCGCGAGACCGATCAGGATGGGCGCTACGCGCCACCAAATGGTCGGAATGCTTTTACGGTTGATGAAGAGGACATAGCCGTTGATCACCAATTCTACGAGCACCAGGGCCGGATTCAGAATACGATTGGTGAAAAAAATCAGCGCGACGGGAACCGTAATCGAAGAGAAGCCGTACCCCAAGGCGCCGTTGACGGTGGACGCCACAAGAGTGATCAGGGCGAGGACGGCAAGATCCATGATTAACCTTTGCGATGCCCGGAGACAAAGTCGTCTAGCGTATAATGGTCCAGGATCCCGGCAATGGCATCGCGCACCGAACCCATCACATGCTGTACCGGACATTGAGCATGTTTGGCATATGGGCAGTCTTCGCATTTCTGGTAGGCCGTCTTGCTTACACACCCGATTGGGGCGAGCGGCCCGTCCAAGGCACGAATCACTTGGCCGAGGGTGATTTCTCGAGGAGATTTAATGAGAGCATAACCGCCCTTTACCCCTCGACGGCTAGAGAGGAGGCCGGCTCGCTTCAGTGTCAGGAGTATCTGTTCAAGAAATTCGACGGGGATATGTTGACGTGCCGCAATCTCGTGGCGTTGAAGCGTTAGCTTGCCATGCGCAAGGGTGAGCTCGAGTAGCGCGCGGAGTCCGTACTCGCTTTTTTTCGAAAGTTTCAACTGGTGTCAACCTAAACATGAGTGAATTGGTCAAGAATAGTAACAATAGAGCGTCAAGCGACTCATGTCAAGAGTCGATCTGGAAAATTTTGAGAATAGTTCATAGGACAGCACTAAACCCCTCTCAAATTCATAATGATATTATGTTGCAACTCATTGATCATAGAGGGGTTGTTCCTTGACAGGCCCTACAGATTCCTGTTAGTTTCCTCGTTCATTTGGTTGCGTCTACTTCGAGTGTTCAGACTTCCCTAACAACGACTGGACTGTTCGTGAACTTCCAGGATCTCATTCTCACATTGCATCACTATTGGGCTGACCAAGGCTGCGTCATCCATCAGCCCTATGATTTGGAGATGGGAGCCGGCACCTTTCATCCTGCTACATTTCTGAGATCTCTTGGTCCTGAGCCATGGAGGGCTGCCTATCCTCAACCCTGTCGGCGTCCCACCGATGGGCGATATGGGGAAAACCCCAATCGCATGCAGCACTACTATCAGTATCAGGTCGTGTTGAAACCGGCGCCGGACAATATTCAAGCGTTGTATTTGGACAGTTTGGTTCGATTGGGGATTGACCCAAAACAGCACGATATTCGGTTCATCCAAGACGATTGGGAGTCCCCCACTTTGGGCGCCTGGGGCTTGGGTTGGGAGGTGCGTCTCGATGGAATGGAAATCACCCAGTTCACCTATTTCCAAGAAATTGGCGGGATCGAGCTGAATCCCATTACCGTTGAAATCACGTATGGGACTGAGCGTATCGCCATGTACTTACAGCAAGTCAATAACGTGTTCGATCTCGCCTGGAACGCTTCCGTGTCGTACGGTGATATCCATCACGAAACGGAAGTGCAATTCTCTACCTATAATTTTGAAGAAGGCAATGTGGCGATGCTCATGGCCACGTTTCAATCGTTCGAAGGAGAATGCAAGCGACTGCTGGCGAATCGCGACAAGCGGCTGACGCTTCCAGCTTACGAGTTTTGTATCAAATCGTCGCACCTCTTCAATCTGCTCGATGCGCGCGGGGCGATCAGCGTGGCGGAGCGCACGGGCTATATCGCCAGGGTCCGTGCCCTTGCTCGTCACTGTGCGGAACGCTACATCGAAGAGCGGGCGGCGATGGGGCATCCGTTGCTCAATCCTGGGACGGGCCATCGTGGAGCAAAGGTGTCGGGTTCTCGGTCCAAACCCCTGGCTCGCCGTTCATAGCACGCAAAGAGATTCATGAGAAAGAATCAGCAATCTCGCCCTGCCACTCCTTCTACAATCAAGGGGAGACGCCTTTCCCCAGTGACCGCTGCAGAGTTGTTGCTGGAGATCGGCGTCGAAGAACTTCCCTACCAGTTCATCGCCCCTGCCTTGGCGACGCTTAAAGTTTCGGCTGAGCAGATGTTGAAGGACCACCGTATTGCGTTTCAGTCGGCCCGTACGATGGGAACTCCACGGCGGTTGACTCTGGTGGTCGAAGGCCTCGCAACCCAGCAAGCTTCTATGAATAAGGAAGCGATGGGGCCTTCAAAAGCGGTGGCGTTCGATCCCGCAGGCCAGCCGACGAGAGCGGCGACGGGATTTGCCGCAGGGCAGGGAGTCTCAGTTCAAGAGCTACAAATTCGCCAGACTCCGAAGGGGGAGTATCTTTTTGCTGTAATACAGGAACCGGGGCGGCCCACCAAAGTGGTTCTGAAAGAACTGCTTCCACAGTTGATCGCGAAACTCTCTTTTCCAAAAGCGATGAAGTGGAATAATACCGGCGCGCGGTTCGCTCGACCGGTACGATGGCTGGTCGCGGTGTATGGAGGAGCCGCGCTTCCAATCGAAGCAGCGGGAATTACCGCCGGTAATCGGACAGAAGGGCATCGCGTGCTGGGAAGTGCAAGGGGAATTACGGTTCGAGATTCCGATTCCTATCTGAAGGGGCTAGAACGACAAGGGGTCATTCCAGACCCTCAACGCCGCCGACATATGATCGAAGAACAGATTTCGACGTTGTGCAAGAACACTGGTTTCACATTGAATGTAGACGGAGACTTGTTGGATCAGGCAGTCTACACGACCGAATGTCCCAACGCCATTATCGGCACTTTCAAGCCGGCCTACTTGGAGGTTCCGCAAGAGATCTTAATCACCTCCATGAAAGAACATCAGGGATTCTTTTCCTTGATGCATAAAGAGACCGGAAAACTCGTCCCCCATTTCATTGCAGTGGCGAACAATCGAGCGAAAGATATGGGTCTGATTCGCGAAGGCAACGAGCGGGTCCTGGCCGCGCGTCTGGCCGACGCCAAATTTTTCTTCGACGAGGATCGAAAGGTCAGGCTCGAAGACCGTACGAAGAAACTTTCTGGCGTCACGTTCCATCAAAAACTCGGCACGATGGCGCAGAAACAGGAGAGGCTTGAAAAATTGATCGTCATCATCGCGCCGCTTCTCAATCCTCGCGCGGCAGCGGCAAATGATGAGACGATCGATCACTGTCGAAGGGCCGCAACACTGTGCAAGGCGGACCTCCTTACCGGTGTGGTGGGCGAGTTTCCTGAGTTGCAGGGGATTATGGGCGGCGAATATGCTGCGCATGATAAAGAGCCCGATGCGGTGAGCGCAGGGGTCAGAGAGCAGTATCTTCCTCGCTCGATTGATGGAGCACTACCCAAGACATTGGTAGGTCAGGCGCTGTCGTTGACCGATCGGTTGGATGCAATCGCGGCATTTTTTCACGTCGGGCTTGTGCCGACCGGATCCGAAGATCCCTTTGCGCTCCGCCGACATGCTACGGCAATTGTCCGAATTATTCTTGAGAGCGGCCTCAGATTGGATTTGGGGGACTGTATCCGTCATGCAAGAACAATCGTGATCAACGATGGATTCAAGGGAGTGGCAGGCTCTGAACAAGAAGGAAGCCGCCGCATCGTTGATTTTATTTTTGAGCGGATTCGACACTATGGCAGGGTCGTCCATGCGTTGCGGGACGATGTCATCGAAGCAGTGCTCAAGCCGGCTCACGACAAGCCGCTTGACTTGGTCGATCTCGTTCTGAGAATGAAGGCATTGGAGTCCGTGACCACGAAGCCAGAGTTCGATCCGTTGATCGTGGGGTTCAAACGAGCTCACAGGCTTGTCGGAAAAGAGCAATGGGACCGCAAACCAGTCGATAAGGCGAAGTTCGAACATCCAACGGAGTCGGCGTTGCATCAGGCGATAGTGGAAGAGCGGAAGAAAATGTTGTCAGCGATGAATCATGGGGAATATGGTCAGGCTCTGGACGCGCTGGTGCGTCTGAAACCGGCCATCGATGCCTTCTTCGCCGCGGTCATGGTAAATGCAGAGAATCCGGCCATACGCAGCAACCGGTTGTCGTTGCTCCAGGAAGTGGCGGACTTCTTCAACTCATTCGCGGACTTTTCACAGATTGTGGTACAAGGAGGGTAGAGACAGCTGGTCAGGTGAGCGCCCGTGCTCGCGCAACGCGCGGCCTGAGAAGGCCCTCGTTGGACGCTCGCAGTTGGGGACTCATCCTGACCACCTGTTCGGTAAAGAGACAAGTTGGGTGAAAGCCATGGATCAATCATTGTCAGACGATCAGCGTCGGGCGAAGAGAGTCCGTCGGTTCACTGTTGGTGTGTCTCTCGCCATGATCGTTCTCTGCAACGCGATTGTGTTGGTTGGGTTATGGGCCAGCGGGATGAACCTCGATGAACTGGCAGCGACCCCCGATGTATTCAACTCTAAACAGGATATTTGTCTGCGGCTTGGCTGGCAGCCCGTCACGGGAGCGCCGGAACCGGTGCCCCTCTGTTCGGAATGGATCAATCTGTCAGACCCTTCCGGGAAAACTCATCAGTTACAACGAGAGATCAAGTTTCGGCAAGGGCCTGACGGACAGTATTATATAGATCGAGGGGGACAAGCTGACTATCGCTTGCTCATATCGGTGTTGGTTGTCGTGGCAATCATCGCGTTCGGGCTAGTGGCGAAATGGTATTTGGTCGGCTGGTATCGGCTGCGTCTCGAGTCCGCAGCCGGCCATGGGGCATCGCTTGTTCATTGAATCGAACTGAAGTCAACGCCGTAGAGGGGGCAGCGTGGCAAAGAAATATGTGTACTACTTCGGTGACGGTAAGGCCGAAGGAACCTCCAATATGAAAGAGCTTCTTGGCGGGAAGGGCGCGGGGCTTGCCGAAATGACGAATCTCGGCATCTCCGTTCCCCCAGGCTTCACGATCTCCACCGAAGCCTGCGTCGAATATTACAAGAATGGGAAACAGTATCCCCCCGGCATGTGGGATGCAGCCTTGAAATCGCTCAAGCGGATCGAGCGGTCGATGGGCATGGGGTTCGGCGACCCTGAGCGTCCCTTGCTGGTCTCGGTGCGATCCGGCGCGAGGGCTTCGATGCCCGGCATGATGGATACGGTCCTGAATGTCGGTTTGACGACTAAGACGGTCGAAGGTTTGGCTGTCAAGACACGCAACGACCGATTTGCGCAAGACAGCTATCGGCGCTTTGTGTCGATGTACGGCAGTATTGTCATGGGCGTCCCGCGCGAACATTTCGAAGCGATCCTCAAACACAAAAAAGCCGAGGTAGGTGTGACGCACGAGACCCATCTCGATGCGAGGCATCTCCGAGAATTGGTCGCCAATTTCAAGGCGCTCATCAAGGAAGAGACGAAGAAAGAGTTCCCCGATGAGCCGCTCGAACAGCTTCGATTGGCCGTCAACGCAGTCTTTTCCTCTTGGTTCGGGGCGCGAGCGGTCACCTATCGGCGTCTCTATGGGATTCCAGACTCGTGGGGAACGGCGATCAATGTGGTGGCGATGGTATTCGGGAACATGGGGGAAACGAGCGGCACCGGTGTGGCCTTCACGCGCAGTCCAGCTTCCGGCGATAAGACCTTTTTCGGCGAGTGTTTGATGAATGCCCAAGGTGAGGATGTGGTGGCCGGGATCAGGACGCCGCTCCCGGTGAATGCGCTTGCCAAGAATGTGCCGGAAGCCTACAAGGAGCTGGAGCACACGTACAAGAAGCTCGAAAAACATTATCGGGACATGCTCGATTTGGAATTTACGATCCAAGAGGGCAAGCTCTACATGCTGCAAACGCGGGCCGGCAAACGGACCGGCATTGCCGCTGTGAAGATTGCGGTCGATATGGTCAGGGAAGGCCTCATCTCGAAACGGGAAGCGGTGCAGCGGATCGGAGCAGAGCAATTGGCGCAATATCTCTATCCGATTTTCGATACGAATGAAGAGTCGAAATCCAATCCCCTTGGCAAAGGCCTCCCAGCCGGTCCTGGCGCTGCAGCCGGGAAGATCGCCCTCACCCCCGATCGTGCCGTGACGATGAAAGCAGCCGGTACTCGTGTGGTGTTGGTCAGACAGGAAACCAGCCCGGACGACATTCACGGGATGAACGCTGCGGCAGGATTCTTAACGGCTAGGGGTGGGATGACATCTCACGCCGCGGTAGTCGCCCGGCAAATGGGCAAGGTCTGCGTGGCAGGCTGCGATGCGGTGGAAGTATTGGAGGGCCAGTCCGTTCGCATCGGAGCCAAAGTATTCCGTGAGGGGGACTATCTTTCGATCAACGGTTCGACGGGTAATGTATACGAGGGGGATCTTCCTGTCGTCGAATCTGAAATCATTCAAGTCATTCAGGGGAAGCTGGACCCGAAGAAGTCGGATAAGTACCAGCGTTTCGCATTGATCCTGTCATGGGCCGACCGTATAAGGACCCTCCGTGTCCGCGCCAATGCGGACGTGCCGGACCAAGCCAACATTGCGCGTGGTTTCGGTGCGGAAGGGATCGGGCTTTGTCGGACGGAACACATGTTCTTTGCCGAAGATCGTATTCCGATTATGCAAAAGATGATTTTGGCTCGGACCAAAGAAGAGCGTGAGAAGTTCCTGGATCAACTCCTGCCGCTGCAAAAGCAGGACTTCATCGGGCTCTATCGCGAGATGGCCGGCTATCCGGTCACCATTCGACTGCTCGATCCCCCATTGCACGAATTTCTCCCGAAGCGCGAAGACTTGATGGTGGAAATTGCGCAGCTGGAGCTGACCGGGCGGGACGGATCCAGGCTCGAAGAAAAACGCCGATTGCTGACTCGCGTCGAAGAGCTCCATGAATTCAATCCCATGCTGGGATTGCGCGGATGCAGGCTCGGCATTACGATGCCGGAGATTACCCGTATGCAGGCACGGGCGATCATGGAAGCCGCGTGTGAGCTGGCCAAGGAAGGGAAGAAGATCGTCCCGGAGATCATGATCCCGCTGGTGGGGATGGTTTCGGAGATGAAGGCGCAGAAAGATTTGGTCCGCGAGGTGGCGCAGGAGACAATGAAACGGTACAACGTGAAGCTCTCCTATCTCGTAGGCACGATGATCGAACTGCCGCGTGCCGCGGTGACGGCCGATCGCATTGCGACAGAAGCGGAGTTCTTTTCATTCGGGACGAACGACCTCACCCAGACCACCTTCGGTTTCTCCCGCGACGATGCCGCGAAGTTCATCGATTTTTATCGAACTGCGAACATCTTGGAATCCGATCCCTTTGCGGTGCTCGATCGGGAAGGGGTGGGGGCTTTGATGAAGCAGGCTATTGCCGGAGGCAGGAAAACCCGTCCTGGGATTAAACTCGGCATCTGCGGTGAACACGGCGGCGATCCCAGCTCCGTGGAGTTCTGTCATGAACTCGGATTGGACTATGTGAGCTGCTCACCCTATCGCGTCCCCATCGCGCGGCTTGCGGCAGCCCATGGAGCCTTGGCAGAAGCAGGATCGAGCGGTTCTCTTTCAACCCGCAAGGTGTCGGGATCTCGCACGAAGGCGAAAAAGCCGACAGTGAAGACCACGAAGGCGAAGTCGGCTCAGAAGCCGCGCAGCCGATCGCGCGTAACGCGCTCGACAAGGTGACCGCCTCCTCACCGCATCTCCCCTTCATGACCCTGGCGCTTCGTCTTGCGGCGAAGGGCCAGGGCAGAACCAGCCCGAATCCCATGGTCGGAGCCCTCGTAGTGAAGAACGGCCGCATCGTGGGTCGAGGATACCATCACGGTCCAGGGCAACCGCATGCAGAAGTTCTTGCGCTCAACGAAGCGGGGCTACGCGCCAATGGCGCGACGTTGTACGTCACACTCGAACCCTGTTGTCACCTCCTCAAACGAACCCCACCCTGTGTGCCGACAGTAGTTCAAGCTGGAGTGAGACAGGTAGTGGTGGCCATGGCTGATCCCAATCCCAAGGTCAAAGGACGAGGAATCGCTGCCTTGCGTCGGGCCGGGATTGCGGTGACGACGGGTATGGCACAAGAGGCAGCGGAGAATTTGAATCGTGAGTATCTCCATTGGGTGAGGACCGGTCGTCCCTACGTGATCCTGAAAGCTGGGATGACCTTGGATGGAAAGGTGGCCACGGCGAAGGGGGAGTCACGATGGATTACCGGCCTACGAGCGCGGCAAGACGCGCATCGACTTCGAAGCCAAGTGGATGCGGTGGTCGTCGGTGTCGGCACCATTCTTCACGACGATCCCTCCCTGACGGCTCGATTGTCCGATCGACCGCTTAAGCTGTCGCCGAAGCAACCGTTGCGTGTCGTGCTCGATAGCCGTCTTAGGACACCGTTGGGAGCGACGATTTGTGGTGCGCAAGATCGAGCGAAGACATTGCTCGCGACCACCGGTCGTGCATCCCAATCCCGCCGCCGCCTTTTTGAACAGGCGGGAGTGGGGGTTCTGTCTCTTTCGACGAAGAAGGGGCGTGTCTCACTTCCAGCGCTGATGACAGCGCTGGGCAAGCGCGGTATCACTTCTGTGCTCATCGAGGGAGGCAGCACCGTCAATGCCACGGCCTTACGCGAGAAACTTGTCAATCGCGTCGTGCTTTATATTGCCCCTACGTTAATGGGAGGACAAGATGCCAAGGCGGTGATCGGCGGCCGGAGCCCGAAGCTGCTGGCCCAGGCACTGGCATTACGTCATGTCACGGTCCGCCGCATCGGGAAAGATTTGGTCGTGGAGGGAGATCTATGATGCGCAGGTTACTCATAGGCATCCTTGTCGCGATGCTTGCGGGTTTTGCTGACTGCGAAATGGAGGCGAACGCGGTAGCCTCTTCTGCTGAGATGAAGGCGCAGGTCTTCCGCTACCTAGACAGTCCGGATGGAGACGAAGCAGCTGCAATTCTACAGTCTATACTCTCCGATCCCAATGCTACGATCGACCAGACGATACGGATCATTCAAACCGAGCGGACCTATGTTCCTCAACCGACGGGGGCCATTCTCGGCGAGCAGGTCAATGTGAAGGGGCAGGCCTACGACCTGGCGCTCTCTATTCCCTCAACCTACGAGCCGGCGAAGGGCTATGGACTGGTCCTGTGCCTGCATGGCGCGGGATTTACTGGTGAGGCCTACCTAGAACGTTGGCAAGCTCGATTGGGAGAGGACTATGTCTTGGCCTGTCCCACGACTCCGATGGGCGCCTGGTTTACGAGAGGCGCAGAAGAGTTGGTGTTGGCGACTATCCGTTCCGTGCAACGGCGCTACCATATCGATCCTGACCGGATCTTTCTCACCGGCATGTCCAATGGGGGAATTGGCGCCTGGGTGATCGGCACGCACCATGCCCACCTGTTTGCCGGTATTGCCCCCATGGCCAGTGGACTCGATCACGTGCTGATGCCGTTTCTGGCAAACTTGCGCTCCACACCGGCCTATATTATTCATGGGGCCAAGGATCAGGTGATGCCGGTGGAGCTTAGCCGCACGATTACGGAAGAATTGACCAGGTTGGGCTATCCCTACGTCTATCGAGAACATGACCGCGAGCATCCCATGGCAGGCGGGCACTATTTCCCCAGGGAGGAGTTACCGGAGTTGGTGACTTGGCTCAACGCCCAGCGCCGCAATCCCTTGCCGACGAGTATCACGGTGGTGCGGGAAGCCAGTCACTTTCAGCCGTTTGGATGGGTGCGTATCGACTCGACAGATTCCATTGCCGCATTTTCCGACGACTTGGTCAGCAAGCGCGACAACAAGATTAAGCGCCGAGATTATGCAAAACTGGATGCCTCCATCGCTGCGCCGAATCGTATCGAGGTCCGGACTGAAAAAGTCCAGCGTTACAGCCTCTTCCTGAACGAACAGCTCATCGATTCCTCCAAACCGCTCGTCGTGCTTACCAATGGGCAACTCTCCTTCGAAGGTTCTGTGACGCCGTCGCTTGAGACCTTGCTGAGACAGGCGCGTTTGCGACAAGACTCCCGGCAACTCTTTCCGATTCACCTCGCCATCCAGGTTCGAATGCAGCCGTGATGATTTCCAGCTCGTTGGGCCTGCGAAGTGCCGGCGCGCTGGCTTTGCTCGGCGTGATCGGGCTGAGCACGGCCATCTATTCCGGCTCCGCTCAATCGGAGACCTGCTCCGTACCATCCGAGCATGCAGGGCTCACCTTTTCAATTGATAAGGTCGATCCAGGCTGGGCCTGCCGACTGCTCGAGATTGTCGAGAACTATACCACCGTCAGCAAGGTTGGCCCAATCCGAACCGGTTTGCCGGAATCGCTGTATCATCACATGCTGGATCGCCCACCTCTGGCAGCAGCTTTGATCAATCGTCTGGAACTTGGTTTGTATAAATCGGAGGCGAGAGGCCTAGGTCGGTATTGGGGTGATGACGGTGAGGGGACTCGGGGGATCGTACAGCTCGTTTACCAGGACCGCAACTCTCGAATCTACTATCTTGAAGGATCGCACGACAGCCGGTTGCTTCCGAACATCTCTGGCAAAGCGGTCGTGTTTCTGAAGATGGATCCGGTGAAAGATGCCGAGGGGATGGACGCAATGGACAGTACCATGGTCTCTTACATGAGATTGGACAATCGCCTCCTCTCAGGAGTGGTTTCCTTGCTGCGCCCGTTTATCGGGGGGACTATTAAAAGGAAGTTGGGCAAAGGGGTGGAGACTGTCAATCGATTGAGCCATCTCATGCGGCAACATCCCGACCGTGTTTTGCTTAAAGCAACGGATCCCCCTCCCTTACCGGATGATGACGTGAACTTTGTGAAACAGGCACTGGGGAGTTTGTCGTATCCTGGCGGCGCAACCCCATCCAGGGCAACTACACCATGACGACGTCGCGCAGCTTCACGTTGCTCTGTACCGTCGGAGTATTCTGCTTTATCAGTTACAACATGGTTCGGATGCCGGTGTTGGCGCTGTTTGCGGAATCCCTGGGCGCCAGCCCTGAACGGATTGGGCTCATCGTGTCTGTTTCCACTCTCACAGGAGTGTTTCTCAAGCTACCGTCCGGCGCGCTGTCCGACATCTACGGTCGGCGGTATCTATTGCGGATTGGCGTGGTGGCGTTCGGGATCCCGCCGTTTCTGTACCCCTGGGTGGCGGATCTCGACGTGTTGACTGCCTTGCGCTTCTTCCATGGCTTGGCCACCGCCATCTTTGCGCCGAGCGCGCTGGCGACCGTCGCCGATCTTTATCGAGAACGGCGTGGTGCAGCACTCGGCACCTACACGGCCTCGACGCAATCCGGCGCGTTGCTGGGGCCGTTTATCGGAGGCTATCTGATCTATGCGTCGGGGTTTTCCTCCGCCTTCGTGACGGCCGGCCTATTCGGCTGTATCGCCATTGCCATTTTCTATAGCCTACACCTCACGCCGCCTCCCCCGCGTATTCAGGAGAAGGGGATGGCCCAGCTGCTCGCGGAGATGTGGAAGGGCTTCAGGGTTGTCGCTAAGAATCGTAAGGTCCTCATTACCAGCTCGACCGACGCAGCCAAGATGATTGCGAACGGGGCCTTGATGGCCTTCCTTCCATTGTATGGTGTCTCGGTGGGATTGAATCCGGGAGAAGTCGGGCTGCTGTTTACCGTCCAGGCCCTCACGTCGCTTGTCTCCAAGCCGATTATGGGTCGGGTGTCCGATAGCATAGGCCGTCAGCCGCTCATCGTCATCGGCCTCATGATCTGCGCGGCGACCTTTGTGTGCATCCCGCAGGTGTCGCTGTTCTGGCTGTTATTGCTGCTTTCGGCTGGCTTCGGGTTCGGCGAAGCCGTCGTTTCCTCGTCGTCGTCCGCGCTGGTCGCTGATAGTTCCGAGTTCAAGGGGCTCGGGGCGGGGATGGGCATGCAAGGGACAATCGGAGATATCGGCCATGCCGGCGGGCCGCTCCTGGCGGGGGTCTTGATCGCGCACCTGAACTATGCCAATGCCTTTGCCATCATTGCCGGTCTGCAACTCGTCGCGGCAGCGGTATTCTGGATGGCGATGAGGCGGACGTAACGCTTACCCCGCGTGACTTCGCCACGAACTGTCATGAATAATGCGGGCTTGTCCTATATAATGGATCGGTCATGAAAGAGATCGCGACAGAGAATATCATTATTGGCGTGCTGGCCAGCATCGGCGTGCTTGTGTTGCTCGTCTTGGTTGTCTATGTGGTCCGTAATATGTTCAAGGCCGATTCATAGCCGAGAACTGACTGTTGTTAGCTGAAAGCTGGACTATGTTTACAGGCATTGTTGAAGAACTAGGCGCCATCATCTCGATCGACAAGACCCTCGCTGGAACGAGGATGACGATTCTTGCCGCTGCCGTGATGGGTGACCTCAAACTAGGGGACAGTATCAGCGTTAACGGTGCTTGTTTGACCGTGGTGAATACAGCTGAGCAGAATTTTTCCGTGGAGGTCTCTCCCGAAACACTGTCCGTGACTACCCTTGGGCAGCTCACTGCCGGCGCACCGTTGAATCTTGAACGGGCGATGAAGCTCAATGAACGGCTCGGTGGACATCTCGTGGCTGGTCACGTGGACGGCATCGGCACGGTTCGCAATCGCCAACAGGATGGGAATGCCATTCTCTTTATGATCGAAGCCCCGCCGGAGATTCTTCGCCACTGCATCGTGAAGGGGTCCGTCACCGTGGACGGTATCAGCCTGACGATCAACCAGGTGACCGATCGTGGGTTCTCTGTCTCCATTATTCCGCACACCGCAAAAGTCACCACTCTGGGCCTCAAGCAAGTCGGCGATCAAGTCAACCTCGAATCGGATCTCATTGGGAAATACGTCGAACGATTGCTGCAGGAACGGGGACAANNTACGCCTCCGGTTTCAACTCGCCTGCGGCCTTGCTGGACGGACTTTTTGAGCATCCTGTTTGGTTTTCCGTAGCCTGCTAATTCAAGATTGGTAGCCGTCTGCCTTCAAGGCTCAAGCTAGATGGAAGGGAATGGTTCAGGATGGCACAGAAGACCTCCATAACTTCCAAACGTCTCACCGTGGATCGGCTGCTCTCGAAGCTGGGTATTGCTTCACGCGGCACGAGCCAGGAATGGGTTCGTGCGGGACGAGTCCGCATCAATGGTCGAGTCGTGCGCGATCCGGCTACATGGGTCTTGTGGCCGAAGGATTCTGTCTCGATCGATGACCGACCGATTCAAGACTCAGCCAAACGATTTGTCCTCTTTCATAAACCCAAAGGGGTCGTCACGACGCACAGTGACGAAAAAGGCCGTAAGACGATTTTCGATGTACTGCCGTCAGACCTGGGATATTTGCATGCAGTGGGGAGACTCGATCAGGCGACTAGCGGGCTGCTCCTGCTCACCAACGATTCCGCACTATCGAGCTATCTCACAGATCCTGGTCATAAAGTGATGAGGACATACCTGGTCTCCGTTCGAGGAGAATTCACTGAGGCACAAGCGAGAGAGTCTGTAGTCGGTGTGATCGATGACAACGAGCGCCTCCAATGCCACAGCGTGAAGATTCAAAAAAGTTCCGGACGAGAATCACATCTGGAAGTGGTCTTGATCCAGGGGAAAAATCGTGAAGTCAGAAGACTGTTCAAAACATTAGGGCATGAAGTCACCAGGCTCAGGCGCATTCAATACGGCCCCTTCAAACTGGAGGATCTCCCGTCCGGCGCATGGCGCGAGATCCCAATCGAGGATGTAAGGAAGGCGCTTCGACGATCGTAACTCGCCGATTGTCTGTCTGGTTCTTTTGGTTCATCTGGTTTGTATCGCCAATTCAATCAAAGAGGCGAAAGGCGAGCGGGTGTAGCCCGCAAGAAAGGAGTTCTCGATCACTCCTACCGGAAGAATCCCGAAAACAAAATTTTACTCGCAGCGCAAACTCTGCTATACAACACATACTGATTCAGACATCAATTCACATTTTGACATTGAAGGGGGGTGGAGTTTCCATGGCAGCGAAGAAACCAGCAGCGAAGAAGCCCGCAAAGAAGGCGGCCAAGAAGAAGTAGTCGCACTATGAGGAGGCGACGGTCACGTCGCCTCCTCACCTTTCCTCCTCCTCGATTTCTCTCAGATTCAAACCGCATCTCACGTCGGGCTGACCATCAAGGCATTTTTAGGCAGAACTTCCTCCAGGATCTGGTGCCTGGATAAACATATCGTATGTGGTGGAAGTTATATTCCAAGACCAGACTTTCACCGGCTATGGGAGGGCGAACATGTCTAACTGCAATTGGAGTAGAAAATGCTCGGCGGGTTGAGGTCGACAAAACAAAAAATCATAAAAAATGGGGAGATGATGGCCACATCACCTCCCCATTTCTTCTGCGCCAGGGGAGAGCCCATAGCGTGAAGAAAACAGCACAGGAATCTTACCATGAACATTCCAGTGAAAGTACGATGAATATTTCAATGCAATCAATGACATATGCGATGGCTTTCGCGGGATGCTTAGGCGGAGAGCGGAGATAAGAAGACCCTCGCAACACAAACGATGGGATGTTGGCGCAGAGGGCTTGCAGAACGCGCACAATGAAACTGCGCTCGTTCGATGCGCGCAGCGAGGGATAGCGTGGCGGTTCTCATACGAGCGTGAAGGGCAAGGTCAGACCTCTGTAACCAGACAAACAAGAAGACGGCGATTCCCTTACGATCCAACTCTGACGAAGTCGATGTACCCTCGTTCGACGTCTGTGCTGATAAGCTCTACTCGCACCTTGTCTCCGACATCGAGGCCACGCTCGCCCGTCACTATTTTCCCTTCGACCGGAGGTTCAAGGAGCCGGACCCAAGTGCCGCTCTCTGACGCGCCCGTCACGATGGCGTCAAAGCGCTCCCGAATCCGCGATTCGAGCAATAGGGCGGCAGCGGACTTGCGGAGTCGCCGCTCGACCTTTTCCGCATCGTTCTCTTTCTCGGTACAGTGACCGGCTAGATACTTCAGTTCCTCTGGACGGTAGGGCGTTGGTGCGCCGGCCAGCGCTGCCTTGATCAGCCGCTGGGTGATGAGGTCGGGAAAGCGCCGGTTAGGAGCCGTGGAATGGGTGTACCCCTTCACGGCAAGTCCGAAATGTTCCGGAGAGGCTCCCTTCGACTGATCCAGCACATATTCGCCTCTGCCAATGAGTTTCACGATGGCCAGGGACAGATCGGGAAACGTGAGGGGGTCGGCCTGCCGCCGCGTAACGAGAAACCCTTCGAGCGCACTCGCGTCCGGCTCCGGGGGCAAATGCTCATTCCAGCGTGCTGCCACCTCCCTAATCCGCTGCCAGCGTTCGGGAGAGCGGAGGATGCGGCGGAAAGAGGGGATACCCCTTCCCTTGAGGTAGGAGACCGTTGCCTGGTTCGCTGCGATCATAAAGTCTTCGATCAGTTCCTTGGCGCGATTCTTCTGCTCGACCCTGAGATCGGTCAACGCCTCACCGTCAAATACGGCTCGTGGCTCAATCGTTTCAAGACTCAGCGCTCCCTGTTGATGTCGTCGTGCCTTGAGCCGCTGCGCGACCTGGTCTTGCAGGCGGAGTTGCGCATCGAGGCCGGAGGCAGCATCGAGCCGCTCAGGCGCAGGCGCCTCCCCTGCAAGCCAGGCCGCGACGCTGTTATAGGCCAGCTTCGCATGGTTGCGGACCAGAGCGCGAAAGAGGGTGGAACTGCGGACCACCCCATCCTCCGCAATGACCATCTCCACGACGATCGCGAGGCGGTCTTGTCCTTCACCCAGCGACGTCAGATCGGTCGACAGCTTTTCCGGCAGCATGGGAAACATGTCGCCGGCCGTATAGACCGATGTCGTATTGTGTTTGGCGTGATCGTCCAGGGCTGACGCCTTCGTGACCAGCGCGTCCACGTCGGCAATCGCGACTAGGATCCTCACAGACTGGTCGGGACGTGGTTCAGCCATAGTGAGTTGGTCGAGATCCCGGGAATCGTCGTTGTCGATCGAGGCCCAGAGCAGACCCGTTAAGTCACGTATATTCGAGTCCCGGTCGGTAGCAGCAGATTCTATGCGGGCAAGCTCGGCTATCGCCGCGGAAGAAAAATCCGGTAAGAGGCCTCGTTCGATCATGGCGCGACGGGCGATTTTCTTGAGGTCCGTGCGATGGCTTTTCATGTGCCTCTTCAATCTGGGATAAGACCCGTTTGTTTAAGAGAGAGAGGAGCGGCCAAGTGCCCTTCTTGGTCGCGGAGTAAAGAGCGGGAGGGTGGCCCACTGATCTCCCTTTGCTCGCGCAACGAGCGGCCTTACCGACAGAAGGAGGTTAAGGTTGAGGCTCAGGTTGAGTCACGATCAATCCGACCCAAGTCAATAGTCACGCCTGACCCTGAATCCCTCACGTCTCGGCTTCAGGATCGAAGTGGAATATCAAACAGTTGCTGAAAAAGGCCCCCAGCTTCCTTCTCAGTCGCTCGAACCCCTCAACGTACAGATTTAAGAATACTTGAGGCACAGTGACTATCCGCTCGCGCCTCTCTCTTTACATTGATAGGCGCACTGACTTTCTATGTTGGCTTCTTCATCACCGCAGCAACTTGGTTCCCACTTACTGGAACTACTGTCACGAGTTCCCAACCTTCATTCCCGTAGCTGTTGAGCGTCGATTCTTCCCGTGAAAATATACTTGCCTCTGGATCAGCATCAATCCAAACCCATTTGTACTGCCACCGCATCGCATACCCCCGTTATTAATTCGCAATAGCTACGCTAATGCTATTGCCCAGCGCAATGTCTCTCAATTGCGGGCCAAAGTGAATCTAGGGCCTTACCCTTGTCACGATAGAATGTACTTCCGTTAATCCGCCAGAAATTCAATCCAGCTCGTCTGAGCTGAGTCTCTCTTCTTTGGTCGTATTCCCATCTTTCAGGACCATGCCACTGGTCACCATCACACTCCACGGCCAGTCTCCCTCTGTGGCCCTGCACCAGAAGGTCGATTCGGTACTGTGAATCCCTGGGAAAAGGCCTGAACTGAGGGATTACCTTGAAGCCTCTCTTGATAATTGCTGTGCCGACCTCGATTTCAAAAGGACTGTCGGCCTTCTGTCTGAGCGTCTCGATGCCCGCTTCTATTTCAGACAATGGAGGATTCTGGTACCACTTGAGCAGCTTATAGCGGACGCAATTCTCGTTCTTCACGTCCTCGATGCGAATAGAATGAAACAAGAACACCTGATCTTTTGCCCTACTGGTGGCGACGTTAAACCGCTGCCGAGCGTCATTCCTTACCAACGGGGCGAAACTTGCGTTAGGGGCTACGACAAGGGAAAGGAACATTACGTCTCGTTCGTCTCCCTGGAACGCATATGCATCCCCACATATTATGCGTCGCAGAGAGCACTCGCGTTCATCTAGCTCCCTCGCGATCAGATCAGAGATGTATTTAGCCTGGTTCTCACCGAGAAGGGAGATGACTCCCATGGTTTTCCCTCTGTACTTTTCACATTGGCAGCTCAGAACTAATGCTTCGACAAGCGCCTCTGCTTCGGGTTGGTTCACGTCAGAGTCATTTTTGAAACCGCTCGGAACAAAGGAAGTAATGATTGGGGGCTCCAGGCGCTCATGGGGGTTCGTTTGACGCAGAGGTTCGAGCCTGCCCGCGTATGTCGGACATAAGCTGTTGTTAAACTCGATAATTTCAGGAACGCAGCGAAAGTGCTCTGTCAACATTGTTCGGGTCATCCCCGGAATTGTCTGTGTGATTTCGAACAAACTGTTGTCGATGATGAACCTCTCCGGGTGTGGGAGTTGGGCGAGCCTGATGCGTATCAGCTCAAAAACCTTCTCTCTCTCCACGCCAACATTCGTGGGGCTAATCTGCTCTGGATCCCCGACGATGAGGACTTGTCTGGCGCGGAAAAGAATGGGCAGGGCACGAATATCGCACTGGCTGGCTTCATCTATGATAACGAGATCAAAGAGCTCTGGCTCAGCATGAAAAGATTGGACCACTCGATAGAGAGGCATGATCCATACAGGAACAGCTTTAACAGCATCAATCATCGCCCTCGCCGCAGCGGCCAAGAATCGTCCGGCAAATTTTCCGGTCCCCTTCCCATAGTTTTTCATGGCAGCGGCCCACGCTGCTAGAGCCATGTAGTGTTGATCGCGGACGTTTTCAAGCTGTCTTTGCCAGGTTCGCTCAATAACAAGTTCCGTAATATGCTCGTGTTCTTTGTTTCGAAGCTTTTCGGCCTTTGCCTGGAGATCCTCTACGCTTTCTCGACTATGTAAGTGGCTAAGCCACTGTGTCAGGCGCTGCCACTTCCATGCTTCTTGCCAGTCTGGAGAAATGGCGTCTGGTCCGGCTAGCTGTGCTTTGTGTTCAATCTCAGACGCCCACTTTGGAGCACTGCTCTGGAGGCGTTTTAGAAGCTCTTCTAGTCGTTGGACCTTCACGCGAACATCGTAAAGCCGGAGTAGCTCAACGTAGTGCGATTCATATTCCTCACTCGACTGATGTCTGACTGCTTCAGCAAGTCGGAGCAGTGTTGACCGACAACTCGCATTCCTAGAGAGTTCATCTGCACAAGTAGAGAAATGGTTTAACTCCAAGAACAGATCATGCACCCTCTTAGCAGCAATCTGGCCTTGAAGGCATTTGAGGTGCTCCAGCAGGATTGCTTCTCGGTGAAATACCTGCTTGTTCTTCGGACAACCTAGATTGGTCAGATGTTCCTTGAGAGTTCCCATCTGGGAACGGGCCCATTCCACTACGTCTCGGGCCTTTCGCAGTCTTGCGTCAATGTCAGCTAGGGCCATGGGGGCGTGTTGGTCCCGCTTTGGGCCTTCCACTATTCTTGTCGTCTGTTGCCACCTAGTCTCCAATTTTCGAATATGGCTAACATACTCAAGGCGGAAAGCCACCACGTCAATTCGTTCTGTTGTTGAAAGCGGTTTGTCATCTACAACAACTGTCTGAAAGAGTGTCTTGGCTTGTTTAGACAGGCCGAGCTGTGTAAACAACTTCCCTGGGTTTCCGCCTCTAACAACAACCCTTGCGAGTTCCTCCAGCGCATCGGCCCAGTCTGCCTCGGCGTCCAGCGAGGAAAGCCCCTCAATCTGGTAACCTTGTATGCGTTCAAAGCACATAAAGGCCTTCTCCCGCAACTCGCTACATGCACTAATAAAGTTGGACCAAAAGCTTTGTTGAGAATCTTCGGAGGCCATCAAATCAAGTATTCGTCTTTGCCAATCTTCTGAGATTTCCTGAAGAGAGGTTAGTGCGGCTTCTAGGACTGCAACTGCCTCGCTCAGCTCAGGATGAGAAGCTGAGGCAAGTTTCTCGCTCCAATCTCTTCTCAACGGCTCAGTTTCATCGACGAGGGCCTTTGATGTCCGGAGTTCGGAGAGTGTTTCCCTAATCTTCTGAGGCGTCGGCAATGACTCTAGCGCCGGAAGTGGTGACTGGCAGGACTTTCGATCCTCTGGATTAAGATCCCTGAGTGCCTGACAAAGTTCACGAAGTTCATGGTCATTCAAGGGTGGAATGGTTTCAGGAGAAAGCTTGTCAGGAAGCCAGCCGTGCTTTTCTTGCCTGAGCGAACATTCTTTGGCTGCCTGGTGGGCAGTAAGTTTCTCCTCTCCGAGCAGGATCACTTCTGAATCAAGTTTGGCCCAGTCTCGGATTTGATTCTGAAGGCAAGCTTGTTCTTCACGGATTATTCTGAGGCTCTCTTTTAGTTTCTGAATCCGCTGTTGCCTTGCCTGACTTCCTTTCTCAGCCAGGTGCTGGCCGATTTCCATAACAGCCTCGTGGAGCTGTTTCTTGGATTCCGTATCGTTGCCCAATTGGGAGACGCATAGGCTTCGAATCGCGGCGGGAATATGCCCCCTGAGAACGCGCAATGCATTTTCTGTTTGGCTCGTGACAAGAATTTTCCTACCGCGTGCCAATTGATCACAGATGATGTTTGCAATTGTATGGCTCTTGCCCGTTCCAGGAGGCCCTTGGACCAGCACACCAAACTGATGTCTTAACCTTTCCCAAATCTCTTTTTGCTGGTCATTGTGTAATAAGGGAAAATACAGTTCACTATCTTCCTCCTCAACATCAGGCTTGCCGTCAAGGGGAGACCGAGAAGAACTTCTTGAGTGGTCGCTCCAGGCGAGGGAGAGCGCTTTATCTTTCGCTGGATCTGAAACCGCAGCATGAATGAACGGAGGGACTTGTGCGCCCCCTGCGATTGAAGCGGCTACTTTCCGAGCATCTTCAATCCAGAAATGGCGTACTCGTTCTCGCACGAAGAAGATCGGAGCATTTGAAATCGTCGGTTTGGGAGAAGGCAAAGGTTTTGATACTGGTTTGTCGCTGTATAAGTTGGTCTCGGATTCAGCTTTGCTACTGAGGTAGCCGGAGACGGTAGCTGACAGCCCACGAACTGTGTTGTGGCTCCAGGGATTGCTAGGCTCCTCGCTCTCGTTAATTCGACGAGCGAAGCTGAGTAGCGTGTCTTTGTAGTTGTATTCCAGATCGCGTAAACACTCGAAATCAAACTTGGTTGGTTGACTGGGAGTAAGCGTGATGTTCCTCTTTTCCGGATTAAATTCGAGAAATATTGGCGTGAGAAGAAGTGGGTGGTATATGGCCTGACCTGGGCTATGTTGCCAGTTCAGGAACAGATGTCCCCAAAGGATTTCCCATCGGTCACCTTCGACGGAAAGTCTCTGGTGTAGGCTAAAGAGCTGGTCATAAAGCTCGTTCGCTCTAAAGGCAGGTAAGGTTCTGTCGGTCCACAGAGCCCATTGCGCGGTTAGGTAGGCGTCTAAAAGCGCCGGCCGGTTCTCGTCATCTTCAAAATGCTCCTCCCGTTCTTGTTCTTGAATCGGTGTTGGTAAATTAGATTCTCCCCGAGAGAGGTCTAGCCAGTCCTTTAACGGCTCTGGGATTCCTGGTTGTTGTTCCTCTCTTTGCTTTTCCCAGTTGATCCAAGCTTTGCGATACTCGTCATAAAGCGATAGGCGAGCCGGATCTTCGTCAAATCGATGTCGTTTTGAGATCTTTGGTTTAGGGCTAGGGCGTTTAGACGGATTAGGAGATAACTGGACCCAGTCAAGCAAAGACTCCGGGAGAGGAGGAGGAGGATCACAGGCACTTTTTAGTACAGAAAGCCAAGCCCCGCCTGTGTCGTCTGGGCCGAGTTGGGTCTCACTACCATCATCAAAGCTTTTGATCCTACAAAAGCGAGATGGGGCGAGTTCAGCTTGCCACCAGCGACCATCACCATAACCCAAGACGTCCCGTATGACAGGCAAGTCAATGGAATAAACTTCAGCAATATATTCAAAGAGATCCTGTGCGTTTCGCTGAATAGACATCGTTGGACCAGGAGAATAGTTCGGGAATCTTTTCTTGAATTAACGCTGCCGCCGAAGAATACCCCTTTCCTAGCGAGAAATCACGCTCCTCCACAGGGATGGCTTTGAGTTTCGCGCACAGGACCGGAGGGGCGAGGTATCCGCCCTGGCTGAGCTCCTTTTTCCCCTTCAGGTGAGCGAGTGCGCTCCGCGACATTCGCCGTAGTGGCGGGGCCCCACCCGGCGTCCTGAGAAGGAAAGCTGGAACTGACCGAAGAATCACGGTTGGCACAACCGTGACTGAGGGAATTCCAGAAGGCTTCCACTCGGCGACGCCCAAGCTTCCATTGGCTCCCTCCAAGATTGCTCCTTCCCTCTTAGGGATGGGGGCTGATAGATCTTCCATTGCGCGCAGTTTTCTCACCCTCCCACCCACTTGCACGCCAAGACGTGCCATTAGCCCGAGCGAGGGCATTCCGCGACCGTGCGTTGCGCGAGCACAGAAGATCATCAGCCTTCATCCCGCCCCTTCAGGGAAGTTCTGAGTTCTGGGTTCTGAGTTATCTTTCCCAGTAACTCGGATGCAGGCGAAGGGCTGAGGGGGGGGTGGTCTGGTTTATCTCGTTTCTTCCGGCCATCGAACCAAATGAACCAAAAAAACCAAAGAAACCAAATGAACCAGATGAACAAGAGCGGCGAGCAGACGGTGCACATATTCTGCGCGTAGGCGAATCAGCGGACGAGAGCGGGAGATTTCAGAGTCAGGGACTGAGGAGGAACGGCAGAACTCTTTGGCGGGGGTCCACCCCAAATCAGGACATCAGGGCAGAGGTCGGCCCCATTTGGCCAAACGACCGTCCCTGATTCGACTTTAACCTGTCGAAAAGCGAGAGGGTCTTTGCGTATGGTCTCGAACATCGGGCCCGTCAGCAGATCGGCGATATCGCGTTCAACGATCGATTCATCAGTTAACGTAAGCCGAAGTCGAAAGCTTTCCACCGGCAGGACTTCACGAATCCGAAGCAAGGACACAGGCGAGTCTCCTCGTATTACTCAAGCGGGGCGATGGGTGCGGGCGTGCGGCCACTGCGTGCCAACTCCCAATCCCGCCGCAGTTCGTCCCGATGCAACACGGCCCATTCTACCACTAGAGGCTGCGGAAATTAATTTGTGCAAGCTAACGATTCGATAGTCCACACGTGTGACACACAGGGAAGCACTCCCACAGGATGCTCAAAAAGGCTGTCCAGCAAGGCCGCAGCGAGTGAAGGGCCGAGGCGTATCCTCTGGGGTACGTTGAGGGTCTGAACGATGCGAGAACGCTGCTGGCGGACTTTTTCAGCATCCTGCTAGAGCCAGCGCTCGGCGAGGCAATTCCCCCCGCACCACGACCAAGGTGTCAATTTCGATCAAGACTTCATCCTCTCCATAGACCGCATGAAAGTGTGGCGGATCATGGTCATTGAAATACATCCGGATAATGATACCGAAGAAACGACAGAGTTCAGGCATCCTCACCTCTCCGAGTCGTTCGTTACCGCCGAAGAATACCCCTTTCCCTTAGAGAAATCACCCTGCCCATTTGGGGAAGTTCTGAGTTATGAGTTTTGGGTTCTGAGTTGTCTGGCCCAGTACTGAGATCTAGGAGAGGGGTTGAGGAGGTCTTTCTGGTCTATCTTGTTTGTCTCGTTGATTTCGTTGTTTGAACCAAATGAACCAAACAAACTATATGAACCAGAAGAACCAGATGAACAAGCACGACGGGTGAGAAACGTGGTCCGTGAGCCTTAGCGACTGCCGGCCTTGATCTCGTATATCGGGATCGACGTTCCTGTCACAAGTGCATAGAGGACAGCGGGATCGAGGTCGGCCCCGTTCGGCCAATAGATGGTGCCCAGGTCCGGATGCACACGAAGTTCTCGGAAGCGATTGAGGTATTTGAGGGCGGCAAAGACGCTCTCAAACCGCACGGTGGCTTCTACGATATCTTTCAGCATTCGCCTTACTCCTGCGGCTTGATCTTCTTGAGCGGTGCCCGGCCGGCCAACTCCGCCTCGATCTCCTCCACTGTGGGCAGGCTTCCCTTCAGAGCCTTCGGCAGCTTTTCAACGAGCTGGGTTTCCCACTGCGCAACACCAACCGGGCGTTTCAGATGCCGTAGCGCGTACTCGACCACGATCTTGTTTTTGCTGCGGCACAAGAGCAGCCCGATGGTGGGCTGGTCGTCCGCATGCCGCAACAGGTCATCGGCTGCGGAAAGATAGAGGTTCAACTGACCGACGAACCCGGGGTCGAAGGGGACCGCCTTGAGCTCGACGACGACGTAGCAGCGCAGCTTCAGGTGGTAGAAGAGCAGGTCGATGACGAAATCCTGGTCGCCTACTTCGAGCGGCACCTGCCTGCCCACGAATGCGAATCCAGCGTCGAGCTCCAGCAAAAAGCGCTGGATGTGATCGACCAACGCCTGCTCGACTTCGCGCTCGCGGCGAGGATCGGCCGTGCCGAGGAAGTCGAATAGGTATGGATCCTTGAAGACTTGGGTTGCAAGATCGGACTCAGTGGGAGGCAACGTGGCGGCGAAATTGGTGATCGCCTTGCCCTGACGCGCATGGGCGCGGGCCTGGATCTAGCCCGCATTATTCATGAACGCTTCTGCTGCAATCGCGGATTCGCCGCTGCGACAAGCCTNNCGCCTGTCTCGCATGGCGACTGCGCGATTTCGCGACGAACCGTCATGAATAATGCGGGCTAGAACGCGAGGATGTTGTGGGACCATCCTTGCTTAATGACTTGGTGCACGTACCACAGGCGCTCGGCTGGGTTGTCGAGTTTCTCCAGCAGCGCGATGTGGTGGTACCAGGGTATTTGTGCAAGAGGCTCTTGCACAATTGCGCGCTCCGGCTAGGCCGCGGCGAACGCGCGCATGTATTTCAGGTTACGGGGCGAGAAGCCCTTCATATCGGGGAACGACTCGCACAGGTCGGCCGCCAGGCGATCGATTACTTTCGCGCCCCAGCCCGCGCGCTCCTGTCGGTCGAGGATCGTCCTTCCAATGTCCCAGTAGAGAAGGATCATGGCCGCATTGGCGGACAGGACGACACGCAATCGTTCCTGCTGGATACGTGTCTTGATCGCGGCGAGTGCAGCGGCATACTCCTGCGGAAGCGCTGCCTTGGCCGGCGCAATCGGGAAACTGGCTTCGGGCCTGGCGCGGCCACGAGTCAGCCGGGGCTCCTCTTGCTCACGCGGAGGCTTACGGGCCATAGCCAAGCTCCTTCCCGCCTTTGCTAGCGCTTCGGCGGACCAGCAGGTTGGCAGAGACCTGCCCGCCGAAGCCTTGGCGCAGGTAGGTGGCGGCATTAAGCTTTACCATATTAATGAGTTGACCGAGCCGCTGCTTATCGAAGCCAGGACGAGCGTAATCTTTTGGGTGCACGGTCTTGAGGGAGGGGTTGTCGCGCTCTATCGCGGCCATCGCATCGTCGACGAGCGTTCCGATGGTCGGCTGCGGGGCCTTCGCCTTGAGATATGACCAGCGCGCCTCCTTCGGAACCCAGAAGATGCTGGCGGCTTTGTATTCGTCGGGGTCTTCAGGGTCAGCGCCCTTCTTGCGCTGCGTTTCGAGCTCGGCGTGCTTGGACTCGAAGGTGTCGGAGATATACTTGAGGAAAATCAGACCAAGGACGACATGCTTATACTCCGCCGCATCCATATTGTTGCGGAGGCCGTCGGCCATCTGCCGCAGTTTGGCTTCGAAGCCGAGATTGGCACCGGTCTCAGGTTTAGAACCTGCTTTCCCCTTGGTTGCCATTGATAGCGTTGCTCCTTCTTCTGCTGCGCTTTCCTCGAACCACTGCCCACTCAGGAATTCCGAGTAACTTTGGTTCCGAAGAATACCCCTTTCCCCGAGAGAAATCACTCCTATCCACAGGGATACCTTTGGGTTTCGCGAGCATGACCGGAGGAGCGAGGTATCCGCCGAGGCTAAGCCGGGAAGGAAAGCTGGAACTGACCAAGGCACCAGGGTCGCCAGACCCTGGCCGCGGGAATTCCAGAAGGTTTCCGCCCGGCGACGCCCGAGCGGATCGCTCTGGGAGGTCTGGGAGCGAAGCCCGAAGGCATCCCTATCCTCCCCCTTTCCCTTAGAGAAATCACCCCGCCCGTTTGAGGAAGTTATGAGTTCTGGGTTCTGAGTTGTCTGGCCCAGTACTCGGGTGTAGGCCAAAGGCGAAGTCGGTTGGTCTGGTCTATCTGGTCTATTTGGTTTATCTGGTGCGATGAACAAGAGAGACGAAACAGACAAGACAAACCAGAAAGACACCCGAGCGACGGGGAGAGTTTATCTGGTTTGGTTTGTTTCGTTTGTTTGGTTGGGCGGAACGGGAAGCAAAAATCCAGATGAACCAGAGTGACAGAGCTGAGGTCCTCTCCTCAAGTCTTGAATCCGATGCGCCGTGATTTCGAGGGAGGCGGTTCCATGAGTTGGCGGATGGCGTCGAAGAGGGACCGAATGTGGGTATCATGTGACTCGACCCTTCTTTCCAACTCGGTCAGTTTCTGTGCAAGCTCTCTGTGGGTCCCAAGCACCTCACGCACTTTTACAAACGCCCGGACTATGTAAATACTGACCTCGATGGCTCTCTTCGAGTTGAGTACACTCGCTACCATCACCGCGCCGTGCTCGGTAAAGGCACACGGCGTTGCCGGCGAAAACTTGAGCTTTGTGAGGTGGTCGCAATTTGCGACCACCTCGGCTTTCTCCTTTGATGTCAGCTGAAACATGAAATCTGAGGGGAAACGATTCCTGTTCCGTTTGACTTGTTCGTTCAAACGTTTTGTTGTGACCCCGTAGAGATGAGCCAAATCCGTATCCAGCATGACTTTGTGGCCGCGGATCAGAAGGATTGTCTGTTCAATTCGTTCGCGAGGTATCAGTGCGCTCATGCTCCCTCCTCGTGATGTACGCCCGTCCATGAGATTGCACGGAGATACCGTTTCCACTCCTGAAAATCAAGACGCGTGATTGAGAAATGGTTGTATTTTTAATTGGTTATCGAGAGAGGTGCGAGTGAACGTTGAAGCGAGATCAAAGCAGGATGCGAGGCTGATCTCTCGCTTATCGGGTCTATTTGGTTGATGGGGCAGAGGGTGAAGCGAAGATCGGCTACCTGGTAACGGGATGGCCTGCAGACTCGATAGCGGCGAGGATCTTGGCACGGGATTCGGCATCGAATTCGTGTCCGTAGAAGCGGAGGAAGAGACCTTTGCGGACAGCTTCAGGGGTGGCTTGCGGGTCTTGTTCAAGAATGGACGCTTCAACGCGCGCGCGCTGTCTCGCGCATCGCGCACCCCATCTTGAGCCGTTCTTCTCCGCTCTGCTGCATGAGCATGTCCCGATAGCGGGCGTCCATTTCGGCCGGCGTATCCTTCATTGACGTACCTCTTGGTAGAGTGTGGTCAGCCCCAATCGAGCTGCCCATCGATTCAGGTACTCCGTGTCGAGTCCCTGCACCGATCGGAGCAGATTCCGGACATCGTCAAGTTGCATCTGAGACCGGCTCTCCTTGGCCCAATCCAGCTTGGAAAGGATAAGATCTTCTGGCGACACGATGAAGACCCTCTGGCCTGCGACGGTGATCGCCCGGCGACGCGCAAACTCTTCTCGACGGTATTCCGTCTCTTTCCTCACGACACAGTCTACTTTGACCACCAAGGCGTTGTGAATCATGTTGAACATGGCATGGTCTCGTACGGCTCGTTGGACCATGTCGCGATCGATCTAGTACTCCTGTTGAAATAGGCCGGTGACTCGATTCACATCCCGCTCGGATAGTTCAATGACGAGGTCGATATCGCGAGTCATCCGAGGAACGGCATAGAAGTTCGCCGCCATTGAACCAGTCACCATATAGATAGGGAACGCCGGCCCCTTCTAATTGCGCGGTTACTAATTGTAGAACGTTTAGCTCGTCGCTCACTGGCAGACTTCACTCCCCTTCTCGCCGACGTTGACGCAGAAGGATACGCTTTTCATGCCGGGAAATCACTCCGCCTCGGGAGAGGAAATGAGTGTATTTTCACTCGTTTCTCAACGGATCGAGCCGATCTGCATGTTGGTGCGCCCAGGTCAGCCATCGATCTGCCTGGCTTCCTGACTCGATCTCGCCATGTTTGGCATGTAGCCTGTCCGTGACCGCTGCGAGATAGGCCCGAAGCTGCTGAGCCTTTGCCCAATTGGTGGCTTCCTGCTCCAAGGCCTGTCGTCTGGCCAACTCCTCCTGCCGCTTTTGTGCCTCTTCCTGGCGTCGGCGCTCGGCTTCACGTCTGAGTTGTTCCTCCTGCTCCTGTCTCAGTCGCCTGGCCTTTACCGCTTCGGCTACTTTCAGAAGGCCCACAATGAAATCATTGAGGCAGGTTTCCAGCTTGGCAGTCTTCCCATCACTCCAGCTCTTCTGAAACCCGTCGATACCCCACGCAACAATCTTCAGGAATAGGGAACTGGTCGGAATGTATTGGTAGCGCTTTCGCATCCAGGATTCGAGCCGAGGGTTATTCTGGTCTGGATGAGGGATGCGCTGAAATCGTTCTTCGAGACCGAACTCGATCGGCTCTCCATCTATACGAACTCCCAGACTCCGATGATACCCTTCCTGAACTCCGACTTGATGACCACGGGCCTCCAGGGCCTTGAAGAGCGTGTCCATGATCCGCAAAGATCTAGCGAGACTCTTGGGGCTGACGCGAATATTGAGCCGCCTGATATCACCAGACCAAATGGCGCCATGGTCGTCCACTTTCGCGGATCGCCATTCCTCCAAGTGGACTTTCAGTAAGTGATGCGGGCTTGTGAGCCGGTCGGGTACTTCGATTTTTTGTTCAGCAGTCTGCTCTGTATCTCTGCGTTGCAAGGCGTCCTCTGGCATCTGCACGACAGCTTCTGGTCGAATCGTTCGATGAATCGCCGCAACCTGCTTGGTCGGGTCCGAGTTCGGTGGCAGCGGAAGCGGCTTCACCGATTTTCCCGTCTCTTTTCTCCGCCAGTAGCCGCGCCATGGGCAGGGGACATTCAGTTTCTTACAAATCTTGGCCAATGCGACATTCGAGATCCCATACTCCTTGGCCACCTTCGTCATGGGCTGGGCCCAGACTTGTTCGTACAACGCTTGTCGCTGAACCGTCTTTGTCTGGCGATGATCGCTGAACATATTGCCCCTCCTAGTTCATCTGTTGGAGTGAACCCACGAACCGGAAGGAAAGGGTATAGGAAGTGAAGCCGAAATTGCAGGGACACNNTCGAGTCCCAATCGCGAGGCGAACAAGGGAAATGGAGGAGGGGAGAACCTAGATCACGCAGGATGCTCAAAAAGGCCGTCCAGCAAGGCCGCAGGCGAGTTATCACCTAATAAGGGGTGGCTGGGATGATCCCAACTGCGCGCGTCCAACGAGGGGAGTCCTCGACCGCGCGTTGTGCGAGCACGGGGATCGTCCCAGCTACCCCGCACCCTTTTCAGCAGCCTGTCATTGAATGCCTGCCTGGCGCTGCAGCCACCGCACATACTTCACGATCTGATCGACATCTGCCGGAGTGACGGCGGGGATCTTCGGCATGTTGCCGAACTCCCAATGGTGTGCCTTGACGCCGTTGGCCGCAGCATATTGGAAGGCTTGATCTCCGTGATGGTTCGGCTCGTAGACCTTATGCACTAACGGAGGTCCGTGGTCGGTCCCCACCGCTTGTTTCCCATGGCAAGCCGAACAGTTCGCGTTGAATGTGGTTTCGCCTGCTTGGAATTCAGCCGGTACAGGACCGCTGCTTCCAACCGCTGGCTTGGGTGGCTGCGAGGAGTCGCAGGCCGCAAGGAGACCCAGGCCCAGCAGCAATCCGCCGATCTGAAGTCGTTTTGTCATCGGGGTTTTCATCGAATCAGAAACGTTGGTCCTAGCCATTGTGTCACAAACCGTGAAAGGTTAGACGTAAAAGGTGAAACGTAGGACTACCGAGTACTCTTTCTCCTAAACCTTTCACGTCTCACGCTTCAGGGGTTATATCGCATATGCGATGGGGTCCACAACCCCCGCCTTCGCAAATCCTTCCCGCCGAATCATGCAACTATCGCATTGTCCACAAGCCAGCTCCCCCGCCGGATCATAACAACTATGGGTCAGATGAAATGGAACATGGAGTTCGATTCCTTGCCTGACGATTTCCGCTTTCGTCAGCATCAGTAGGGGGGCTCTGACTTGGAGTGGGTGTCCTTCCATGCCGGCTTTCGTGCCTTCTTTCACTGCCGCCTCAAATGCGCGAATGAATTCAGGTCGGCAGTCCGGATAGCCTGAATAGTCGAGCACGTTCGCGCCAAAGTAGATCAACGATGCTCCTACGACCTCCGCATACGCTGCTGCAATCGAGAGGAAGATGAGATTGCGCCCCGGCACATAGGTGACAGGAATGGTTCGGCTACGCTCTTTGCCCTCTCGGCCCTTGGGTACAGCCGCCGGGCCGGTGAGCGCCGACCCGCCGATGGCGCGAAGATCCAGATTCATCACCAGATGGTTTGCCGCCCCCAAGGCGGCTGCAACCTGCCGAGCCCGCTCCACCTCCACTGCATGGCGCTGCCCGTAGGCTATGGTGAGGAAGAAGAGCTCGCACCCATCTTGTTTAGCGATGGCTGCCGTGACGGTGGAATCCAGTCCTCCGCTCGCCAAGATGACTGCGCGATGACTCATTGGATTCATCACACCCCCTTCCGCATAAAATGCAGGGTACCAAGTGTTGTCACAGCGCGCGAGCTTTGCCTGACGAGAGAGTAGTCAAGGTTATCCGACGGGATGCGGACCATGTGAGGCAGGGCGAAGGCCGATTACGAGGAGAAACAACTAGTCGCGATCTTCTTCTCGCTCGATTTTTTCCAGCAACTCTTCTTTCGACTGACACTCGACGCAGAGCTTTGCAAATGGGACTGCTTCCAATCTCCGCTCGCTGATCTCGACGCCACATTCCGCGCAGATACCATAGGTGCCCTCGTTGAGTCTTGTCAGCGCTTCATCGATGGCCTGCCGGCGGCGATTGCGCATTTCCATCAAGGAGATGCCCAGCTCGCGGTCGAGATCCATGAGGGCTTGATCGCCGACGTCGCGCGCGGACTCGAGCCGCCGTTGCTTATCTTCAATGAGGGATTGGCCCAGACTCCCCTCGATCTCTTTGATAATTTCCTGGCGCTTCCGCATCAACATCTGATGAAGGACTTGGCGGCGGCGCTCACGGTCTTCGCGTTCTTTGGCCGATTCTTTCGGTCTGGCAGCGAGGGGAGAGACAGCCATGCTGATAGGCTTTGGGAGGATCACATCAGGAGCGCGCTTTGGCTTACTCGCTGATTTCGCGAGAGGCGTCTGTGCCTTAGCCTTTGCAACTGGTTTCTTCTTGGCGTGGGTTTTCGTTGCCATGGCAAATACTACTCCTGGGTAAACGTCCGAATAGCCCCAAAAAAGTGTGGCATTCATAGCACGCCACTCCCGCCTTTGACAAGGGGTTGTGGAGGAAGACGATGCGAGGGACTAGGGATAGACGATTGTTGAATGGATGGGGTGGCCGCTGAGTTTCTCGCGACCCTTAAGGTTCTGGAGTTCCACAAGAAAGTCGAGCCCGGCGATCTCGCCTCCCAACTGCTGAACTAGGGACACCGTGGCAGCTGCGGTGCCTCCTGTCGCCAACAAGTCGTCCACAATCAACACTCGTTCTCCCGTCCCAATTGCATCGCGGTGGATGGCAAGGGAGTTCGATCCATACTCAAGGCTATACTTGACCTCAAAACTGTCGGCGGGCAATTTCCCAGGTTTCCGGACTAGCACGAACCCGGCGTTCAACCGGTCTGCCAATATTCCGCCAAAAATGAATCCACGCGATTCAATGCCAATAACTTTAGCGATCCGGTGGCCCTGATAGTGGACGGTCAATTCATCGGCAATCGACGACAGGGCGCGGGCATCTTTGAGCAGCGTGGTGATATCGTAGAAAAGAATACCGGGCTTCGGGAAATCCGGGACTTCCCGAATAAGGGCGTGATAATTGAGGGGGGACATCGATCAGAGCAAGTCGGCTTGTGTCATGGTTCTTCGTTCGATGGTATGGCGTAATCGCGCTAAGGCGGCCATTTCAATCTGTCGGACCCGCTCACGGGTTAAGCCCATTTCACGGCCGATCTCTTCCAATGTCTTGGCCTCACTCCCATCGAGCCCAAACCGCGCCATAATAACAGTTTGCTCCTTCTCGGGCAACTCCTGCACCCACTCCATCATCTCCGCCCGGCGCATCACTCCTTCGGTCGTATCGGCTGGCGAGATGCAGGAAGGGTCTTCGATCACATCGCGTAAGAATGTGTCCCCGCCTTCGTTGATAGGACTATCCAATGAGCAGACTGTTCGGACCACTTGCTTGAGATCTAAGACCTCTTCGTCCGTCGTCTTCATCTTTGCTGCGACTTCCGCTGCGGTCGGTTCTCGTCCGAGTTCCTGGACAAGCCGTTCTACTTTTCCGAGATAACGATTGAGCCGCTCCACCACATGCACGGGCAACCGCACGAGCTTTCCTTGATTGATAATCGCTCGTTCGATGTACTGCCGGATCCACCAGGACGCATAGGTGCTGAAGCGAAATCCGCGCTTATAGTTGAACTTTTCAACGGCTTTGATCAACCCAAGGTTGCCCTCTTCGATGACATCGGAAAAGGGAAACCCGCGATGCATGTATCGTTTGCCGATACTGATCACCAGGCGTAGATTCGACTCGATCATCTCTTGGCGCGCTTGCTCGTCGCCCGCCATCACTTTCTTACCCAGCTGTTGTTCCTGTTTAAACGTCAGCAAGGTCGAATGACGGATCTCGCGCAAGTAGCATTTGAGGGTATCCAGCCCTTCAGAACGGCGACTTGATTTGTCATCGTCCACGGACGGCTCATCCATGCGTGACGATGCGGCAGTATCCTCGTCGTCATGGTCGACGGCGTGTCTGCGCGCCTCGCTCAGATCGTGTAACTCCTCGCCCCCTCGCGCCATACGCTCCGCCACTCCTAACCGGTTGCTTTTAGTACCACACGTTAAAGTCTACAAATCGCCCTGTGGCAGGACTCCACTCCACTTCAACAGCCGCCACTCGCGATGCCGGTGGCCCAATCTTTAGCTCTTCGATCAGATCCAGGATCCGGACCTTGGGGCCTTCGACTTCAAGCTCAACTCTTCCATCATCGATGTTCCTGATGCCTCCGCGAAGGCCTCGTTGCGACGCGATTCGCGCCGCAAATGCTCGATACCCGACTCCTTGGACCTTCCCCGTCACCAACAGTTTTGCGCGGAGAGCTGTCGGTTCAATTGGTTCTGTCATAGGCTCAGACAGACCATGTATATCCAGTGATGTCTATCTAACGAACGGATACTCTCACACCTCCATTGAAGCGTCACGTCATTTGCAATTCCGTGCGCGCGACAATGAACAAGAGGTAAGAGCATGGTTGGATAGAAAAAAGTAATACCAGCGGGGGTGACCCGTTAACTCGATACAAGAATAGAGACCGGGCCGAGCTACCTCTGTTTGGTATTGGAAATGAAGGCACTGAAGGGCTTCAGCCACCCGCGTCAGGTTCGATAAAGCGAAAATGACCGGGCGGCGCGCACAAAGTAAGGTTTGGTCGGGGCGAGAGGATTTGAACCTCCGACCCTTGCGTCCCGAACGCAATGCGCTACCGGGCTGCGCTACGCCCCGACAAAAACAGGAGAACCCCGAAGCGAAGTGAGATTGTCTTACAACAGGGGGTCGAAACGCAAGCCATGAGCTTCGGCCACTCCTCGGCAGGTAACCTTGCCACCNNCCCTGCGATGCCAGACGGAGGAGATATGGAAGTGTGACATTCGTCAATGCGGCGGTCGATGTACGGGGAACGATCCCTGGCATATTAGGAACGCAATAATGGAGCACTCCGTTCACCAGATAGACTGGGTCTGAATGGGTGGTGGGTTTCGTAGTCTCGAAGCAGCCGCCTTGATCGACCGCGACATCCACCACCACGGCTCCTGGCTTCATGCGCGCTGCCAGTTCACATGAGACTAACTTGGGGGCGCGAGCCCCAGGAACGAGGACTGCCCCGATGACAAGATCTGCGTCCATCACTGACTCGTCGATAGCAGTTTGTATGGAGGCACGGGTCACAATTCGACCGCCATACAATTCATCGAGTGCCTGAAGTCGGTCGAGGTCGAGATTGATGACCGTTACCTGCGCGCCCATTCCGACAGCAATTCGAGTGGCTGCAGTACCTACCACTCCGGCCCCAAGCACCACGACCTTTCCCGACTCTACGCCCGGCACTCCGGACAAGAGAAGTCCTCGTCCTCCTTGTGTCTTTTCCAGATAGCGCGCGCCGATCTGTACCGACATCCGTCCTGCGATTTCGCTCATCGGTCTGAGCATCGGCAAGCTGCCATTCTTTGCCTCGATCGTCTCGTAGGCAATCGCGGTGATTGCGGCCTCTAGGAGGGTCTTTGTGAGGTCCGGCAAGGACGCCAAATGCAGATAGGTGAATAATGTCTGGCCAGGACGGAAAAAACGGCATTCGGAAAGCAGCGGTTCTTTGACCTTTACAATGATCGCCGCCTCTTGGAACAGCTGTTCTTTCGATTCTGCTATGGTAGCGCCGGCAGCCCGGTAGTCCTCATCTGTGTATCCGCTGCCGATTCCGGCTGATGGTTCAATCCAGACAGCATGGCCCGCATGGCGCAACGCCCGCACCCCATCGGGTGTCACGCTGACACGATATTCCTGATCTTTGATTTCTTTAGGCACCCCGACGACCATGCTCTCTCCCTTTCTAGAACGACCCACACTGTATCTCTTCACGCAGACACACACAATTATATACAACGGCTCTGAAAATGCACGGAATGACTCTGAGGGACGTCCTAGCCATGTGGACAGTGCGGCTAGCCTGGTGTAAGATTCGCCCGCTCATTAGCTTCTGATCGACAGAGGAGGTTCTATGGATTCCGTAGCTGGATCTTGCAACGCGTGTGGCGCTTCCGGCACTTCGCTCATGAAATTGTCGCTTGGGAAGGACTTTTTTGGTCGAGCCTACGACCGACTGTCCCCATCGGCAGATCAAAGCCCTAAATGGTACTGCGAAGGCTGTTCGATGCAGAAAAATCTCCAGCGAGACTTCAGAGACATCCGAGGGGAGTTTGACAAACTTGTGGCAGACCAAGGCTCTACGCTCTCCAGCCAGGAAGAGTTTCAACGAGCCTCCTTACGACTGCGGGAGATCGTAGCGATTCTTACCGGAGCGACGAACCAATCACCATTTCTGACCACAGTCGATGTCACTCAACTTATCGGACGGATGCAAACCACCACGATGCAGGTCTAATTCGGAGTCAACGTATGCCGGGGTTTAAGCGACATATTTTCGTCTGTACTAACCAGCGGGGTCCCGACGATCCCCGGGGGAGCTGCTCAAAACTTGGATCTGAGGCGCTCCACGCCCGCTTCAAACAGGAAGCGAAGCGGCTGGATTTGAAGGACGTCGTCCGTGCCAACAAGGCCGGATGTCTGGATCATTGCGCCGAGGGGCCGAGCGTCGTGATCTATCCTGAAGGCGTGTGGTATCAAGTCAAATCCGAATCAGATGTGACGGAAATCATGGAGCGCCATGTCATCAAGGGCGAGGTCGTGACCCGTCTTATCATGCCCGATCACCCGGCTCCCACGAAACTCCCACCTCTCACATCGTAGCGCGCTCCACAAGGATTTTTATGGCAGTCGAAGAAAAGTGGAAAGCCAACCTGGAGAAGGTGGCCTTCATGAAGCAGTTTCCTGGACTACTCGGAAACTGGGAAGGCTTGGCGGGTAAAACTGTACAGGCTGTCATTCCGCTCAAGGGGAAGCAGGGAGCCGCTGTGCTGGTGTGCACCGATGGCACCTTTGCCATTGCGCCCACGATGGGGCCGGAGCCCTATGAGTTGGGCGAGGCCTTGGCGGTGGCACGAGCGTTTCTTGAGCCGACGCATCGAACGGCCTATGGGGAGTATGATCGATTGGTCAAGAAAGACAAGGATGCCCTCAAGTCAGCCAGGGTGGACAAGATTCTTGGAGCGATTCACAATAATCTGGAGCAGCATCCGGAATTAAAAGATCGATTGAAAGAACTTGTGAAGGAGTGGAAGTGAGTGACAGCCTCCCCGATAGAAACATGTTCGACA
>CXWL01013098.1_pt1 | contig 36412 bp, 32 predicted proteins | sample 590931 | NCBI WGS metagenome assembly CXWL01 (sample SAMEA3498368, study PRJEB10139) | groundwater metagenome | biome: water well; material: biofilm material | place: Germany | collected 2015-04-27
TGCTCTGGATGTAAATAAATTTTGACTTTAAGGGTTGAAGAAGAAAGTTCAAATGTTGGCCGTTGCCCATTTTGCCGTAACTGCCCATTCAACAAGCGGTGAGTCATGGCCAGAACTAATGAGTGCTGGGACATCAACATCGACCGAACGACTGCCCCGAATGTTAGCGGGTCGGCAGCGTCAAAGCGACACGTCGTTGAGAGCCCAGCGCCAAGCCGGCATGACGCGGATCGTGACGCCGTCCCTGCGGACCTCGTCTTGTTCGTCATGGGTGAGGACCAGCAGCTCGCGGCAGTTCTTGAGGCGCGCGGCTTGGACGAGCGCGCTGAGTTCTCGTTCTCTCGTTGCGGGATCTTCGAGCCGGTAGCAGACCTGGATCAGCTGTGCGCAGCGCCGGCCTTCGCGGATCATAAAATCCACCTCATAGCCGGGCTCAAGAACCGTGAACACCTCGCGGCCGCGGCGCTTAAGTTCCAGGAAGACGAATGTTTCCAGCCTCGCTCCCCAGTCCGGGGTGGATTTCAAGGAGAGCGCCGTGAGCAGCCCAAGATCGATGGGGTAAAGCTTGCGGGCCTGGCGGAGGATTTCTTTCGGCTTGGCGGAATGGGTGAGCACCTGAAAGACCAGGTAGACTTCCTCCAGCGCCTCTAGGTATTTCTTCACCGTGGTCACGCTCTTGAGGCCGAGGTTCTTGGCGGTCTTCTGGTACGTGATCCGGGCTCCCGCCTGGGAGAAGGCGAAAAGGGCTACTTCCTGCAGGGTTCTGGTTTCGCGCAGGCGTCTGCGAGCGGCGATATCCCGCAGCAGGATGCTTTGGTGGAGCTCGCGCAGATAGCGGGCGCGACCGGAGCGCATTTCTTTATCAGCCGCGCCGCGGCCGGCCTTCGGCATGGAAGCCAGGACCTCGCCGGCGGCCAGGATAGTTTCTGGGAAGCCACCTTGCTCCAGGTGCTGATCGAAGAGCCGCATCATGCCCGCTTTTTTTTCCGGGGGCAGGGCCGCGTCCGGCTTTGCGGTGACGACGTCGAGGGTTTCATTGCGAGCCGCCGGGTCCAACTTCGCCTCGAGGAATTCCTTGAGCGAAAACGGGTAAAGCTCCACGCTGCGGGTGCGTCCTGTGAGATGGGTCGCCAGCTCCCGGCTCAAAAGGCGCGCGTTGCTGCCGGTGATTACGCAGCGATAGCCTTTCCTGAGCAGGCGGTTGATGAACAGCTCCCAATTGGGAACGTTCTGGATCTCGTCCATGAGCAGCGTCTTGACGCCGGGGCTCAGCTCGTTGGCGGCCTGGAGAAAGAGATCGAAGTCTTCCGGCTTAAAAGACATCAGCCGTTCGTCGTCAAAATTAAGGGCCACGTATTCTGATCCCGTGCAGAGCTGGTGCGCATACACCGACTTGCCGCAGCGCCGGACTCCCGTGATGACTGTGGCCAGCCGAGACCCCAACTCCTCGGCCGCGCCGGGCGGGTGCCTGCGCAGAATGGCTCCATCGAGGAGGCGGGTGGTCTCCTGTCGTTGGTCGGTGAGGATGTACTTCAAGGTTTCGCGTTGCATGTTCAGTATGATATACAAAAATCTTGTATTTTGTCCATCATAATGTACATATAACGAGGCATGGACCGCGATGTCCTTTCTCACGATTTCCTCAAGCTGGGAGTAGCCGCCGAGGTAGCCGATACGGCGAAGTTCGATGAGGAGCTTGGCGGCGGAGAGTTCTGGATATTCGCGCAGGCGATTCTGGAGATGTGGCTTGAAGGCGTCGAGCTTGGTGGGTCTGGGTCCGCCGGCGGCCTTGGCCACGGGTGCCTGCTCTCGGGCGAGGGCGCGGCGTACAGTGTGGCGATCGATGCGCAGGCGGTTGGCGATGGCGCTTTTGGTGAGCTTCTCGATGGCGAAGAGGCGTCTGACCTCGGCCCAGATTTCAGGGTTCATGGTCGAGCTAATGGTTGAACTGACAATTCAGGCATTCGAAATTGAAATAAATTGGTTGGATCGCGTTGAAACTAAGTTTTGCCGCTGAATCGATCCCGGCGATAATTGGCGATTTTTAAGCGCGACGAGGGTGGGCACTAACGCCGGCGATTTCTGGAGCATTAGATGTGCCGGAGTTCAAATCCCATCGCCCTTTCTCAGAGTGGTCGGGAGTAATACCACCAGCACACGCGACTTTAGGGTTTGAATCCGATTTTGAGCGGTGATCTTTTCGGACCCGCCATAAGTCGCCGAATGGCGCTGAAAATATTCTGGATGTGGACGTCGTGGCCCTGTGTTTTGCGCTCGAGTTCCTGCAATTTTTGCGCGAACTCCTTGTGGGTGGAGATCATTTCACGCAGCCGGACAAAGGCCCGCGCTATTTTTACGCTGGTCTCGATGGCGACCGGGGTATTGAGGACGCTGGAAAGCATGACTGCGCCGTACTCGGTAAAGACGTAGGGGAGATAGCGGCGTCCTCCGCGGCCCATGTTTGAGGTTGCAAAATGCAACCTCAAAGATTCGGCCTCATCCGCGGTCAATTGGAACATGAAATCCTCGGGGAAGCGCCTTCGATTCCGGCTGACCTGTTGGTTGAGCCGTTTGGTCGTGACACCGTAAAGAGCCGCGAGATCAACATCGAGCATGACTTTGTGGCCGCGGATCAAATAGATGCGGCGCTCGATTTGTTCTATTGGAATTATGGATTCCATCGGGGCTCTCACTATATATACGAATGAACCCCGCCTTTTGTTCCGTCCAAAGTTGGTCAGCTGTCGGGCAGGCTGTCAGCGCGCTCCTTCTTCTGGACATCGGAATGCCGGAAAGTGTAGGAAAGAATTAATAAAATAAGACCTGCTCTGATTGTATGAGCAGATATTTTGACCGGCATAGTCAGATGGCAAGGTAAATGCTAGATCCCGAACGAATTAGAAAAATATCCAAGGCCAACGAAGCGATCGTTGAAAAACGTTTCAAGATGCTGGGCTACGTGGTGAAATCATTGGATGTCCAGATCTTGACCCGACGGCAACCGCAGCCCTAAGAAAGCGATGCGCGCCGTTTAAAGAGAAGGCTGAGATCAATATCTTGGAGAAGGACTGCAATGCCGTGGCCGCAGATATTGCGGCGAAGATCGACCCGAAGAGCCTTTGCCCGGCCTTCCTCGATCCTACGGGGCTGCATGTAAAATTCAGCACGATAGAGACGCTGACCAAGGGGAAGCAGGTGGACCTGATCATCCACTTTTCGCATGGGGAATCAATCAAGCGCAACATCGCGGGAGCTTCAGCGACCTTTAAGTCCCAGATGGATGAATTTTTTGGCGGCGACGAATGGCGGGCGATTTATGAGAAGAATCGTGCCAATCCAATCAATTTGACGAATGACCTCCTGGTTCTTTATCAGGCCAAGCTCGCCAAGATCGGCTACAAGATGGAGCCAGATGACGCGGTTCTGGTTAAGAACACAAAAAATGTCCCGATGTATTCCTTGATCTTTGCGAGCAAGCATCCTCGGGGCATGAACTTCTGGAAGAAAGCTAAACAGATTGAGTCAAAAGGGCAACGGGGTCTCCCGTTTGATTTAGAATGAGCTTCCAGTCGACGATCGAGTGGACTCAGGCAACGTGGAACCCCGTAACGGGGTGCACCAAGGTCAGCCCTGGATGCAAACACTGCTACGCCGAGACATTCGCCGAACGTTTCCGCGGCGTCCCCGGTCACCCGTTCGAGCAAGGGTTTGACCTAAAGCTCTGGCCCGAGCGCCTTCAACTTCCGCTCAGTTGGCGAGAGCCGCGAGTGATTTTCGTGAACTCGATGTCGGACCTCTTTCACAAGGACGTGCCAGACTCGTTCATCCTCCAGGTGTTCGATGCGATGGCGCAGGCCTCATGGCACAAGTTCCAGTTGCTAACTAAGAGATCTCAGCGATTTGCGGATTGGACCAGCCGGCATTATTTTGCCAGCAACGCGCGGCCGGTCAAAGGAAAAAAAGTATGGCCCAAGAACGTTTGGGCTGGCGTTTCAATCGAGACGCAGGAGTATGTTGAGAGGTCGGAAGACCTCCTTCGCGTCCCGGCCGACATTCGTTTCTTATCGATCGAACCTCTTCTGGGACCGGTTAAGCTAAAGAGGTCAGTCCTCAAAAAACTTCATTGGGTGATCGTCGGCGGAGAAAGCGGCCATCACGCCAGACCCATGCAGCCCGAGTGGGCGCGTGACGTCCGGGACCAATGCCTAGCTGTCCCGGTGCCTTTCTTCTTCAAGCAGTGGGGCGTTCACGATGCCGAAGGGCGACGCAAGACAAAAAAGGCCGCCGGCCGCATTCTCGATGGACGTCTTTGGGACCAGATGCCCCAACTGGTTCAGGCCTAACCGTTCAATCCAAGGTCGGCTTCAAGACCCCTGCGCGGAGATCTTTTAGAGCGCCCATGCGCTGCTTATGATCTTCTTCACTAAGAAAATCTTCTCTTATAAGTAGGCGCAGAAAGTCTTCTACGGGAGTGTCGTTCTTCCTGTTGTTGCATTGGCGGCAGGCCGCCACAACGTTTTTGTAACTGTTATTGCCTTCGGGTCTTGAAACCTTCATCGACGAAGCTAGGAGAGAGATGCGGCAAGCAAAGCGGCGCAAGGACCGTTCAAGAGTAGCGGAGTTCAACTCCCGACCACGTCAAACGATGAGCGGCAAAAAAACCACCGTGACGGAACAGGCGCAGTAGTGCAGACAAAAAACTGGGTGCAAGTCGAGATGAACCGCACAAAATCCCGTCGTAATTGCCAAAAAAGCCGAAACAGCGCGTTTTATCGCACTATTTCGGCTTTTGGAACAACGGATTCCCGAGAAAAGAAAGCCCTATCGCGCGCGGATTTTGTCTAAAAAAGTTCTTTTCTTATATAATCGTATATAATCATTTATACGGAGCGATAAGAATCGAAAATGGAGAGATTCGACAGGAGGCTTGAGCGGCTGCCGGCGGCCATATGGGCCAAGATCGCCAAGATCGAAGAGCTCAAGGGCCAGTGGACCGGCGGAACCCGCTTGAGCCCTCAATTACTGGGAAGATTGAAACGATCCGTCTTGGTGACATCGACCGGAGCCTCAACGCGCATCGAGGGCGCGCGTCTATCCGACGGCGATATCGAAAAGCTCATTCGCGGGATCGCTATCCAGAAATTCGCCGACCGCGATAAGCAGGAGATCCGCGGCTACTTCGAGTTGCTTCAAAACGTGTTCGACGCCTATGAGCAAGTCCGTTTCTCGGAAAACAGCGTCAAGCATCTGCACAAGGAGCTTCTGAAATACGTCGAGAAGGACCGGCGCCATCTGGGCGAATACAAAAAGACGGAAAACGCCGTGCGGATGCTGGACGACTCCGGCAAGGTCGTAGGCACGGTCTTCGAGACCACGCCGGCCTATTTGACGCCCAAACAGATGCAGGAGTTGATCGACTGGACCGAAGCCGCCCTACGTGAGCATAAATTCCACCCGTTAATTGTGATCGGAAATTTTGTGGTCGAGTTCTTGCGGATACATCCGTTCCAGGACGGCAACGGGCGGCTTTCGCGCATCTTGACCAACCTGCTCATGCTCAAGGCGGGCTATCTCTACATGCCCTACGTTTCTCATGAAAAGCTGATCGAGAACAAAAAGACGGAGTATTACCTCGCCCTGCGAAAGAGCCAGCGGACGTTCAAAAAGACGTCCGGCGGGGACGCGGCGCCGTGGTTGGGTTACTTTTTGGACGTCATCTACGAACAGTCGAAGGTGGCCGTGAATCTTCTATCCAAGGAGGGAATCGAGCAGGATTTGTCCAGCAAGCAACTGGCCGTGTGGGAGGCTTTGCAGCAGGCGGATGAGGCCACGGCCGGAGAGATCGCCCGGGTATCGCGGGTGGCCCGTCCCACGGTCAATCAGGCGCTTGAGAAGTTGCTGCGCATGGGCCGCATACAGCGACTGGGTGCAGGGCGCGGTACGCGTTACCGGCGCGTGCGGTAAAGTCGCCAAGGAATATGTCCAACGACCCCCTCCGTGGCAAGCCGGGCATTGATGACGATCTCGCGGAGGCGATCGGTCGGATCGGTGATCAGTATAGAGGCGTAACGCTCAGGATCGTCGAATGGCTCGACCGAAAGGACGACTACCTGCCGTTCATCTCTAAGCCTGCTGCCGATGAATCGTGGGCTTCGGGAGGCCGGGTCGTCTTTCGCGACCCCGAGACCCGCGCCGTGCTCCACTCGGGCGAGGTGGAAGAGTATGATCCGGACACCGGCGCCGTCTTCGTCGACGTCGGAGAGTGGGAGGGTTGGCAGCAGGCGGCGCGTTGCTGGATCGAATTCCGTCCTTTCGATTTTGGGGAGGCGTTGCACCACGCGTTTGAAACCCTCTCTTCCAAACCCGAAGCTTTAGAACGCTCTCTTCGCCACGTCACCGGGGACATCGACGAGGAAGCTCCGGGCGCCTCAACCCTCAGTCGTGACTTCTGGGACTTGCCGTGGGGGATTGTCTGGGGGCCACCTGGGACCGGCAAGACGGAGACGGTGTCTGAGTATCTCGCGCGGTGGGCCTCCAGCGCGCGAGGTGGGATGATTCTCGTGGCGACTCCGACGAACAATGCCGCGGATCAGATGGCACTTCGGCTCAAGAAGCACCTGGCCGGGGTGGGCGGGCATCTGCGCGGCGGGCGCTCGTTGGTTCATCGCGGAGGGCGCGGCGCCGGAGGCGTGCTGCTCGCGCCGCGCGACGCCCGGGATGGGACACGTACGGGAGGCGTCGGCCGAGGCGTGCGTCATGTATGGGCAAGCGGCCGCGCGCCTCGGGCAGCCGGCGCTCATCCTGTCTCCCTACAGGGCCCAGGTCCGCTTGATCCGGCGAAAGCTAGCCGGCGATGACGCCCTGATCTCCGTCGGGACGATCCACCGCCAGCAGGGCACCGAGCAGGAAGTCGTCATCATGGACTTAGTCAACGGCGCGAGCGCGTTTTCGAGCGCCGAGATTCGAATGATGGTCAATGTCGCGATGAGCCGGGCTAAGCGCCACCTGATCGTGATCGCCAGCAAGGCGGAGCTGCGGTCGCCCGTGCTGCGGCCGTTGGCGACGCTCCTCAAGCCGTCGATCCGGAAGAAGATCGATCAGAAGGCCCCTGGCTTCGAGGGTCTGCTCAATCTGATCCGGCCTTCCAGCGCCGGCAAGGAGGCCCAACGGCTCGCCGCCGCAATCGAGGAGATGGGCAATACGCTGCCGCGTAAGGAGGCATTCCTCACGCCGAGAAATTGGGGCCACGACATCGCCCAGCTCCGCAACCGAAGACCGTTATTCTCGGCGGAGCAGGTGCGCTTGATCGAAAAGAACGTCGGGGAAGGCCATCGTCTGGTCAGAGGCGTCGCCGGGAGGGGAAAGTCCCTCATTCTGACCGCGTGGGCTGCGAAGATGATCCAGGCAAATCCGACCCACCGGGTCCTGATTACCTATTTCAACAAAGGCATGAAAATTCTGCTGCGTTTGATGATCGAGATGGCCGCGGGAGAGCTCAGCGGTGGAAACCCGGATCGAATTTTGCGGCAGGTGATGATCGCACACTTCGCGTCCGTCGCCAGAGCGAAGTCCACCGACTTCGATGCCGTATTCGTCGACGAGTCCCAAGACATGGATGGGGACACGCTGCGAGATCTTTACGATCGCTGCCGTCCGACCGCGAAAGGCTTCAGGAACTTCGTCCATTTTGCCGACGACTCGCAGAATATCTACGGCAAGAAAACACTTGAGGAATTGCGCGGCATTCTCCCCGAAGGCCTCGATTTCCGAGGACGCTCAGACGTTCTCCGCGAAACCTATCGCTCGACCCAGACCATCTTGAGCCTGGCCGTGAACCTCGCGCTCGATCCGAAGAATGTCTACGAGCGCGGGGCGCCTCGGCTGTTAGAGTACATGCGAGTGCGGGAGTTGGCGCAGGAGGGGCTTCTTATTCGGCCTGAAGATAGCCCCGACGGCGCCTACAGTGTCTGCTACACCGAACGAGAGGGCGTCGGTACGCGTATATTCAAAACATCCAGCAGGCTGGCGACTCTGGAGGCGCTGGGCAAGGAGATCCGGCGGCTCGTTGCAGAAGAAGGACTGGCGCTGGGCGATTTTATGGTCATCACGGTTAAGCAGCCAGATCGCGTAGCGAAAGCTTTAAACGCCGCCGGCATTAATGCGAAGGCCTTTGGCGGTGCGCAGGGGGAGGACACGCTTGGAATGCCCGGAGCCGGCGGCGACTTCGTCCGCTGCACTACGGTGTTCACCTCCAAGGGCCACGAGAGCCCGATTGGAGTGTTCCTGTGGCCCGAGGAACTCGAAGAAATTGAGGATTTCATGAAGATCCCGGGCGCGACCGAGGAAGACTTCGAGCGGATTCGGCGATGCATGCTATACGTTTCTGTTTCGCGGGCGATGTTCATTCAATATGTATTCGGGGCTGAGTCTCGCTTCATGAAAGCCGCGGATGTCTATCGGCGCGCGGACAGTGGGCGCACGCCCGCCTGGACATGAGGAGCTTCTGGACGCCATTGAGGGGGACTCTGGAGGCGGAAAGTTCGAATCCCATCGTTCCCTAAGACGACGGGACCAAAATAATAACCGCCGTTCCCGACCCGCGACAAAATGGGTCCGGAACAGCGGTTGGCGAATTCGAGCAAAACTGGCGGGCAGGGCGGGACCAAAATAGGACTGGCAAAACGCGGCCTGCTGTTCTATTGCCCGAACAAGCGCATTATATCCCGTCCTTGACGCTCTCCTGGAGCGTGAATTTGGTCAACGTCAGGAACGGGAAGAGAGTCTTTGATGAGGCTCCGATCCTATTGCGTGAGATTTCTCTTCGGTGGGAAGGACGAAAAGTTCGAATCCCGCCGTTTGCCAGAAGGCGGGCCCGAAAATGTCAAAAAGCAGGTCGGGACCGTGGCGCCTAATGAAGGTGGCGGAAAATCTTGGCTTGATCGGGTTTTGCGAAAACGGTCACCACGGAAAGAATGCCGCCCTTCCACAGATAGACGATTCGGTAGCGCCCTGAATCCAACTCCCAGAGGTCGCCCATTCCGGAGAGCTTCTTCGATTGACTGGAAGGGAGCGCTTTCTTTGCCAGCCGGATCAGATCGTCCAGCACACGCCGAAATTCTTGCCGGTTCTTCTTGTGGATGGACTTGAGGTCGCGAGCCGCCCGTGAGGAGAGCTCGACGTTGTCCGGGATTTCAGCGGGGGTGCTTTTCGACAAAGGACTTGAGGGAAACTGTTCGGCCCTTCTTGATATCTTTTAGGCCCTGCTGAACGGCCTTCTGGAATTTCTTGTCATCCTTGATGACCAAGTCGTTCTCATCAAGCGGAATGATGGCGACGGCCGGATGGCCGTGCTGGGTCACAATGATGGGCTCCTTGGAGTTTTTGACCCGTTGGATGACCTTATTCGTGTCGTTTTTGAGCGTTACCGTGTTTATGAATGTCATAGCTATAGTCCTGGCTATATTATGGACCGAAAACCCGCGGTTGTCAATGGCGAGAGGCTAGAATCCGCGCGGTACGAATCTCGCCGCCCAGGACTCCAACTGCTTTAGCGCTAACGAACCTTGCGCCGCGGGGAGCACTGATTTGGGCTTACCGCTTACGCCATTTGTTCGTCCTTGAATCCAGTCGGCGATTGCTTCAGGAACGGACGGATCTGCCCGGTCGGATCCGTGCCTGCTGAATAGATGATCCAGATCGTTAAGATAGACGGATTGTCCACCTGCCGGTTTCAGCGCCGCGGCAAGCGCATCAAAATCATCTTTTGACACATTGGCGTCAAGGCTCCCCTGAATTAGCAGTGATGCCTTATTAGCCTTGGATGCTGTTGTCGCTGCCCGTGCCGTGATTTCGATCCACTCCCTCCAGTAGGGGGCATAGGCTCCAACGTAGTAATCGCTTGGATGCTCTTGCCCATCCTTTATCCTTTGGAAAAAAGCCTCGCCCTTTTGCAGCCAATCTTGCGTTTGTTGCCGGGATTGCTCCAGCGCGCGCCTTTCCTCGGGAGTAATCCCAGGCTTGAGTAAAGCCTCTTCAATTTTTGGCAAGGCTTCCCGCAGTTGCCTGAGAAATGTCTCGTCGATTGGATAACGACCCAGTCCAGCCAGTAATATGACGCCAGAAGGGTCGAGCCGCTTTTGAGTAACCAGCTCAAGGACGTAGTTGACGCCTTCGCTGTGGCCTAAGAGAAACACCGGAAGATCCTGCGCTTCCTGTTTTGCGCGGTGATAAACGGACTCGATGTCTTTGATGAAGTGTTCGGGGCGTAAATTTGGATGGGCCCGCTGTGGATTGGAGGGATCCATCATTCCGGGAAGGCAGGCTTTGATGGAGCTTCTCTTATCGAAACGCAAACTGCCGATGCCGCGAGCCGCCAGTCCGTTCGCGATGTCCCTAAATGGAGCCGCGCCGCTGGGCAAACCCTCGTCTCGGTTCTGCGAGCCCGAACCATGAACGAAGACAACAAGGGCCTTGGCGTCTTGGGGTATATTGAGGGTCGCTCCCAAACCGCAAGTGCCTATCGGCGTGCCGGCGTCTGAGCGGAGCAAGTTGGATTTGAAACTGGATTTGCAACTAATTGCAACTGACGGCCTTTGGTTTCAATTCTTCGGCGCAATCCCAGGGTACCAGAAATCGGATTGGCTGCGATGTCAGAAAGTCAGCCGCTGCATGGCAGCCTTCAGGTAGTCGGGGGCCAGGTGCGCGTAGATTTCCGTGGTCTTGATGCTGGAGTGGCCGAGAAGCTTCTGGACCGTGTAGAGATCGGCGCCGCTCATCACCAAGTGGCTGGCGAAGCTGTGGCGCAGCGTGTGGATCGAGGCGCCTTTGATCGCGCGGCTGCGGACCAGCTTGAGGAAGTCGTGGGAAAGGACATCGGGATCGAGGGGACCTCCTTGCCGATTCACGAAAACGAAGGAATCATCTTTCCTCGGATGGTTCAGCAAGATTTCAGCGAGCCTAGGGGTCATCGGGATATGGCGCGTCTCGTAGTCCTTGGGCTGCCAGTCGCCCTTGCCTTGGACGGAAAGAATCTTGTTCTTGAAGTCTATATCGGTCCAAGTCAGGTGAATCAACTCGCCGCGCCGCAGGCCCGTGAGCAGGAAGGTCTCGATGACGGGCTTTAGGTGTCCATCGGCCGCCAGGAGCAACGTTCGCGCCTCTTCTTTGCTCAGGTAGCGGATCTGCCGGCGCGGTTCACGGAATTTTTTGACCGTTTTCGCCGGATTATCGGCGAGAGCACCCCAGGCCACGGCTTTGTTGAACATAGCCTTGATGGTGTTCAGCTCCCGGTTGAGCGTGGCGGGCTTGGCGCCGTTCTCTCGGCGGTGGGCCTTGTAGGCCTCCAGTTTGGTCGCGGTCACGGCGCTGAGTTTCTCGGCCTCGATGAACCCCGTGAAGTGTTTGAGGGTCAGGACGTCGCGCTCATAGGACTTCTTGGCCTTATTCGCCTCGGCATAGCGAAGGTACTCCTCGATGAAGGCCAGGAGAGCGCGGTCCTTGATCGCAAAGCCCGCCTCCTTGCGTTCGAGCCTGACCTGGACGTCGGCCAAGGCGAGCTCCGCGAGGCGCTTGGAGTTGCCGATTCTCTTGCGTACGCGCCGGCCCTCCGCGTGGTAGTCCAGATACCACCGAGCGCCCTTCTTGCCTTCGACTTGATAGATTCGAGCCATCTATGACAAATCCCCACTCAATCCCCGCCAAATCCCCATCGATTCCCCGGCCTCTATCTTGCAGCTAATCGCCAAGTAATCGCCAAGGTAATCGCCAAGCTCGAACTACGGTAAATGATACCTGGCCGAGCGTCCCTTCCCTTTCAAGACGATGGCCTTGGCTTTCAGAAGGGCATTCAATTCCTTTCTGGCTGTCTCGTCGGAAAGGCCAAGGGCCGTCCGCACTTCCCGGTTGCTGACCTGACCCTTGTTCTGAATCAGGGAAAGGATGGTCCGGTGACGTTCGGACATGGTGCCGACTTGGTGCCTTTCGGAGGCACTAAGTTCGGTTTGGAGTTCGGCGGTGATCGCGGCCCGGAACGTCACCACGAGCATGCCGGTTCGTTCCGAGAAGATCGGCGGTTCGACTCCATACTTCTTGCAGGCGTCGATGACCTCGTTTGTGCCGCGGCCCCAAGTTTCGACGGCGCCGGTGCGGTGGAAGGTGCCGGCGATCAGGGGATTGCGCAGGTGCGAAGTGTGGGCGGTCGAGAGTTCCGGGAGCGTGATCGAAGGCAGCAGACGGCCCGTGCTCTGGATCTCCACGCGGTCGTCGAAGATCGCGATGGCGACGTAGCCGCTCGCGGTGGAGTAATCCCGGTGAATGACGGCGTTGAGCAAAATTTCGCGCATCCCGTCGGGAGGAATGGGAAGCCGGTCTTCGCGGTTGATCTGCGCGGCGTCGTAGCGGGTCATTTTCTGGAAGCGGGCCGACAGGGGCAAAGTTCGATCCAGGAAGGCCATGCCCTCCTGAACCGCGGTGAAGGCGTGGAGATGCTCCTGCTTGTTATCGAGAATATCCCCGGTGATCTTCGTGCCGCGAAAGCGGCCCATCTTCAAGAGGCATTGCGGGTAATAGGGCAGGAATTTCGTTCCGTACAGGACTTGCGCTGCGTTGGTGATCCGCCCGTCAAGGCGCAAGCCGAGGCGGTCGAGGATGTCGCCGACATCGGTGCTGGTCGCGGCTGTGATGCGCCTTTGTTCGATGGCCGCGGCGCGCGTCCGCAATATTTCCTCGCGGTCGAGGTCTTCGAGCCGGATGCCTTCGGCGGGCTGGTTTTCCCAGCGGCTCTTGGCGTGGCCCCGCTTGAGCAGCAGGGCCTCGTAGCGGGTCTGGGGCATCTTCCGGGTCGTGTTGCCGACGCGCTCGTAAGGAACCCCGGCGAAAGTGAATGGAACGTACTCCGCGTTCGCCTCGACCCGGAGCGCCAAGACCTCGTTGCCGTGGGCCAGCTTGACGCGTTCTATGTCAACGTGGGCGGGCGGCTCAAAGCGCTGGAAGGACGCCGCGATCTCGTGCCGGGTCTGTTCGGAGACGCCCTGGCCTGCGATACGGCCCTTGTGATCCACCCCGAAGAGCACGTGTTAACGCCGTTTAATGAGTCTGTTTACGGATTAAATCTGGCGGGGCCGACGGGATTTGAACCCGCGATCTCCGCCTTGACAGGGCGGCGTGTTAGGCCAGCTACACCACGGCCCCGCAACATGATGAGTATAGCAAAAAAAATGCACGCCGGTTTCATAAAAATAAGACATCCACGACGAGCGATTTCGTGATACAGTATAGTCAGTGGGAAGAAGGTTTCCCGCGCCACATAAGGCGTACGTGAGCGAGACGTAAACAAGAGGACATACAGACAATGGCTACCGGAAAAGTGAAGTGGTTCAACGATCAGAAGGGCTTTGGTTTCATCACGCCGGACGACGGGTCTAAGGACCTGTTCGTTCACCACTCGTCCATCATGGGCGATGGCTTCAAGACTTTGGCCGAGAACCAGGCTGTGGAGTTCGACGTGGAGCAGTCCGAAAAGGGCCCCCGCGCCGGCAACGTTCGCAAGCTCTAATCAGCTGACGAACACCGCCTGAAAGACCCCTCTCGCCGTTCGCGGCGAGGGGGGTTGTTTTTCTGCTCCTTCAACAGAGCGTCAGCGCTCTGCCGGTCGGGTTTGTTACAATCGCCGCCGTATGGCCTACCTGTTCTGGACCGTATACGGCTTGGTCGCCGCCGCTCCATTGATCTGCCTGGTCTTTCTTGCGCGGCGCTTCAGCAGAGGAACCGACTTACATGAAGCCGGAATGTGGGGAATATACCTGGGCTGCCTGATGTGGTTCCCGCCGCTGGCGGCGCACGCGGCCATCCATCCCGGTTGGAGGGCTGTGCTCGGCTTTCCGTTTTTTTTCGGCGCGGCGCTCGGCGCCGTGTGGCGCCTGCAATCGGTTCCGCGTTCAAGAGGCCTGTCTATATTCGTTGAGGCGGGCTTCTATGCGTCCATGGGACTACTGGCTTATGTCGCGTTGGGCGGAGGTTATTTCGATCGCGTGATACAGACGGCCCACGCGCGAAAAATGCTGCAAAAAACCGGCGTGCGCGCCGATGACTTGGTCGGCGTGACCCGCTCTCTTGACAACGAAGATATGTATACCCGCTGGGGTGCCGTCCTTGCCTTAAAAGAACTTAATCCCGCTGCCCTGGATGTTCGCGCCTTGGCGCGCCTCTATAAGACCGAGAGCAGCGAGTCCATCAAGCGCGATATCCGCGACGCGGTGTCCAAGCTGAACATCAGCACCGCGCAATGGCGGCAGGAACTGGACGCGCCTTGAGCGCTCGCGTGGGGCTGGCCGGCCTCGGCGTGCTGTTGTGGGGGGGGCATTTTTACGCGTATTCTCGCGGTCTGGCCGGCTGGAATCTGGACCTGGGTCTTTTCGTCTTGGCTGCCGCGCTGTGGCTCGGTCGTTCCCATGCCGCGGCGCTGCTTGCTTCCCTGGGAATGCTCTTTGCCATCGCCGTGCGGCCATACACCGACTCATTCGTCGCGCTGAACCTAGCCTATGCCGCAGCCGCGCTGGTTCTCGCTCCGCGCTTGTCTTCGCGTTTGTCGCGCCCGGCCGCTTCCTCGGGCCGGCGTCCCGTGGCGGCGGCCTCCGCCGCGGTCGTGTTTGTCGTCATCGCGGTCTACGCCGCGCGTCCGGCCTGGCTGATGGCGCGGCCCGAGCTGCGCCGTGCGGCGCTTGCAGGGCTATCGCCGGCGTTTCCGATTCAGGATCCAAAGACTCTGACGCCAGCAGCCGCGCGTTTGCGCCGTCACGTGGTGGCGTTGGCCCAGGACATTGGCGAACGGTCCATCTATCAACCAAAGGCCCAAGAAAAAGCCAAGGACTATATCGTCGCCCGCCTGCGCGAGGCGGGGTTTGAGCCGCGGGTCGCCGACTATGCGTCTTTGCATCCTCTCGACTTTGCTCGCGGCGTTCCATTTCGCAATGTCGAGGCGGTTCTGGCGGCCGATTCTGGAGCTCCAACGGAGGTTTGGGTTGTCGGCGCTCATTATGACTCCGCTCCCGGCACGCCGGGAGCCGACGATAACGCCAGCGGTGTGGCCGTTCTCTTGGAACTCGCCAAGCGCCTGAAAGATTCGCCTCGCAGACGCGAGGTGCGGCTGGTCTTTTTCGGCACCGAGGAGCCGCCGTCCTTCGGAACGCGGGACATGGGTAGTCTGCACTATGCGCGCGCTTTACGCGCGCAAGGCGTGCGGATCTATGGACTCATCAATCTGGAGATGATGGGCTTCTATAATTCGGCGCCCGGCTCCCAGCTGTTTCCGCCCTTCTTGAGCCTGTTCTATCCCGGCCGGGGTGCGTTCTTAGCGGGAGTCGGCAACCTGCGCAGCGTCGGTCTTCTCAGCGAGGTGCGTTCCGCTTGGAAGAAGAGCTCGATCTTGCCTTTCGAGGCGGTGGTTCTGCCCTCGGTATTCTCCACGGTGGCGTTGTCCGATCAGCTCAACTTTTGGGGTCAAGGCGACCGCGCGGTTATGCTCTCCGATACCTCGTTCTTCCGCAATCCGCGCTATCATCAAAACGGCGATACGCCCGAAACTCTAGACTATGAGAAGATGGCCGCCGCGGTCGACGGAGTTGCGGGTGTCGTCGCGCCACCCCTCGCCAAGGCGCCGTGAACCTGTTAAACTTCGATGTGACGGGCCGTTAGCTCAGCGGTAGAGCAGAGTCCTTACACGACTAAGGTCGCAGGTTCGAATCCTGCACGGCCCATTCCTTTTATAATCCCAGCCGCAATTCTTGCTATTCTTCGCGGGTGATCAGAATAGCCCTGACGACCGCCCTAGTTATTTTCACGTCGATCGGCGGTCGCGCCGCGGATTCCGAACGCCTGCGTCTTGGCGTCGTCGTGGTCGTCGATCAGATGCGTCCCGATTATTTGGAGCGCGATTCGACGTTCAGCGGCGGCTTCAAGCGCTTGGCGGGCGAAGGCTCTGTCTTCACCCAGGCGCGGCACCTGCATGTTCCGACCGAGACCGCCCCCGGTCACGCCGCGATCTCCACCGGCCGCGCGCCCATCACCCATGGCATCGTCGCCAACGACTGGTACGACCGTGCGGCGGGCGCGAAAGTGTACTGCGTTGCCGACGATCCCTACGGCACCGGCCCCGGACGCCTGTCCGGCCCGACCTTGGCCGACGCCATGAAGGCGCAGGATCCGCGCACGCGCGTGTTCGCCGTGGGGGGCAAAGACCGCTCGGCCGTGCTGCTCGGCGGCCGCCGGCCGGACCTGGTTCTTTGGCTCGACCGCTCGCAGGGAGTGTTTACGACGTCTTCCTATTATCGTCGCCCGGCATGGCTCGACGACTTCAACGCCAAGCTGCTCAAATCCGAGCTGCTGACGAAAGGAGGAAAGAAGGAGAAAGTGCCCGATGAAGTCTTCTTCAGCCCGGCCCTCGACGAGGCAACCGCTCTCCTAGTCTCCGAGCTCACCCGCCGCGAAAACGTCGGACGCGGTCCGTCGACCGATCTTCTCATGGTCAGCTTCTCGGCCACCGACCTCGTCGGCCACCGCTATGGCATCGAAGCCCCCGAGATGACCGCCCAGCTTCGCGCCATAGACGCCATCCTCGGCCGCCTCATGCGCGAATGGGAAACCGCCTCGTCTCACAGCATCGCATTGGCTCTGAGCTCCGACCACGGCGCCATCCCTTCGCCCAAGGACACGTCCGGCAAGAGCCTCGGAGTCAAACAGATCATGCCCCGCGACCTGAGCGCCGCCATGGAGGCCGCCCTCCAGAAGCGCTGGCCGGCGGCGGATCAGAAATGGATCGTCTTCGACGGCTTCCCGCATCTGTATCTCAATGGCGAACTTGCGGCCAAGCGCGGTCTGGACTGGCTTAAGTTGCGCCGCGAGGCGGCTCGGGCCATCGGCGGGGTGGGCTCCATCGGTCGCGTCCTCGTGACCTCGGACATTCCGGGGCTCGATGATTCCGATCCCCTCAACGCCGTTCTGCGCCGCTCCGTGCGCGAGGACCGTGCGGGCGACCTGTTCGTCCTCCTGCGCGAGAACGTGCTTCTATATGAATATCCAGCCGGCACCACCCACGGGACTTCTTGGAGCTACGACGCCCGCGTGCCTCTCGTTTTCTGGGGCCGCGGCATCCGCGCCGCGCATTCTGAGGCGGCCGCCGCACCGCTGGATATCGCGCCGACCTTGGGACGTTTGATGGGCGCTCGCTACGCCGCCGGCGACGGGGGAGCGCTTAGGACCGAGATCGTTCCGGTCGAGCCAGCCGCCCGCTAGGCCGGGCCCAGAGGGCCCGGCACAGATGTGGTTGAGGAAATCCTCATAGCATCTAGGGCAGCTTGGTGTCGAGGACGGACGCGGCGTTCTGCTCAGCCTGCTTCGTCAGGGCTTCCCGGCGCGTGCGCGTCTGTTCCGCGCGCTTTCTATTCGCGACGCCTGTTTTCGAGAAATCGAAGTCGAATTTTTCCGGGCCCGGGATGGGCGACAGACGCGCGTAGCAGTTGCGGGGATTTTTCGGGTCGGCCGGATCGATATCGGCATCCGTCGGCCAGCGATTCTCCGGCGTCTTGGGCGCGTCCAAGGCAATCTCGATCTCGGAGTACAGTATTCTCATCCCGGCCAGGTCGTAGCGCGGGTCGGACTGGAAGTCGTAGATGAAGTCGCGCGCCCGATCGTTGAGCTCTTTTAAATTACCGTGGACGACTTTGTCCCTCACGGTATCCGCGTACGTGGTGAGAAAGCATTTCACCCTTTGACTGGCGCCCTGCCATGCCGCCGGCTTATAGTTGCGCCCCAGCGCCTCCAAGGATTTCGCAGTAAGAGAGAGCTTGCGGGCGCTTCTCAAGCGCAATTCCCGGACTTGCTCTTCGGCTTTGCTTCTTAAGTTCTCATCGGTCAGCAGGACGAAGTTCTTCAGAGCGGACATGGCATGGCCGGGTTTATTGACTACCTTGTCCTGGTCAGTCTTGTAATCGGAGTTATCCTGGCGGTCGTACGTCTCGGCGTCGGCCGCGTGGGCCATGCCCAGCCAAAAATAACTTTGCTGCCGCTGGGCTTCGCGGTCGGGGTCTTCCTCGGTGACGTCGATGAAGGTTTGTGCGACGGTTTCCAGCATGGTGTTGACGGCTTCCTTGCGGGGACACTGTTCATAAAGCGCTTGAGACATCGTGTAGAGGACTTCGGGCGGGGTCTTTTTGGTCGGCTCCTCCCACGCATCCGGCCATTTCGCCTGCGCGTTCGGACCAGAAAAAATCGGGTTCCAAAATAAGGGAGTACTGGGACATGCCGGAATCGCGCGCGACAGCGCGGGCGCCAAAAGCAGGACGGCGACGAGAGGCCATTGTCTGGTCATTGAGGTCAGTATAAGGGAAGCCAGAGCGGACCACAAGGGCGGATAGACCTTGAATTATATGGGTCGAAAGGCCCAGCTTAGGGCGCTGTGTCCTTCCATAACAGGCGGGTCAGGTAGGGCGAGCTTTTTCCGGCCGCCTCGAGCGCGATTATTTCGTCGAAGGACTGCCGTGCCTGGGCCATCGTCTTGCGCCCGTGCAGCATGTCGTCGACCAGGTTCAGCGTCAAGACATTGACCTCTTCCCGGTCGGCCCGACTGGACAGTTCGTTGTCATCGAGGTCCACCACCAGTCCTTCTCGGAAGGCCAACAGTTCCGCCGCTTCTCCGAAAGGCACCTTGTAGTCGACCGTCTGTTCCAAGATGTTGAAATCGGCGAGTGAGCGGTAGATCTGCTTGCGGTTGGAGACGATCGTGCGCTTCCAAGGCCCCTTATTGTTCCAAGTCATTCGGACGGGCGTCACGTCATCGGGGAGCCCGTATTTATCCAAGAGCACTCGTCCCGTTTGGGCCGAGTGCGCGGCCCAGCGCTTGAGCACGCCTCGCGCGATGGTGTCGGGCCAGTAGGCGGATGCCTGGCGGCTGGCGACGCCAATCAGCATAAAGACGATGGGACATACGAGCCACTGTCGATGAATCATGGCCCCATGGTATCGCTCGCGCCGGGGCCTGGCTATGAAAGCCGCGCAACGTTATTGTGGAGCAGTTGAGACGGTCGACTTACTGACCTTCAGGTCTTTTGGCGGGGGGCAGCGTGGCCTTGAGGTCCTCGAGGCGCTTGCGCGTGGCGGCGGCCTGCTCTTGGACCGAGGCCAGGAACTTCTTTGCGTAATGGCCTTGGATGTCGTCGGGCTTGTAGTAGGGGATCTCGAACTTCAGGCTTTCGCAGGTTTGATCGAGGCCGGCCAGCAAACGCTGCAGGTAGTCGGCGAGCTTGACGGGATCTTCGGGCTCCATGCATGGATTCTCACACATCCGGCGTCGAGCGTCAAATCGTACGCGTGCGGATTTGATAGGATCGGCCACCGTGGATTTATTCAGCCGCGCTTCCTGGATCATGATCGTTGCCGGCGCCATCCCGACGGGTTTGGCGGGCTGGTGGATCGGGACTCATCCGGGCGGTTGGATGGGGGCTTTGCTGGCCTTGGCGGCGCTGTGCGTTTCACAGGCGGCGGCCTATTTGGCCTGGCGCTGGTTTGCCTCGCCGCTTCGCGAGCTCGAGCGCGGCTTGGAACGCTGGACGCGCGGAGACCTATCCACGCCCCTGGATGAGAAGCGCTTGGCCGGATGGCGGGGCTTGGCGGGGCAATTTTCCAAGGCGCAGGACGATATGAAGCGCGCCCTCGCCGAGGCGAGCGCGGGCCAAGCCCGCGAGCGCGCCCGCTTAGAGACGCTCGTCGAGCGCATCCCGGACTCCATGGTCATTACGAACATGCGCGGCGAGGTGCAATTTCTCAACGCCGCGGCCATGCCTTTATTTTCCGCGACGGCGGACGATCTTTTGCCCGGAGGCAAAGGCCTGCTTCAGCCGCGCGAGGTGTCGCGCTGGCGCCTGCGCGTGCAGGACGTGCTTAAGGCCCACACCTCGGGCGGGCTCATGGAGATACCCGGCCCCGACGGCTCGCCGCGCAGTTTCCGCACCGGCGTGTCCATGTTCACCGACCCGGTCAACGGCGATTTCGGCGTGCTCATCCTGCTGCGCGACCACACCGCCGAGCACAAGCTCGAGATGCTGAAGGAGGAATTCTTCCAGGCCGCGGCGCACGACTTGCGCGCGCCGTTGTTCGCGATCCAAGGCTACCTGCGCCTACTCACGAAGTCGATCGAGCCCGATGACCGCCAACGGAATTGGATCGCGGCTATCGATCACTCCTGCGAGCGCTTGACCGCGCTGGTCAAGGACGCGCTCGACTCCGCCCGCATGGAAAGCGGCCAGCTTAAGATCGAGCCGCATCCCATCGTGGCCTCCGAGCTGCTGCGCCGTGCTACGCGCCTCTTTTTGCCTATGGCCGAGGAGCGGGGATTGGAACTCGAGACGAGGCTGGCCGACAACGCCCCGGCGCAGTTCACGGGAGACGAGCGGCTTATCGATCGCTTGATGCACAACCTCGTCTCCAACGCGATCAAATTCACGCCCAAGGGCGGAACGGTCACCGTCGAAGCCTCGGCCGCCGGCTCCGACCGCATCGAGCTCTCTGTCACCGACACCGGACCCGGAATACCTGAGGCCCAGCGCACGGCCATTTTCGAGAAGTTCCGCCAGCTCGATTCCGGCAGCATGCACGCCGGCTTCGGGCTGGGGCTGTCCATCTGCGCCAAGATCGTCAAGCTGCACAAGGGGGATATCTGGGTCCAGCCCGCCAAGGACGGTGGCGCCCAGTTCGTCGTGCGTCTGCCCCTCGTCCAAATAACGGAGGCCGCCATCAAATGAAATCCCACGCCCAAACCTTTCCGACGTTCGCCGACGCGGTTCTGCCCTCGACGGGGCTTGCGCACGACGCGGCCGCCGTCGTGGTCGCGAGTCTTTTTATCGCCGTTTGCGCCCAGATCGAGATCCACTTGCCGTTCACGCCCGTGCCCTTGAGCGGCGGAACGCTCGGCGTGCTGTACGCCGGGGCCTTGCTCGGCTCCCGCCGCGGGGCCGCCGCCGTGGGGCTGTATTTGCTCGAAGGCATCTCCGGTATGCCCGTGTTCTCGGGCGGAGCGGCCGGCGCGGTCCACCTGCTCGGGCCCACCGGCGGCTATCTGCTGGGTTTTCCCGTCGGCGCCTTTTTCGCCGGCCTTTTGGCCGAGCGCGGCTGGGACCGCGCGCCGCTGACGGCCTTCGCCATGATGCTCATCGGCAGCCTGCCGATTTTTGCCTTCGGCTTGATCGGATTGTCGCGCTTCGTGCCGAGAGAAACGCTCCTCATGCAGGGCCTTTGGCCCTTCATCCCGGGCGATCTGATCAAATCCGCCGCCTCGGCGGGCCTGCTTCCGTTCGGCTGGAAGCTGCTCGGCCGCGGCGCTTCGAAATAAGCCCTTGGAAACGGACTTATCCACAAACTTGGTCCAACCAAGTTTGTGGATAACTTCCCTGAAATCGACGGTTTGCGTGTGACTATTCTGGGGGTTGACACCATAGGGGGAGTCCGTTACACTTTGCCCGATTACCTCACCTATTAATGAAGAAAAAAGGCTATTTGCTCGATGCCGTGATGGGTCTTGTTCTGACCTTGGTCGTGATGGGCAGCTATTACTTGCGACTGCCCCTGCTGGAAAGCGTCGAGTTCAAGGCCTATGACCTGCGCGCCAAGCTCCGCCAGAACCTAAACCCGCCGCCGGAGATCGTGCTGGTCGCCATCGACGACGACTCCATCGCGCAGATCGGGCGCTGGCCGTGGCCGCGCACGCGCATGGCGGCGGTCGTCGACAAGCTCGCGGCCGCCGGGCCCAAGGTGATCGGGCTCAACATCCTGTTTTCCGAGCCCGAGCAAAACCAGGGCCTGCTCGAGATCCAACGGCTGTCCGAGAAGTATCAAGAGCTCGTCGGCGGCAAGAAAATTTCCCAGAAGGGCGTGGACTTCGCGCTCGAGTTCTCCTCGTCGGCCGTGGCCCTCGATTCGGACAAGACGCTTTTGGCGTCCCTTCAAGCCTCGGGCAACGTGGTGCTGCCGATGTTCTTTACGCCCGGCACCGTCGGCGGCAAGGTCGCGGCCGCGCCGGCGGAGGTGTCGAGCTCGGCCATCAAGGCCCCCAGTCTGATCGCCTCCATCCAGGAGGAAGCCAAGATCACGCACCCCATCCTTGCCTTCTCCGGAGCGGCGATGGGTTTGGGACACGCGAACCTTTACCCGGAAAGCGACGGCATCCTGCGCCGTGAGTCGCCCATGGTCAAGTACGGCGCGGAGCTATATCCGTCCTACGCGGTCCGCCTGACTATGGCCTATCTGGGTCTCAACCCCGAAGATCTCAAGTTCGAATCCGAACAAGCGCTGACCTTGGGCAAGCTGCGCGTGCCGCTCGACAGCGACAACATGATGGCCGTGACCTACAACGGCCCGCAGGACACCATCCGCGTGGTGCCTTACGCGAGCGTGATGGCCGACAAGGTCGACTCGGCCCTATTCAAGGACAAGATTGTCATCGTCGGGCCGACCGCTCTGGGCATCGCCACTCTCTACGTCACGCCGGTCGCGCAAAGCTTCCCGTCGATGGAGGCCGTGGCCAACGTCATCGAGAACATCCTCCACCAGAAGTTCCTGACCCGGCCACCGTGGGCGGAGCAGGCCGAACTGGGGCTGCTCGCCGCCATGGGCCTGTTCATCATGCTCATCCTGCCGCGCCTAAAGGCGCTGTGGGGGCTGGTCGTCAGCATCATCTTCGCTTTCGCCTTGGCCGGCGCGGGCACGTATCTGTTCATCAACGGGCAATGGCTGAAGGTGGCCTATCCCGGCGTGCTGCTGCTGGCCGGCTACTTGGTCATCATTTCGAAGAGCTTCCTGGTGACCGAAAAGGGCAAGGAGCTCGTCGAAGCTTCCGCCATCGAGACCAACAAGATGCTGGGCCTGTCCTTCCAGGGCCAAGGCATGCTCGACATCGCCTTCGAGAAGTTCCGCCTGTGCCCGCTCGACGACAATCTTAAGGAGACGCTGTACAACCTGGCCCTGGACTTCGAGCGCAAGCGGCAGTTCTCCAAGGCCGCGGCCGTCTTCGACCATATCGCCGAGAAGGACCCCAAGTACAAGGACATCGCCGAAAAGACCAAGGTGCTCAAGGCCGCCGCCGACGGCGCCGTTTTCGGCGGAGTCGGCGCCAAAAAAGAAGGCACGGTCATGATTGCCGGGGGTGCCACCAAGGCCACGCTCGGCCGCTATGAGATCGAAAAGGAGCTCGGCCGGGGTGCGATGGGCGTGGTGTACCTAGGCCGCGACCCCAAGATCAACCGCATGGTCGCCATCAAGACCATGATGCTGGAAGAAGGCTCCGACGGCGAGTCGACCAAGCAGATCAAGGAGCGCTTCTTCCGCGAGGCCGAGTCGGCGGGCACCCTCAACCACCCCAATATCGTGCGCATCTTCGACGCCGGCGACGAGAACGACGTCGCCTATATCGCCATGGAGCTGCTCGACGGCCACGACTTAGTCAAGTACGGCCAGAAGGACGCGCTGCTGCCCGTCGACAAGGCGCTCGATTACGCCGCCACGGTCGCTGACGCGCTTGATTACGCCCACGCCCAGGGCATCGTCCACCGCGACATCAAGCCGGCCAACATCATGCTTCTCAAGGACGGCTCCATCCGCGTGGCCGACTTCGGCATCGCGCGCATCACCTCCTCCTCTAAGACCGCCACCGGCACGATCATGGGCACGCCGTCCTACATGAGCCCCGAGCAGGTGGCGGGCAAGAAAGTCGACGGCCGCTCCGATCTTTTCTCTTTGGCCGTCTCGCTCTTTGAGCTCGCCACGGGCGAGAAGCCGTTCAAGGGCGGTGAGGGCATCGGCACGCTTCTGTTTCAGATCGCCAACGACCCGCATCCCGATCTCATGTCGATCCGCGCGGACCTTCCGCCGGCGTTGAAGGCGGTCATCGACAAGGGCCTGGCCAAGAATCCCGACCAGCGCTATCAAAAGGGCAGCGAGTTCGCGGCCGCGATCCGTGCCGTCCTGAAGGGCGGGGCGACCCCTGCGCCCGCGGCCGCCGCCACGCCGGCGGTTTCCAAACCGGCCGCCGCCGCGCCCGCCGTCGCTCCGGCCCCCGTCGCCGCTCCCGTTGCCGTTGCCGCCGCGCCTGCCGCGGCTGCGACAGTGCCTGCGACGCCGCCGGCGCCGGCCGTAAAGCCGGCCCGCGACAAGACCATCTCCATCGGACCCGAGATCACCATCCCCGGGCTCACCGATGTGCCCAAGCCGGCCCCCAAACCGGCCGTTCCCGCGGTGTCGGCGACAACGCCTGCGCCGATACCCGCCAGCCCCGCGGACTTCAACACGCTGAGCATCGAGCAGCCGCAACGAGGCGGCGTCGGCCCGGCGGTGAGCGTGCCCTTGCCCAAGCCGCACCCCCAGGAGCCCGCGTGAGGACCCGCGACCGCGTGGAGGTAGCCGGAGCCACCGATCCCGGCTGCGTGCGCAAGAACAACGAGGACAATCTCGCCGTCGATCCGGAATTAGGGCTTTTGGTAGTCGCAGACGGCATGGGCGGCCACAACTCCGGGGAAGTCGCCAGCGACTTGGTCGCCAGCACCATCCTGGATTATGCCCGCAAGATGCTGGGCGGCGCGAAAGCCCTGGTCCCCGAGGGAACGCCCGGCCTCACCCCGCGCGGACGGCAGCTCGAGTTTTTCGTCAAATCGGCCAACACCATGATCTATGAGAAAGGCCGCGCGTTTCCAAAGGACGCGGGCATGGGCACGACCGTCGTGGCGGCACTCCTTGACGCCAAATCCATGAGTGTGGCCCACGTGGGCGACAGCCGGCTGTACCTGTGGCGACGCGGCGAGCTCACGCAGCTGACCGAGGATCATTCCCTCGTCGGCGAGCAGGTCAAGCGCGGGCAGATCACGGCGGACGAGGCCTCGCGCTCCAGCCTGCAGAACATCCTCACCCGTGCTTTGGGCGCCGAGAAGGATGTGCAAGTCGACGTGGCCGACCACCCGCTGATGCCGGGCGACGTGGTCCTGCTGGCGACCGACGGGCTCTCCAAGATGCTCACCGACGCGGAGGTCGCCGCCGTCATCGCAGATGAGCGCGAGCCGCAGAAGATCGTCGACGCGTTGATCGCCAAGTCCCGCGCCGCCGGGGGCGTGGACAATATCACCGTCGTCGTCGCCCACGTGCCCCCGCCGGGCGGACGCGGGGTCGCGAAGTTCGTCTCGCGCCTGTTCGGACGCTAATCCATGCAACGGAGAGATCGATGCCGAAGCTGCTTCTGAAGTTCAATGCCGCGGTCATTAAAGAATTTTCCATGAACAAGGAGTCCATGACCGTCGGCCGCAAGGCGGAAAACGACATCGTCATCGACAACCCGGCCATCTCCGGCCATCACTGCAAGCTGACGATGCAGGGCGGCGGCTACTACATCGAGGATCTGGAGTCGACCAACGGCACCTTCGTCAACGAAAAAAGAATCAAGAAATCGGGCCTTCACCACAACGACGTGATCGGCCTGGCCAAGCACGCGCTGGTTTTCCTTAATGAGGCCGAAGTCGCCGATATGGCGCCGGTTGCGGCCGCTCCCTCCGCCGAGGCGACGACGGTGCTCACCCCGCAAAAACAGGCGGAGATGGTGGCCGCTTCGGCGGGCGGCACCCCCGGCAAGGAGAAGACCGGCTGGCTGCGCATCCTCAAAGGTGCGGTCGGCGAGACGGCCTACGAGCTTAAGGGGATGTCCACCTATATCGGCAAGTCCGACCGCGTGCATATCCAGATCAAGGGATCCGGCCTGTTCGGCTCCGCTCCAGAGGTCGCCGCCTCCGTGCACCGCAAGTCCGAGGGCTACGTGCTCGTGGCCGTCACCGAGGGCTATCCCGTCGTCAACGGCGCCAAAGTCGTCGGTTCCATCCCGCTCAAGGACGGCGACGTCATCGACTGCGGCTCCACGACGATGTGTCTGGAACTGCGAGATCCTGCTTAGCGCTGTCTCGAGTTTGCCTGGCGCAATAATGCCTTTCCTGTTACACTCAGCCGAGGTAGGACTATGGGCCTAGGGTAAATGGTCCCTTTTACCCATGACGGGGACGCCGGGCGCAGGTAAACTTCTTGAAGAGCCGTTATTGTGGAGGTTGGGTGTCATGAAAAGAATCGGAGCCGTTATCGTCGGGCTTGCGTGCCTGAGCGCGGCAGCCCATGCCGCTGCGCCCGCGTACAGCGAATTTAACGAGGACTTGCTCAAGGGCGTCACGAATGGAATAAACGCAGCGAAAGCGACAAAGGTGGGCTATATCCCTGCAAAGGATCCGAACGCGGGCAATTCCAGTCAGGCGCTCGAGTGGGTTTCCATCCCTGGAGGACAGTTCAAGTTGGGAACTACCGACTTCGATGACGCCAAGCCGACCGGCAAAACCTACACCATCAAGACCTTCGAGATGTCCAAGACCTTGGTGACCGTGGAGCAATACGCGGAGTGCGTGGTCAAAGGCGGCTGCACGAAGCCGGGTACCGGCAAATACTGCAACTCGGACAAAGCTGGCCGAGAGCTTCACCCGGTCAACTGCGTGGACTGGGAACAGGCGAACCAGTACGCCAAGTTCAAAAACGCGAGACTTCCCAGCGAGGCCGAGTATGAGTACGCGGCGACGAGCGGGGGCAAGAACCAGAAGTATCCTTGGGGCAACGAGGATGCGAGCTGCGACAAGGCCGTGATGTACGGCAAGGGCGACAGTGGTTGTGGCAGTGGAACTACAATGCCGGTGTGCTCGAAGCCCGCGGGCAACACGGCGCAAGGTCTGTGCGATATGGTCGGCAACGTCTGGCAGTGGGTACAGGACAAGTACCAGAGTTCGTATGCCAATACGCCTCTGGACGGCAGCGCGGCGGAAGGTCCGGGCTCCTTCCGGGTGTTGCGTGGCGGCTCCTTCCGCAGCTGGGACGCGGGCAGCCTGCGGGCCGATTCCCGCAACTACTTCGTCCCGGCCTACCGCTACTTCAACTTCGGGTTCCGCCTTGCGAGGTCAAGCCGTTGACGCTTGGGTCTTTGGACACTTGGCCCTTGGACGTAAATTTGTTGTCGTAAATCCGTTTGCGGAGGTCGGTCGCTGGGCGCGCGCGCAAGCCGCGCTCAGCTCATCCAAGGAAAAGCTTTGTGCGCCATGCGCGACTTCGTTATTTGTTTAATAACAACGCGTTGTTTATATAATTAGACAAATGAAACGAGCAGTAGAGTTGCGGCTCGACGCCTGGCTGTCCAGCAGTGCCCGCCACCCGCTTGTTCTGCGTGGGGCCAGGCAGGTGGGAAAGACTTGGTTGGTGCGCGATCTCGCCTCTCGCGCCGGGCGGCAACTCGTCGAAATAAATTTTGAGCGCGATCCGACGTTGAAGCGACTTTTTAGCGCCAACGACCCTCGGCGGATTCTGGGGGAACTCTCGCTGGCTCTTTCGGTTGATATCAACCCGGAGCGCAGCCTGCTCTTTTTAGATGAGATTCAAGCCGCGGGCACGGTGCTTGCCCAGTTGCGCTGGTTCTACGAAGAACTGCCCCAGTTGCCGGTGGTGGCCGCGGGATCGCTGCTTGAGTTCTCTCTTGCCGATCACGCCTTCAGCATGCCGGTTGGACGGATCGCCTTTCAACATATCGAGCCGATGGGCTTTTCCGAATATCTCCTGGCTCACGGTCAAGATCGCCTGCTCTCCGCGATCAGGGCCTGGCGCCCCGGCCAAAAGCTTTCCGCGGCGGCGCACGAACAAGCCGAGCGCTGGTTCAGCCGGTATGCCATGGTCGGCGGCATGCCGGCGGTTGTGGCGGCCGATGTCGCCGGACGCCAGCCGCGCGAGGTGCGGGAATTGCAGAAAGAACTTCTCGCCGCTTATCGCGCCGACTTCGCCAAGTATGCGGGCCGGATGGACCGCGACATCCTCAACTCAGTCCTGAACACCGTCGCCGCGTCGCTGGGCCGAAAGTTTGTCCATGCCCATGTCGGCGAGGGAGTCAAACAGCACCAAGCCAAGCATGCGCTTGACTTGCTGACGATGGCCCGGCTCGTACACCAGGTCCGGCATACGGCGGCCAACGGATTGCCGCTTGGCGCCGAGGTGAAGGGTTCCTTTCGCAAGTCGGTGGCTGTTGACGTCGGAGTCGTCCATGCGCTCCTGGGCACTCCGGCCGCCCAGGCCTTCCCCTCATGGGAGTCTCTGGCCCCGTCCCTGCGCGGTCAACTGACCGACCAACTTGCCGCTCAGCAACTGCGGCTGACCGATCCCGGAGCCGGCGACGGCCCCGAACTGTACTACTGGCAGCGCGAAGGAGGTCGGCCCGGCGAGATCGATTATATTATGCAGGTTCACGGGGGCATCATCCCGATCGAACTTAAGTCCGGGGCGGCCGGTTCCATGAAAAGTTTGCATCAGTTCATGTTCGAACGAAAACTGGACCTGGCCGTGCGCGTGGACATTAACCCGCCCTCGGTGATGGATTTGGACTTAAAGACCACGCAAGGTCAAGCGGTCAAATACCGTCTCATGGGCGTGCCCCTCTACATGCTCTGGAATCTGCCGGACATTCTCGGCAATTCCTAAACCCGCCGTTTTCGAGCCCGAATTTGGCATGGCGGAATACCGCCTTCCCTGTTACACTCAGCCGAGGTAGGACTATGGGCCTAGGGTAAATGGTCCCTTTTACCCATGACGGGGACGCCGGGCGCAGGTAAACTTCTTGAAGAGCCGTTATTGTGGAGGTTGGGTGTCATGAAAAGAATCGGAGCCGTTATCGTCGGGCTTGCGTGCCTGAGCGCGGCAGCCCGTGCCGCCGCGCCCGCGTATGGCGAACTCAACGACGACTTGTTCAAGGGCGTTAAGAAGGGAATGAACGAAGTGAAAGCGACCAAGGTGGGCTATATCCCCGCGAAAGGTCCGAACGGGGGCAAGCCCAGTCAGGCTCTCGAATGGGTTTCCATCGCCGGCGGGAAGTTCCAGTTGGGGACTCCCGATTTCGATGACGCCAAGCCGATTACCGACAAAACCTACACCATCAAGACCTTTGAGATGTCCAAGACCTTGGTGACCGTGGAGCAATACGCTGAGTGCGTGGTCAAAGGCGGGTGTACGAAGCCGGGCACTGGTTCGTATTGCAACTCGGGCAAAGCGGGGCGAGAGCTTCATCCGATCAACTGCGTGGATTGGGAGCAGGCGAACCAGTACGCCAAGTTCAAAGACGCGAGACTTCCCAGCGAGTCCGAGTGGGAGTACGCGGCGACGAGCGGCGGCAAGAACCAGAAATATCCCTGGGGCAACGAGGATGCGACTTGCGACAAGGCGGTGATGTATGGCAACGGCGGCTACGGTTGCGGCAGCGACGGTACGATGCCGGTGTGTTCGAAGCCTAAGGGAAATACCGCGCAGGGTCTGTGCGACATGTCCGGGAACGTCTGGCAGTGGGTGCAGGACAAGTATCAGAGTTCATATGCCAACACGCCGCTGGATGGAAGCGCGTCGGAAGGTGGTACGGGCTCCTACCGGGTGGTGCGTGGCGGCTCCTTCTACAACGAGGACGCGGGCTACCTGCGGGCCGATTACCGCGACGGCATCGCCCCGGCCTACCGCGACGTCAGCATCGGGTTCCGCCTTGCGAGGTCAAGTCGTTGACACTTGGGCCTTTGGACACTTGGCCCTTGGACGTAAATTTGTTGTCGTAAATCCGTTTGCGGAGGTCGTTCGCTGGGCGCGCGCGTAAGCCGCGCCCGGCGAGCGACCGGAGCACGGGTTGATTGATTCCGATCTTGACTAAGCTCGCGGCAGCCTATCCGCTCCGCCTGACCGGCGTTTAAGCCGCTGAACGCAACGAGATCAAGGCTTTGGCCATGGCGGGAGATCAAATAGGAGAAACTATGTCCTGAGCTTATTAACCGAATTTTTACTGGCATTGCGGAGGCCGCTGACTTATGCTATTGCCGTACACCGTGGTTCAACTATTTCTCACACTCATCCTTGTGTTGTCAGGCGTTTCGGCTCATGCCGCAACGGTTGGGCTGTATATCCATTATAAATTCGAGGATGGCAGCGGAATCAACGTCAATGATGAAACTGCTAACAACCTCGACGGCACTTTCACCAATACGCCCACCTGGGGCACCGGCAAAACAGGCGGGGGTATGGTGGTGGCTTCAAGCACCACTGAGCACCTCGCGATTCCGTGGGGGAGTGGCGTCAATCCCTACTCGACCGATCTGACGATTGTGGCGCCTGTTAAGATTGCCGTTGGGACCGAAAACGCCTCGCATTACGTGTTCGGGCCGAGTCATGGGACTAATCAGCGATTCTATGTTTGTAGTCATCAAGGGACATGGAGGATTTCCTACCAATCGGTATCGTGTCCAAGTACTGCCGCGTCGAACTTGGCGGTGACAAGTGGGTGGAACTTCCTGGTTATCCGAACCGATAGTGCCACCCATGTCGCCACACTGTACAAAGATGGCGCGGCGGGTACGGGTGGGGCAGCGGTGACCTTGACCTCTTTTACCTTGGCGTCCAATCTCACCCTCGGGCGAGTCGCGACCCTCTCTACGTCGGGTGGCACCTATGACGAGTTTATGGTCTATCTCTCGCTCGAAGATCCCGCAGCTTTGTATACCGCGTTCGCCCCTTCCGGGAGCGGCACCGACATCAACGGCGACGGGATCACCAACGTAACCGACATTCAGATCGCGGTTAACCAGGCCGTGGGCGTGGCCGCCTGCGGGTCGGGGGACGTCAACAGGGATGGGGTGTGCAATGTGGCCGATGTGCAGCTTGTCGTCAATAGATCGCTGAGCGCCGAAACGCCCGCTCCGGGGAGAACCGCAACTGGATGGGTGCATGGGTCCGCACGTCCCATTCTTGAATCGAATCAGACGACGTTGGACGGCATACCCGGCGACCCGTCTGTCATCAAAGACCCGGTGGGTGGCACCGGGTACGTTATGTACTATGGCGCCGCGAAAGGGGATTTTTCAGATCCGCTGATTCGCATCTTTCGAGCGACCTCCCAGGACGGGACGCAGTGGATTCGATCAGCCCGCCCCGTCTTAGAACCGACCTCAGGAGCATGGGATAGCACCAATACGGAGACGCCGTGTGTCATCGTCCTGCCGGATAAATCGCTCCGGATGTACTACTCAGGCGCAGTCAATCCGAAAGACGAACGGTTTCAAATCGGGTTCGCAACTTCCAACGACGGAATTACATGGACAAAACCCGAAAACAATCCGGTGATTGTCCGTGGGGCATCGGGATCGTTCGACAGTTATTCAGCTATGGATCCCAGCGTCGTTCTGAAGGGCGATACCTACTATATGTGGTACATGGGCATCTCTGATACGTTGAAAACCGCCATTGGGCTGGCAAAGAGTCCAGATGGCATTCGATGGACCAAAGTGGGCCCTGTTCTCAACCTCGATGCCGAGCGGCAGGACCCCAACGATCTCGGTGTGACCAATCCGAATGCCATCTGGAATGGGAATGCTTTTGAGATTTTCTATACGCTGCTGGGTCCCGATGGAACCACGGCAGGGCCGATTTTTTATGCCGTCTCGGCTGACGGGGAGCGTTGGGAAAAAGACGCCGAGCCGGTGTTGGGACGAGGCAGCGGGGGACATTGGACAACAAATGGTGTCAGCTCCCCCAGCGTCCTGATGGAAAACGATAAACGCTTGATGTGGTATGCGGGCATGCATACCGACGGGAAGTCGTTCCTTGATGCAGGGATTGGCTACTTGTCGAAGCCCTAGATCAGTACCCCTCAGTCCCCGTCGGTAACGTCAATCAATGGGTGCAGGACAAGAATCAGAGGTCTTATGCCAATACGCCTCTAGATGGCAGCGCATCGGAAGGTGCGGCGAACTTCTTCAACTTTCGGGTGATGCGTGGTGGTGCCTACTACCACAACGATGCTGAAGACCTGCGGGCCGACTCCCGCGGCTTCGACAACGCGGACAACCAGTACATCGGCACGGGGTTCCGCCTTGCAAGGTTAAGCCGTTGATACTTGGTAGGGTTCGCTAGCAATTTTCGAGCAGTTATCCACAAACTTATCGCGATGAGTTTGTGGATAAGTCCCCTTGACTAAGCCTCCGACGGATGCATTCATATAGGGGTAAAAGTTCTATGCCGCGGCTGTCGCAAAGTGTTGACCTAGGTCAATACATCGACTTCCCGCCGGGGTTATAATAGGCGACAGCGGCGCCGTAGGCCGTCACCCCGTTCCGTCGGAGATTTCATCATGAGCGACGCTTCCACGAAGTCTAAACCGGCCACTCTTCCCATCGAGGAAATCGAGTCCGCCGTGATTCGCTTTGCCGGCGACTCCGGCGACGGTATCCAGCTGACGGGCATGCAGTTCACGACGACGACGGCGTTTGCCGGCAACGATCTCTCCACGCTGCCCGACTATCCCGCCGAGATCCGCGCCCCCGTGGGCACGATCGCGGGCGTCTCCGGCTTCCAGATCCAATTTTCTTCCCGCGAGGTGCTTACTCCCGGCGACGCCCCCGACGTGCTCGTGGCGATGAACCCGGCCGCGCTTAAGGCCAACGTCAAGGACATCAAGAAGGGCGGGCTCATCCTCATCAATAGCGACACCTTCAACGCGGGAAATCTCAAGAAGGCCGGCTACGAGAAAAGCCCTCTCGAGGACGGCACGCTCTCCGATTTCCGTGTCATCCCCGTCGAGTTGGGCCGCCTGACACGCAACGCGCTTGAGGGCATGGGGCTGTCTCCGACGGAGACCGAGCGCTGCAAGAACTTCTTCGCGCTGGGCATGATGTACTGGCTCTACGACCGGCCGATGGAAGCGACTCTGCGCTGGATTGAAGCCAAGTTCAAGAAGAATCCAAAATATGTCGAGGCCAACCACAAGGCCTTGCACGCCGGCAACGCCTACTCCGAGACCGCGGAGATCTTCGGCCATCACTACCGCGTGCGCAAGGCGCCCATCAAGCCCGGCGTCTACCGCAACATCACCGGCAACGAGGCCACCGCACTCGGCGTGGTCGCAGCCTCTGCGGCGTCGGGACTGCCGCTGTGGTACGGCTCTTATCCGATTACGCCGGCCTCCGACGTGCTCCACGAGCTCTCCAAGCACAAGAACTTCGGCGTGAAGACCTTCCAGGCCGAGGACGAGATCGCGGCCATCGGCAGCGCCATCGGCGCGTCTTTTGCGGGTTATCTCGCTCTGACCGGGACCTCGGGTCCCGGCATCGCGCTCAAGAGCGAGGCCATCGGCTTGGCGGTCATGACGGAGCTGCCGCTGGTGATCTTGAACGTGCAGCGCGGCGGACCTTCGACGGGCTTGCCCACGAAGACCGAACAGTCGGACCTGTTCCAGGCGCTGTACGGCCGCAACGGCGAGTGCCCCGTTCCCGTGATCGCGGCCGCAACACCCGGCGACTGCTTCCTGGCGGCCTACGAGGCCTGCCGCATCTCCGTCAAGTACATGACGCCCGTCTTCCTGCTCACCGACGGCTACCTGGCCAACGGCTCCGAGCCCTGGCTGATCCCGGACGCGTCGAAGCTCGTCAAGTTCGACAAGGCCGCGCTTCCGCCCCTGGGCGACTTCAAGCTGTACAAACGCGATCCCGAGACGATGGCGCGCCCCTGGCCCGCCCCGGGCACGGCCGGCTACGAGCACCGCATCGGCGGCATCGAGAAGCAGGACATCACCGGAAACATCTCCTACGATCCCGACAACCACGAGCGCATGGTGCGCCTGCGCGCCGCGAAGGTCAATAAGATCGCCCAAGACATACCGCCGCTGGAAGTGCACGGCGAGAGGAAGGGCAAGGTCCTTCTCGTCGGATGGGGCGGCACCTATGGTGCCATCACGGCCGCGGCGCAGAACATGCAGAAGGTCGGGAAGAGCGTTTCTTCCGTGCACCTGCGCCATCTCAATCCGCTTCCGCCCGACCTAGGCGACATCATGGCTGGCTTCGAGCACGTTTTGGTGCCCGAGCTGAACATGGGCCAGCTGCTGAAGGTCCTGCGCGCGAAATATCTCGTGCCGGCGACCGGTCTCAACAAGATCAAGGGCCAGCCCTTCAAGGTCGCCGAGATCGAAGCCGGCGTGGACGCGCTGCTCAAGGGAGGAAAATAACATGGCCGACCAGAAAGACGAGATGGAGATGCTCCCGGCGGCGGGCCCCATGGTGCAGACGGCCAAGGACTTCAAGTCCGATCAGATGGTGCGCTGGTGCCCCGGCTGCGGCGACTTCGCCATCTTGGCGACCGTCCAGAAGATGCTGCCCACCCTCAATATCCCCAAGGAAAAGTACGTGTTCGTCTCGGGCATCGGCTGCTCCTCGCGCTTCCCGTACTACATGAACACCTACGGCTTTCACACGATCCACGGCCGGGCGCCGACGATCGCCACCGGCATTAAGTGCGCGCGTCCGGACCTGCAGGTGTGGGTGGTCACCGGCGACGGCGACGGGCTGTCCATCGGCGGCAACCACTTGATCCATGCGCTGCGCCGCAACGTGGATATTAAAATTCTCTTGTTCAACAACCGCATCTACGGTCTGACCAAGGGCCAGTACTCGCCGACCTCCGAGATCGGCAAGAAGACGAAGTCCTCGCCCATGGGCACCATCGACTCGCCGCTCAACCCGATCGCGATCGCTCTGGCCTCCGAGGCGACTTTCGTGGCGCGCGCCGTCGACACCGACCTGCCGTTTTTGGGCGAGGTGCTGACCCGGGCCGCCCATCATAAGGGCTCGGCCTTCATTGAGATCTTCCAGAACTGCATCGTCTTCAACGACGGCGCCTTCGAGGACGTGGCCGCCAAGGAGATCCGTGAGGAGAAGATGATGAAGGTCGCCCACGGCAAGCCCATGATCTTCGGCGCCAAGAAGGACAAGGGCATCCGGCTCAAGGGCCTGGAGCCCGAGGTGGTGAGCTTCGACCCTGCCGCTCCCCCGAAGGACCTCCTCATCCACGACGAGAAAGCCCCATCGGCGACGTTGGCCAACCTGCTCGGCCACCTGGCCGAGCCCGTGTCCCAGGGCGTGTTCCGGGACATCGAGCGGCCCACGCTGCACGAGCTGATGGGCGCCCAGATCGACCAGGCCAAGATCGCGTCTGCGGCCGACCTCCAAAAACTGCTGAAGGGCCCCGAGACCTGGACCGTCGCGGCCTAAGGAACGACCATGAAACTTCTCGAGTGCGAAGGCAAAGAGATCCTGAAGGCGCGGGGCGTGCCGGTGCCGCCGTACGGCGGCCTGGTTAAAAAGCCGACCCAAGTCTCGGCGGCGCTCAAAAAGGCGGGCAAAGCTCCTTGGGTCTTGAAGGCCCAAGTGCTCGCCGGCGGCCGCGGCAAGGCCGGAGGCATCAAGCTCGCCAAGACGCCCAAAGAGGCCTTGGCGCTGGCCAAGACGATGATCGGCATGAAGCTGGTCACCCACCAGACGCACGGCACAGCACTCAAGGTCAAGGAGCTGCTCATCGAGGGCGGCGTCAAGATCGAGCGCGAGATCTACTTCTCCGTCGTCATGGACCGCAAGAACGCGGGCCCGGCGATCATCGCTTCCGCCCAGGGCGGCATGGAGATCGAAAGCCTGGCCGCCGATCATCCCGAGTCGATCGTGCGCATGCCCGTCGACCCGAACGTGGGCCTGCGCGATTTCGCCGCCCGGCGCTTGGCGTTTACGCTCGACATCCCGGCCACCCACACGGCCGAGTTCTGCCGCGTGGCCAAGGCGCTGGTCAAAGCCTTCATCGATCTCGACTGTTCCATGCTCGAGATCAACCCGCTGATCTTGACGCCCACCGGCGTGATGGCGCTTGACGCGAAGATCAGCACCGACGACAACGCGGCCTTCCGGCAACCCGCGGTCGCCAAGATGAAGGATCATGAGGCCACGCCACTAGAGATCGAAGCCAAAAAGCACGATATTTCCTACATCGGCCTCGACGGCAGCATCGGCTGCATGGTCAATGGCGCGGGCCTGGCGATGGGCACGATGGACACCATCGCGCTGGCCGGCGGCAAGCCCGCCAATTTCCTCGACGTCGGCGGCGGCGCCAACGAGGAGCGCGTGACCCGGGCCTTGAAGATCATCATGAAGGACAAGAAGGTCAAGGCGATCTTGATCAACATTTTCGGCGGCATCGTCAAATGCGACATGATCGCCGCCGGCGTGGTGGGCGCGCTCAAGAAGATATCGCTGAAGATTCCCTTGGTCGTGCGCCTGCAGGGCACCAACGTTGAGGCGGGCAAGGACATCCTGGCCAAGTCGGGCATTCCGATCATCCAGGCCGACGATTTATGGACGGCGGCGCAGAAAGCGGTGGAGGCAGCGAAATAACATGGCCATCATCCTCGACAAGGACTCCAAGCTGGTCGTGCAGGGTTTCACCGGCTCCCAAGGCACTTTTCATGCGAAGCAATGCATCGAGT